>ERZ1370068.5546-contig-4569_pt1 | contig 100488 bp, 111 predicted proteins | sample MGYA00561227_ERZ1370068 | MGnify/ENA primary metagenome ERZ1370068 (study PRJEB38410, sample SAMEA6850437) | metagenome | study: Metagenomic assessment of the ecological functions of the soil: analysis of the soil microbiota associated with the...
CAGTTTGCGTATTACCCAGCGTGGCCTGCCAGCCGTTGGCGCCACCACGCGGTGGCAGGGCACCAGTACCGCGGATGCGGATGAGCTGGCGCAGGTCTTCGCGCCACGCGTGTGCTTCTGGCGCCTGGCGCGTCTTCCGCCAGATCGCCGTGAAATCGTCTCGCCCGGCGCGAGGCGCGTGAGCGCGTTCCATACCCGCAACTGGAAGTGCCAAAGCCGTGGATGTCCAGGTGCAACTGGTCCGTCTGCACACCGTCAATGGCGGCCACTACCTGCGATACCCATTTCGCAAGACTTACTCATTTCCACCAATGTTTTCGAAAACGTTTACGCAGTTCCTGCACCAGGCGCGCCAGCGCGCGGCGTCAAACTCCACCATGGTGATGCCGCGTTCAGTGGCTGCCACCAGCACTGTTCGTGGCTGTCGCTGCACTGGCGTAGCGTGGATGTGTTCATTGCCGCTACCCTGGCGCAGTTTCGGCGGGTCGCATGCCCAGCGCGTGACTGTCGCGATAGGGGCAGGCATTTTTGCATAGCCGCATCGTAGATGGCGTTGGTCACGAAATCCGCGGCGCGCAACTGCTGGCCGAAGCGCTGCTGGCGTCGCAGCCATCGCGTAGCGCTTGGGGGCTGGAGTCCAACAGCCGCTTTGAACAGCCGCTGGAAATGCTGGTGACCAGCCGCCTCCTCGGCTAGCGTGGCGAGGTCGGGCGGTGTTTCGCTGGTCTTCGATGCGACGGCATGCCTGGTCGATGGCATCGCATGATCACGACTGTTCATGGGATGAATCATGCCGCGTGAGTGGTGGCCCGGCATCCCGAATCTTGCGAATGCGGATGCCGCGTGGTTTGCTTTGCGGATGCATGAGGTTTCAGCAACGGAACGCCAGGAGATCATGGACTTGCGGTGCGCAGCGCGAGATGGTTGATCGAGGCGCGAATGCGGGAAGCGCGGTTGCAGATCGCCAGCAGGCTTCCGGGCAGATTGCGGAAGCACTGGCGTAATTCTGGCGTGGTTCGCGTACTGGTGCTGAAACCATCGTCAGTGCCTACTGGCCGGTGGGCGCGTGAATCTGACCTGCGGCCGTGGCTCGAGCGCTTCACGAGGAAGGACTGGTGTGCGTGCTGCCCGTCGTCGTCGAGAAGGGCGCGCCGTTGCAGTTTCGTCGTTGGTTTCCGGGCTGCGCCATGGAGAAGGGCTTCGAATATCTCGTACCGGCAGACCCTGCAACGTACATCCCGCAAAGCCGCTGATCTCACCGTTGGTGGGATTCGACTGGCAGTGCTACCGCCTGGGTTACGGCGGCGGTTACTTGATCGCACTCCCGCGCAACTGGGACGCCAGCGGTCAGGGTATCGCGTGATCGGCGTGGATGCGGCGGCGGAGTTGCCTCCCATCCGGCCGCTGCCCCATGACATCGCGCTGCATGGCATCGTCACGGAGAGAGAGCCAGAGCGATGCAGCCGGTGATGCTCAGGATCTACTGGTGGGCGGTGAAACAACAAGGGGGCGCGCACGGCGTTCTTCCGCACCGACCTTCCTGCAGACGTTGATGGACGCGTGAGGCGACGGCTGGCCCGACATCCGCGCTTTCGTGCATGCCGCATCGTGCGGGCGCCGAGCCCTATTCGCTGGCGCTGTATCACCGCTCAACGCGTCGCCGTGCTTTCAATCCTCGAGATCTGCGCCAGCGATGTCAACGCGCCAGCTTCCTGCAGGTGGCGAGGCGTTTATCTCCTCGCCAACTGGCGCGTGGCCTTACGGATGAAGAGCGTCCTGCCCACAGCGAGACGGCGCCCTCGCGGATATTCCCATGATGCGGAAGGCAACGGTGGTTGTTGCCCGGGATGACTGTTCGCCAACGCCCCGAAGCTGGGCAATTGACGCAGTGCTGATCATGAATGCGCTGACTGCGTATCGCCAAAGAGCAACGGCGTCACCGCGCAGGCGGCTGCCAGCTCGCGCGGCCTGTTGGGGCCGGATGGCCTTCCGCACCCCGGAGACACCATCCGCGCAGATGTGGAGGCAGCGGATTCGGAGCCGCTGCTCGTCAACCACGAGGCCATTCATCAATCCTGGGCGACCGTTTCAAGACGCCCATCGATCCGGCATCCAGCGAGGTGCTCGTGAAACTCCACCCTGACCGCGCATTGCCGACTACGCCTGGCGATTCGGCGCGATTTTCCGGCGGCGCGACTATAGCGGTAATCCCGACGGAAATCGTTCATAGTTTTCGCAACGCGATCGATCGATCAGGTTTTGCCCGATGTGACGCTGCTGCCAGCCAACACTGGGTTCATACCAGCTTGGGAGCCCACCATGGCTATCCACAGCAACCTTCGCCCTGCCGCTGCACATCGATCCGCTTCCCCCGCTTCCAGGGTCGCGACGCGACATGCTCGTCCGATGCTTGCCGCGTTGCGCGCCATGTCGGCTATCGTCATTCGTGGTCGAGACCGACGGCCGTGGCGTGTGAAACCAGTGCCTCGCTGGAAAATGCCGCGCTGCGGGTGGTGTGATCTACGGGCCACGAGAGTGGCCCTGGGTTGGAATCGAACCAACGACCAACGGATTAACAGTCCGACGCTCTACCGCTGAGCTACCAGGGAACACGATGGGCTGAACGCCCGTCCAAGAGGGCGCGATTCTTCAAGAACCGGCCGCCGCCGTCAGCAAGTCAGCCTGGCGCGCGGGCCGTGACGGCCCTTTTGCGAGCGCCGTCGCCAATACGCTCCAGCGCCTTGGCCAGGTTCTCCATGCTGGTCGCGAAGCGACAGCCGCAGATGGCCTGGCGCGCCGAAGCCGGAGCCTGGCACGCCCGCCACCAGCGCCTCGCTGCAGGAGGAATTCGCCGAAGGCAGTTGTCGTCCGCGAAGCCCAGCTGCCGCATGGCGCCGCTGACATCGGCGAAGGCGTAGAAGGTGCCGGCGCCGGGCCGGCAGCGGATGCCCGGCAGCGCATTCAGCCCGGCGACGAAGAAGTCATGGCGCTGCCTGGAAGCGATTCATCTCATCGCGCGCCACTCTCGTCCTGCGGCCCGTTCAGCGCGGCGATGGCCGCCTGCTGGCTGATGCTGGACGGCATTGGTGGTGGACTGGCCCTGGATGGTGGCCATGGCCGCGATGACCTCGGCCGGGCCGCCGCAGTAGCCGATGCGCCAGCCGGTCATCGCGAAACCCTTGGAGCAGCCCGTTGATGGTGACGGTGCGCCGGATACAGCGCTGGCACCACCTGCGCCAGGCTCGAGAAATCGGCCGCTACGGGCCACGTTCGCCGTGAACTCGGCGACCCAGATCACGGCCACCGTGCCTACGACAGCCACCACCGGTACGACGATCAAGGTCACGGACCCCGGGTGGCACGGCGACCAGCGCACCAGCTTCACGGTGAGCAAGACGCATTCGAGGAGCATCACGCTCAAGCCTGAAGAAGAGCTGGTAACGCCAGTGGGGCCGTCAGCGTGGGCGATGGTTCACCGCGTGCACGGCGAGCGTTCCCGTCAAGATCCAGCGCAAGAGCAGCGGGGAACTGGAAGAACGCGGGAACCACGACCACCTCCGCCACCGGGTCCTACTCGAAGAAGACCCATGGCAAGCCAGGCAAGTACCGGGCCATTGCCCCGAAGGTTGCCCTGAACAATGGGGTCGACGTCTGTCTGAAGGACAAGTCGCCGACTCGGACGATCAACGAAGTAGGCCCCGTTCTGAGAGGATCGATAGAGAACCGGCCCCTTTCGGGGCCGGTTCTTCTTGTATCTGGGATCGGCTTCAGTGCGGGGTGGCTCAGTTCCCAACGCAAGTCCTGGCGTGCAGCGGGCGTCAGCCTGGCGAAGGGGTGGCCTCAGGCGCCTTGATCGACGTGGTCTCGTCCAGCTCCGCCATGCGGGGGCGTCCGGCTCGTGCGCGCCGTTGTCATCCGGCTCCGCCTCCGGTTCAGACAGGCTCGACCTGTACCAATCGGCGGACCGGCGTACGGCTTCGTCATAGCTCGTCTGCAGCTTGTCTTCCAGATACGGCGTACCCGTCTGACTCCGCCTGGCGCTTGCGTCGAGGTCGACGCTCGCCCGGCCTGAGAACAGGGCCCCCTCGCTCACCACCAGACCTTGGACCGGATCGTGCCCTCAACCGGCCGCCCTGCGGCCGCTCAGTCCTGGTTCCTGCCGGTGATGCTGCCCTTGAGGGTCCCTCTCGTCACCACGATGTGGGCCTGGATGTCGGCCTCCAACCTCGCTGTGGGACGAGAGGATCACGTCGCCTCGGTGCGGCGATCTCCCCTTCGCGTGGCCGTCGATGCGGATCGATCTCGGCCGATACCAGCGTCCCCTCCACCCGAGCCCCACGAGCCACAACGGTCATCTCCGGGCTGAGGGTCTCCGTGGATCCCGGGTTCGCTCGGCTGAACGGGCTCTTCGACCGCCTCACGGATGTCGTCGCCTCCGACATCGTGCCTCCTCGCCATTTCTCCCGAGCGACGACTCCCGGGGTCATCGTCAACCCGGCGCCCATGCTTTAGCGGGATGAGCGCCGGGCGAAGCGCCTGAGGTGTGCATGATCGCGCCCGGCCCGGCACAACGGTCTAAAGGTTCGGGTCGCTCGGTCCGATTGCTCCTACCAGGCGGGGACTGCCGCCTACGCGGTCGCGAGGAGAGGGGCGCGGATGGATCCAGCTGATCTGGATGAGGTGCCGGAGCCGAACAGCAAGACGGAAGGGCTCAACCTCTCGCCCCGCCTGAACTTCGTCCCCCCGCCCGAGGTCCCGACTCCCGAAAGCGCGAGCATCGAGGCCCGGGCGAAAGCCCTGGGCATCGATGCCCTCGTCTGGCTTGCGGCGTTCGTCCCGCTGGCGGTCATCTATGGAGGCATCAGCTCGTCGAACGGGCTCTTCCGGATCAGGATCAGCGGCCCTCCGTTGCTGATGGCGGCGGTCCTGTGGCTGGCGTACATGACCTGGATGGAAGCGAAGCACGGGGCTTCGATCGGCAAGCGTGCCAGGGGGCTCCGCGTCGTCATGGAAGACGGGGAGCCGGTGGACCCCGAGGCCGCGCTGACCCGCAACGTGATGAGGTTCGTGGACGCGTTTCCGTACGTGGTCCCCTATCTCCTCGGAGCCTACGCCGTCTCGAACTCACCCAAGATGCAGCGATTCGGTGACCGGGTCGCCGAGACCATGGTCGTGGTCTCCTCGCCGGCGGGCGCCGATCCCGGGCACGCGGGCCTCCCGCCGCTCCTCCCACCACTCGGATCGAACCCACGGGCCGAGTCCTCGACCCGCCGCAAGCGCCGCCTGCTGGCGGTGGTGGCCGTGACGGTGCTCGTGCTCGTGGCCGCCTTCATCCTGATGCGGGTGCGAGCTAGGCGCTCCTCCTGATCACGAGATGTGCAGAGGCCTCGGGAGACCCCGGGGCCTTGACTTCGTTTGAGGGCGCCCTTCGGGCTCCCACCGCCCCCGTCGAAAGACCTAGCCCGCCGCCTAAAGCCAGTCCCCCGTCGGGGAAATGGACCATCGGCCGATTGTCGGGGCCTTGGCCCCGGTTGGAGGATGTGGTAGTTCCAGCTGAGAGCTGGTGGGGCGGGCAGGTGAGGAGGAGGCATGACCAGCCGGGACGCCGTAGTTCGTGGAGTCGGTCTCGGCCATGTTGGAGGTTGGCGCAGACCGACCCCGAAAGGGCCCGAGTGGCGATGGTGGCCCGCGGAGATCAGGTACTCGCGGCCCTGCGCGATTCGATGCTGCCCGCGGCCAAGGATTCGGAGCGGATCGTGGCTCTGATCGACCTCTACGTGCAGGCGACCTTCGAGATGCTAGTCGAGGCGGGCACGTTCGGACGACCGGATCGAGTTCGGCGAGGCCGAGATCAAGGCCTGGGCGGTGGCCGAGGCGCTAGACCGGGGCGCCGAGGGCGCGCAGATAGGCGATCGTGATGCGATGAGGGCCTCGATGCGCGCGGCCGAGGCGATCCGGGTCTCGACTTCATGTCGACCTAGCCCTCGGCCAGCTCCGGATGGGCTACCAGTCCGAGGACTCGCGGCCGGCGGGGTGCTCCTCGGGGAGCTCCACGTGGTCGGGCTCCGAGGAGCCGCTGCCTCGGTAGCGACGCCCAAGGGTGCTCGAGCGAGGTCGTCCAGGGACGCGAGCTGCGAGTTGAGGGCCGTCACGGCGGTCGATGCCGGGCGGAGGGCCTCGATGACGCGGCGGCCGATCTCCGCCCCCTGGCTCTGGATCTCGTGCATGGCGGCCTGCAGCGAGGTCGATCATCGGCGCGGCTCGATCTCGCCACGCCGTCATCGTTTCGACGTCCCGCCTGATCCGGTCTCTCTCTGCGTCGACGGCTCGGAGCTCCTCGTCGGCGCGGACCCGGGTGGACTCCATGATGCTCGCGACCGCCTGTTCCGCGACCTCGATCACGGCGGCCAGCTCGCTCGCGGTCGAGGGGCCGGCGGGCGTCTCCTGCGCGTCGCTCGGTTCGACCGATGGCGCATCCGCGCTCCCGCCCTCGATCAGCTCCCGATAACCCTCGACGAGCTCCTCGAGCTCGACTCACACGCGCCTGCTGGGCGCATCGCCGCCTCGGACCCGCCCGACTCCTCGAGCGCCCGCAGCTGCTCCCGACTCTCCGTGGCCTCGGCCGTCGCCTGCTGCAAGTGTTCGGCCTGCTGCCGCAGGAGCTCCTCGAGACTCGCGGATCCGGCTCGGGCCGCGCGGAGCTGCTCGTCCCTGCCCGAGGATGGCTTCCTTGGCGTCGCGCAGCTCGGTGTGCACCTCCTCGAGCTCGCGGCGCAAGGGGATGAGCTCCGCCTCCATCGACCCCGCGCTGAGCGACCGCTCGCTCGAGATCCGCGGTCAGCGTCTCGCGGAGCTTCTCCGAGGTATCGAGCTGTTCCTCGAGCCCCGCCAGCCGGCCCTGCGTCTCGGAGAGCTCGGAGGAGAGGCGCGTTCGGCGCGCTGCTCCGCCGCACTCGCGTTCTTCGAGGTCCTGTCGAGCACGGCGTCCCGCTCGGTGAGCGCCGACCGAACGCTCGCCGAGCTGTATCCGAAGAGCCTGCGCTTCAGGTCGGCCATGGATGGAGTCCCCTCCGCAGGGCGGTGGCTTGGGTGGTGCGAGGATTATGTGCGCGGCCTCGAGGCGGTTCAAACATCTCGCACCGGTTCTGGCTACGGCCTCGCCGCCACCGTCCTCGACCGATCTGGGTCGGCGGGCCTTCGTCGGGGCCGGCTCCGAACAGGAGCGGATCAGCCGGAGGGTCGTTCGGCGCCCAGCGGAGCGTGCTTGATCAACCAGGGGTGGTGCGGGGAGGACGATCCATTCGGCGGCCGGTCCCGGCGCCTCTTCGGGGGGGGTTCCTGGCTCGTGCGAGCTCAACTCCGCCGGGGGATCCGCTGACCGGTGCGCCATCCTGTGCCTCGAGCTCGACGAGGTTGAGCGACAGTTCGGACGCAGGCGCCCGGGCTGTCCTCGCCGGGGAGTGCGGCGAGCTCGGCGAACGCCGCCAGCCGAACACTCAGCTCTTCGATGGCGTCGGTGAGGGGGCGACGGCCTCGTCGACCCGGTCGCCGATACCAGCAGCCCGTTCCCCCGCGTCCTCGATCGTGGACCGGACCACGCCGACGAGGGAAGCCAGGCGATCGCGGCACGCCGCCAGCCGCTCGATCTCCGCCAGGGTCTCGCGGCGGGCCCGCTCCGCCTCCCGAAGCTCCTGCCCCGCATGGGTCCCGGCACCGTTCATCCCGGCACCGTTCATCGGCGCCGTGGTCCATCCCGCGGTCTCCAGGACGACCGACGTTCCCTCAGCCGTGACCGAGGGATCCGGCGCCGGACGCGCCGCGACCTCGTCCACGGCCGCGCGCGCGCCTCGAGATCGGCTACGGCGGCGCTGAGCCCGGCCTCGAGCTCTGGGCGCAGCGACCGGACCTCCGGTCTCCAGTACGCTCGATCCTGCGCCTCGGCGCTCTCGATCTGCTGGCCCTGGATCAGGAAGTGCCGGCGCGCCGACCTCAACTCTCCCGGATGAACGCGATCTCGCCGCTCCGCTCCTCCGCGGCTCCGGAGTGGCTCGTCGTGCAGGTCCGGTCCGCCTCGGGCGGCCTCGCTCCCGAGTTGGATGGATCCTCGGCCGTGCTGGACGGTCTCCAACCGGCCTCTGGCGGCGGTCAGCTCGAGCTGCAGGCGCGCCGCGTCCGCGATCGTCCCCTCGAGCTCCCGGCGAGCGGCGTCTCGGTCGATCCTGAGCTCGGCAGCCTCGGCCCCCAGGGCACCTAGCTGCTCGGCCTGTTCGGCGAGCTGCGTCTTCAACGTCTCGGCCTCGGACCGCACGTCGAGCACCTGGGCTTCGGCCGCCCCGGCTCGCTCTGAGGTCTCCGCGAGCAGCCCGTCGCGATCCGCCAGGACCAGACGTACGCTCCTGGACGTGTAGCCGGAACGGGCCTCGCCTGAGTTTCGGTGCCTGCATGGGGATCCCCCTTGGCGCTCCGGGAGCCGCCCCGCGATTCTCGCGCCCAGGGTGGCGGTTCAATCACCCGAGCGGTGCTCCTGTTGGACCTGCGCGTGTGGAGAACGAAGCGGACGGCGCCCGTCAGGGCGACCCGCGACGGACATGCGTAGTCGGGAGGCGAGTCCACCCCGATGTCCTTGGGGGAGCGGGACCCACGCGTGCTTCGTCAACCCGAGGACGCTGTAGGTCACCTTGAACCGCTGTACGTCTCGAGGGCGCCTGCCGCGAAGCGACCGCAGTTCCCGAAGCGCGTCCGAACCACGATCCACCGGCGATCGCTCCCGGCCAAGGTGAAAGGAAGGAACTTGTCGAGGGGAGGGATCGCCCTGAGCGAGGCTCCCGGCGTCACGTTTCGGGGCTGTCTCGAGCCCGACCGTGACCAGCAGCTCGCTCTGGCCGGTGATCTGGATACTCTGGACCTTCACGGGGAGCGGACCGTCGTTCACGACCAGGAAACCGAAGGAGAACGTTCCGCCGTTCTCGTATCCCACCCGCACCATCTTCGAGTCGGACTGCGCCACCGATTCCGGAGGCGAAGTTCGCAGCGGAAGAGGCTGGTACCGGAGGGCGAAGAGCACGATGCCCGCTACGGCAGCCAGGACCACGAGATAGGCGAGCAGAGCCCGGAGGCGCGCCGTCCACCGCTGCGCGGGGTCGTACGCCAAAGACCGTCCCAGATGATTTACGGCCGACGCCCATGGTCCTTCGCTCCTTGCCTACATCATTCGGGCGAGGAACGCCGTGAACCTTTAGCGCTCGATCCGGATTTCCCCGCGATCGACCGGAGTGGGACTGAGCCGCCACATCGGGCCGTGGTGCGCTCGATACAACCGGGGATGGTCTCCAAGCTGCAGGACCGAGGAAGCGGTCGTAGCGAGCGTCTCCCGTGAGGACGCTGGAGGGCCGTGGCCAGGCGGCTCGCGCTCCTCGCGCTGCTGGTCGTCGGGATCACCGCCCACGTCGCGCAAAGTGCTCTTCTTTGTCCACTTCGCCAGTTCGAATCCGGGCCGCCGGTTGCGTCGACGACGCCCGTCGCCAGGTTCACGGAGATCGCGGACGAACCGAGGGCAGGCCCTACCGAGACTTCCCCGTCGAATACCCACCCGTGTCGCTTGCCGCGATCGAGGCGGCGGCGGGACCGAACGGCAACGAGACCGGCGCCAGACCTGGTCTGGCTCATCCTCATCACCTGCGACCCTCGCCACGGTCGCCGCGCTCTCGTTCGGCTGGGGCCCGAGTGACCGCGGTCGCCTACCCGTTCCTCACCGCGCCGCTGCTCGGCTTCCTGTATACGACCATCGACCTCATCGCCGTGGCGCTCGCCGTGGGAGCGGTCGCGCTGCGTGGTCCGGGGCGCGACCGGCTGGGCGCGGCGTGGCGTTCTGGCGCGCCGCCATCTTGGCCAAAGGTGTGGCCCGCTCGTCCTGCTTGCCGGTGTTGCTCCTGGAGCCGGAAGCGGCGAGCGCCTTCGGTCCCGGGCGCGGCGCTCACGCTCGGCACCTTCGTCTGGGTGTGGTGGGGCGGAGCGTCGGGTCTCGCGCAGGTGGCCACGCAGCGGCAGACCCGGGATGGGAGTACGAGAGTGCGGTGGGCTCGGTCATCTGGGCCCTCGGACGCAACTTCGCTCATCATCAACGACTCAGACACGGGTCGGCGTCGCGCCAGCGGTGCGCCCAAGGCACTGCTGCTCGGCGCGGCCCTGGTCGGGATCGCGGCGGTGTGGTACCGCGCATCCCGGCGGCAGCCGCGGAGCTCGGCTTCCCGGCGGTGGCGGCGATGTCGATCCTCATGCTGTCGGCGCCGCCGCTGTCGCCCCCGTTACATGATCTGGCTCGCCCCATGGGCCGCGATCGCGCCTGGATGGAGCGGACGGGTACGTGCGGTGGCTGCTGGCCTGCGCTGATGCTGGTGAGCGGCCCGATGTTCCTCGCGTTCAGGTTCGGGCTCCTCTACTACCACGCCCCCGTGGTCGGGTGAAGGCGATCCTGTTGCTCACGTAACGCCTTGCTCGCGGCCGTTCCCGCCTACCTGATGAACGAAGGATCTCGTCGTCCGCGGGTCCCGCGCCGACGGCATCGGGGACTCGCCTGAAGATCAGGCCCCTCGGCATCCTCGTAGACCAACCCGCCAGGCCGGGGTCGGCCCGCACCTTCGGGATGAGCGGCCCCCGCTGGTCGCGCGCGAGGACGGCCACGTCGACGCGCCAGGCGTGGTCCAGGGTTGTGCCCAGCCAACCCTCGACGCCACTGAGAACGGCGTAGTACTTCCACCAGACGCTCTCCGGGATGACCTCTGATGAGCGAATCGACGACCACCGGGCTCCGGCAGGAACCTTCGAACTCCAGCCACCCGGCGAAGCCCCACTTCTGCGCGCGTTGAACGACCGCCCCCAGGGCCCAGCGTCCGCTGCCAGGGTCCCGCGCGTGATCCCGGACCGGAGCGAACGCGAGCCTGCCTCCCGTCGGCATGCCCGGGCCCGTGTAGGGCACCCACCGGATGATGCTTCCGACGACGGCCAACAACGCGAGCAGGCCGACGCATGGCGGCGTTGGAGGTGACGCGGGCGGGGTCCCGGCGTTCGGTGGGCATAAGCCGGTCCTCCAGCGCGCCGGCAAGGACGCGATCGGCGCAGCCATGGCCCACCAGAACACGCCGCGGATCGCGGGCAGAGCGATGGCCCCGAAGACCACGAGGGACAGCAGCGACCCCCACCAGGTTCCGGTCTGCGCACCCTGGCGATCACCAGCGCCGCCACGACCACGACCGACAGGAAGAACGCGGCCCCCGTGTAGACGTCGTCGATGCTGGCGGGCTGCCACTCCGTGATCGTTTTCCGGATGACCGGGTTCGTCGCCAGGCCGGCGGCGTAGGACCACACCCGGTAGCCGTACGGGGTCACGGTCGTCGCGAGGAGGCTGCCGAGGCCGGCCACGAGCAACGTGCGCGCTCCGCGTCCTCGCACCCATCGGTCCTCGACCCACGCCAGTCCGAGCAGCAATGGGGCCAGGAAGAAGCTCCCGTGCAGGCTGGCTCCACAGGATGGTGATCGGGATCACGATCCACACCCCTTCGGGATGCGTTCGGCGACGAGCCACGAGCCGGGCCGTCACCGCGAAGCAGCCCATCCCCGAGGAGTTGCGGTCGAAGCGTGAACCCCCATCAACAGCTGACGCCGCTGGCCAGCGTGAGCCACGCCGCCGCGCGTTTGGTGTGGCCGCACCGGCGGCGCACGACAGGCGAGGAACACGAGCGCGAGGACGAGTGCCTCCCAGGAGCGCGCGGAGCGCGACCAGACCGGAACCACCCGCCGAGCCGGAAGGCCGTGGTCGCCAGGACGATCCTGAGCCAGCTCACTGCTGGTTGAGCCAGGGCTTCCCGTACGCCAACGCCGAGAAGACGTCCGTCCGGAGGACCGCGTGCGTGTCGAACATGATGTCGCCGGCACGGAGGTGGTACGTGAGGTCGTTCACGGCAGTGGCGTCCCCGCGATCACGATGACCGGGATCACGACACCGCACACCGCCCAGACATGCGAGAGCCGGATCCTCGCGAGGACCGATGCGGAAAGCCGACGCGCACCGGTCAGTGCATGGGCGATCGCGGACGTTGGGCCGGCCGTAGCGACGCCGTCATCGGCAGACCATGGGGGTGACTGAAGCGGCTACACCCGTACTACGTAGAACTTCATGCGCGGAGCCAGTGGAAGCCGGGATACCGAGGCCTCAAGCCCCTCCCCTACCTTACCGATACAGCAGCAGAAAGCGGCGCAGGAACATTCGGCGCCGGACCTGATCGGAAGAAGGAGGTGAACGAATGTTCCTCGCACTCTACGTTGGAGCGCAGACGCTGATGGCGGACCTGCGCGGCAAGGTGAGGGGGAGGGATGGTGCGGTCGCCACGGGTACGCGCTCCTGCTTGTTCTGATCGCTCTCGCGATCATCGCGGCGGCCATCGCCCTCGGCACCGCGATCGCTGCAGTGTTCACGAGGGCAACCACCCTCGGCAGCGTCGCACCGAGCTAACGCATCGAAGAGCGGCCTCGTCGACCGCTCACTCTCGCGGTCGAGGAGAGTGAGGGGCCGACAGAAAGTCGGTCATCAGCGAAAAGCGGAGGAAGGTTCGCGATCATGACGTTCATCAGGCATCGCATCTCCGGGGAGGAGAGTGGCGGCGGTCGAGTTCGCCTCATCCTGCCGGTTCTGGCTCTGCTCCTGTTCAGGGGTCCTCGAGTTCGGCCGGGTGTGGAGCCAGTACGACAGGTGTTCAGGGCGCGAGCCAGGGAGGGCGCCCGGTGCCTGACGGTGCAGGCCACCGGGTTCAGCGACTGCAGATCCAGCCGTCGATCGACGGCGCACGGCCGACCCCTACAAAGCCGGCCACCAACGCCGCCGTCAAGATCGGGGGCGCCAGCCGTCCGGCGGGGTGCACCGACGCCGACCAGGGCGGACGTCAGTGTGTCGTCGGGTGCAACCGCTCAAGCATCAACATCCCGTTCTGGAACGACGTAACCATTACCCCGACCATCAAGGCGGTGTTCCGATGCGAGTGGGGAGAGCTCAGCCTCACGCGACTGCGCGACGAGGAGCAGGGCGCGGTCCTGGCGTATGGTGGGCATCTCCCTGGTCGTCCTGACTCGGGATGGCCGTGCTGACGTTCGACCTCGGCCGCGGCGTGGCCTGAAGCGCGAACATGGTGAACGCCGCCGACGCCGGCGCCCTGGCCGCGGCGAGGAGTGCGGCCTTGCCAGTGAGGAGGCCAGCGCGAAGGCGGCCGCCAGCGAAAGCGCTCGTCGCCGACAACAACGGTGCGGCCAAAGTCACCGGCTTCCAGATCGATCCCAGCCCGGCGGTCTGCAGCGGAGCCGGGAACCCGGACCCGGACAGCAACAGACACGGTCACGGTGACCGTCACCGGTTCCCCAGGAGTACTTCTTCGCGCAGATCTTCGGCTTCAACAGCGGGAGCGTGGTGGCTCCGCCACCGCGGAGTGGACCCTAGCAATGTCGGGTCCCGCTCCGCTCAAGGTGGAGGCACTGAAGGTGGACGAATGCCTCAAGGGCGGGACGGGCTCGCACTGCTACGTGGGGTACGACGATGTCAGCGCGCAGTATGGATGGCTCCAACTTCGCCGAGGGCTGGCCGGGCCCAGGGCGAGCCCAACCCCCGGCGTCGTGCCCGTCCACCGGCGGCGCGAACGACCTGAAGGACTACGTCGGTCAGATGGGGGAATGGGGACGTCGAGCGGCTTCCAGCCGACCCTGTGGAACATCCCGGTCTGGGTGTGCGCCAAGGACGGCAAGAACACATTCTGCTCTGCACGCGATCCAGGATTGGATCGCGACACCGGCAACCCGCCCCCACCCGGAGCCTCGGCCGGTTGTCTCCTTCCCGTGGTGGCGCCTTCGAGCGGTCCCTGCCCCGCGGAAGGCTGCTGGCCCGGTAGCGTGAAGTCGGTCGCGTCCTACCCGGTCATCAGGTTCCAGGGTTTCTACATCGAGAACGTGTGGGAGACAGGGAACGACGTCAATAAGGGCTGGGGCTGGCGGACGAGTGCGGGTTCGACAAGAAGGCCCCGGGGAATGCGTTCTGCATCGAGCTGACGGTCGTTCCTGCCGGACCGTAGAACCCGACCAACGGCTCGCCGACAGTTCGGCTCGATGGGCTAAACCTCGGCGCGTCCGGCGGCCGAAAAGACCTTTGAGGGACTAAACCTCGGCCGTTCGACGGCCGAAGAGACCTGAGCGAGAAGACATAGGGGGATCTGTCATGAAGGGTAGGTGAGGGCCTTCGTCGTGTTCCTCGCGTTGATCCTGGCGACGCTGGCGACCGCAGGGGTGTTCATGTACTCCCGAGGCGTCGAAGAGCAGGCGAAGACCGGTGGAACGATGGTCCAGGTCGTCGTCAGCAAGGTTGGACCTCCCGGCCAGGACCGACATGACCAGTTGATCAGGGACGACCAGTTCAGGATCATCCAGGTCCCGGAGGGCGTTGGTCGTTGACGGCGCCGTCACCTCGCTCGACCAGCTGGCGGGCAAGAGCAACAGCGTGGCGATCCTGGCGCGGCGAGCAGATCCCGGTTGCCCGCATCTCAGGCAACGTGCCGGGCGGGGCCCTGGCGCATCCCGAAGGGCATGGAGGCGATCACCGTGTCGCTGGATGCCTCGCGGGCGTCGCGGGTGCGATCAACTCCGGCGACCAGCGTGACGATCTACGGCACCTACACGGACGTTCACTGACATCAACGACCGGGGAGAAGCATCCCGACCACGACCACCGTCCTGGTGCCGACGGCCGAGCTGTTGGCGGTGTTCCCGTCCGCGTCTCGACCACCACGTTCGGCAGCGACCGAGACGGCGGTCGACCCAGCGAGCAGCTTCCCGGCTCGCTTGCGGTCACCCTTGCACTCACGCCCGAGGACACGCAGAGAGTTCGTCTTCACCATGGAGACCGGTCGCGTGTGGTTCGGCCTCCTGCCGCCGGACGAGAATGGCCAGCCCTTGCAGCCGATCTACCTTCGCCCAGGTGGTGAAGTGATCCAGCAACAAGTCATCGCGGGTGGGGACGCCCCAGTCGTTCCGGGCGGCGCTCGCTCGGTCGCTGGAGGTCGAGGACGACGCGGTCGGCTGGGTGCAGAGCGTCACGTCGCGGCGGAGGAGATCCTCGTGGACGACAGCGATCACCCGGCCCACGTCCTCGTCTGTCCCCGGAGGTGAAGGAGCCCGACGCGCTCGGCCTGGCCGAGTTCGTGGGCGCCGGTCGCCCCGATGACCGCGGTCGTCGTCGTGCGGCGACAAGTCCGTGGAACGGACTGCTGCCCGCCGCCATGCGGGCCGGCATCCGGGACGTGGTGGACCTGACCCGCGGAAGCGAGGAGCTCCGCGATGCCGTGGAGCGCGGCGATCGCTGTGGGCCGAGAACGTCAGCCACGCGAGGGCAGAAGGCCGCCACGAGCCAAGCATCGAGGCTCGCATCATCTCGGTGTTCGCCTCGAAGGGCGGCGTGGGGAAGACCTTCCTGACCACGAACCTGGCCGCCGCGCTGTCCAGCATCTCCGAAGCAGGAGACCGCGGTGGTCGACCTCGACGTCGACATGGGCGACGTCTTCTCGTACTTCGGGCGCGAGCCCTGCGCAAGCGAGATGGCGGACCTGCTCGCCCTCGGTGAGAGAAGGTCGACCGCGAGGTCGTGTTCGCGAACGGCGTGAAGCTCGGACGAGCACCTGTGGGGCTTCGGTGCGGTGCCCGACCCGTCCGCGCGAGCCGCCCGGCGGAGAGGCCGTCGGCAAGTACCTGCGGACGCCTGCGCGAGAACTTCCCGTTCGTCGTGGTCGACGCATCGGCGGCCTACACGGACCTCGCCGCTGGCCTGCTTCGACCTGTCGGACGCGATCTGCCTCGGTCACGATGCTCGACGTGGTGGGCGTCAAGCACCTCTCGAAGGCGCTCGACACGCTGCTCACGATCGGTGCTGCCGCGCGAGCGGTTCCGAGTCGTGCTGAACCGAGCGGACAGCCGGGTCGGCCTGGACCCCACGGACGTGGAACGGGTGATGAAGATCCAGGTCGACACCCTGATCCCGTCGAGCCGCCTCGTGCCGACCTCGTCTGAACAAGGGCCGTCCCGTCGTCCTGGAGGAGCCCGGACTCGAGGTCGCCGGCAGCATCTTCCGGTTCGCCTCACGGTTCAGTCGGTGCAGCCCTCGCCGAGGAGGGCGGCGAGCTCACGCCGATGCGCCTCGGTGAGGAAGCGCACGCCTCTTCAAGCGGTAGGAGGACAGACGACATGTCGCTCGCAGATCGACTCGCCAACGCAACACCGAACGACCAGTCGCCCAGACCGGATCGCCGAGACGCGGAACCGCGTCCAGGAGCGCCTCGTCGAGTCGCTCGGGCCCCGGCTCTACGACGCCACGCTCTCCGACAGCCGAGCTCGAGGGGCCTCGTCCAACAGCGCCTGCGCGAGCTGCTTGGACGAGGAGGAGTCGGTCCCTCTCCGCGCAGGAGAAGCTCTGTCATCGTCCGTCAGATCGGCGACAGCGTCCTGGGGTCTGGGTCCGCTCGAGCCGTTCGCTGCGCGACCCCGACGTCACCGAGATCATGGTGAACGGCTGGGACTCGATCTACGTCGGAGCGCGCCGGCAAGCTCTACTGGACCGGCGCGAAGTTCCGCGACGAGCGCGCAGCTCCGCCGCACGATCATCGACAAGATCGTCGCGAGGGTCGGCCGCCGGGTCGACGAGACGCTCGCCGTACGTGGACGCGCGCCTGCCCGACGGCTCCCGTGTGAACGCGATCATCCCGCCGCTCGCGATCGACGGCGCCTGCCTGACGATCCGGAAGTTCTCCGCCGACCCGTACCGGCGCCGACGACCTGATCTCGTTCGGGACCGATGACCGTCGCAGGTCGTCGAAGCTCCTCGAGGCCTGCGTCCGCGGCCGCATCAACATCCTGGTCTCCGGGCGGAACCGGCGCCGGGAAGACGACGACGCTGAACGTGCTGTCGTCGTTCATGCCCGACGACGAGCGCATCCTCACGATCGAGGACGCGGCGGAGCTCCGGCTCCAGCAGCCACACGTCGTGCGCCTCGGAGTCCCGCCCGCCGAACATCGAGGGCCGGGGCGAGGTCGCGATCCGCGACCTGGTCCGCAACGCCCTGCGTATGCGGCCCGACCGCATCGTCGTCGGTGAGGTCCGTGGCGTCGAGGCCCTCGACATGCTGCAGGCCATGAACACCGGCCACGACGGTTCGATCACGACGATCCACTGCAACTCGCCGCGCGACGCGCTGTCGCGGCTGGAGACGATGCACGATGATGGCCGGCATGGAGCTGTCGATCCGAGTCGATCCGGGAGCAGGTCGCCTCGGCGATCCAGCTGATCGTGCACCAGCAGCGGCTGAAGGACGGCATCGCGCCGGATCACCCACGTCACCGAGATCGCGGGCATGGAGGGCGACGTCATCACCCTGCAGGACCTGTTCCTGTTCGACTTCGGCGCCGGCATCGACGAGGACGGCAAGTTCCGCGGGCGGCTCAAGTCGACCGGCCTCCGTCCCGAAGTTCGTCGACAAGCTGGCCGAGCTGGGGCATCACGATCCCGGCCTGAGGTCTTCGCGCCCGATGGAGGAAGCCGAACGACTGACCTGTTCGGCAACGACGCTTCTGGCTGACACTCGTGCCTAGGCGGCGGCCTTCGTCGGCGCAGCGTTCCTGGTTGGCCGTGCTGCTCTTCGGCTCGAGCCGCACGTCGCAAGGGACGAGCAGCGGACGGACGCCTTGCCGCCCTGATGGCGACGGCGCGGGCAAGAAGGCGGCCAACGAGACAGCCGGATACCCGCCGGGGATGGCTGAGCGCGGGAGATCGCGCTGGCCGACGCGCGAGCGGGTTCAGCGGCCGACTGGACGCGCGATGCTCGAGGCAGGCGGACGTCAGCTATGCAAGGTCCGGCGAGTTCGCCGGCGCTCATCGTCCGGGTGCGCCATCGCCGGCGGCTGTCCGTCGGTACGCCCTCCTGCTCGGGAACATCGATCTTCGTCCTGGTGATCGCCGCCGCGCGCGAGCTTGGATCCCGACGTATGCGCTGGCTGCGCGCTCGGCAAGAACGCCGCAGAAGAAGCTGCGGCGAGCAGCTGCCCGACGTCCTGTCGATCCTGGCGAGCTCGCTCCGAGCGGGGTCACAGCTTCCTCCAGGCGCTCGACACAGGTGGCCGAGCGAGATCAAAGAGCCCGCCGGCCGGCCGAGTTCCATCGTGTGGTCGTCGGAGATCCGACTGGGTCGGACTGATCGACGACGCGATGGTCGAGCTCGGCCGACCGGGTCGGCAGCGAGGACATGCAGGTGGGCCGTCACTGGCCGTGAACATCCAGCGGCGAGGTCGGCGGGAAACCTGGCGGAGGTGCTCGACATCGTGGCCAACACCGTTCGCGAGCGCGCGTACGTCCAGCGTCAGGTGCGGTGCCGTACGGCGGAGGGGCGCACTCTCCATCGGCATCCTGTCCGCACTGCCGTTCGGCATCTTCTCACCTCGCGTTCATGAACCCGGAATACGTCAGCCCGCTGTTCACCACCATGATCGGTCGCATCCTGCTGCTCGTAGGCGGGGCCTCATGGCGGCGGGCATCCCTTCGTGATGACAAGGATCGTGAGGATCGATGTTTGACAATCAGGTGGGCTCTGCGCTCGCGCTCATCGGGACGTGTCTTGACGATCCTTGGTCGGCGTCGTGGTCGACATGATGCTTTCAGCATCGAAACGCCGCTATGCGACGGTGCAGCAAACATGGATCGGAGTGACGCCGACAGCATTCGCGAATCATCCGGCAGGAGCAACTCAAGACATCGGCCCTGAGCGGCTCATCTTCCCGTTCGCAGGCAAGGTGGTCTCTCGACTCACCCGCCTCACGCCCCTGGATCTGTACGGACGCACCAACCGGGCTGATCGAGCTGGTGCGGGGAACCCCCTCGTCGCGTCCGACTGGCCCGAGCGGATCGTGGCGTTCAAGATCGTCGGTGCGGATCGCGGGCCTGGTGATCGGCCTCCTGGTGGCCCCGGTGCTGCCGCTTCGAGGGGCTTGCAGCCTCGGTGCTGATCGCCGTGCTGTTCGCGCTCTTCGGGCGCACGGTTCCCGAGCGCGCGGGCCTTGGCTCCAAGGCCTGCGAAGCGCCAGAAGGAGATCCGCAAGGCGATTGCTCTGACACGATGGACCTCCCTGACGATCAGCGTCGAGGCGGGCCTCGGCCTTCGACGCCGCGCCGCCCAGGTCGGTCAAGAACGTTCCCGGTCCGCTGTCGGAGGAGATCGCCCGATGCCCAGGAGATGCAGATCGGCGTGAGCAGGACCGAGGCGCTTCGGCACGTCAACGACCGGACCGAGGTCCCGGAACTGGATGGGTTCGTGCTGTCGGATGATCCAGGCCGACAAGTACGGCGTTGGGGTCGCGAAGGTGCTGCGGGCTCAGTCGACCGAGCTGACAGAAGCGTCGTCAGCGAGCGGAAGAGGTGGCTCCAGAAGGTGCCGCTGAAGCTCCTGTTCCCCATGATCTTCATGGTGCTGCCTGCCCTGTTCATCGTGATCCTGGGGCCCGGCGCCATCAAGGTCGCCGAGACCTCGGCCAAGCAGTGTCCCGGTCTACCAGCGCCCAGCGATCGCTGGGAGCCGGAGCAGGGAGGCAACCGGGTCGGCGTCCCCACGTGCGAGCGCCTGGCGCCCAGACCTGGCCTCGAGCCGCCACGAATCGCCTCGCGAGCGAGACGAGCCCCTACCTCGCTCCAGCACGCCGCACAACCCGGTCGACTGGTACCCGTGGGGCCAGGAGGCGCTCGAGCGCGCGCGGCGCGAGGACAAGCCGATCCTGCTCTCGATCGGCTACGCGGCCTGCCACTGGTGCCACGTCATGGAGCGCGAGTCGTTCGAGGACGCGGAGACGGCCGCGCTGCATGAACGAGCACTTCGTCTGCATCAAGGTCGACCGCGAGGAGCGCCCCGACCTCGACGCGATCTACATGGACGCCGTCCAGGCGATGACCGGCGGCGGCGGCTGGCCGATGACGCGTGTTCCTGACGCCCGACGGCAAGCCGTTCTACGGCGGCACCTACTACCCGCCGAGCCGCCGCCACGGCCTGCCGGCGTTCCGCCAGGTGCTGACGGCGCGTCGCCGAGGCGTGGGCGACCAGCGCGACGATCCGAGGCGGCGGCGGTCACGATGGTCGCCGCAGGCGATCGAGCGGCCGCATCGGCGTCGGGCGCGCTGCCGCGGAGCCGCTCGACCGACGACGATCCTCGCGACGCGGCCGATCGCGGCTCCGAGCGCGCGTTCGACGCCGCGCTGCGGGCGGTTCGGGCGGCGCGCCGAAGTTCCCGCCAGCCGATGACCCTGCGAGTTCTGCCTGCGGCATGCGACCGCGACCGGACGACCCGACGCGCTCGACGTCGTGACGACGACGCTCGACAAGATGGCCGACGGCGGCATGTACGACCAGCTCGGCGGCGGCTTCCACCGCTACTGCGACGACGACGCAGCTGGCTCGTCCCGCACTTCGAGAAGATGCTCTACGACAACGCGCTAGCTGCGTCCGGCTGTACGTGCACGCGCTGGCAGGTCGACCGGGCCCGAGCGCTACCGCCGCGTCGCCGCCGAGACCTGCTGAGTACCTGCTCGCGCGAGCTCCGGCACGCCGGAGGGGGCGTTCTCCTCCTCGCCAGGACGCGGACAGCGAGGGCGTCGAGGGCAGGTCTCTTCGTCTGGCCCTGGACGAGCTCGTGGCGGTTGCGTGGCGAGGCGTCGCGACCGCGCTCGGCGCGACGCCGGACGGCGAACTGGGAGGGCGACGAAACGTCCTGCGGCGTCCCGCTGCCGCTAGAGGCGGTCGCCGCGGAGCTGGAGCTCGGGATCCCGAGGAGCTTGCAGCGCGAACTGGAGACGCGAGGTGAGGGCCGAGCTGTTCGAGATCCGCGAGGCCGAATCCACCCGGCGACCGACGACAAGGATCCTCACCGCATGGAACGGCCTGGCGATCGCCGCCCTGGCGGAGGCCGGACGGGCGTTCGGCGAGGTCGAGCACGTGGATGCCGCCGTCCGCGCCGCGGACTTTCCAGTCCCTTCACGCACCTGCGGGACGACCCGGCGGCTGCTGCGATCGTGGCGGAACGTGATGCGGCCGGCGGATTCCGCGTTCGCCGACGACCAGACGCGGCGTGATGGCGGACGCATGCCTCGTCCTGTTCGAGACGACCTTCGAGCCTCGATGGTTCGAGCGGCGCGCAAGCGCTGGCGGACGAGCTCCTGCGTCTGTTCCGAAGCGACGAGTGGGCGCGGCGGCTTCTCTTCCCGGCGGGACGGGGACGCGGAGACGCTCGTCGTCCGTCAGAAGGACCCTCTCGGACAACGCCACGCCGAGCGGCAACTCCGCCTCCGCCGACGGGCCGTCCCGCTGCGGCTCGCTCCACCTGACGGGCGCGAGGCCTCGTACGAGGAGGCGGGCGAGGGGCGCGGTGCGTCTGGTCCGGGGACGCGATGGCGGGAGCGCCGTCCGGGTTCGGGCACGCGCCTCGGGGCCCTCCTCGACGCGTACCTGTCCGCCGTCAAGGAGGTGGCGATCGTCGGCGACCCGGGCCGGAGGAGACGCCCCCGGGCCCTCGCCGCCGTGGTCACCACGAACCCGCCCTCCCTCCCCAACCATGTCCTCGCCGTGTCCTCCCGGGCGACGAGGCCTCGGCGCTGCCGCGGTCGCCCTCGCCCCGGACCGCCCACAGACGGACGGGCGCGCCACCGCCTACGTGCGTGAGCGCTCTTCGAGTGCCTGCTCCCTGTCATCACGGATCCGGGCGCCCTGGCGGCGCAGCTCGGCGGAACGGCCATCGGAGGGCAGTGTAGGCCTCGCCCGAACGTGATCGTGCCCGGGTTCTCCTGTTCCTCGCTGGCCTCGCCCTCGTCCTGCTCTATGATCCGCTCGATGGTGCGGACCTCCCGTGGTCCCCCGCGCGCTCCAGGCCCATCTATCCCGGAGCCGTCTTCGTGACGGTCCGCCGCGTGTTTCGACTGCGGGCGAGGACGCGCCACGACTACGCGATGCGCGATCGGGTGATGGCGCTCTACGCGCCGGTCGCGCTGCTGATCCTGCTCGCCTGGTCTGGTTCACGCCGTCGTGCTGGCCGGCTACTCGGCGATGTTCTTCGCGCTAGGCGAGCTGAGCCCGTTCGAGGCGTTCACGCTGGCGGGGTCGTCGATGCTGACCCTGGGCTTCGCGATGCTTCGCCCGACGACGCCGGCGTCGTCCTCTCGTTCACGGCCGCCGGGCTCGGGCTGGTGCTCCTCGCGCTGTTCATCACCTACCTCCCGAGCCTGTACGGGGCGTTCCAGCGGCACGCGAGGCGCGGCGTGGCCAAGCTCGAGGTTCGGGCCGGGCAGGCCGCCGAGCGGCGTCTACCTGATCGAGCTGGCCTGGACGGTGGGGGCGGGCTGAGAACCTCCGCGCGCTCTGGGCCGAGTGGGAGGACTGGTTCACCGACGTGGACGAGTCCCACGGCTCGTTCCCGTCGCTCGTGTTCTTCCGCTCCACCTGCACCCCGATCAGTCGTGGATCACGGCCGCCGGTGCGATCCTGACGGCGCGGCCCTGTTCGCCTCGACGGTCGATACACCTCGTCAGCCCGAACCTGAGTTCATGATCCGGTCGGGTACTGTGTCTCCGACACCTGGCCGAGTTCTTCCAACATCCCGGTCGACCACGATCCCAGGCCGGACGATCCGATCTCGATCACGCGGGAGGAGTTCGAGGCCGTGGCCGAGCGCCTACGGGCCTCCGGCGTGCCGCTGCGAGCAGATCGATCGGAGCTGGCTGGACTTCCGCCGGCTGGCGAGTGAACTACGACGCGGCGCTGATCGCGCTCGCCGAAGTTCCTCGACGGCGCTGCGCGCGCCGTGGTCCTCGGACCGGTACGAGGACGTGCACTTCGTGCCGCCCGCCCTCCCTGGCTCCGACGGTCCGGGACGGGACGCGCGGGTAGAATGCCCGGCTCCGTGCAAGGAGGGCTCCGCGGAGATGACCGAGGCGACGTTCGTGACGTCACATGGGTTCGTTTCACCGCTCGGCTGATGCCCCGAGCACGCGCCGAAGACCGTCGCAAACTTCGTGGAGCTGGCGCGGGGATCGAAGGTGATGGACCGATCCGCGCGACAGGAGCAACGCGACCGTACCCGCTCTACGCGGGGACGATCTTCCACCGCGTGATCGACAACTTCATGATCCAGGGGGCGACCCCGACCGGAACGGGCACCGGAGGCCCCGGCTACACGTTCGAGGACGAGTGCCCACCCGCAGGGACCGCGATTCGACCGTCCGGGGCTCCTCGCGATGGCCAACGCAGGACCCGAACTCCAACGGCTGCCAGTTCTTCGTGACCGTCGCAACCGCGCCGATTGGCTGTCCGGCAAGCACACGATCTTCGGAGAGGTCACCGACGGCTACGACGTGGTCGAGGCGATCTCTCGGACCCCACGAAGGGCCAGGACCGGCCGGTCACGGACGTCGTCCTGGAGCGCGTCGACATCTCCGACTGACTCGGCGACCTCCTGGACGCCGATCCGCTCGACGTTCACGATCCGATCGTTCACACCGGGATCGGCTGCCAATGGGGCGAGAGGTCAGGTCCAGCCTCCTGCGTGAGCCGCATCGGAGCGGTCCCGTCGGCGTTCATGACCCAGACGTCGAGGTTGCCCTGGCCGACCTCGAACGACGACGAACGCGATCCGCGTGCCGTCGGGCGACCAGACCGGGTCGAACTCCTGCTGCGTCGGTGGAGGCGCTGAGGTTCACACTCGGCCCGCGTCGCGACGTCGATCGTGAACAGGTCCGGCGTGCCGTTCTCGCAGCAGCGCTCGAACACGAGCCTGGTGCCGTCCGGGAGACCAGGACGGGTTGGCATCGATCAGCGAGTTGGTCGTGAGGCGCACGACGCCGGTCCCATCCGCGAACATCAGGTAGAGCTCGGGGAACCCGCCGGCGCGGTTGGAGACGAACGCGATGCGGCTCCCGTCGGGCGACCACACCGGCGACCGGTCGGCCGAGCCGGCGGCCTGGGTCGTCAGCTGGTCGCGTGCCGGAACCGTCGTGCGTTGGCGACGAAGATCCGGAACGGCTCGCCCGGCCCCGTGCGCGCCGCGTAGATCAGGTGGGTGCCGTCCGGCGACCAGGAAGGAGTCTCGCTCGGGGACGGGGGTCGAGGTCACGCTCGTGCGGCCCCGTCCCGGAGGCCTTCATGACCCATAGGTCCGCGCGGCCGGTGATCCCGCCCCGCCGAACGTACGCGATCCGTCGACCGTCCGGTGACCAGGCCGGCTGCAGCTCGGCCGCGCCGGAGCGTGTCGTGAGCTTCGGTGACGGCTCGACGTCGATGGATCGAGGGTGAACAGGTCGGGCTCGCCGTCCCGATCCGACCCGAAGACGAGCACTCCGTTGCTCGAGGCCAAGGCGGATAGGCTGCGCGTCGGCCCCGGTCGGAGCGAGCCCGAGGAGCACAAGGACCGCGATCGAAATGAAGCTGACCCTTCGCACCGGTTCCCCTTTAGGATGTGCCGTCGTGAAACCTGTGCACCCTACCATCCGCCTCTCGGTCACCCTGGCCGCTGCCGCGCTCCTGGTGCTCGCGATCGGCCCTGCGCAGGAGCGATGCCGGGGCAGGTCGGTCGGCGCCCGGCGCACGAGCCCCCATCGTGAAGACGCGGAAGATCGCCCCGGGCCTGACGCTACATCAGGATCGTGCGGCGGCAGATGCCGCTGCGGAGCGTTCGTCCTGAAGGTCGACCTGTCGAAGGCCATCACGCTGGACACCACGATCGCGGACGACGCCTTGCCGTCGCGGCGGCAGCTGTCGAGGATCGTGCGGAACCACGAGGCGCTCGCCGGTGTGAACGGCGACCCCGGCGAGGGGCTCGGCAACACCGTGCACCCGTTCGCGCAGGACGGCGACCTCCTGCACACCGCCGGCCCCGACGCGGAGATGTTCGCCGTCAGCAAGGACGAGTCGAGCACCTTCCTCGGGAACCCCAAGCTCAAGGTCAACGTCACCGATCAGTCGAACGGCCGCGTGTTCACCCTGGATCGATGGAATCGGCGCGCGCCCGAGCCGGGCGAGATCGTCGGCTTCTCGCCGCTGGGAGGAACGCTCGCGTCGCCGCCGTCGTTCTCGTGCTCGGTTCGCCTTGCTGCCGCAGGGCCCCCGCAGGTCGCCGACCCCGACGGCGTCGACCGCGACTACGTCGTCGACGTGGCGACCTGCTCCGAGTCGCCGCTCGACCGCAACGGGGGTGTCGTGATCTCGACCGCGCCGGGGACCGACGAGGCGGAGCAGCTCCTCGCCCTCACCCCCGGCACGCCCATGCGTCTGCACTGGACGCTGGGCTGGCCGGGCGTGTTCGACGCGGTCGGCGGCGATCCGATCCTGCTCCTCGACGGCGCTCAGACCCCCATCTGCGTCTCGTGCGCCCGTCAGCCCTCGAACCGCGATCGGCGTCACGGCCACCGGACAGATCCTCCTGGTCGTGATCGACGGCCGCCAGCCCCGGATGGTCGCGTGGGCGCGACGCTGGGCGAGCTCGAGAGCCATCCTGCGGGACCTTGGCGCCGTCGACGCGCTGAACCTGGACGGTGGAGGCTCGTCCGGAGATGGTGGTCGAGGGAGAGGTCGTGAACCGGCCTTCGGACGGCCGCGAGCGGAGGATCACCAACGCGGTCCTGATCCTCCCCGGCGCCGACCCGGGCGAGTAGCCCGGCTCAGCCCGCGTGGCGTTCGGACGGACGAGGATCCTCACGGGCTCACGGGTGTCCGCTCTCGCAGCCGGTGATCGAGTCGGGGTCGGGCCCGCCGAGGCAATGGTCGTTGCCGGGGCCACCGGCGAGCTCATCCCTTCCGGGGTCGCCGTTCACGTCGTCGTCGTTGCCGCCGCCCTTGAGCCGGTCGTTCCCATCACCACCGTTGACGGTGTCGGGGCCTTCCCCACCGGTCAGCGTGTCCCCCGCCGCCGCCGTCGAGCGTGTCGCCGCCGTCACCGCCCTTGAGCCTGGTCCTCACCGCGCGCCGCCGCCGACGACATCGCTGCCGTCGCCCCCGAGACGACATCTGCGCCGGACCGCCATCGAGCATGTCGTCGCCGGCGCCGCTCTTGAGCGTGTCGTTCCCGCTCCTCCGGTGATCGTCGTCGCCCGTCCCCGCCCGTGAGGGCGTCGTCGCCCGCCTCACCGTCGATCGTGAGCGCCGTCGCGAAGTCGCCTCCCAGCCCGCCACCTTCCTTTGCCCGAGACGGTGTCGTCGCCGCCGCCGGCATTGACGGTGGAACTCTCGACCGTGCCGACCCCGGTGACGTCAGGGGTTCCGCCCGCATCGAGGCTGATGCCGTTGGCGCCGAACCCGATCGCGTCGGCGGTGCTCTGTCCGGTGATGACGAGGGAGTCCGTGCCGTCGCCCAGCGCGAGGTCGATCGAGACGGTGTTCTGGTGCGGGAACGGTGCGCTCCCGCTCTGGTCGATCGTCACGCTCTCGTTCCCACCGGTGCCGTTGACCTGGATCGTCGTCACGGTCGTCGGTGTTGAAGCCCCCGCAGCTCGGGATCGGCCGGCGTCACGACGATGCCACGGGGATCCGCCGCGCCGCTCAGCGTGAGCGCGACGGACTCCCCACTCGCGAGATCGATCGTCATCGTCGTACCGCCCGAGCACGTTACCGCGTAAGCCGGGACGGCGCTCAGGCCGACGATGACGCGCGACAGCGAGGAGCTGCGCCGCAGACGCCGCCGCGATCCCGGAAGGTCGACGCCGCAGAGCCTCGCTCGCACGCATCAACTGCAGCCGGCCGCCAAGCCGATCGGGATCCACCCTGCCATCGTCATGCGTCGGCCGATCAGTAGCACCCGGGACGATGGCGTCTCGATCGCCGTGGTGTTCGTCACCGTCACGCGTGGTGCTGCACGGCGCGGCCGTCGTGTTGGCTCCGTTCACCTGGACGACGCCCGACGCGCTCTGGCTGGGACGATGCTGCTCACCCCTCTGGACAGAACGATCGAGAGCGCCCCGCCGCTGAACGCGCACGACGAGATCGCAGCGAACGCCGACGGCGCCGCGACGTGGCGAGGGGCCTGGAACGTCATCGACGCTGCCACTGCAGCCGCGGCGGCCGAGCGACGCCGCTTGGCCTGCTTCCTCGCGCGAGGAAACTCGCACGCTGCTTCGCTGGCGGCTTCCGCTCACACCTTGCTGCCCTGAAGCACCGACCGGGCGAAGTAGGCGGACTCTATGACCTGCCCGCCCTGGAGTCCGTCTCGAGCCTTTCATCCACCTGTGGGGAACCGGAGCTGAGGAGCGTGTCAGAGCTGCGGGGCCGACGAGCCGGGGAGCTATCCGGTGGACTCGACGAGTCCCATCGCGGTCCGATAGATGGGACGTTCCGCCGGCCCAGAAAGACAGAGTCGAGCGTGATCGTTCCCGTCGTGCGGCATGCTGGCTTCGGCGGCGGCCGGGCCGTAGGTGAGTGCGTAGGAGCCCGTGAACCCGTAGACAGCGCTCCCGTCTTGAGCAACGGGTGACTGAGGCGAGCGAGGCTGTCGCTTGATACTCGTACCTTCCGCCGGCGTGTCCAGGAACAACGCGAAGAACTTCGCATTCCCACGCCTTGCCCTTGGCCCGAACCCCGACCCCCAATACTCGATGTAGATGCGAGTTGACCGCATCCCTGGCCCGTCACCCAGCGATCCGGTGACCGTCTGTGAGAATCGGACGGCCTTGCCCGCCTTGCCCTGAACCATTCGAGCTCGCAAGCGAGAGGACGATGTCTCACCGAGAAGATCGGACGCGAAGCTCATCGTCCACTCGGGCGCTGGCGTAGGCGGCGTCACCGTCGGTTCGGGAGAGGGACTGACCTCCGGCGATGGCGACGGCTCGACGCTCGAGGCTCGGCTCGACGCTCGGGCTCGGCTCGACCACCGGGCTCGGCTCCGGTTCCCCGACGATCGGCGGCTCTGCTCGGATCTCACCGGCGTCACCGGTTCTCCCCGCATCGAAGGCCGGATCGGCGGCATGCGAACGCGCCACGTGGCACCTTCGGGGTATCAGGCGTTTCTACCGCCGCTTCGGCGACGGCGTGCGCAGGTGCCTCGTTCCGGTTCCTATCCTCTACGATCTTGGCCGCACCAACGGTCACGCCACCGGCTAAGAGCAACGTCATCCCCGCCGCGACCACACGCTCGCCCACTCCGCTCGACACGACCGGCGCCGCCGCCGTTCCACCGTCGAGCTGACCGCCTCCGGTACCGCGACCTGCGCCACCTGTGCCGAGTGGCCGAGACGGTCGCCGAACCGACGCAAGCCATCCGCGATCCGAAGGAGCCAGACGAGCGGGAGGAGACCGATCCCCATGAAGCCACCCCGTTCGGCCCACCTTCTCGAGCCACCGCTTGCGGAAGCTCAACTTCGCGCGATGGATCAGGCGCCTTCGCCTGCCCTGTGGGAGATCTCCATCTCCTGCGCGATCTCGCGGTGGGACTGTCCGTCGAGCTCTCGCATCATGAGGGCTCGGCGGTGCGTCTCTGGCAGGTCGGAGAGGACGGCCAGCACGGTGTCGTGCTGAACCAGCCGCTCCACGATCTGCTCCGCCTCGTCGTCCGGACCGCCAGGTCCTCGGTCGGTGACGCCCAGGCGTCGTCCTGGGGCGTCTCCGCACGACCACGGAGGATGTCGAGGGAGACGTTCTTGGCGATCCGGGCGACCCAGGGCTGCAACGCGTAGCGGCCGTTGAACCTGTAGAGGCCCTGATAGACCCGGATCATCGTCTCTTGGAAGGCCTCGTCGACGTCCTGAGGAGTCGGGAGGAACCGCCCGACACACCCGCCGGGCGAGTGGCCCGTAGCGATGATGGATCTCGACGAAGGCCTGAGGATTCCCGGCCTGGAAGTCCAGGACCAGGAGGCGGTCATCCAGGACGGCGTAGCCGCCCAGCGTATTGCGCTGCTCGGGAACCCGGATGACCATCGTTATCCCAACAACTCAAACGTCGAAAGGTGACCGAGGGTTGCTCGAGTCCACCTGGCATCCCTCGGCACCGACTGTAGCACGAGGACTCGTGGCGCTTCAGTGGCCGAGAGGCCTGGGCCGAATGGCCTAAGGAGTCAGGGGTTGGGATCGAGGATGAGCGGCGCGCTGCGGCCTCCGGTCGAAGTCGAACGCCAGCGCGAGGTCGCCGAGGATCGGCAGCGGTCTCGCGCACCGATCGGGCGGGAGTCAGGGCGCTCCGTCGGTCGCCGGATCCAGCCGCTGACCCACCGAGGAACCGATCCTCGATCAGCTTGAGGTACGCGTCGAACGTGAGCGTCTGGTGGTCGATCGTACCCGCGCCGAGCGTAGGGGCTCACGAGGAGTCCTGGCACCCGCAGGCCGTACCCGTTCTCGTCCACGAGCGGCGGCTTGACGTGATCGTAGAAGCCGCCCCAGTCGTCCCAGGTGATGAAGATCGCCGAGGCTGTCCCAGTCCGGCCCGCGCATCGACCGAGTTCACGATCCGCGTGACGTGTGCCATGCCGGCGGCGACGCCGCGCGCTGGATCCGGGATGCTCGCTGTTCACGCCGTCCCCGGAACCACCCACGAGACCGAGGGCAGCGTCCCGCCGAGGCGGCGCCCGCTCGAAGTCGTCGGTGGTCGAGGATGCTGGTCCTGCTGTCCGGTCTCGTGCAGGTCGCGAGAACCCGGGGAGCGGGTTCTTCGTCGCCGAGGTCGGTCCTCGGGGCCGTCGAGCGCCTGGCTCGGGCACGGCGGGAACGAACAGGTCCCGGGGCGACGTAGTAGCCCCACGACACGCCGTGTCGGTCGAGCAGCCACGTGATGTCCGTCCACGCGTAGATCGGGTCCTCGCCCGTACGTCGAACCGCTGGTTCGCCTCCTCTGAGGTCCACGTTCGAGACGCACGACATCGGGTCGGTCGGGTTGCGGCAGTAGGCGGACCAGCCCGAGACGAGGAACAGGTGCGCGGGCAGGGTCCAGCCGTCGGTCGGCGCGAACATCCGATCCTGCAGGACGAACGCGTCGGCGTACGCCCAGTAGTTCGGGATGTCCTGCCGGGTGAGGTAGCTCATCACGTCCGGTTGGCCCTCGGGCCCCAGGAACCGGTCGCACTCGGACGCGGCGCGATCCACGCACCACCGTCGGGTCGGCGGGAGGCGCATCGATGAACCCGTTCATGGACCCACCGTTGATGTCGGCGCATCGCCGCGGGCCGGCTGTGCGGACCACCGTTGAACTCGTCCATCGACGTGTGGTACACGCACGACTCCCCGCCCAGGACCGGATCGGGGACGCAGTTGGTCGGTTCCTGCCGACCATCTGGAAACCGTCGGCGCCCGGATACGTCCCGAAGTAGTGATCGAACGAGCGGTTCTCCTGGACGATGAAGATCAGGTGGTCGAGCTTGAAGATCCCCTGTGGCCCCTCGGGCGCGTTCGGGGAAGTGGCGGATGAAGGGGCGGCGGCCCGAGCCTCCCCCTGTCGGTCCCGGTTGAGCCCGGACATCGCCAGGGTCGCGGCGGGGAACAGCACGACCAGCGCGACGAGCGAGCCCGTGCGGACACGGCCACCCGAGAAGAGGCGAAGACGGGGAAGGCGCCCCATGGGGAGGTGGAGTCTAGCCTTCGCCCTGCGCCAGACAAGCATGTCGGGCGGTGTGGGTCGAGCCGACCCCGGATGGGGTCTGCGTGCTCGGGCGCGGCCTACGCCCTAGCGCGCCGTTGTCGTGGGCGTACGCACAGGTACGTTCGATCTGCCGAGATGTCCAGCCCGCGCTCCTCTCGAACCGGCGCTTCGCGCGCCCGCCGCATCGTGGCCGTTTCCGTCGCCGCGTTGGTCCTGGCGTGCCTGTCGGGGTCGCCTCTTCGGGTTCGGCATCCGCGGATGACCAGCTCAAGCGAGTCCAAGCAGGAGCTGCACGCGACCAAGGACAAGGTCCGGGCGCAGCTGAGCGAAGATCCGGAAGCTCCAGCGGCGGATGAACGGCCTCGGCCACCCGGATCTCCAAGAGCCAGTCGGACATCGTCGCCGCGGAGGAGCGCATCGACAAGCTCGAGCGCGAGATGACGATCCTGCCGGTCCGCGCCTCCCTGCTGCAGGCCAAGCTCGACGAGCGCAACCGCGAGGCGTACATGTTCGGCGGCGCGCCGGTCCTGTACTCTGCTGACCGCCACGTCGGCGGCCGAGGCGCGCGTCGCGGATGTCGTTCCTGACCGAGATGAACCGCCGGGACGCGGTCCTCGGCGGCCAAGGTGCACGAGACCTCCGGACCGGCTGGCGCGCAGCGAGGGCGAGGTGGTCCGCGCCCGTCAGGGTGATCGAGCTCACGAAGCGGCGCCTCGAGCTCGACCAGCAGGAGCTGCGCAGGACCATGGCCCAGTCCAAGCGGCTCGTCGCCGGGCTGCGCGACCGTCGTCGAGCAGATCCAGTACGAGATCTCGAGGATCCGGCCCTTCTCGGTGTGCCCGGTGGTCGGTCCGGTTGCGATCGCCGACGACTTCGGCATCATGGTCCACCATCCTCCGAAGGAGGGCGGCGACCACATCCACCAGGGCAACGACATGCTCGCGCCCATGGGTGCGTCGATCGTCGCGCCGTTCGACGGCGTGGCTGTCACCGCGACGAACCACATCGGCGGCGCTCGCGGTCGAGGTGTTCGGCGACTTCGGCTACGTGTACAACGCGCACCTGTCGGCGTTCGGGCAGCTCGGACCGGTGCAGGCGGGCGACGTGATCGGCTACGTGGGCGCGACGGGCAACGCGGGCGGCCCGCACGACCATTTCGAGTGGCATCCGGACAACGGCCCGCGCGGTCGACCCGCACGAGTTCCTGCTGATGGTCTGCGACTCCGGCGCCCTTCCTTACTGAGCTCGGTCAGCCCGAGGGCACCGCTCCGGGCTCGGCGCCACCAGCTACGCCTGGGCGCCGGAGCCGGCTCCGGCGGAGGCGACCTGACGGTCGCTCCATCCGCAGACGCTCCGAGCCGATCCGTGAGGGAGGTCGTGCACCTCCGCCAAGCCGGTCGGCGCCGGCCGAACGGATCCGCTCGAGCTCGACGTCGTTCGCGCTCCAGACCCGGTCGAGCTGACCTTCCAGCACGCTGCACAGGCGTTCGATGCCCTCGTCGATCGCGCGCCGGATGCGTTCGAGCTCCTGGGTGTCGGCGGCGCGGATCCGGACGAAGGCCTCGCCGTTCGCGCAGCTGGAAGCGCTTGGCCTCCTCGCGGTTCGCGGTCCGGAGCGCCTCGATCTCGCGCTCGAAGGTCCCTCCATCCGCGCGAGCGCCGCGTCGATCCGCCGCCCGAGCTCCAGGGTCAATCGCGACGCGCACGCATCTCGAACCGTTCGTCGAGGTCGCGGGACGTCCCGGGGCGCCGTGTCCCGCGTCGTGGGGCACCGGCGCGATCGCGCGTCGGGCGCGAGCTCGCGCGCACGCTCCTCCGGACTCCTCGCGCCAGCGGTCCCGAACGCGTTGGTGTTGTCCGGCATCGGGGCTCCCTCTGGGACGCGGCATCCGACCGCGCCGACGGCGTCGTCGGCATCCTCGGAGGGTGAGGTGACGACGGAGGGCTGGTGGCGTCGGAGACCTCGGCTCGCGGCCGGCGACGGGACCGTCGATCCCGTACCACGTGCGCATCGGCCCTCGTTCTCGATGGCTCGACGACCTCGCGACGGTCCACCTGGATCTCGATCGCCTCCCGCACGTGCGACGCTCGGTGACGTTCGGATCGGCACCGACCGTAGGACAGCCGGTCGCCCGATTCAACGACCCTGCACTACGATGGCCCGGCGCAGACCGCGCACGCGCCGACCGAAAGGAGCCCCTGATGCGTGCCGCGATCCGATGCCTCGTCGTCGCGCTCGCTCCTCGTCGTGCTCGCACCGGCGGTCGGCGCGCACGAGCGGGGAGGCGGACCCAGCGCGGCGACTCAGGTCGTCGCGCGTGCGGATCATCGACTTCGCGTTCCGTCCGCGGAACCTCACGATCGCTCGGGGCACCGTCGTCCGGTGGGTGAACCGCGGCGGCCGGACCCACACGACGACGTCGAACACGAGCCTGTGGGACCACACCCTGGCGCCCGGCGAGACCTTCCGACGACGCTTCCGCCAGGACGGGGACGTTCGCCTACCACTGCTCTGATCCACCCGCAGATGACGGCGACGATCACCGTCACGTAGCGTGAAGGGGTCGGCCCAGGCGGCTCGGTCGCGCCGGACGCGTCCATGCCGCTGGGGTAGGGTGCGGCGCATCATGGCGAGCGACCGGCACACGATCGTGTTCATGCCCGAGAGCGCCTACGGGCCGACGAACAACTGCATCGGCATCGGCAAGGTGCTCGAACGGCGGGGGCACCGCGTCGTGTTCGCGGCCGAGGCGTCGTGGAAGGGCAAGCTCGAGCCGCTGGGGTTCGAGGAGGATCTCGGTCGATCTCTCGCCGCCGGCCGAGGGCGACCAGGACGCGGGCCAGTTCTGGATCGACTTCGTCGCCGAGACCGCGCCGGAGTTCCGCAAGCCGACGATCGAGCAGCTCGCGACGTTCATCGAACCCGTCTGGTCCTCGCTGATCGACGGGGCGATGTACTGCCACGAACAGCTCCAGGCGATCCTGGATCGGGCCGAGCCGGACGTCATCGTCGAGGACAACGTCAACAGCTTCCTGCACTGCTCACCCACGGCGCGCCGTGGGTGAGGATCATGTCGTGCAACCCGCTCGAGCTGAAGGATCCTGCACTCCCACCGACGTTCAGCGGCTACCCCACGGACGACCGGACGGGATGGGACGAGTTCGGCGCCGAGGTCGAACGCACCCACCGCGACACCTGGGAGCGGTTCAACGCGTTCATGGTGGACAGCGGCGCACCGCCGCTCCCCGACCTCGAGTTCATCCACGAGTCAGAGCACCTCAACCTCTACGTCTTCCCCGAGGCGGCCGACTACCCGCGGTCGCGTCCGCCCGCCCCGACGTGGCATCGGCTGGAGTCCTCCGTCCGGCAGACCGAGGAGGCCTGGGACGTCCCCGATGAGCTCGCCGGTGAGGGCGCGCTCGTCTACCTCTCGCTCGGGTCGCTCGGCTCCGCGGACGTCGAGCTGATGCGGCGGCTCGTCGCGGTGCTCGCGGACACGCCGCACCGCTACGTCGTGTCGAAGGGTCCGCGCGCCGACGAGTTCGAGCTGCCGGACAACATGTGGGGCGAGGCTCGCGTGCCCCAGACCAACGTGATCCCGCACTGCGACCTCGTGATCACCCACGGCGGCAACAACACGACGACCGAGGCGTTCCACTTCGGCAAGCCGATGATCGTGCTGCCGCTGTTCTGGGACCAGTACGACAACGCCCAGCGCGGTCGACGAGCTCGGGCCTCGGGGTCCGGCTCGACGACCTACGCGTTCGAGGACGACGAGCTGCGGCGACGCGGTCGACCGCCTGGTGGGCGACCTCGACCTGCGAGCGCCGGATGGACGCGGTCGGACGGTGATCGGATCCGCGCACGCGACGGCCTGGGTCGCTGGCCGCCGTCCTGATCGAGTCCCTCGGCCGAGTTGCCACAGTACGACGGTCAGATGTGGCCTGTCGGAACCGTCGAACGGCCAGCCAGCGGCGCGACGACGGCGATGATCCCGACGATCCACAGCAATGCCTGGAGGATGTAGCCGTTGTTCGGCGTGCCGAGCATCAGCGCTCGAGCGGCCGAAGGCGACCACGGACACGGGCTGGTGCTCGGCGAACGGCTGGAGCCACGGGCCATCAGGTTCGCCGGCACGAACGCCGTTGGAGGCGAACACGAGCGGCGCCATGATCGGGAACGCGGCCGCCTGTGCCGTCTCGGGTCCTTGACGGCGAGCCCCACGCGCGGCGAAGACCCACGAGCAAGGCGTAGCCGAACGCAGGATGCAGCAGCGCGGTGCCGCCCGACGGCACCAGACGGCCGGTGTGCACGCGGCATCCCGATCGGCGAACGCTGACACGCGAACATCAGCAGCAGAGATCAACGAAGACGTTGCGGACGACGATCGGCCGAGTCCGTCCGGCTCAGCGATAACGGCGGAGCGGGCCATCGGGCAGCGATCGCGGAACCGCTCGAGCAGGCCACCCGGTTGACGTCCGTGGCGAGGCCGATCGCGGTGCCCAGCGGCGCCGAACGTCACGGACATCTGGACGAAGATCCCGGGGACCAGGAAGTCGACGCATGGGCAGCGCCGGTCGCGCTGCCGACCGCGCCACCGAAGACGTAGACGAACAGCAGGACGAAGATTCGACCGGCTGGATCGTCGAGAACACGCGAGCTGGGGCAACGGCGCTCGCAGCGCGATGATGTTGCGCGTGAGCCGCGACCGCGAACGATCAGCTGACGGCGGTCGTGCCAAACGGCGCAGGCCTGCGGCGGTCGAGACCGGGCGTGCGGCCGATCGCGGCGGCTGCCTGGCGTCATGCCGCACCTCCTACGGGGACCATTGCTCGGATCCCGTCTCGGCACGGGGCTCCGCGTGCAGCCCGTCGAGTGCGCAGGAACACGTCGTCGAGACTCGGCGCGGACGGTCAGCGACGACGGGTACAGCCCCCTCGGCGTCCGAGCGTCCGCAGCATCTCCACTGAGGGACCTCGGCCCTCCGTGGTCGGCACGCGGATCGTGCCTCCTCCCGCTCGGCCCCTGCGGCGCGCTGCCGCGATGGCAGGAGCCCCCACTGCGCGTCAGGCGTCCATCTCGTCCGACATCGCGAACTCGATGATCGGTGCTCCCCGAACTGCGCCTTGAGCCGGGCTGGGGTTCCGCTACGCGATGACACCTGGCCCAGGTCCACCACCGGCGATCTGGCTTCCGGCGAGGCGGTCGGCCTCCTCCAGGTACTGCGTGGTGAGCAGGACCGTGGCGCCATCGGCGACGAGGTCTCGGATCGTGTCCCACAGCGTGTTGCGGCTGGGGAGGTCAAGGCCGGTGGTCGGCTCGTCCAGGAACAGGACCGGCGGCCGATCGACGAGCGCGGCGCGACGTCCAGCCGTCGGCGCATGCCGCCCGAATACGTGCCTGATCGGGCGGTCCGCCGCCTGCGTGAGGTCGAAGTTCTCAGGAGCTCGGCCGCCCGCTGCTCGATCCACGGTCGGGGGCGCTGCGGGAGCCGCCCGACGAGCCGACAGGTTCTCGCGCCCGTCAGGTTCGGGTCCACCGGTGGCAGCCTGCCTGCCAGGCCGATGCGTAGCCGGACGCGTTCGGGGTCCCGAACGACGTCGAACCCGACGGCACCTCCGCGGAGCCCCCGTCGGGCTCCAGGATCGTCGTGAGGATGCGGACGGGCCGTCGCTCTTGCCGGCGCCGTTGGGGCCGAGGGCCCAGAACACGGTCGCGGGGCCACCTCGAAGTCGATCCCGGCGAGGGCCTCGCGGTCGCCGAACCGCTTCTGCAGCCCACGCACCGCGATCGGCGGGGTCGTTCCGCGTTCGACATCGGCACCTCCATGCATCTTCGCGGACGGTTCGCGGACCGGACCAGGATGCCACTGAATGGTTGAGGGCCCGGCAAGTGTCCGGCAGGCACCTGGAAAGATCGAACTGCGTTGGACCTTCCGGGCTCGTCAGGGTACGGTTCCACGCCATGGCCGTGCCGCAGCGACAGCTACGAGCAAGCGAAGACCCTCGCCGTAAGCAGGCCTGGAAGCCGCTCGCCCGCTTCGAGGTTCGAGACTGGCGAAGCACCGCCAGCGACTGGTGCCGCCAGGACAGCGGGTTGATCGCCCAACGACGTCGCGTAGGCGTCTCTTCGTCTCGGCCGCACGCGCGGCCGTTCGATGCGTCGAGAGTCGCGGACGAATGGCTGTGCGACGCCTCAGAAACGCGACGTGGATCGTCTGACCGGCTCGAGGCGAGGCCTCGCGGAGCGACAGAACGCCATCCCGCACCGACCGCCGGGTGCGGCTGGTGCTCCTCACCGCGAAGGGCGACCGGACCAGGAACAGAGATGATCCGGGCCCTGTACGAGCCGCCGCCCGAGGCCAGCTCGAGACTCGATCCTCGCGGAAGCTCGAGGGCCCTGCGCGACGGCGCGCCAGAGCCTCCCCTCAACGGCGCCTCCTGACCGGCGCGGATCGCCTGGGAGCGACCGGGCGTGGCACATCGCGCCGGAGTCGGGCTAGCCTCGCGCTCCGAATGCCGACTTCTCCCGGCAGGCCGATCGGCACGAGCGCGAGTTGACGTCTCACGCGGAGCTGCCATCGGCTCGCCCCGTGGCATGGCCACCGCGGGCCGGCCGCACATCGCGTGAGGTACCAGACTCGGGAGGAAAAAGCACAATCCGTTCCTCGCCAGGAGCGATGACCGCCCCGAGGATCCCCAGGCTGCCCGGCGTACTCCGGAGCGCAGACGGTCACTCCGGCGGTGTGAGTCACCGACGATCGCCCAGGCCGAGACGATCGGTTTGTGCAGCAGTCGGTCTGCGACTCGCGATCTCAGCGCGCCCGCCACGGAGTCAACCAACATCCGATCATCAGCCGGAGGTAAAGACGGTGGAACACGCAAGCAACGCGCACACAGCGACAGAGCGACGGGACCCCGACAAGGTCCTCCCGTTCCGACCGGAGCGCCTTCCACCAGACGGCACCGAAAGCTGGCAGAACCACGATAGTCTCCACCGCGGGTAGCCACGCGAGGCCCTCCGACGAGACTCGACACGAACCGCCCCCGCCTCCCATCTCCGGTTCGCCACCGCCGAACAGCTCAGACGACGCCGCTGCGGATGGTGCTCTCGATCCTCCCGGCGCTGGTCGCCGACCCGGAACTGGCTCAGCACCCGTCGAATGCCGCCGATGCCTCCGGAGGAGCAGCCAGCCGATGCCGCCGGCCACGCCGGCGAGAGGACGAACGCGATGCTGACCCGACGACGCGCCTCGGCGCGATGAAGGCCGGGACCAGGGCGATCGGCCAGAGAGCTGGCGAACACCGCCATGGCGCAGCCGCGACACCAGCGCAAGAGTTGGGCCAGACGTTTCCGCCAGCGGCGCGAACCCCACACGCGAGGGCGACCAGGAGTGTACCACAGCCTGACGTATCTCGCTAGATCTAGGCTAAAGGGAACCCCGAGCCAGAGATAGCGCGATCGCCGTACGACCCGGCCCCAGCCGCTCCACATGCCGGGCGAAGGTGAGGAGGTCGAGGAGGAAGCACACGATGACGAGCCGGGTGGCGGTTTGCGCGCGTGTCACTGCTGCCGATCGCGCGGATAACGGCAAGAAACTCGACCGGGGCGTACTCGACGGCGTGGTCCCGGTGCGGAATGCCGGACGCGACCGACGGTTCCGAGAAGCGATGAACGTCGGCGTCGTGAAGAGGCCCGGCCCACATCAAGCGACACCAGGGTGGAGATGACGATGACGACCCGGATGGCGATATGTCTTCGTGCCGATCGCGAGCCCGGCCCACGGAACCCGCAAACCGGCCCTGCTCGATCAAGCGTCCGTTCGAGAGGCCTCTAACCCGACCGTCAGCCAATCCATCGCGAGAGTGGCATCGGTTGTCCGCGGATACGACCGAATCTGATTTCCGGTACGAGAGGGTGAGTCGCGTCGCTCCTGACTGACCCGTGGTCGCGGCGCCGACAGGTTACCTTACGTGCCCGGGGTGGGATTCAACAAGGTCCACACACGTCGTAAGCACCTTTGAAGCCTGCTGGTTCGTGTCCTCCTGGAGCAAGTCGCCCGGACGCAAGCTCGTCGTCGCTTTGGTCGGTGCACCGACCGACCAGCTATGGTAGCCCGTCTTCGGGGTCATTGACTGGCGACTTCATGCTGCACGCACCGGGGCATCCCCTACCGGTCGCTGAGCTGGTCCCCCCGATGGATCGCACCCTGATGTACACCGCGGCGCCTACGAAGGACTCGCCCCCTGCTCGCATCGGTCAGAGTCGATTGCCTTCAACGACATTGCGTGGACCGCGTCCGGTGCGAGGATCACCACCGGGATCGTCCTGGTCGTCTTCCTTTCGGTAATCGGCGAAGGCCGGGTTTCTCTCGGTGATCATCGCCCAAAGACATGTTAAGCGCCTCATCCGGCCCAGCAGCGCACTTGGCCGTGACGGCGAGCTGCTTCCTTCCCACCCTCGATCGATGCCCGAGGGTTCGCTAAGAGGTTGCCGGTACTACCCGGTCCGGGTGTGTCGGCGGCTCCACCCTTCGACGCGACGACGACGTATCGATCTTAGCCGATCGCGCGGAAGACGCGAGCGGATTCGTTGCGCCGGATTCCCGTCTTGGATCCGGTGTGCGTGAGCAGCAGGAGCGCCGCCGCCGCGCGAACGCCCTCACCCTCTCCCCTCGTTCGCGCGAAACTCCTCCGATGACACCTCGATTCCCAGTCCGACATCGGTCCAACCTCCGTCCAACCTCCAGTAGGGAACCGCCTCCAGCTGCTTAACGCCCGGGGAACGCCACGTGTATGCCCTGCCATGCCCCACTCGCACGCCCGGCTGGAGAGGATCGGTAGCTGGTAAGAGAGGCCTTGGAGCGGACGACAGGATTCGACCTCGCCGTCCCCCATCCTTGGCAGTGGCATGGCGGGATAGTCTCGTTGCGTGTCCACCGGTCTCACCAGCGCCCCTGAAGCTTGCGGGGCACCCCACCGCCTCTCGATGGTATGAATGAGCGCGATGCCCACGTAAAGCGAGGGTGATAGCAATGCCGGCGTAGACGGAGCAAGAGCAAGAGCGCCACGCGCAAGTAGGCCACGACCCGGAGGAAGACGGCGGCCCGCAGGAGAGCCGGCGGCCAAGAAGGCCACGACCCGGAGGAAGACGGCGGCCCGCAGGAAGCCGGCGGCCAAGAAGGCCACGACCCGGAGGAGGACGGCAGCCCGCAGGAAGCCGGCGGCCTGGAGAACCACGACCCGGAGGAAGACGGCAGCCCGCAGGAAGCCGGCGGCCAAGAAGGCCACGACCCGGAGGAAGACGGCGGCCCGCAGGAAGCCGGCGGCCAAGAAGGCAAGCCACGACCCGGAGGAAGACGGCGGCCCGCAGAAGCCGGCGGCCAAGAAGGCCACGACCCGGAGGAAGTGCGGCGGCCCGCAGGAAGCCGGCGGCCAAGAAGGCCACGACCTCGGAGGCGGACGGAGCGGCCCGCGTGGGAAGCCGGCGGCCAGAGAAGGCCACGACCTCGGAGGAAGCGCGGCGGCCCGGCAGGCAAAACAAGCGGCCAAGACGTCTCGAGCAGCTGGGGTGCTCCTCTTGCTCCCTCAAGCCCGTGGGGCCCACGATGCCGGCGGCGGAGCCCCAGGAGCCATGGTCCGGGAGGAATCCGCACGCCCTCGGCCGGCGTGTCCCCCCTGCCGGAGATGGAGGAGGCTGATGAGCGGGAACAGGTGGACTCTCCATGGACCTCCGCGAGCGCGAGAGAGGAACCAGGGATCAGCGCCTCGCTCGTCGGGCGCGAGTCGACTTCTGACGAAGGCCGCACCACCGCGTGAGGACCGGCTGGTGCTTGGAAGGTGATTGGGGTCGGCAGATAGAGAACCTTCCTGAGGGCGACTCGCCTTGATGAGGCAACCAGGCAGCACCAATCCGTGCCCGGGGTGGGACTCGAACCCACGTCCTTTCCGGGACCAGCGCTTTTAAAGGCGACCGTCTGCCAGGTCCGGCACCCGGGCGACCGGCAGCCTACCCCTTACCCGCCCTCGCGGATCGTGACCTTCTCGATGTAGACGGACTGCGTCGGCTGCTGGCCCGGGATGCCCGCGGAGGGATCCTGGATCGGCAGCTCCTGGATCTGCTTGGCGACGTCGAGGCCCTCGACCACCGTCCCGAAGATCGTGTAGGCGGGGTTCGCGTCGAGGTTGTGCCCGGCGTCGCCCGTGATGAGGAAGAACTGGCTGCCGCCGGTGTCGGGTCCGGCGTTGGCCATCGCGAGGGTGCCGGGCCCGTAGGACTCGTTCCCGGTGAGCTCGTCGGGGATCGAGTAGCCCGGGCCGCCCGATGCCGGTTCCGGTCGGGTCGCCGCCCTGGATCAGCGTCGATCGACGTGTCGAGCCGGTGGAACCGCTGCCCGTCGAAGTAGCCCTGCTGCGCGAGGAACACGAACGAGTTCACCGTCTGCGGCGCCTGGTCGGCGAGGAGCTCGATCACGATCGTGCCGCACGAGGTCTGCATCTCCGCCGTGTAGGTCGTCCCCGGCTTCACGACCTGCTTCGGCGCTGAGAACTGCGGCTTCGGCTTCGGTGGCCGCCTTGGGCTCCGGTGCCGCCGCAGGCGACCTCCGCGGGTCCGGGTGTGGGCTTGACCGTCTTCGGGCTCGACGTCGGACCCGTCGGCCCGGTCGTCGGCTCGTCGTCCCGGTCGCGCCCGAGGCCCCCGCCTGCGTATCGTCGCCGCCGGCGAACGCGAAGTAGGCGATGCCACCAGCCCACGAGCGCGATCACGAGGACGACCACGATCCTCGTCGTCTGGCGCTTGCGCTGCTGCTGCATGCGCTCGGCCTGGCGACGTTCGTGCTGCCTGGCGAGCTGTCGGTTGCGGGTCCTCTTCGGCACGGCGGCACAGGTTACCGAACGACCCTGCGATCGCACCGAGCCGGCGCTTCCGCCTACGGATCGCGTCGCGGAGCCTCCGGAAGATCGGCCGGTGTGAGCCCGCGGCATCATCGGTCGCCAGCTCCGGCGGCTTCGTCCCTGCGGTCGTGACTCGTCGACGATCACCAGCCGATCGGACGTGGCTCCGCTCTCGATCACGGCCTCGACCTCGCCCAGCGCGGCGATCGTCCGCTCGCGGATGTCCCGGAACGTGTCGAGCATCCGCCCCCGCACCGTCGCGAGATGGCTCTCGGCTCTGGTCGGCCTCCTCCCGCGCCTCGAGGATCAGTCGCCCGGCACGGATCTGGGATTCCTGCTCCAGCGTCCGCGCATCCGCCCGGATCCGGTCGGCTTCGGCGTCCGCCTCCGCGACGACGCGCTTGGCCTCCTCCCGCGCGAGCGCGAGGATGCGGTCCGCCTCCATCCGCACGTCGGATTGGACGCGCTCGGCCTCGACCTCGGCGTCGCGGAGCAGCCCGCTCACCTCATGGTCGAACGTCTGAACCAGCCCGGTCACTCGGTCCGAGGCGCCGTCGTTCGGATCTCGGGCGGCCGAGGCCGTCGAGTCGCGGCTCGCGCGTCGTCGCGTTCCCGCTTCGTCTCGAGGAGTTCGGACGTCGTCTCGCTGAGCCGCGCCTCGAGGCTCAGCACGAGCGTCGCCACGCGCTTGCAGGTAGCTCGGCGACCTGATCGGGCGCGAATCCGCGCCGGACCGTGTCGAACTCGACGCGGGCAGACCTGCGTCCTCCGATCGAGACTGTGCTCGTCGTCTTCACCGCTGCGGCGAGAGATCCAGGCTCGCCGATGGCCATCCGACCTCACCTCCTGCCGCTGCACCGGGCGCCGTCGGCACGCGGCGCACAGGCGCTTCCTCGGCGCTCACCGTAGGCCGACCGGGGTCACCCTGCCACGGCCGAAAGTCGGTATTTCCGGGCGTCCCAGGCCGATCGGTACCTAGCCAGCCCGGCACGCCGAGGCGACCGTTCGCCGTCGAACGCGGCATCAGGCGGGCTCGAGCATCCCGAGCACGAGCCCGTCGAGGATGTCGGTCTCGGACACGAGCGCCTCGTCGAACCCGAACCGCTCCATGACCTCGACGAGGATCACCGACGCCCGCGACGATCACGTCGGCGCGGCCCGGCGCCATCACGGGCAGCGCCGCCCGTTCGGCGGTCGTCATCGCCGGCCAGCCGCGAGGCGACGCTCGCGGCGTCGGCCCGCGACAGGCGGGTGCGGTGGATCCGTTCGGGATCGTAGGAGCCCGAGCCCGAGCGCGATCGCCTGCACGGTCGTCGACGTCCCGGCCACCGCGACGAACGTTCGCGCATCGGCGACCGGCATCGCGCGCTCGACGTCGTCCAGCAGCTCGCCGACGGCCGCTCGCATCCGGTCCAGGTCGGCCGCCGCGGGCGGGTCGCCGCGGACGAAGCGCTCGGTCAGCCGGACGCTCCCCATCTGCGGTCGAGATCGCGGCGGTCGGACGCTCCGGTCCCCAGGACGAACTCGGTCGAGCCGCCGCCGATGTCGAGCACCAGGAAGGGCGCGCGGGGCGTCCAGGCCTCGGGTGGCGCCGAGGAACGAGAGCCGCGCCTCCTCGTCCCCGCTCACGATCTCGAGCGCGGATCCGGCGAGCTCGCGCGACGGGCGTCTCGAACTCGTCCGCGTTCGCGGCGTCGCGCACCGCGGCCGTCGCGCCGACGCGGATCCGCTCGACGTGCGGAGCGCCTGTGCTCGGCGGACGTAGCCGAGCCGATCACCGCGAGCGTGCGCTCGAGGGCGTCGGGGGCGAGCCTGCCGGTCTCGTCGACGCCCTGACCCAGCCGGGTGATCACCATGTCGCGCGCGAGCTCCTCGAAGCCGCCCTCCTCGTCCGGCTCGGCGACGAGCAGAGGCGGGTCGAGTTCGTCCCCTGGTCCACCGCGGCCACGCGGCCCGGGCGCTCGTCGTGGATCGGCTCGACCGTCTCCGCCACCCACGCGCCGACCACGTCGTCGCCGCCGGCGAGGTGGTTGGCGTAGTGCGCGTGGAGGCACTTCGAGCCGCGCCGGGTCCCGCCGACGCCGCCGTGCCGCTCGGCGCGCGGATCGTTCGCGTGCTCGTTCGCGCGCGTACTCGGCGTGGGCGCGGCGACCGCATCCGGCGAAGTCCGGCTCGGTCTCGAGCCGCTCGTTCAGCCTCGAGATCCAGCCCTCCGCCTCCAGCCGCGACACCGCCCGGACCGCGTCGGGGCACGTGAGCCAGAACGTCGTGGGGAACGGGATCGCCGCGTTCGTCCACCGGAGCGTTGCGGATGACGAGCGGATGACCGCCGGGCAACGCGCGACGACCGTGAACGCGGACGGTGGGTGCGCGGCCGAGCTGTTCGGCGACGATCCGGAGGTCGCTTCCGCGGAGCTCGCCCACGCGGGGCTGCGCCTACTTGCGCTTGTGCTCGACGGAGCGCTTGAAGTCCACCTGGCGCTCCTCGCTCTGGCGCATGAACTTCTTCAGGCGAGCCTCGAAGTCCGGGTCCGAGCCGCGGCGCTGACGCGTGGGCGCGGGGTCCTGCAGCGCCTTGATCGAGAGGTCGATCTTGCCGTCCTCCTTGATGCGCGATGACCTTCGCCTGACGACGTCGTTCCTCGCGGAGGTGCTCGTGGACGTCCTTGACGTAGTTCCTGTCGATCTCGGAGATGTGGACGAGTCCCATCTTCCCGCCCTCCAGGGTCAGGAAGGCGCCGTACGGGGTGATGCGGCTCACGGTCCCATCGATGACCGCGCCGACCTCGAGATCTTCGCCAGGACTCCTCCTCGTACCGAACTGCGTCGTCCGCTGGGTCGTTCCACTCCGGCGCATCGCCGGTTCGCCAGTGTCCCATCGGCCCGTTTGGGCCGTCAATACGACCCCGAGGTGGGTGGAGGGGGCGTCGCTCGCGCGCCCGTGGTATCCCGAGTTCGCTAGCGCGCCACGCGGTAGCGGAGGTAGACGACTCTCGAGCTGAAGGTGCGGGTCTCGACGAGTTCGAGATCCACCCGGCGCTCGCGCTGGGGAAAGAACGGAATGCCACCGCCAACCAGCACCGGGTAGACCATGGCCCGGTACTCGTCGATCAGACCCAACGCGGCCGCCTCGGCGGCGAGCGTCGCGCCGCCGATCGCGATGTCGCCCTCCCCGGCCTCGGCTCGCAACCGCTCGATCTCCTCCGCCAGGCCGCCGGAGGCCAGGCGGGCATTGCCCTGCACCGCCGACAGCGTGGTGGAGAACACCACCTTCGGGAGCGGCTTCCAGAGCGCGGCCCACTCGAGCTCGCGTCGTCGAGCGATGGATCCTGGTCGGCGGTCTCCCAGTACAGCATCGTCTCGTACAGCCGTCGTCCCAACAGGTGGACGCCGACCTGCTCGAATCTCGTCGATCCAGAAGCGAAAGACCTCCTCGTCGGGCGCCGTCCAGTCGAAGCCGCCGTCCGGCCCGACGATGTAGCCGTCAAGCGAGACGCTCATCGAATAGGTCACGCTGCGCATCAGAGGTCCTCTCGGTAACGGGTTCGACAATACGACCGCCGGACGCCGCAGGACTCATCGCGGCTCGCGGATGCTGAGGATCTCGATTGAGAGGCTGCAGCGTGTGGTAGGACGCAGTGGTGATGGACGATCGGCCGTACATCCAGGTCAAGCGTGAGCGCGAGCGCACCTCCGGGAGTTCATCAACGGGGTGGACGACGATGGCCCTCCGCAGCGCCGGCCAACGAGTACTGGACGGCTCGCATGGCGTGCTGGGTCACATGGCGTACTGGGACAGCCGGGTGCCCGTCTTGGCCGACAGAGATCGATCGCGGCGAGCCGTGGGTCCCGTCGGACGCCGAACCGGAGGGTGACTGGCTCAACGATTCGACCCGCCCGATCATCCATGCCATCGCACCTAGGGCGGCGGCCGACCTCGCACTGCGGATCGCCGAGGAGACTGACGCACGCGTAGCCGAGCTGCCCCTGGACCGGATGGCTCCGCTCGACCCGGAGAGTCCGATCTGGCCGGCCCGCGGGGATCACCGAGGAGAGCACCTCGACGAGTTGGAGCGAGCCGTCCGCGACGGCGGCTGAACGACGCTCGCTCGGCGTCAGCGCGGGCGGCTCGCGAGGTCCCGGACGTAGGATCGTCCCGTGGAGGTCACCTCGATTCTCAACGTGTCCGACCCACAGGCCAGCTTCGAGTGGTTCGCGAAGCTCGGCTGGGGAAGAGCTGGGACTGGTGTCCACCCCGATGCGGACTCCCCACCTTTGGCGCTGCAGGGCGGACGATCACGGAGATCTTCCTCTGCGTGGACGGACGAGGGAGGACGCGTGCGAGCATGGGGTCTGGCTCTCGCTGTGGCTCGACGCACGTCGACGCGGTGTACGCGACGTGCGCGCGTGAGGGGTTCGACGTCATCTCCGCTCCGGAGAACAAGCCATGGAACGTGAGAGAGATGGCATGTTCGCCACCCCGACGGACACGTCCTGCGGGTCAGCTCCGGAAGCCACGCATGAGCACCAGTAGCATGTCGGAGGCGCTGATCCAGGCGGTGGTCGATCTCCTGGACGACTCGCTCGCCGCGGTGCGTCCGCGATCGCGGGTGCGCCGCTCGAGGCGCTGGCGCTGGCGGCCGCCGGCCGGAGGACGCGAACCCGCTCGTGGTCCTCGCCGTGCATGCGATGCACAGCACGAGGTGGTGGTTGAGCGTCGGCGACCGGCGCAGAGATGCCCGGGCGCGACTGCCCTCGGAGTTCCTTGCCACCGCATCGGACCCGGACGAGCTGCGATCGTTCGTCGACCGGATGAGCTCGGAGTGCCGGGGTTCTCCCTGACCTCCGCAGAGCGGTTCGACCCTGGCGGCCACGTGGACGAGTTCGACCTGACGTGGCGAGGTCGCGCACGCGCGGCTGGCGTTACGCTCCATGCTGCTCTCGAAGCACTCAAGCGAGCGCGCCGGCGAGGCGCCTCACGCGTGGCAGCTCTGGGTGCACGCTCACCCGGATTCTGTCGCTCACGCGGCAGCTTAGGGCCTGGGTTCGCGGCCGAGCGCGCGGAACGGCTCTGGTCTCGTACTCGCTCAACGCGCGCGACCAATCCTCGAGCGCATGGTGGATCGCCCCGTCCTCGCGCACCAACCAGGCGAGATGCCGGAAAGCCCAGTGCTCGACGACCTGAGAGGGATGACGCGCAGGGCGGGCCGGTCGCGTATCCACGCGCCAGTTCCGTTCGCGCGACGAGCCTCGACCTCGTAGTCTGGCCGAAGTCCGCTCCGGGTCCCCCGACGGCGACGAGGAAGGTCAGCACGATCAGCTTGCGCTCGACCCTCCATGGGGTCGGAATGAACCATGAACGGCTTGAGCCCGAGCTCGGCCACGCATCGACGATGGCCTCGTGCGGATCAGGTCCGGATCCCACCGGGCAGCGACGGCCTCCTGACCTGTGGGTGCAGATGTCGGATCCCGTCCCCGCAAGGTGGAGCACGACGGCTTCGAGCGATGGTTCGTTCACGGTCGAACCCTACCGACCCCCGTTCGGCGCGGCACCCGGAGGTCCGATGCCAAAAGGAGGGCCTCGCCTCAGTGACTTCGCGGAGGTGTCGAAGGCACATGAGCGCGCCCGCTTCACTACGTGGGTATGTCGAAGGCCATCGGGGGCCGCGTGAGGAGCAGAGGTGGAAGGGAGCACGGTCTCGGCCGACCGGCGGCAACTGTTCCTGGCCAGCTTCCTGATGCTGTTCGTGGAGCTGGTGCTGATCCGGTGGCTCAGAGCGCACATCGCCTACCTCTCGTTCTTCTCCGAACTTCGTGCTCTCTCGGCTCGTTCCTCGGCATCGGGATCGGGTTCCTCGCGGTCGACACGATCGGACTGGTTCCGGAGGGCACCCTGTGGCTCGGGGCTCTCGTCTTCGCGTCGGCCGTGTTCCCGGTCACGATCGACCGCACGCGGAAGCAGCCTCATCTTCTTCGGCGGGTTCGCGGACCCGCGGCCTGCCGATCTGGATCTCGTTGCCGATCATCTTCGCGGCGGTCGCCGCGACGATCGGCGGCCATCGCGCAGGGCGTCGCGCGTCTGTTCCAGCGCATTCCCGCCGCTTGAGGCCTATCGACTGGACGTGCTGGGCAGTGCGTGACCGGCATCGCCGGGTTCGCCATCCTGTCGTTCATCGGAGCCCCGCCGGTCGTCTGGGGGTCGTGATCGTCGCGGCTGTTCGTCGTTCCTGCTCAGACCATCGCTCAGGATCGAACACGCCGTGGCGATCGGCCTCCTCGTCGGCGCTTTCGGTATGGAGGCGTCTCGCCGGCTCGGTGGTGTGGTCTCCCTTACTACCGGATCAGCTGGACGCAGACCGACGAGGAGACGCAAGTGTCGTCGTCAACGGGATCCACCATCAGGCCATCACGACGGACCGAAGCATCGTCGGGCCGCGGAGCCCACGCATTTCCTGCCCGTACGAGCGGGCGGTTGAGCCTCCGGAGCGCGTGCTCGTCATCGGTGCCGGAACCGGCGCCGACGTAAGCCATCGCGCTGTTGCCGAGGGCGCGGGGCGGGTCGACGCGGTCGAGATCGACCCGGAACTGATGAGCTAGGACGAGGCTGAACCCGGAGCGGCCGTACGAGGATCCGCGCGTGCGGGTGATCATCGACGACGGCCGTGCATTTCCTCGAACGGTCGGACGATCGTGTACGACCTGATCCTCGTTTGCGCTGCCCGACTCCCTGACGCCTGTCTCCGGGGCAGTCATCGCCCGGCTGGAAAGCTACCTGTTCACACGGGAGGCCATGGAGGTGGCCCGCGATCACCTGACCGCCGATGGCGTTCTTCGCCATGTGTACAACTACTACCGTTACGCGTGGCTCGCCGGACCGTCCTCGCGAACACCACTCGACCGAGGTGTATGGGCATCCTCCTGTGCTTCGACTCCGCGCGGCGGATCGGCTACCTGGCCCCTGATCGACGATCGGTCGCGATCCGAGTTCCAGTCAACTGGCGCCGAGGTCTGGGCCCGACGGCGGGCTCGCCGTCGCCCCGGCCACCGACGACCACCCGCTCGTCTATCTGCGCGAGGCCAGCATCCCAAGCCTGTATCTGGTGTCCATCGCGCTGATCCTGCTGGCCTCGGCGCTCGCCGTGAGGGCGGTCTCGGGGCCGTTCCGTGCGATGCGGTCCTCGCTCGACCTCTTCTTCATGGGCGCGGCCTTCCTGCTGCTCGAGAACGAAAAGCGTCGTCCAGTTCGCGCTGCCTGTTCGGGACGACGTGGTTCGTGAACGCCCTCGTGTTCGCCGGGATCCTGCTCTCGGTCCTGCTCGCAATCGAGGTCGCGAAACGCACCAGCCGAACCCCAGGGTCCTGTACGGGGTACTCGCGGTCACCATCGCCATCGCCTTCGTAGTTCCCGAGAGCGCCCTTCTGCAACTCGCCGTGATTCCGAGGTTCATCGTCGGCTGTGGCCATCGCGTTCTGGACCCGTGTTCTGCGCCAACCTCGTGTTTGCCGAGCGGTTCGAGATGGTCGAGCGGCCCACGGTGGCGTTCGGCGCGAGACCTCTTGGGAGCGATGATCGGCGGGACGCTTCGAGTACGCCTCGCTCGTCACCGGGTACCGAGCACTCCTCATCGTCGCGGGCGCTTCTGTACGGACTGGCGTTCCTCTCGGGACGCCGGTATCCTGGTCGAGCGCTCAACCGTGAGCACGCGGGTCGCCGTGAGGGTCTAAGCGGCGTGTAAGAAGCTTCTCGCCTCGACCGATCAGCAGTCGGATGGGTCGGCGGTCCGACCGGGCATGACGAACGCCACCTCGCCCGGCCCCACCATCCCCAGGCATGACGCGCGCGAGCTCCTCGAGCTCCGCGCGGGTCGTGCGAGCCGCGAGATCTCGGACGCGCAGGTCGGCGTTCTCGACTCGAGGTCCGCCGCTCGGCGCTCGATGTCCGCGATGGCGGAGCGCTGGTCGAGGTAGCGGCCGATCGGGCACGATCGCCATCACGACCAGGATCGCGACGGCGACGAGCAACGCGGCCGCGCGGCCGGTGAGCCGGGGCCGGTCGCGTTCGAGCCTCGGGCGCGGCGCCGGCCGGCTCCGCGTCGTCGTCGCGCTCACGTGTCGGTCCGGCGTCCGGAGGCGACGGCTCACGTCGCGCCTGCCGGATCGCCGCGCCGCCCGGATACCGCGCCTGCTCGCCGAGCTCCTCCTCGATCCGAAGCAGCCGGTTGTACTTGGCGGTGCGTTCGCCGCGCGTGGGCGCGCCGGTCTTGATCTGGCCGGCGTTGGTCGCCACGGCGATGATCGGCGATCGTCGTGTCCTCGGTCTCGCCCGAACGGTGGCTCACGACCTGGCCGTAGCGCGTTGCGGACCGCGAGCTCGATCGTGTCGAGCGTCTCGGTCAGCGTGCCGATCTGGTTGGGCTTGACCAGGATCGCAGTTCGCACACGCGCTCGCGGATCCGCGCGCCGAGCCGGTCGGGGTTCGTCACGAAGATGTCGTCGCCGACGAGCTGGCAGCGGGCGCCCACCTCGGCCGTCAGGTCCGCCCAGCCCTCCCAGTCGTCCTCGCGCGAGACCGTCCTCGATCGACACGATCGGGAACGCGTCGAGCAGGCCGCTCCAGAACCGATCATGTCGTCGGAGCCCGCTCGGCGCCCTCGAGGTGGTACGCGCCGTCGCGGTAGACCTCGGAGCAGGCCGGGTCCATCGCGAGCGCGACCTCGTCGCCGGGTTCGAGCCCGCGGCGCCGATCGCCGCGACCAGCAGCTCGAGCGCCTCGGCCGCCGTCCCGAGCTCGGGCGCGAACCCGCCCTCGTCGCCGACGCCGGTCGGACAGCCCCTTCGAACGCAGGTCGGCCTTGAGCGCCTGGTAGATCTCGGAGCACCAGCGGACGGCCTCGGAGAACGACGCGGCCCCGACCGGCGCGAGCATGAACTCCTGCAGCTCGAGCTCGTTGTCGGCGTGCGCGCCGCCGTTGATCACGTTCATGAGCGGGAGCGGGAGACGTGGGCGTTCGGCCCGCCGAGCGCGCGGTACAGCGGGAGCCCGAGCGAGTCGGCCGCCGCGTGGGCCACGCGCGAGCGAGACGCCGAGGATCGCGTTCGCGCCGAGGTTCGACTTGTCGGCGGTGCCGTCGAGCTCGAGGAGCGTGCGGTCGAGCTCCGCGCTGGTCGTACGCGTCGATCCCGTCGAGCGCCGGCGCGATCACCTCGTTCACGTTCGTCGACGGCGCCGGAGCACGCCCTTGCCGCCGAACCGCTTGGGGTCCCCGTCCCGGAGCTCGAGCGCCTCGTGCTCGCCGGTCGAGGCGCCGCTCGGCACCGCGGCCCGGCCGAACGCGCCGTCGACCAGGATGCGCGTCGACCTCGACGGTGGGTTCCCGCGCGAATCGAGCACCTCGCGGGCCAGGACGGCTTCGATCAGGGACATGGGGGTCCATATCCTACGGCCGGTAGCGGTGCTTCCCGGTGATTTGGCGGGTCCGTTACGGTGACCTGCATGAGATAACGAACCCGAGCCCGAGCGCTGCTGCTTCGACGACTGGGTCGATTCCTGGACGACGAAGACGACGAAGAAGCCCGACCGCGGCCAAGGTGACGGCCTCGCTGCTCGACGCGATCACCGAGGCGGGGTGACCGACCGCACGGTGCTCGACGTCGGGTGCGGCATCGGCGACCTGGCGATCGAGGTCGGTGACCCGGGGCGCCGCGAGCGGAACCGGGTACGACCTGTCGGCGAAGGCGATCGAGGAGGCCCGCAAGCTGGCGGCGGCACGCGGGGTGGGCGACCGGATGCGCTTCGAGGTCGGCGACGGCGCGAAGCTCGAGCTGCCCGCCGCAGACATCGTGGTGATCAACCGGGTCGTGCTGCTGCTACCCCGACACCGAGAACCTGCTCGAGCACACGCTCGGCGCGGCCGGAAGCGTGTTCGCGATGACGGCCCCGGTCTCGAACGGGGTGACCGGTTGGCTCAACCGGTTGTGGAGCTGACTCGCGAACGTGGGCTACCGGCTGCGTCCCACGAAGTACGGCGGGTTCCGAACGTTCATCCACGACCTCGATCGCATCGACGAGCGGATCCGCGCGGCCGGGTTCCGACGCGTGCGGCGCGAGCAGCGTCGCGTCGTGTGGGACCTCGCCGTCTACACGCGCTGACGCGTCACGAACGCGCGCTGCGGAACAGCGCGCGGACCTCGTCTTCCGGCAGGTCGTCGAGCCCGAGACCGCGCTCCTCGAGCAGCTCGTTGAACCGCTCGTAGCGTTCGGCGAACCCGCGGATCGTCCGGCGGAGCGCGCTCTCAGGGTCGACGCCGAGCTTGCGCGCGACCGCGACCGTCGCGAACAGCACGTCGCCGATCTCCTCCTCGGCGTTGTCGGCGTCGGTGTGCGACTCGAGCTCGCCGACCTCCTCCTTGAGCGCCTCGATCGCCGAACCGGGCGACCGCCACTCGAACCCCCACCCCGCGGCCCGGCGCTGCACCTTCGACGCGCGTGCGAGCGCGGGCAGGGTCGGAGGGATGTCGTCCTCGAGCGGCTTCTCGCCCTTCTCCTCCGCCTTGATCCGCTCCCAGTTCACGAGCACCTCGTCGGCGCCCGCCACCTCGACGTCGCCGAACACGTGCGGGTGACGGCGGATCAGCTTCTCGACGATCCCTGCGCGACGTCGTCGACGTCCCACGCTCCCTCGTCGGCGGCCAGCTGCGCGTGGAACGCGACCTGCAGCAGCACGTCGCCGAGCTCCTCGCGCAGGCGTTCGCGATCGTCGGCGTCGATCGCGTCGAGGACCTCGTGCGTCTCCTCGAGCAGATGGCGGGCGAGCGAGGCGTGGGTCTGCTCCCGGTCCCACGGACACCCGTCGGGCGCGCGGAGGCGCGCCATCACGCGCACCAGATCCAGCAGGCGGTCGCCGTCCTGCGACGAAGGCACCGGGCCGGTCGGAACGTGGGACAGGAGATCGTCGCGCTCGGTCACGAGCCGGCGTTCGAGCCCGTGGATCCGGTGACGAGCCCGACCCGCCCGCCGGCTCCTCGGCCGGTGCTCCGGATCGGCAGCACCTGGCCGGTGTCGTGGTCGAAGCGTCCGAACCGCGGGTTCACGTCGACGCTGGTCGTCCCGAGCTGCTCGGTGAACCAGTCGTCGAACGCCGTCGCTGGCCTGGTTCGCCTCGAGCTGAGGCCGGACGTCCTCGAACGGCGCCACGTCGCGCCGCACGAGACGGGATCACGTGCCAGCCGGCCTGCGTCTGGACCGGCCCCGAGATCTCGCCGGGTTGCAGGGCCATGGTGGCCGCCACGAAGTCCGGGTCGAACTGCGCCTGGAACTGGGCCAGGGAGATCGGCCCCGAGGCTGCCGCCCTGCGGGGCCGAGCCCGGATCGATCGACTCCTTCTTGGCCGTCTCGGCGAACGTCGCCGGGCGTGACCTCGGCGGCGATCCGTTCCGCGTCCGCCTTGTCGGCAACCAGGATGTGCTCCACCTCCACGGTGGTGAGCTGCGCCAGGTTCGCCTGGTAGGCGTCGTGGAGCGCCGCCTCGTCCACCCGGTCCTTCGCCACGGCCTTCTGCACCTCGCTCACCAGGAACAGCCGTCCGGCGAACGCCTCGACCTGCGCGCGGGTGACCCCGGCGTCGGACAGCTGCGCCGTTGAGCGCGTCGGCGCCGCCGAGACTCTGCTCGAGCCGGGTGAGGGCGTCCGTGACGGCGGCGGGATCGACCTTCACGTCGTTCTCGCTCGCGTAGGCCTTCGCGAGCTCCTCGTGGATGTCGTTCGCGAGCGCGAACCGCGCGCACGCCGACTCCTGCGGTCTCGTTCCCGACCGGCGTGCCGCACGGGGCGCCGGAGAGCTTGGTGAGGAAGCCGAACAGCGCGACGTCCGCGTGCAGCTGGTCGATCGAGATCTCGCCGGTCTCCCCACGGTGGCCGCCGACGACGGATCGTTCGAGCAGGCGGCGAACAGCACCACGACACACAGGGTCGCGAGCACGCGAAGGGGACGCGGGACGGGGATCACGGGTCCATCGTAGCAACGGACTCGGTTTCACCCATGGCTCGCAGCAGGCCGCCCTCCACCAGCGCCGGGAGCTCCGAGCCGGGGACGCGGCCGGGGTCGAGGTTCAGGGTGGCGGTCGTGCGCAGGTAGCGGGCCCCGGGGACCCGCTCGGCGCAGATCGTGCTCGAGCGCCTCGGGGAGCTCGAGCGGCTTGATGCGGACCTGCTGCCGGTAGGTCGACACCTCGCCCACGCCGAGCCGCGCGCAGGTGATCCGCAGCGACGCGACGGCGAACAGCGTCTCGACCTCCGGCGGCAGCTGGCCGTAGCGGTCGACGGTCTCGGTTCGGACGCGTTCGAGCAGCTCGTGGTCGCCGGCCGAGGAGATCTTCCGGTACAGGTCGAGCCGCAGCGCCTCCTGTTCGAGCCACCCGGGCGGCACGAACGCCCGCACCGGCAGGTCGATCCGGATCTCCTTCTCCTCGGCGAGCGGCTCGCCCTTCATCTCGGCCACCGACTCCTGGAGCAGCCGCGCGTACGTGTCGAACCCGACCGCCGCGATGTGGCCGTGCTGTTCGGCGCCCAGGACGTTGCCGGCGCCGCGGATCTCCAGGTCGCGGAGCGCGATCTGGAACCCGCTGCCGAGCGCCTGGTGCCGCGCGATCGTCGTGAGCCGCTCGTGCGCCTCCTCGGTCAGCTCGCGCTGCGGCGGGAAGAAGAAGTACGCGAACGCCCGCTCGTGGCTGCGCCCGACGCGCCCGCGCAGCTGGTACATCTGCGAGAGCCCGAGCAGGTTCGCGGCGTCGACGACCAGGGTGTTCGCGTTCGGGACGTCCAGGCCGGACTCGATGATCACGGTCGACATCAGGATGTCGGCCTCGCGGTCCCAGAACCGGATCATGCGCCGTTCGAGCATGTCCTCGTCCATCTGGCCGTGCGCGACCACGATCCGCGCGTCGGGGACCTGCTCGTGCAACCACGCGGCCTGACGCTCGATCGTCGCGACACGGTTGTGGACCCAGAAGACCTGCCCCTCGCGCAGCAGCTCGCGCCGAACGGCACCGAGGGCGAGCCCCTCGTCGTACTGGCCGACGTAGGTGAGGACCGGCTGGCGGTCCTCGGGCGGCGTGTCGACGGTCGACATGTCGCGGATGCCGGCCAGCGCCATCTCGAGCGTCCGCGGGATCGGCGTCGCCGACATCGTGAGGACGTCGACCTGCGCGCGCAGCTTCTTCAGGCGCTCCTTGTGCGCCACGCCGAACCGCTGCTCCTCGTCGACGACCACGAGCCCCAGGTCCTTGAACCCGATGTCGGCCGAGAGCAGGCGGTGCGTCCCGATCACGACGTCGATCGCGCCGCGGCGCAGGTCCTCGACGACGCGCTCCTGGTCGGCCTTCGAGACGAAGCGCGAGAGCATCGCGACCTTGACCGGGAACGGCGCGTAGCGCTCGCCGAACGTGATCAGGTGCTGCTCGGCGAGCAGGGTCGTCGGCACGAGCACCGCCACCTGCTTGCCCTCCATCACCACCTTGAACGCGGCCCGCACCGCGATCTCGGTCTTGCCGAACCCCACGTCGCCGCAGATCAGCCGGTCCATCGGGCGCGGCCGCAGCAGGTCCGCCTTGACCTCCTCGATCGCCGTGACCTGGTCGCCCGTCTCCTCGTGCGGGAACGCGTCCTCGAGCTCCATCTGCCACGGCGTGTCGGGTCCGTACGGCGGGCGTTCGATCGACATCCGCACCGAGTACAGCCGCACGAGCTCGCCGGCCATGTCCTTGACGGCGCGCTTGACGCGGCCGGTGGTCCGCGCCCAGTCGCTCGTCCCCAGGCGTGACAGCCGGGGCGTCTCGCCGCCGACGTACTTCGCGACCATCCCCACCTGATCGGTCGGGACCGAGAGCCGGTCGCCCGAGGCGTACTCGAGCACCATGTAGTCGCGTTCGGAGCCGGCGATCTCGCGCCGCTGCACGCCGACGTAGCGCGCGACGCCGTGCACGCGGTGCACCGCGAAGTCGCCGACCTCGAGCTCCTCGGCGATCGCGTCGCTGCGACGCGACGTGAACCGCGGGCGTCGCGCGTGTGGCGGCGCGAACCGAACAGGTCCTCCTCGGTCGCGACGGCGAGCTTGCCCGCGGGGAAGACGAAGCCGGCCTGGAGCTCCGCCTCGATCGACTCGGCCTCGGAGCAGTCGCGACGAACTCGCGGACGCGTTCGAGCGGACCCGTGGCCTCGCGCCGTGAGCAGCACGCGGTACCCGCGCTCGGCGAGCTCCGAGGCCCGGCGGGCGAGCTCGGCGGGGTTGCCCTGCGCCGATCCCCATCCCTCCAGACCCGTGTCGATGCCCTCGGTGAACCCGCTGAGCCGCAGCTGGACGCGGCCCTCGAGCGCCTCGTCGAGATCGTGGACGGCTCGGGGCCGGGCCAGTTGGAGGCCTCGGCGAGCGCCTCGGCGTCGTCGAACGTCCGGCGCGCCCGGTCGAACGTGCGACGGGCCTCCGAGACCACGACCCACGAGCCCTCGGGCAGCAGCTCGGCGGGGACCGGCATCCGGTCGAACAGCAGCGGCGCGAGGGACTCGAACCCCTCCGCGTGCAGGCCCTCCGCGAGCCGCTCGAGCCCGTCGCGGAACCGGTCGAGGTGGCGGGGCGCGCGCGCTCGGGCGATTTCGGCAAGCGCGTCGTCGGGGACCAGCTCGCGCACCGGCGCGACCTCGACGCGGGCGAGCGGCCCGGTCGACAGCTGCGAGGACGGCACGAACTCGCGGAGCGACTCGATCTCGTCGCCCCAGTACTCGAGCCGCACCGGGCGCCGCGCGGTTCCCGGGAACACGTCGAGCACGCCGCCGCGCACCGCGAACTCGCCGCGGTGCTCGACCACGTCCGTGCGCGCGTACCCGAGCGCGACCAGCCGCTCGGCCAGGTCGTCCGGCGGGAGCTCGATCCCCTTGACGAGCTCGACCGGCGGGATCTCGCCGAGGGTGGGGACGAGCCCCTGCATCGCCGGCGAGCGCGGGAGCGACCAGGACGAACGCGCCCTTGGCCGCCCGGAGCCGGCGCACGGCCTCGGCCCTGCGCGCCGAGACCTCCGGCGAGGGGCTGATCCCCTCGTACGGCAACGCCTCCCACGACGGCAGGAGCGCGGCCCCGTCCTCCCCCAGCCACGCCTGCGCCCCGCGCGCGAGCCGTTCGGCCTCGCGGGGCCCGGGGGCGACGAGCAGGACCGGCGCGCCGAGCGACCGGGCGAGCGCCGCGACCAGGGCGTCCTCCCCGCGTCCGCGCGAGCCACGAGCGGGCGGGCGCGCTCGAGCAGGAGGCGTTCGAACGCCTCCGGAGCCGATCAGCGCGTCGAGCGCCTGCTCCAGGCTCACCTGATCTCCTCTCGTCTGACCCGGCATCGTCACCGGACAGCGACGAACAGGCCTCGTTCGGCGAACGAGGCCTTGCCACGCGATCGTCTTCGGGCGCCTCGCTACGGTTCGCGCGGCGCGGAACGATTGTATCGGTCCTGCGTCGCGAGCAGGCCGTCGCCGATCAGCGAGCCGACGGCATCCGCGCCGTCGTCGACCAGGATCGCCACGTCGGGCTCCTCGCGCTTGGCGAACGTGTCGAGCACCCAGTCCGCCGCCTGCTTGCGCCCGGTCGGACGGCCGACGCCGAGCCGGATCCGGAAGAAGTCGGGCGTTCGGAGCGCCTGCTGCAGCGAACGCAGCCCGTTGTGACCCGCCGTCGAGCCGCCGAACTTCACGCGGAGCGCGCCGAAGGGCAGGTCGATCTCGTCGTGCACCGCGATCACGTGGTCGGGCTCGGCGTCGTGCTTGCTGGCGAGCGAGGCGATCGCCGGACCGCTCTCGTTCATGAACGCGCGCGACTTGGCGAGCAGGACGCGTTCGGTCCCCACGCGGATCTCCGCGACGTCCGCGCCGACGAAGCGGGCCTTGCGGAACCGTTCGCCCTCGCGCGCGGCGAGCTCGTCGACGACGCGGTAGCCGAGGTTGTGACGGGTCTTCGCGTAGGGCTCGCCGGGGTTGCCGAGCCCCGCGACGAGCCAGGTCATGGCGGCGAGGGCGTCCAGCCCTCGGACCGCTCGTCGGAGCCTTCGGCCCCTTCGCGGCCGCCTTCGCCTCCGCGGCCTCGCCCTCGGCGCCCTCGCCCTCGGCGGCCTCGAGCGCCTCCGCTGCGGCGAGCGCCTCCTCCTCCTCGAGCTCGACGGCCATCTGCGGCTGCTGCACCGCGACGACCGACTCTCGGGGTCGGTCAGGATCGTCGCGCCCTTGGGGGCGACGAGATCGCTTCACGCGCAGCGACATCCCGATCTCGAGGTTGGAGATGTCGGCGTCGATCGCCTCGGGCACGTCGCCCGGCAGGGACTCGACCTCGAGCTCCCACAGGTGGTGCTCGACGACGCCGCCGGCCTTGACGCCGACGGACTCGCCGACGATGCGGACCGGGATCGACAGCTGCAGCTTCTCGTCGCGCCGGACCGGCGAGGAAGTCGACGTGGATGAAACGCCCGTGGATGTGATCGCGCTGGACGTCGCGCGGGATGATCAGGTGCTCGGTGCCATCCACGACCAGGTCGACGAGGACGTTGGTCCCGGCCCCGGTGTGGAGGACGTGGTACAGGTCCCTGGCGTCCACCGACAGCGCGGTCGAGTCCATCCCGTGGCCGTACAGCACCGCGGGCACGCGGCCGGCGGCCCGCAGCTTGCGGGCGACGCCCTTGCCGGTGCCCTCCCGGGGCTCGGCGACGAGCTTGACTTCGGCCATGTTCGGATCCTTCGGGCGTGAGGGGTCTCGGGCGGGCATGGTACCAACACGCTGCCGCTATGAGACCGCGGGCTCACGCGTCTGAAGAGGGTGATGAGCCAGGACACCGGTATCGTCCGCACCGTCGTGGAGGATCGGACCGACCTCGAGGACCTCTACGTGCGGCACCTGCCGGGCGCCGTCCGTGTCGCCTCCCTGATCACGGGCGACGCCGACCTGGCCCAGGACATCGCGCACGACGCCTTCCTGCGGTCGGTCGGCCGCTTCCGGCATCTCCGGCAGCCCGAGGCGTTCGAGGCGTACCTGCGCCGCGCGGTCGTGAACGCCTGCACGTCGCACTTCCGCCGCCGCAAGGTCGAGACCGCGTACCTGCGCGGTGAGGCTCGAGGCGCGGCGCCGGCCGACGGGCCGGACCACGGCCGCCGCGACGAGCTCCGGGTCGCGCTCTCGGCCCTGCCGGCGCGGCAGCGAGCCGCGGTCGTGCTCCGCTACTACGCCGACCTGTCCGAACACCAGGCGGGCGAGGCCCTGGGATGTTCCGAGGCCGCGGTTCGGTCGATGGTCGCCCGCGCGATGGAGACGCTTCGCGAACGCATCCCGAGGAGTGAGGACACGTGAACGATCTCGAACGCGACCTGCGAGACGTGCTCGGCGAGGATGCCCGGCGCGTCCCGACGCCCACCTCGGCGCCCGAGGGACTCCGCCGTTCGGTCCGTCGTCGGCAGGCGGTGTTCGGGGGCCTGGTCGGGCTCGCGGGCGATCGCGATCGTCGCGGGCGTCGTGGCGGGAGCGACGATGCTGCTCCCGGTTCAAAGCGACCGTCCGGCCGACGTGGGATCGACGACGACCAACGGCACCCTCAACGGGATCACGATCACGTACCCGCAGACCTGGCACCTGATCGACCCGGACACGGTCGGTCTCAACGGGTCCCCGACGATGGGCGAGTCACCGCTCCCCGGATCGTCCTCGCCCTGGCGCCGATGGAGGCGCCCGAGACCTCGGGTGCCCCGGTCGGGCCGGGGGCGATGCCGCTCCGTTGCTGATGACCGTTCAGGAGGAGCCGCCCACGCTCGGCGACCTGACGAGCAGTCGTGGCCGGTCGAGCTCGGGCCGATGTCGGTCGATGCGTCCGAGTCGGCCTGCTACCCGGACTGGGAGTTCCTGCGCGCCCGATGGGTCGCCGCGGGACGGGCGTTCGAGGCTCGGGTCGGGTTGTCGCCGGACGCCAGCGACGACGAGCGCGACGCCCTGTTCGCGGCGTTCTCGTCGATGACGTTCGAGCCGTCCGACGGCGGCGCCACCTCGGCCGCCCTCGGCGCAGGGGACCGCCGGGGGCGAGCGACTGGCACGCTGATCGCTCGCGCGCCAAGGGCGGCTCTCAGCATCGAGATCGATGCGGGGGCGACGACGGGGACGGCGATCGGCGTCCCCGATCGACGCCGACGGCAGCTCAGGCGACCGACGCGGTGTTCGGGAGCGGGCTCACAGGCCGAACTGATCGTCTTCGGCGTCGTTCCCGACCGGAGTCGTTCGGGTGGAAGCCTCGGCGCCCGAGCGGCTCCACCGTCTCCGGCGGACGTCCTCGACGTGCCGAGCGAGATCGACCCAGCACCTGAACGCGTTCGTGCTGGCGGTCGATCCGAGCGACCCGTGCGAGCTGACGCGGGTACGACGCGTCGGGGCAGGCGGTCGCGACCGGCTCGGTCGGCGGCGCGGCGCCCGTCACCGACGCCGGGATGCGGCGCTCGAGGACGGGCGGCACTTCGGCTACGTGCGCTCGGTGGACCCCGGCGCCGGAACGATCGAGTTCGACCTCGCGTACTACCTCTCCGGCAAGGAGGCCGACCAGGCCTACCAGGAGGCCACCGGCGACACCGGCCACGTGCCGAACGACCACTTCGTCGTCAACGACAACCCGCTGCTCCGAACGCTCACGCTCGCGCCCGACGCGCGGCTGCGCCTGCTCGACTGGAACCACTGCTGCGAGACCTTCTTCGACGGGGACCTCTCGTTGTTCGCGCAGGCGATCGAGCAGCAGGCGGACGTGGCCGACGGCGACCTGATCTACCGCGGGCAGAGCCAGTGGTGGGTCACCGTCGAGAACGGCCTCGTGACCGAGATCGAGGAGCAGTACTCGCCGTAGCGCTCGCGGAACGCTTACTGGTTCTCGCCGTGGAAGATCTCGGAGACGCTGCTCTCCTCGAACACGGCCCGGAGCGCGTCGGCGATCAGCGGGCGATCGACAGCACCTTCAGCTTGCCGAACTTCTTCTCCTCCGGGATCGGCATCGTGTTGGTGACGACGACCTCGGAGATCGGCGCCTCCTCGAGGTTCTGCGCGCCTTGCCCGGAGAGCACCGGGTGGGTCGCGGCGGCGTAGATCGGGCCGGCGCCCTGCTGCGCGAGCGCCACCGCGCCCTTGGCGACCGTCCCCGCGGTGTCGATCATGTCGTCCACGAGGATGCACGGGCGGCCGTTGACCTCGCCGACCACCGCCATCTCCTCGATCTTGTGCGCCTCCTTGCGTGACCGGCGCTTGTACAGGAAGGCCAGGTCCGCGTGCAGGTACTCGCGGAGGCGCTCGGCCGTCTTGATGCGACCGGCGTCGGGCGACACGATCACGAGGTCGTCCCCGTGCAGCCCGAGCTCGTTCTGCAGGTAGCCCGAGAGCACCGGCAGCGCCGTGAGGTGGTCGAACGGGAAATCGAAGTACCCCTGGATCTGGCCGGCGTGCAGGTCGACCGACACGACCCGGTCCGTGCCCGCGGCCGTCAGCAGGTCGGCCAGGAGCTTGGCGCTGATCGGCTCGCGCGCGAGCACCTTCTTGTCCTGCCGCGCGTAGCCGTAGTACGGGACTACGGCCGTGATCCGCTTGGCGGACGCGCGTTTCATCGCGTCGATCAGGATCAGCTGCTCCATGATCGACTCGTTCACGGGGTCGGCGTGCGTCTGGATCACGAACACGTCGGCGCCCCGCACCGACTCCTCCGGGCGGATGTAGATCTCGCCCGAACCGAACCGGCGGATCACGCAGGGCGCGATCGGGATGCCGAGATGTTCGGCGATCTCCTCGGACAGCGCGGGATGCGTCGTGCCCCCGAACAGCATCATCCGCTTCTTGGTGACGATCTCCACCTCAGTGCGCCCCTTGCCCTTCGCCGCGCTTCGGTGTCGCGTTGCTTCTGCCGGTCTCCGCCTCGGCGTCACGCCGCTTGCGGTAGCCCTTGACCACCCGTTGCTCCGAACGCTCCACCGCGAGCGCACCCGCGGGGACGTCCGTCGTGATCACCGATCCCGCGCCCGTCACCGCCCCCTTGCCGAGCTTCACCGGCGCCACGAGCATCGTATCCGAACCCACCCGCGCATCGTCCCCGATCCGCGTCCGATGCTTCGCGTACCCGTCGTAGTTGACCGTCACGGTCCCGGCCCCGATGTTGGCCCGCCGGCCGACCTTCGCGTCCCCGACGTAGGTCAGGTGCGGCACCTTCCCGCCCTCGCCGACCTCGGACGCCTTGATCTCGACGAAGGCGCCGACCTTCGTGTCCGGACCCGAGCCTGGTCCCCGGACGCACGTGCGCGTAGGGGCCGACCTGCGCCCGGGCCCCGATCCGCGAGGAGCTCACGACCGAGAACTGGACGGACCGCCCTCGGCCACCGACGTGTCGACGACCCGCGTCGCCGGTCCGATCTCGCAGCCCCCTCGCGATCCGGGTCTCGCCCGACAGGAACGTCATCGGGTGGATCACGGTGTCGCGGCCGATCCGGACGCCCTCGTCGATGTAGGTCGTCTCGGGATCCTCGAGGGTCACGCCGTTCGCGAGATGCCGCGCGTTGATCCGCTCGCGGAGGACGCGCGCGGTCCTGGCCAGGTCGGCGCGCGAGTTGATCCCCATCGCCCCGCCGGTGTCGACCAGCAGGACCGACACGCGTTCGCCCTTCTCGATCAGGATCGGGAAGACGTCGTTCAGGTAGTGCTCGCCCTGCGAGTTCTCGCGGCCCACGAGCGGGAGCGCGCGGAACAGGTCCTCGCGACGGAAGACGATCCAGTTGGTCCCCACCTCGCGGATCGAACGCATCGACGCCGGCGCGTCGCTCCCCTCGACGATCGAGACGAGCCGGTCGCCGTCGCGGACGATGCGCGAGTAGCTGCCGGGACGCTCCACCTCGGTGGTGATCATCGTGGCGGCGGCCTTGGTCCGCCGGTGGACTCGGATCAGCGTGCGGACGTCCTCGGGCGCGACCGGGTCGAAGTCCCCGTTCGCGATCAGCACCTCGGACGCGCGACCGATCGACCTTCTCGGCCGCGAGGACCGCGTGACCGGTCCCGAGCGCCTCGCCCTGCTCGACGAACACGGGCTCGGGGACGACCCCCACGAGCGGACGGCCTCGCGGACCTCGTCGGCGCCGTGGTGCACGACGATCACGATCTTCGAGGGCCGCGCGGCGCGGACGTCCTGGAGCACCCACCACAGGGCCGGGCCGGCCGCAGAGCGAGATGCAGCACCTTGGGCACGGCCGACTTCAGGCGCTTGCCCTCGCCTGCGGCGAGCACCACCGCAACGAGCGAGTTCGTCGGGGGCACGGGTTCCTCTCGGTGGGCGGACACCTTTGTACCGGCGTACGGCGTCACCTGGCAAGACGGCCGTTCAGGCGAGCACCTCGGCCACGTCGGGGCGCGCGCGGAACCCGTCGGCGAGATCCCCCGTCGCGTTGGCCGCGAGCTGCTCGACCGTCGCGCGCGCCTGCTCGCGGAACCGTTCGGCCTCGGCCGGCTCGCCGAGCTCGACCGCCGCGCGCCAGGCGACCCGTGCCGCCCGCCAGATCACACGGTGATCGCCGAACCTTGCCGCCATCTCGAGCGCGGTCCTCGCGTCGCGGGAGGCGTCGGCGTGACGGCCGCGATGCGAGGCCGAGAGGGCACGAGCGTACGGACCCACATCCCCCAGTAGGCGCTGCTCGGCAGCACGTCGCGTTCGATCCGGTCGGCGATCTCGGCGAGCGCGTCGGCGTCGCCCGCCCACTCCTGGATCAGGACCTCGATGCGGTTCATCCAGGCTCGGTGCAGGAACACGTCGGCCACGTCGCGCGCCTGAGATCAGATGCTGCTCCGCCTCGCCGGCCTTCCCCTCGACCAGCAGGGTCCACGCGCGGTACGCCAGGGTCGGCGCCCGCATGAACGTCCCGCCGAGCGCATCGGAGAGTACGAGCGCGTCCGAGGCGGGCTCGCGCATGCGCTCGAACGCCCACGCCTCCGCGGCGCACGCTGTTCTGGATGTTGTCGCCGATGATCACGCCGCGGACCACGCCGAGGTCCCGGAGCATCACGGTGCCGCGGACGCCGTCGGCGAGCGCCGCATCCAGACGCCCCGCCGACAGGTACGAGCTCCGCCCGGTCGTGCAACCCGAACCCCTCCTCCCGGACGTTGCCGATCTCGTGCGACGTCTCGATCGAGGCGTTCGCCTGCGCCATCGCCTCCTCGCGCCGGCCGACGAAGCCGAGCAGCCACGCGAGCATGTAGCCGTTGTGCGCCACCATCGATCGCTGGCCGAGCTCGCGGAACTGCGCGTCGGCCAGCAGGCCGTGTTCGAGACCGTCCTCGAGCGGCCCGACGAAGAAGTACGTCTCGCACAGGCCGTGGTGCGCGAGCGCCTGGCCCTCCACGTCCTCGCCCCGCGAGCGGTCGACAGCGCCTGACCGTGCAGGTCCAGAGCCTCGCCGAACTCGCCCCGGCCGGAACCGCATCGTCCCGGCCGTGTACAGGGCCGGGCTCTCCACGTCGCCGAGGCCGACCGCGCGAGCCCGTTCGAGGGCCTCGGGCAGGAGCGCGCCGCCCTCGTCGTAGCGATCGAGGAGCCACAGCGTGTGCGCGATCGCCGCGAGGGCCCGCGCCTCGCCCTCGGCGTCCCCGGCCTCGCGAGCATCGACCAGCGCGCCCTCGTAGTCGCTGATCGCGTCGTCGAACCTCCCGAGCTGCTCCTTCGCCAGCCCTCGGGCCAACCCGACCTGCGACCGCAGGCGGGGATCCGTCGGCCCGGCGTCCATCGCCCGGTCGAACCACGCGATGGCCTCCTCGGCGGCGAAGACGCGGAGCAGGCGCTGCCCGGCGATCAGCGCGTACCGTCCCGACCGCTCGCGATCGCCCGGCGAGCGAGAAGTGGTGCGCCGGGATCTCGCGCGAACTCCTCCGCCCGTCCCGCCGTGCCCTCCTCCAACCACGCGCCGACGATGCCGTGCGCCGTCGCCCTGCCGACGCCTTCGGGATGCTCCCGTACGCGACGTCGCGGGTGAGGACGTTGGTTGAACAGGAACTCGCGCTCGAGCGCGATCGTCGACGTGTCGCGTTCGACGACCAGGCCCTTGGCGACCAGTCCCTCGATCGCGCGCTCGGCGCTCGCCGACGTCAGGCGGGCGACCGCGCCGGGCCAGGAACGTCCGCCCGATCACCGGACGCGTCCTGGATCGCGCGCTTCTCCTCGGGCGCCAGCAGGTCGATGCGCGACGCGATGACGCCCTGCACGGTGTCGAGGAGACCGTGACGGGGCTCGTGGACGAGCTCCCAGCGGCCCGTCGCGGCGGGCGATCGTCGAGTCCTCGATCATCATCCGGAGCAGCTCGGTCGGCGAAGAACGGGTTGCCCTCGGATCGACGCTAGGATCAGGTCGCACCACCTCGGTAGGCGCGTGACCGCCCAGCAGGTGCTCGATCAGCTGCGAGCCGTCGCCGGGCGAGCGCGGACAGGAAGATCGTCGTCGCGTTCGAGAGCCCCAGCCCACCCGCCCGGCGTTCGAACAGGTCGGGTCGCGCCATGCACGGCACGAGGATCGGACCGCTCGCCCGCGCGACGACGGACTCGAGGAGCTCGAGCAGGCTCGGGTCCGCCCAGTGCACGTCGTCGATCAGCGCGACGAGCGGCGCACCCTCCGCGAGCGACTCGGAGGTACCGCTGCCACGCGACCGCGCAGAGGATCAGACCGCTGCGCGGCTCATCGCGTTCGGCACCCGCGAGCGGATCGGTGGCGAGCTCGACGCCAGCGTCGAGGTGACAGCGGGACGCTCGCACGACGCCCAGCCCCCTCCTCGCCGGGGAACCGCGGGGTCGAGACGCTCGCGCGCCTTCGCGACCAAGTCCCCTCGGCCGGGTCGCCTGTCGGAAGATCCCGGCGTCGGCCCGCAGGATGCACCGGCGCGGGGCCAGTAGGTCAGCCCGTCGCCGTACGGCTCAGGTGCATCGCCCGCGGACGACGCTGCGCCCCCTCGTCCTCGAACGCCCGCGCGGCCTCGTCGCAGAGCCGGCTCTTGCCGATGCCCGGCGGTCCGACGGATGGCGATCAGGTTCGGGTTCGACTGGGCCACGGTCACTGCCGGAACTTGCAGCCGCAAGCCCGCTCCATCTCCGGGTCGCGACCTACGAGCGGCGCCGCCGCGCGCTCGCGGCCTTCGTCCGGTGCCCGCCGCCTCGCGTTCGACCTCGTAGACGCGCAGGGGCCGTTCGATCCCCTTGACCGACACGTCACCCAGGTCGGCGAACGCGAACGCCTCCTGGCGCGTGCCCGATAGGTGCGCTCGCCGACCACGACGCGACCCGGTAAGGCGAGCGACTGGAGGCGAGTTTCGCGATGTTCACGGCTTCGCCCGGTCACGATCCCTCCTGGATCGAGTGGGCGACACTCGCCGGTGTTGATCCCGATCGCATCGCGAGGTCGCTGCCGGCGCAAGCCTCGGCCACCTCGGTGTTGAGCTCCGCGAGCCGGCGCTGCATCGCGAGGCCGCACCGATCGCGCGTTCGGGATCGTCCTCGTGGGCGACCGGCGCCCCGAACGCCGCGACGACGGCGTCGCCGATGAACTTCTCGACGGTGCCGCCGTACCGACCGATCTCGTCCGGCCATCGCGTCGAAGAACGGCCGCAGGACCGAACGCAGGTCCTCGGGATCCAGACGTGAGGACATCTCGGTGGAGGCGGTGAGGTCGGCGAACAGCATCGTGACGACCCTTGCGCTCCTCCAGGTTCGCCGCCCGGCTCGCGAGGGACGCTCCTGGACCGGCACGAGCGCGGTCCCGCAGGAACCGCAGAAGCGGTTCGCGAGCGGGTTGGTCGGTGCCGCACGAGAGCGACTACGTCCGCTCCAGCGACTCTCCGCCACGACCCGGCAGAACCGAGCGGTCTCCGGGGTTCGAGGTGCCGCAGGAGGGGCAGGCGATCTCGGCCAACGCGTTCGGATCCTTCCGTCAGTGGTTCCCGGAGCCAGGCTGCTCCGGCGCCAGATGGTTCCGGGCGCCAGGCGCTGGAGTGTTCCGGGGGAGGAATCGAACCTCCATCTGAAGGCTCCAAAGGCCCGCGTCTTGCCGTTAGACGACCCCGGACCGGTCCCGATTATGCACGTGTCCGGCGGCGGGCCCACGACGGGTTCCGCGCCCCCTCGAACCTCGTCCGCGAGCCGTTCGGGCGTGCGCCTGTCGGCGCGCGAGCGCCGATCACGGACGAGCCGCTCCCGCCATCACGGCGCCGAGCGCGCCGGCTCGCAGAGCAGCGCGTCTTCGCCTCGCTCGACCTCGGGATGGCGGGCGGCGACGGGCGTCTCGAGGTCGTTGAACAGGAGGGGCCCCAGCGCCTCGGCATCCCCGGCGGTCGCCGCGGCGAGCAGGGTGGTCGGGGTCGCGGCCGGTCCCGCCCCGTCCTCGTCCCACCAGCGGTACGCGTCGGGCGACTCGGACGCCGAACCCGGAACCGCACCAGCACCCAGTGGAACGGCGGGACCTCGGCGGGCGCGAGCCGCTCGCCGCGCCCGGTCATCAGCGACGGGCTCGCCCGACAGCATCGCGCGGCACGTCCGACCCGATCCGCTCGCCGATCTCCTCGAGGGTGGCGGCGTCCACGTCGCAGCCCCAGAGCTCGTTCAACGCGAGCAGCGTGGCGGCGGCGTCGGCGCTCCCGCCCCCGAGGCCTCCGGCGACCGGGATCCGCTTCTCGATCTCGACGAGGGCCCGCCGGCATCGCGGACGCATCGGCGAGCGCGAGCGCGGCGACCAGCGCGAGGTTGAGCCCGCCCGCCGGAACGGCGCCGGGGCGCCCGCGACCTCGACCCGGAGCTCCTCGGCCGGCCGGACCACGATCGCGGTCGGCGAGCGAGATCGGGACGGCCAGGCTCTCGATCTCGTGGTAGCCGTCCTCCCGGCGTCGAGAGCACCCGCAGGAACAGGTTGATCTTGGCGTGCGCGTCGCGCCGGATCGTCCCGCGGGTCACGGCGTCCAGCCCCGCTCGAGCATCGCCGCCGCCGATCCGCGCGAACTCGTCAAGGCCGAGCCGCTCGGCGCGGACGCCCGGGTCCGAGGCCGATCGACTCGCAGCATCTCGGCCGCGTCCGCCGCGTCGCGGCCGAGCCGGCGGAGCGCGTTCGCCATCGTCTTGCGGCGCTCGGCGAAGCCCTCGTCGACCACCGCGAACAGCGCCCCGGATGCCGCGGCGACCGTCGGCGGCCGAGGGTCGAGCCGGACCAGCACCGAGATCGACCTTCGGGCGCAGGCCAGAACACGTTGGCCGGCACCCGGCGCAGCACGCGGGCGCATCCGCCCGGTACGCGACCCGAACGCTCACCGCGCCGTACGCCTCCTCGCCCGGACCCGCCACGAGCCGCTCCCCCACCTCGCGCTGCACCATCACGACGTACCGGTCGATCGGCGCCGTCTCCAACTGGTCGAGCAGCGAGCGGGACCGAGACGTTGTACGGGAGGTTCGAGACCATCGACCATGCGTCCGGCGCCGAGCGCGGTGGCCGAGTCGGTGCGCATCGCGTCGGAGACGTCGATCCGCACGTTCGGGTAGGAGCCGACGACCTCGCCGAGCGCTTGAGCAGACCCGCGGTCCACTCGATCGCGAGGACCTCGGCCCCGGTCTCGGCGAGCGGGACCGTCAGGGACCCGAGCCCGGCGCCCACCTCCACGACGCGGTCGCCGTCGCGGACGCCGGCGTCCGCCACGATCGCGCGGGCGAGGTTGGGGTCGGCGAGGAAGTGCTGGCCCCGATCTTGGTCGGCCGGATCCCGTAGCGGGCCGCGAGGTCCTTCAGCTCGAGCGGCCGAGGCCGCCCGAACGCTCACCAGCTGAGGTGGACCTGACAGACGCCTTGGGAGAGCGGGGCTGATCCGGGCGGAACGCCTCGTCGGAGAGGTCGATGATCCGTCCGCCGAAGGGTCCCCGATCGTTGATCACCACCTGAACGGTCTTGCCGTTCGCGAGGTTCGTGACGGTGACCACCGTACCGAACGGGAGCCACGGGTGGGCCGCGGTGAGCCCGCCGCCCGGGGCGAACGAGTACCAGCTGGCCTCGCCGCTCTGGGAGCCGTGCGATCTGTTCTCGCGACCGACGACGCGCCGGGCCGCGATCGCCTCCTGCAGGACGGTCCTCGAGAGCACCCGGGTGGTGACGGCCCTCCCGTTCACGAACTTGACCCGGGTCCGCTCCACCATGACCCCGTCGACGCCCGCGCGGTCCACGCGGACCGCGCCGGGGTTCAGCGTGTCCGAGTACCGCGTGTACGTCGTGTACGGGATCGGGACGCGGACGTCGCGGGTCCGGAAGCGACGATCGCGTCGTAGCGGACGCGCATGCCTTCCTTGATGGGGGTGCTGGGTGACGGAAGGACGCGGTCGTCGCGGTCGGATGTGATCCCCATGGCCGAGAGGAGCTCGCGAACGGTGCCGGCGTTGGTGATGACGTCGTGGTCCTTCCCCTTCACCACGACGTTCGCCGATACCACCTGCGACCACCCGGCCGGATCTCCCGCGGAGAACCAGTCCTCGCCTGACCGCGCCGCGAGCATCAGATGCGGCGCGGTCGCTCCCTCCATCACCCAGACCCCCACATCGTCAGGCCCTGGGACCCGTGATGCCGTCGAGCCAACCCGCTCCACGATGACGGTCATCCCGTCCGCGAGCGACGTCGGCGCCGGCGGCGTCACCAGGATCGCCGTACCCAACGAGGATCCCTTGCGCGTCGAGGAGCTCCCCGACGCTCGCGCTCATCGTTCGAACGGCCTCGGGTCGCCCCTGGTCCACCACGAGCGTCACGGTCTTCTGGCATCGCGACGTACGTGAGGCCTCCCACGAGCAGAACACTCGCGAGGAGCGCGTTCCCCATCGCCTTGCGTGCCCGCAACCGGCGGACCCGCGTCGGACGAACCGGCATCCTTCCTCCTATTCGGAAGAAGGCTCCGGGGGAAGCGGCCGAGGCCGGACCGAAGCCTTTCAACGACGTGCGGGGGACCGTACCAAACCCTCAACTCTTACTGCAAACTTCAATCTCGGCGCGTTTCCGAGGGCCTACTGAAGCCTCGGGAAGGCCGTTCTGGCGTTCGCGGCCGTCGATTTCCCTCACGATTTCCACAGGTTCGTCCCGCGCGAGCGCGATCGCGCTCGATCACGTCGACGACGTTCGACGGCGCGTTGTCGCGACCACGCAGCCGCTGTGGCGCGAGGAACGGGCTGTCGGTCTCGACGAGGATCCGGTCGAGCGGCACCGCGACGCGGCCGCCTGCGCAGGTGCTCGTTCTTCGGGTAGGTGACGTTCCCGGCGAACGAGAGGAACCAGCCGCGCTGCGCGCACTCCGCCGCGATCTCGGCGTCGCCGCTGAAGCAGTGCGAGGACCACGCGTTCGGCGGAACCCTCATCGAGCACTCGAAGGATCTCGGGCCAGGCGTCGCGAACGTGGATCACGAGTGGAAGGTCGTACGCCTTCGCGAGCGCGACCTGCGGCGCGGAGCGCGCGCTCCTGATCCGGGCGGGGCGACCGCATGCGGAAGAAGTCCAGACCGCACTCGCCGACCGCGACCACGAGCGGGTTCGCGAGCAGCTGCTCGATCTCGGCTCTTCGGCCTCGGCGTCGAAGGCGCTCGCGTCGTGGGGGTGCATACCGGCGGTCGCGGCGACGCCGGGGAGCGACGTGGCGAGCTCGATCGAGCGACGGCTCGACCGCGAGGTCGATACCGACGCAGACGAGGGTGTCGACACCCCGGCGTTCCGCGCGTTCTCGACCGCCTCGGCGGGGTCGCCGTCGAGCAGGAACAGGTGGCAGTGGGTGTCGACGGCACCGCTCTGCATCGGCGGTTCAGGGTTCGGGTCGTCCACGCGGGCGGACACCTTAGCCGTCGCGACCGATCCTCGACCCCGGCTCGAAGATCTCGAGCGGCCGAGCCCGCCGTCGTCGACCGCTCTCGATCGGAAGTTCAGGAGGTGAGTCGCCACGTGAAACGTGACGGCGGGAACCCTCACTCAGGAGTCGAGCCGAGGGAACAGGGCGTCGCCCTTCGCGGTCTTGGTCCCCGGCCGCGAGACCGCCCCAGGCGGCAGCCTGCGGCAGCCGCTGCGCGTCGAGCGGCTCCTCGATCCCGAGCTGTTCCCACAGCCGCGCCGCGGCCGCCGGGCATGATCGGGCAGATCAGGACCGCGAGGATCCGGAGGGTCTCGGCCGACGCGTACAGGATGCCGGCGAGCTCGTCGCCGGCGGTCTCGTCCTTGGCGAGCGTCCACGGCTGGCGTCTCGACGAGGTAGCCGTTGGCCCGGCCGACGATCTCCCAGACCGACCGCCAGGGCCTGGGTGAGCGCGAGCTCGGCCATGTGGTCGTCGTACCGGCGGACGACGTCCGCGGTCACCGCGGGGAGGTCGTCCTCGACACCCTCGGCGGCCGGTTCGGGCACCACTCCGTCGAACGAGTGTCGCCGAGCATCGCGAGGATCCGGCTCGCGAGGTTCCCCAGGCCGTTCGCGAGGATCGCGCGTTGTGCCGCTCGACCATCGACTCCCAGCGAGAAGCTCCCGTCCTGGCCGAACTGGATCTCGCGCAGGAAGAAGTAGCGGTACGAGTCCACGCCGAAGTGGTCCATGAGCTCGAACGGGTGGATGCCGGTGCGCGTTGGTCTTCGACATCTTCTGACCGCCGACGGTGAGGAAGCCGTGCGCCCACACCTGCTCGGGCGGCTCGACGCCGCCCGCCATCAGCATCGCCGGCCAGTAGACCGCGTGGAACCGCAGGATGTCCTTGCCGATCAGGTGGATCGTTCGCCGGCCAGACGCGGTCGAACGCGGGCCTCGTCCGCGCCGTAGCCCGGCGGCGGTGATGTAGTTGGTCAGCGCGTCGAACCAGACGTAGCACGACGTGGTTCGGGTCCCACGGCAGCGGGATCCCCCAGCGGAACGTCGTCCGGCTGATCGAGAAGTCCTGCAGCCCGCCCCGGATCAGCGACGAGGACCTCGTTGCGCCGGGTCTCGGGCTGCACCGCCTCGGGGTGCCGCTCGTAGTGCTCGAGCAGCCGCTCCGCGTACGCCGAGAGCCGGAAGAAGTAGTTCTCCTCCACCATGCGTTCGACCGGCGGTGCCGTGGATCGGGCACATGCCGTCGACGAGCTCGTCCTCGGTGTAGTAGGCCTCGCAGGACGACGCAGTACAGGCCCTCGTAGGTCCCGAGGTAGATGTCGTCCCGGCCGTTCTCGTGGACGGCGGTCAGCAGCCGCTGGACGGCCTTCTCGTGGCGGGGCTCGGTCGTGCGGATGTAGTCGTCGTAGGCGATGTCGAGCCTGGCCCAGACGTCCTTCCACTTCGGCGCCATCTCGTCCGACCCAGGTCTGCGGGTCCACGCCCGGCGGCCTCGGCCGCCCGCTGGAGCTTCAGGCCGTGCTCGTCGGTCCCGGTGAGGTGGAGGACCTCCTCGCCGCGGAGCCGGTGGTACCGGGCGACGAAGTCGGCCGCCACCGGAGGTGTACGCGTGACCGATGTGCGGCACGTCGTTGGGGTAGTAGATCGGCGTCGTGATGTAGAAGACGTCCTTGCCCATGGTCGAGCCATGGTAGCCGAGGACCCTCGAACTACCGGCTCCCTGGCCCGCCACCTGGCGCGCCTTCCGGGTCGACGAGGGCGCCGTAGATCCGTTGGCCGACCCGCCGCCGCGTCGGCGACCGCCGCCGCCGCCTCGCGCTTTCGCATGCCGTCCGCGACGAGACGCGCGCGCCTCCTCCACCATCTCGTCCAGGTCGGCGGCGCGACCGCCTCCGCCCCCTCGATCACGACCACGAGCTCGCCGCCGCGGCTCGGCGAGTCGAGCAGGGAGAGCGAGCACCTCGGAGATGCGACCCCGGACGACCTCCTCGTGGAGCTTCGTGAGCTCCGGGCCACGGCGGCGGCGGCGATCGCCGAGCTCCACCAGGACGTCGCGCAGGAGCGTGATCACGCGCAGCGGGGACTCGAACAGGACCACGGTCCGCGGATCGTGCGCGAGCGCCCGCAGCCGTTCGCGCGCGCTCGCTCGGACGACGCGGCAGGAAGCCCTCGAACACCCAGCGGTCGGTCGGCAGGCCCGAGACCACGAGCGCCGCGGTGACCGCCGACGGGCCCGGGACCACGCGTGATCTCGATCCCCGCATCGACCGCCGCCCGCAGGAGGCGGAACCCGGATCGGAGACCGCGGGCATGCCGGCGTCCGGAGACGAGCGCCACCCGCTCGCCCTCGCGCAGGCGATCCAGCAGCTCGTCGATGCGCTGCCGCTCGTTGCCCTCGAAGAACGACGAGCATGCCGCACCTTCAGGCCGAGGTGCGCGAGCAGCCGCCCCGTCCGCCGCGTGTCCTCGGCCGCGACCAGATCGACGGAGCCGAGCGTCTCCCGCGCGCGTTCGCGACAGGTCGCCGAGGTTGCCGATCGGCGTGCCCACGACGTACAGGTGGCCGGTCATGTCTCGATGGTCCCACGCGATCCGCGAGGCGGAACCGCCGAACGACGTAGCCCGCCGTCGGACGCGGCTACAGGTGCCGAACGTGACGCTCTCGTCCGCGGCGGACACAAGGACTACTCGTCGACGCCGCTCCCCGCAAGCTCGGGATCCGCGAGGGTTCGCGCGTCCTGATCGTGGGCGCGCCGAGCGGCTTCTCCCTCGGTCCGGTCCCGAGCGGCACGTCGTTCGCCCGCAGCGCGCAGGGCCCGCTCGACGTGGTGCTGCTCTTCACGATGACGCGGGCCGACCTCCGGCGCCGCTTCCCCACCGCCGTTCGGGCGCTGGATGAGGCAGGCCGTCTCTGGGTGGCCTGGCCCAAGAAGGCGGCCGAGGTCGACACGGACCTGTCCTTCGAGGTCGTCCAGCGCACGGGACTGGACGCCGGCCTGGTCGACAACAAGTCGGCCTCGATCGACGAGCGTCTACCAGGGGCTCCAGTTCGTGGTTCGGCTGAAGGACCGGACCAAACGCACGGCCGAACGCCCCTCCTGAACGGCATCCCTGCCGTACCATCGGTCGGATGTCCACGCTCACCCGGCCCGCACCGCCGTTCGTGGAGCGGCCCCCGACCCCGTCGCTGCGCATGCACGCCTGGGTCAAGCGGTTCAACCGGCCGGTCGTCGCGGTCCTGGCCGTCGGGCTGATCGCGGGCTACCTCCGGTTCGTGCACCTCGCGTACCCGGAGCACCGCGTGTTCGACGAGTACTACTACACGAAGTCCGCGTGCATCCTGCTCGGCTACTCGGACCAGCGCTGCGACATCAACAGCGCGGACGAGCGCTTCTGGCGCGAGAACGAATGGGACACCGGCGCGTGGGTCCACCCGCCGCTCGGCAAGTGGATGATCGCGTTCGGCGAGCTGGCGTTCGGGACCGAATCGATGGGGTGGCGCGCCGGCGCGGCGGTGACGGGGACCGCGACCGTGATGCTGCTCGCCGTCATCATCCAGTTGTTGTGGGCGAGCCCGCTGTGGACGTTCACGGGCGGCCTCCTGTTAGCCACCGAGGGGTTGAACCTCGTCCAATCGCGGACGGGGACGCTCGACATCTTCGTCGCGTTCTGGGTCGTGCTGGTCTTCGTCTTCCTCTTACTCGACCGACGGTGGATCGAACGACGGACGCCGCCGCCGGCCGCCGCGGCGTCCCCGGCGGGCGACGGCGAGGCCGCCGCCAGGCCGAAGCGACGGCTGCCGGCGCCGTTGTGGCGTCCGTACCGGTTCGCCGCGGGCGCGGCCGGCGGCGCGGCGATGGCCACCAAGTGGTCGGGGCTGACCGCGGTCGTCACGGCGATCGTCCTCGGGGTTCATGTGGGAAGTGATGCGGCGCAAGCGGTTCGGCGTGTCGAAACCGATCGTGAAGACGATCACGACCGAGGGTTCGGGTTCGTCCTCGCGCTGCTCGTCACGCCGTGCATCGTGTACTTCGCGACCTACATCCCATGGTTCCTGCACTTCGGGTGGGACCTGCAGCGGTGGGCCGAGATGCAGGGCAAGGCCGCCCGGTTCCACGCCGACCTGAAGGCGGTGAACGATCAGGGGCAGCCCTGGCACGCGTACTTCGCCCCGGCGTGGAAGTGGATCGTCCTGGCCCGGCCCACGTACTACTACGGGGCGTTCGCCTCCGACGGCGTGCGCCAGGTGATCTACGCGCAGGGCAACCCGGCGATCTTCTGGGGCAGCCTCCTCGCGATCCCGTACGTCGCGTACGCCTGGTGGCACAAGCACGATTGGAAGGCGGGGTTCATCGTCATCGCGATCGCGGGCCTGTACCTGCCCTGGTTCCTGGTCTCGCGCCCGCAGTTCTTCTTCTACGCGACGCCGCTCACGCCGTTCTTCGTCCTCGCCGTCGTGTACGCGCTCCGCGACCTGTCCGCGCTGCACGTCGCGGGTTCCCGTTCGCGCCCGTTCCTGCCGTTCGTGGTGGGGTTCGTCGCCGCGTCGGTGATCCTGTTCATCTGGTTCTGGCCGATCCTGACGGCCGCGCCGATCACCGACGCCGCCTTCAAGCTGCGTTACTGGTTCACCTCCTGGGCCTACAGCCTACACGCCGGGCGTGAGGCGCGAACCTCGCCCGCCCGGGCGCTAGCATCCTCCGCCATGGCTCGGACCGAGGACGTCTGGATCGGGATGCGGGACGGCGTCCGCCTGGCCGCCACCCTGTACCTGCCCCCGAGGACGACCCCGAGCGTCCCGAGCCTCGCGCCGCGCTGCTCGAGGCGCTCCCCTACCGCAAGGACGACCTCACCGCGCACTACCGGCCCGAGTACCACCGGTTCGCGGACGAGTTCGGGTACGTGGTGTGCCGGCTCGACATCCGCGGGACGGGCTCCTCCGAGGGGAGCGCGACGGGCGAGTACACGGCGGAGGAGCTCGAGGACCTGACCGAGGTGATCGCCTGGCTCGCCGACCGACCCTGGTCCAACGGCAACGTCGGGATGTTCGGGACGTCGTGGTCGGGGTTCAACTCGCTGCAGGTCGCGATGCTCCGTCCCCCGGCGCTGAAGGCGATCTGCTCGATCTTCGCCTCCGACGACCGCTACGCGGACGACGTCCACTACTACGGCGGCGCGCTGAAACAGCTCGACCTGGCCGACTGGCCGACCTACATGGACGCGATCAACGTGCTGCCGCCGGACCCGCGGGTGGCCGGCGAGGGTTGGCGCGACGCGTGGGAACGCCGGGTCGCCGAGTACGAGCCGTGGCTGTTCGGCTGGCTCGAGCACCAGCGGTACGACGCGTTCTGGAAGCACGGGTCGCTGCGCGAGGACTACGGCGCGATCGAGGCGGCGACGATGCTCGTGACCGGATGGGCCGACGGCTACACGAACATCGCCCTGCGCGGCATGGCGAACCTCACCTGCCCGAAACGCCTCCTGGCCGGTCCCTGGTCGCACGCCGACGTCGAGACCTCGCGCCCCGGCCCCAACCTCGACCTCGACCGCGAGATGGCGCGCTGGTGGGACCGATGGCTGAAGGGTGAGGACAACGGCGTCGACCGCGAGCCGCCGATCGTCGCGTTCGTGCGGCGTCCGGTGACCCCGGCCGCCGACCTCGAGGCCTATCCGGGCACGTGGCGGTTCGAGGGCGGGTGGCCGCTCGACCGCGTTCGCGAACGCGGGTTCGCGCTCGCCGGAGGCCGAGGCGGGCCGGGCGGGCGACGGTCCCCGACCGGCTCGAGGTCCGCGGCGACGTCGGGTGGACGCGCGTGGCTGAGCTGCGCCGGGCTGCCGCCGTGGGGGGCAGGCGATCGACCAGCGGCCGGACGAGGCGTTCTCGCTCGTCTACGACTGGCCGCTCGAGGAGGAGCTCGAGATCCTCGGCGCCCCGTCCTGCGGGCGCGGGTGGCTTCCTCCGCTCCGTGGCGTACCTGTCCGCCCGGCTGTGCGACGTCCACCCCGACGGGACCTCGCAGCTGGTCACGCGCGGTCTGCTCAACCTCACGCATCGCGACTCAAGGAGGAGCCGTCGCCGCTCGAGCCGGGACGCGTACGACGTGTCGTTCGAGCTGGACGTCACCTCGTGGGTGTTCGAGCCGGGCCACCGCGCGCGCGTGGATCTCGCGGGGACCGACTGGCCGCAACTGCTGGCCGCCGCCGGCCCGCTCACGCTCACGATCGAAGCGCGAGGGCTCGCAGATCGTCCTGCCGGTCGTCGAGGGCCCCTCGCCGATCGCCGAGCGCCCCGACCTCCCGCGTCCCGCCGACCGCAGGCTTGGGACACCGAGGGCGTGTCGTGGAGGATCGAACGGGACCTCATCGGGAACGAGACCCGGGCGGTCGTCGGGTACGGCAACCGGAGCGAAGCCGACGACGTGGCACCCGCGATCGCCGAACGCGTCGGCGGCGTGGTGGGCGTCTCGATCGACGATCCCGGACGCGCGTGGGTTTCGGCGACGGCGCGCTACGAGCTCACGTGGCCCGGGACGGTCGTCGCCACGGAGGTGCGCAGCCGCATCGAGAGCGACGCGCGAGGGATACCAGCGTGCACCTCGAGATCGACGCCGAGGAGGACGGCAGCGTGCGGTGGTCGCGTCGCTTCGACCGGCGCTTCGCCCGCGACCTCCAGTGATCAGGGCGGATCGACCCGCATGCGGAGCGCGAGCGAGCACCGCGTCCCGCGCGGAGGGCCGTGCACCGCGTGGTACGGACGGCCGTCGCGGACGCCGGCGAGACCCGGCGCGCGCATCAACGTGACCGAGCCGGCGCGCGCCTCCCAGCGTTCGAGCAGGTCGCCCTCGCGCGACGAACGCACCTCGAACCGCGCCGAGCCCGCCACGGTGAAGACCGCGACCAGCCGCCGGTACCAGCGGCCGTCCAGATGCGAGGTGACGCCGACCGACCCCGACCGGTAGACGGCGACCCCCGCCTCGTTGGGGCGCCAGGTCCGCAGGCCACGGATCTGGGCGCCGTCCGAGCGGACGCGCGCCGTGAACGAGCCCGCGAGCTCGGTCAGGGCCGGGAAGCCCTCGAACGGCGCCTCGAGGTCGTAGCCGTCGATCTCCATCCGGACGCCGGCGGCCCCGAACGAACCCTCCATCCTGCGCAGCGGACCGCCCTCGACCTCGCGCCGCAGGTCGCGCAGGAACGCCTCGCCCACCAGCCCGTCGACGTGCGCGAACCCTCGCGCCGCCACCTGCCGGAGCGCCGCCGACAGCGACCGACGAGCGAGCGGCGCGCTCATCCGAACCCGGGCAGGTGCTTGCGGAACAGGATGAACCCGATGCCGGCCGCGGTGTCGAGCAGGAAGTGCGCGATCACGATCGGCCACGCGCGCTTGGTCCGCGTGAACACGAACCCGAACAGCATGCCCATCGCCACGTTGCCGAGGAACCCGCCCCACCCCTGGTACAGGTGGTAGCTGCCGCGCAGCAACGCGCTCGCGCCGACGGCCGCGATCTCGGTCAGGCCGAGCTGCCGCAGCCGCGTGATGAGGTAGGCGACGACCACGACCTCCTCGAGCAGGGCCGCCTCGGCCGCGTTGAGCAGGAGCACCGGCACCGTCCACCAGTGCCCGAGCGGCGGCACCGGCACGACGAACCGGTTGACGCCGAGCGCCGACGGCCGCCAGGTACAGGCCGATGCCCGCCGCCCCCACGACCAGGAACAGGAGCACCCCGCGCCCGATGTCCTGCCGGGGACGGTCCCACCGCATGCCGATCCCCTCGAGCCCCTCGCCGCTGCGACGGACGAGGTAGACCACCAGCCACACCGGCGCGAGCGAGAACAGCGACCCGAAGATCTGCCGCGCGAGCTGGTGTGCTCTGCGACACCGAGGCCACGGTGACGCCGCGCAGCGGCGCCTCGAGCAGGCTGAGGATCGCGAAGACCGCGCTCGCGAGCAGCGAGAGCGACAGGACGATCAGGGTCTCCTCGGCGAGGAGCCGGCGCGGCAGAGGAGCGTGCGGCGGTTCCGAACGCCCGGGCGGCGGGCCGGACGGCGGGCGTTCGGGTCGCGACATCCGGCAAGCGTACGGCCGCCGCGTACGATGCGCGACGATGGGGTTCAGCTTCGAGCACGTGAACGCGACCGACTACGACGAGCTGCGCCCGACCTACGCGCCCGGGTCCGTCCGGTGGGTCGCCGAGCGCGCCCGCCTCGAACCAGGGTCGCTCGTGGTCGACCTCGCGGCCGGGACCGGACAGCTCTCGCGGCGATTTCGCCTCGCTCGGCGTGCGGGTGGTCGCCGTCGAACCCGCCGACAACATGCGCGCGGTCCTCGCGACGAACCTGCCCGAGGTGCACGCCGTCCCCGGGACCGCGGAGGCCATCCCGGTCGGCGACGGCGCGGCCGACGCCGTCGTCGTCGGCAACGCGTTCCACCACTTCGACGCCGAGGCCGCGTTCGCCGAGATCCGGCGCGTGCTCCGTCCCGGGGCGCGCTCGCGCTGTTCTGGGCCCGGACGGACCGAGGACGCCGACGACGCTGCGGCTCGGCATCCGCGAGATCGACGAGGTCGTCGAACGCGAACGCAGCGTCCTCACCGATCGTCGAGGCGTACCGCTCGTGGTACGAGCCGCCCGAGCACGTCGAGGGGTTCACGACGCTCGAACGGCGTTCGTTCCCGACCACGCGGACGATGGCACTCGGCGCGGCTCGCGGACCTGTTCGCGACGTCGAGCGACATCGCGCTCGCTGCCCGAGCCGCGGCGCTCGCGGCTCCTGGCTCCGGATCGGCGAGCTCGCGGCCGAGCTCCCCGAGACGCTCGAGCTCGCGGAGCGGAGCGACGTGCACCTGTGGTTCCGGGACGGTTCGGGGGTTAGACCCAGCCGCCCTGGCACTCGGCGGGCGTCGTGGCGTTCGTCCGTCCCATCGTCACGGTGTCGCCCATCTCGGCGGCGCACAGGTAGCCGCCGTTCAGCTCGACGACGGTGACGAGCACGACCGCCGTCGGCGAGACCGTCATCGACACCATGTCGGAGGCGGGACCGCCCTGCGTGTAGACGATCGAGGGGTCGTACGCCGCGGCCGCGTCCGGACCGAACCCGTCGAACGAACCGTGCTCGGCGTAGTAGACCTGCGCCGCCCGGATCGCCTCGTTGAGCAGCGCCTGGGCCTGCACGTCGTCGGCCTTGCGGATCGGGTCGGAGACAGGGTCGCTCGCCGGGCTCACGACCGCGTGGCGCCGGCTGGCTCGCCGGTGCCCGGTCTGGACCCGCGCCGTCGGACCGGCGGAGGTCGGCGGTTGGGTCGCGCTCGCTCTGCAGGAGCGTCAACGGCACGACCCACACGGCCGCGACCACCAGGCCGAGCAGGACGAGCAGCCGCACCGACACGAAGCCGCGTTCCGAACCCACGCCACCACCTCCGGACGTGGTATCGGCGCTCGGGCGAGCGCCCTGAAGAACGCGGCGACAGGGAGCCTCCGTGCCTGCGGGTTCCGGGGACGGCTAGAGCGAGAGCACCGGGCAGGTCAGGGTGCGCGTGACACCCTCGACGGACTGGATCGGCATCGACGATCGCCTTGGCGAGTTCGTCGAGGTCGGCGGCCTCGCCGCGAGCGATGACGTCGTAGGGACCGGTCACGGGGTCGACGGACACGATGCCCTTCACGCCGCTGATCTCGCGGGTCACGTTGCTGGCCCGTCCCACCTCGGTCTGGATCAGGATGAACGCGCTGACCACATCGACCTCCTCGTCAGGGTCTCGGGGCATCGTACGTCAAGCCCCCGACGCGGCGCGAACCGCCCACGACGGCGCTCAGAGCACGGGCTCGACGTCCGGTGCGGGACGGGACAGCGCGGGCGTGGACAGCGCGATCCACGCCACGGCCCCTCCGGCGAGCGTGAGCAGCGATGCGCCGACGTAGAGCGTCGCCGGACCGTAGCGATCGAACACCAGGCCGCCCGAGGCCGGCGCCGATGATCGGGGCGATCCCGAACCCCATCGTCGCGGCGAGCGACTGGCCGGTCGAGTACAGGTTCGACGGCAGCATGCGGCCGATCACGACCACCATCGTCGTGAACAGCAACGCGAACCCGGCGCCCTCGAACACGGTCAGGACGGACAGGACCGTCGGGTCCTCGACCAGACCCCACAAGCAGGAACCCCGTCGCGTACACGATGCATCCGGCCACGTACACGGCCCGCAGGCCGAACCGCTTGGAGAACCGCGACGAGAGTCGCATCACGGGCACCTCGACCAGCCCGCCGAGCGCCGTCCCGATCCCCACCAGCAGCGCGCCGCCGCCGGCGCGCTCGATCTTCAGGCCGATGAAGTTCCACGCGGCGTTGAACCCCGTCCACACGAGGAGCAGGGCGAGCAGGAACATCCAGAACCTCGGGGCGGCCCGGAACACCGCGCCCACCGCGCCGAGCCGGCCGTGGCGGATCGACCGAGCCGGTCGGTCGGGTTCGATCGCGACGATCGCCCAGACGAAGATCGCGAGCGCCGCGAAGGCGACGACGGGCATCGCCCAGCGGATGCCCACCTGCTGCAGGAGCACGCCGACCAGCAGGCACGTCGTCGCGTACGCGAGGCTCTCCCAGCCGCGGATGCGCCCGTACTCGGTCATCCGGTCGTCGCCCAGGAACTCCAGGGCGATCGCGTCGACGTTCGGCGCGACGGTGGCGCTCAGACCGGCGAACACGAACGCGGTCGCCACGATCGCCGGATAGGTCTCGGCCCCGAACAATGCCAACGCGCCGATCGCGCCGCCGAGCGCGCCGATCTGCAGCGCGCGGCGCCGGCCGAGCGAGGTGTCGGCCAGGTGACCCCAGAGCGGGCTGAGGAGCACGCGCGCGATCGCCATCACGGCGATCACCGCGCCGATCTCGCCCGCGGTCAGGCCCTTGCCGTCCAGGAACAGGGACAGGAACGGGAACGAGGCCGCGATGAAGACGCCGAAGAGCACGAACAGCGTCTGCACGGCGACCGCGGGTCGGATCCGTGGAGCCCGGCCGCCCGCATCCGAACCACGCCAGCAGGAGGCTTCGAGCGGCCCGGGGTCGTGCGACGACGGGTCAGAGCCCGCGGCGCAGGATGCGGACGCGCAGCTCGCTTCCCTCCCGCAACGGCTCGCGCTCGCCGGTGTCCACGAAGCCGAGGTGCTCGTAGAACGCCGCGCCGCCGGTGTTGCTCTCGGTGACCGCGAGGATCACCGAACGCGCGTCCCAGGTGCGCGCCCACCGAGGACCTGTTCGACGAGCGACGCCCCGATCCCGTTCGAGCGCCGCGAGGGCTCCACCCACATCCCGTACAGGTGTGCGTCGGCCTCGTCGCCGGCGCGCGAGCCGACCGCCATCCCCACCCAGTGCCGGCCGTCCTCGGCCACGAACAGAACGTTCCTCGAACCGTCCCAGCCCTCGATCCACCCGACCCACTCCGGTCTCGCTGTGGGCGCGCTCCCGGTCGAGCGTGGATCCGAAGGCGTCGGGCGCGTCGGCGAGCGCGCCGCAGCCGGACTCGCGCACGCGCTCCCACGCTCCCCGCGTGACGCGCAGCATTCGAACGCTCGACACCATGCTCGCAGGGTAGTGGCGCGGACCCGCGGCCGGGATACTTGGGCGATGGCGAACGACGATGCCGCCTGGTGGCGCGAGGGTGTCCTGTACCAGATCTACGTGCGTTCCTTCGCGGACGCCGACGGCGACGGCATCGGCGACCTCCATGGCGTGATCGACCACCTCGACCACCTCGAATGGCTGGGCGTGGACGGCATCTGGCTCTCCCCGATCACCCCGTCGCCAGACCGGGACTGGGGGTACGACGTCTCGGGCTATCGCGACGTCCATCCGGAGCTCGGCGACCTGGCGACCCTCGATCGCCTGATCGCGGACGCGGCGTCGCGAGGCATCCGGGTGATCCTCGACCTCGTGCCGAACCACACCAGCGACGCCCACCCGTGGTTCGTCGACGCCCGGTCGTCCCGGGACGCCCAGCACCGGGGGTGGTACGTGTGGCGCGACCCACGGCCCGACGGGTCGCCACCCAACAACTGGCTCTCGGTCTTCGGCGGGCGAGCGTGGGAGCTCGACGAGACGACGGGTCAGTACTACCTGCACAACTTCCTGGTCGAGCAGCCGGATCTGGACTGGTGGAACGAGGACGTGCGCCGCGAGTTCGAGCGAGATCCTCCGGTTCTGGTTCGGCCGAGGGATCGCCGGGTTCCGCGTCGACGTGGCGAACGGCCTCATCAAGGACCGTGAGCTGCGCGACAACCCCGCTGCGACGGGCGACGATCCCGAGGACGTCCGCCGCCGCGGACAACGCCAGGTCCACAACATGAACCGCCCCGAGGTGCACGAGATCTACCGCGACTGGCGAGGGATCGCCGACGCGTCCGATCCTCCTCGGGTCCTGGTCGGCGAGACCTGGATCTTCGACCTCCGGGAGGTCGCCCGCTTCTATGGTGAGACCGGCGACGAACTCAACCTGTGCTTCAACTTCCCGTTCGTCTTCGCCGACCTGGACGCCGAGATCCTGCGCGGGATCGTGGAGGCGACCGAGGACGCCGCTCGAGCGCGTTCGCCCAGCCGGCGTGGGCCGGCTCGAACCACGACGTCGGGCGGTTCCCGACGAGGTGGTGCGCCGACCGTCCCGACGCCGCCCGATGCGCGCTCCTGATGGTGCTGACGCTCCGTGGGACGCCGTTCCTCTACTTCGGCGACGAGATCGGGATGGTCGAGGTACCGGTCACCCGCGACGACGTCCGCGACCCGGCGGGTGAGCTCGGAACTCAGCCCGGACGCGACCCCGGCCGAACGCCGATGCAGTGGAACGCCGGGCCGGGGGCCGGGTTCACCCGCGAAGGCGTTCGGCCGTGGCTCCCGATCGGGGATGCCCGTGCGAACAACGTCGAGGATCAGCGCCGGGACCCGGGCTCGGTCCTGCGCCTGTGCCGCGACCTGATCGCCCTGCGTCGCGAGACGTCGGACCTGCGTTCGGGCGCCTACTCGTCCCTGCCCTCGCCGCCCGGTGCGTGGAGCTGGCGACGGGGGCCCTGCGACGATCGTCGCCGTCAATCTCTCCGGACGGGCGGGTCGCGGTGCCGAGTGGGTCCGGGGACGATCGCGATCGGCACCGACCGGTCACGCGACGGCGAGACGTTCGACGGAGACCTCAGCCTCGGCCCGTGGGAGGGAGCAGTGCTGCGCGTCGCTCGCGCCTGAGGAGGACCAGGTGGTCGGCGAGGCCCACGCTCGTGAACGGCAGGATCGGCGCCAGCAGGACGGCGGCCTCCGGCACCACCCGAACGGTGACGAACGCCCAGGCCGTCGCGACGAGCACGGCGAGCATCCTCGCCTTCCACGGACGATCGACGTCCGAGCGGAGGGCGACGACGCCGCCCGCGGCGATCCCCGCGACGAACCCGGTGGCGGCGTCGGCGGCGAGCGCCGAGACCAGGGATGCCGATCGCCAGGGTCAACCCCATCGCCTTGGCCACCGCGCCGGGCGCGCGCGGATGCGCGGAGGCGAACGCGAGGACGACGAACACGAACGGCACCAGCATGAGCCCGAACGCGATCCACAGACCCGGGCTCGCCACGCCCCCGGCCGTGTCGATGCGACGGAGACGACGCCGATCAGGAGCGCCCAGTACGCCGGCACGAGCAGCAACGTCGCCAGCAGGATCGCCCGCCACATCCGGCGCGGGACCCTCAGGTCCACGGCCGCTCCGACGTGCGGTGACGCTCCGGCCATCGACTCAGCCCTTGACGGAACCGGCCGTCAGACCGCGCACGAAGTACTTCTGCAGCGAGAAGAACACGATGAGCGGAAGGATCATCGGAGATGAACGCCGCCGCCGTGAGCAGGTGCCAGGTCTCACCCCGCTCACCCACCAGCCCGGCGAGCGCGATAGGCAAGACCATGGTCTGGCGCGTGCCGCCGAGGAACACGTAGCGCGACCAGGAGGTCGTTCCACACCCACAGGAACTGGAAGATCGCGAACGCGGCGAGCGCCGGCACCGAGAGCGGGACGACCAGCCTCCAGAAGATCGTGAAGTGGTCGGCCCCGTCGATCTTCGCCGACTCGATGATCGACGACAGGCAGCGACCCGATGTAGCTGCGCAGCAGATAGATCGCCAGCGGGAGACCGAACCCTGCGTGGGCCAGCCAGATCCCCAGGAACGAGCCGTTCAGATCGAGGTCCGGGAAGACGATGAGTCGCCCGATCGTCGCGCCGTTGGCGAACAGACGCAGGAGCGGGATCAACGTCATCTGGATCGGCACCACCATCAGACCGACGACCACCACGAACAGCACGTACCGCCCCTTGAACTCCATCCACGAGAAGGCATAGGCGGCGAAGGCCGCGATCGTGATGGGGATCACCGTGGACGGGATCGTCACGGCCAGGCTGTTGAGGAATGCGTTGCCCAGGCCGCCTCGGTCCAGCGCCAGCCGGTAGTTCTCGAGCGTCCACTCCGCGGCCCGGAACGGGTGCGCGAGCGCCGTCCACCACCCCGTGGTGTCCACGAGGTTCTCCGGACGGAAGGACGTGAACAGCACGCCCAACGTCGGGATCAGCCAGAGCAGGACGATGATCACGATAACGATCCGGACGAACCATCCACCGCGCCGGTAGCCGGGGGCTCCTGGGACGCCGGCGCCAGGCGCGACGGCGCCTGGGTGATCTCGGGGGCCGGGATCGTGGGCGCGCTCATCGGGTCAGCTCCTGCTCCCGGAAGCGCTTCATGTTCCAGAGCATGATCGGGATGATGGCGACGAACAGGACCACGGCGATCGCCGCACCTCGCCCGTCGTTGTTGGAGATGAAGAACCAGTCGATCATCCGCTCGGCGATCACCTCTGTCTTGTTTGTTTCCGCGCTGCCCATGACGAAGACGATGTCGAAGACCTTCAGCGCGTTGATGACCATGTAGGTGGCCACGACGGCGATCGTCGGCGCGATGCTCGGCACGAGGATGCGGCGGAAGACCTGGAACTCGGAGGCGCCGTCGATCCGCGCCGCCTCGGTGATCTCCTCGGGGATCGCCTTGATCGCGGCCGACAGGACGACCATCGCGAACCCCGTCTGCATCCAGACCATGATCACCATCAGCAGGAGGTTGTTCCACGGGTCTTGTTGGAGCCACGCCACCGGTTGGTGACCCAGACCCATCCAGATCCCGTTCAGCGAGGCCGATGTTGGAGCCGAACCCTCCGGGCGGAAGTCGTAGATGAGCCGCCAGGTGATCGCGGCGCCGGCGAACGAGATCGCCATCGGCATGAAGATCAGCGACTTGGCGACGGCCTCGCCGCGCCGCAGGCGATCGACCAGGGTGGCGAACGCGAGCCCGATGCTCACGGCCACCACCGGCACGACCAGCGTCCAACCCAGCGTGTTGCGGATCGCGCGCAGCATGCTCTCGTCGGTGAAGACGAACCTGAAGTTATCGAGCCCGACGAAGCCTTCGCCCTGACGCGTCCTTGAGGCTGATCAGGAGCGTGTTGATCACCGGGTAGACCAGGAAGACGCCGAGGATGACGAGCGCCGGCCCGACGAAGACGTACGGACGGACGCCCTCCTCGATACCGCTCGGGAGGAAGTCCACGACGCGGTTCATCGCCCAGTAGAGGAAGAAGACCCCGCAGACGCCCACCACGATCGCCACGCCGACGACCATGAACCGGTTGGCGTCGGCGTCGCGCAGTAAGTCGAACGTCGCCCACAGCAGGCCGAAGGCGACGATGGGGATCGCCAGCGCCGTCAGCAAACGCAGGATGAAGGACACCACGCCCCGGGCCTTGGATGGCCTGACCGGCAGCGTCGCGGCCGTCGCTGGACCCGCCGGAGATCGTCATCGAGGTTGACGATGCCCCTCTCGGCGGCGCTCGCGCAAACGAGGAGGAGTGCGGCCGCTCGGCCGCCGCCTCCCTCTCAGCCCGATCCGAGGTCGTCACGCTACGTTGACGGCCAGCTGTCATCGATGTCCTGGAGGATCCCATCCAGCGAGTCGGGACCGTCCTGCATGTACTGCACCATGCCCGTCCAGAACGACCCCGAACCGACCTCCGGCGGCATCTGGTCCGAGGCGTCGAATCCAGCCTGGACTCCGCCCTCACCCTTCAGCGCGGCGGCCGAGCAGCCCCGAGGCGTCGGCCAGGACCGGGTTCGAATAGCAGTCCTGCCCGACGTTCACGTTCGGCGAGAGCCTCGACAGACCGGGGTCCCCGGCCATCGCGCACTGGAACTCCTCGCCGCTGAACTTGTCCAGGAAGTCCTTGATCTCGGGCGAGTTGCGGTACGCGACCGCGATCTCACCGGCGAACAGGCCTCCCGTCTGATCGATCGTCGGGAACGGGAACGCGTCGTAGTCCACGCCGTACTCGGTCCCCTTGGGGAAGAAGGCGTTGATGAACGTGGCCTGCCGGTGCAGCCAGCAGCCCGGCGGGTTGTCGAACATCGGCAGCGGCGCGTCGCCGAACGCGATCGACGGCGTCTGGTCGGCGCCGCCGAGCACGTAGCCCGGGTGGAACATCACGTCGCCGAAGTCCTGCACCGCCGTCTTGACGGCCGGGTCCGTGAACGGGATCTCGTGGTTGACCCACTGCGTCGTACGTGTCCTGTCCCGCGGTGGCCAACATGATGTCCTCGACCCAGTCGGTCGCCGGCCATCCGGTCGCCGTCCCACTCTCGAACCCGACGCACCACGGCGTCCCGCCGTCCGCCACGATCTGGTCGGACAGGGCCATCAGCTCGTCCCACGTGCGTCGGGATCTCGTAGCCCGCCTTGTCGAAGTCGTCCTTCGGGTACCAGATCAGGCTCTTCCAGTTCGAGTTGGTCGGCAGCCCATAGTGCTGGCCCTCGAACTCACCCAGCGACAACGAAGTAGTCGCCGAAGGTCGCGTTGAGGTCGTCGATGTTGTATCCGAGATCCTCCAGCGACAGGGCGTTGCCCGATGCGGCCTGGGCCTTCACCGCGCCCGGCTGCGGCAGCAGGATCGTGTCCAGGGTCCCGGCCTCGGACCTGATCTGCAGCTGCTCCTCGAACTGCTCGGAGCCCTCGAACTCGACCTGATAGTCGACCTGCGGAACCGTACGTGCTGTCCCACAGCGTCTGGAGGGTGTCGGCCTCCTCCGCGGCCAGCGCGCTCAAGACGTTGACGGTGCCGGTGTTCTCCTCCTGAGCAGGACCGGAGGCACCTCCGGTTTCGCCTCCCCACCCTCGTCGCTCGTACATGCCGCCGCGATCAGCACGAGCACGGCGAACGGTACGATGAACCTCAATCGATGCATTGCTGCCCCCTTTCTCCAACTACCATTTGGCCCACACGACGCGTCCTCGGTCAACTCACCCCCTCTCGCCGTCCCCAGCTCCGGGAACGCGCTCGGAGGGCATGCCGTTGGGCTCGCCCCGTCGAGCGACCTGCTGGTACCACTGAGCACCTCAACTTGGGTATACGCACCTGCGTCTCGAGGTCGACGTACACCAGACCGAAGCGCCTCGAATACCCCTGCGCCCACTCGAAGTTGTCGAGCAGCGACCAGACGAAATACCCTCGAACGGCACGCCGGCCTCTTTCGCCCGGAGCGCGGCCCGCACGTGATCGCGCAGGTACGCGACCCGGGCCGTGTCATCGATCCGGTCGTCGGCTCCCACCACGTCCTCGTAGGCGGCCCCGTTCTCCGTGATGAGGATGCGGGGAGGCGCGTACTCGCGATGGACCCACATCAGCAGTTCGGTCAGGACCTCCGGCTCCACCGGCCACCCCATCTCGGTCACGGCAACGCCCTCGGGGACGATCGACCATGCGCCGAGCGATCCCGGCAGCTCCTCGGCCTCGCGCGATCCGGGATCCGCCGTGACGGTGAACCGGCGGTAGTAGTTCACGCCGAGGACGTCGCACGACCGCGCGATCGCCTCCAGGTCACCGTCGCGCACGAACGCCATGTCGGTGACCGACCGGTAGAACTCGACAAGCTCGTCGGGGTAGCCGCGGCCGTGGATCGGGTCGAGGTAGTACGCGTTCATGTGGAGGTCCGCGCGCCGAGCGGCCAGGACGTCGGCCGTCTCGTCCGAGGCGGGCGTCGTCGGCTGGAGGTTCAACGTGATCCCGACCGCGTCCTCGCCCTCCATCGCCTCCACCGCCAACCCGTGTGCGAGCAGCAGGTGATGAGACGCAGCCAACGCGAGCGCGTCGTCCGCCTTCCCGGGCGCGTGCACTCCGGTCCCGTACCCCAACCACGCGACGACCCAGGGCTCGTTGATCGTGATCCACGTGGGATCTCACCGGCGAGCGCGCCGTGCACGATCGCGGCGTACTCGGCGAACCGGGACGCCGTGTCGCGGTTCGCCCAGCCACCGAGATCCTCGAGCGCCTGCGGGAGGTCCCAGTGGTACAGGGTCGCGACCGGCGTGATCCCGTGCCGGTTGAGTGACTCGACGACCCGGCGGTAGTGGTCGAGCCCCTGCTGGTTCACCGCTCCGCCGCCTTCGGGCAGGATCCTCGGCCAGGCGATCGAGAACCGGTACGCGCCGATCCCGAGCTCGGCCATGAGGGCGATGTCCTCCTCGAACCGGTGGTACTGATCGCACGCGACGTCGCCCGTGTCCCCGCCGAGGACCGCTCCCGGCTTGCGGCAGAAGGTGTCCCAGATCGACACCCCGCGGCCGTCCTCCCGGACCGCGCCCTCCACCTGGTATGCGGACGTGGCGGCGCCCCACAGGAAACCGGTGCCGGCTTCGGCCCGATCCTCGCTTGCGCGAGGCCTCGCGCACCGTCATGGCGCCCCTGCTCCGACCGTCGAGGCCCGCACCACGAGCTCGGTGGGCAGGAGCACGCGCCGCGGGCCGGCACCGGGGTCCGACAGGAACTCGAACAGGGACGTGGGCGGCCTCTTCCCCTGCCGTTGCACGCCCTGTCGGATGGTCGTCAACGGTGGGTCCAGATGCGCGGCGAACTCCAGATCGTCGAACCCCGCGAGCGCGACGTCGTCCGGGACACTCAAGCCGCGCGACCGGATGGTCTGGAGGGCGCCCTCGGCCATGGCGTCGTTCGAGCAGAAGATCGCGTCGACATCGCGATCGAGGAGCTCGGCCGCGGCGGTCGCCCCGGAGGAGCGGCTGAACGCTCCCTCGACCACGAGGCCGTCGGTCGGCAGACCGGCGCGCTCCATCGCGCGCCGGTACCCGGTGAGGCGATCTTCGCCCGCGACGGTCCCTCGCCTCCCGGTGACGTGGGCGATCCGGCGCCTCCCCAGATCGATGAGGTGCGAGGTCATCACGTGGGCCGCATGGACGTGGTCGACGTCGACGTAGCTCGCCGACCGGTCCTCCCGTCGATGCCCGAGGAGCACCGTCGGCAGGTCGGAGGCGAGCAACCCGTCGACGAGCGGATCGTCCAGGTTGTCGGCGGTGACGATGACGCCGTCGAGGAGCCCGAGCCACAGGATGCGGCTCAGGGTCTCTCCTTGGAGCGGTTGCCGAGCCACAGCATCATCCCGGCCGCCTGTTCGGAGAGTGCGTCGCTCATGCCGTGCAGGAGCTGCGCGAAGTAGGGGTCGCCGAACAGCATCGGGCGGCGCGACGTGCATGACCACACCGATCACGCCCGACCGCCCCGAGGCGAGCGTGCGGGCCGCGGCGTTCGGTCGAAGGTTGGTGCGCTCGATGACGGCGAGGACCCGGTCCCGGGTGGCCGACGACACCGAACCGCCGTTGATGACCCTCGAGACGGTCGCCCGCGAGACCCCGCTCAGGCTGCGAGCTCGTCGAGCGTCCCGGCCACGGATCCCCCTGTCTTCCGGTGATGGAAGCGCTCTCACCCTTAGCCTCGCCGAGGAGCGTGTCAAATCCGTGGGTCGGTAGGCACGGGGATGGAACCGCTTCCGGAAATCCGTGCCTAGGTCCGCAACGCCCCCGGCGACGCGAGGGCGGCCGACTCACGACTCCTCGTAGATGCCGAGCGCCGTGTCGGGGTCGAAGAAGTGCATGCGAGCGGTGTCGATCCCGAGCTCGAGCGTCTGACGCTCGGCCGCCCTCGTCCGCGGATCGAGCCGCGCGACGAACGTCGAGGTCCCGATCGCCGCAGCCTTCTCCAGCTCCTGCACCGCGACGCTCGCATGGGCCATCGGACCGCTCTGTTCTCCGACCAGCTCCCGCGTGTCGTCGGTCAGCACGGGCGGGGCATCCACGGAGAAATGCACGAGCACCTCCGAGCCGAGCGCCTCCCGCAGAACGATGTCCACCTTGATCCTGCGGTCCTGGGGGATCGACGGCATGATCGACACGTCCTCCATGTTCTCCGGGCGGATCCCGACGATCACACGCCGGCCCTCGTAAGCCCGGACCCCCGGGCGCTCGGCCTCCACGGCGTCCGTCGACCCGGAGCGACGTCGACCCGAACCGGACGAACAGGTCCCCGTCCTCGCGATCGAGATCCGCCTCGACCATGTTCATCGCCGGCGAACCGATGAACCCTGCGACGAACAGGTTCCGCGGGCGGTCGTACAGCGTCTGCGGGGCATCGATCTGCTGAAGCTCGCCCTTCTCGATCACGGCCACCTGGTCGCCCATCGTCATCGCCTCGGTCTGGTCGTGCGTGACGTAGATCGTCGTGACGCCGAGGTCGCGCTGCAGACGCGAGACCTCCGCGCGCATCTGGACCCGCAGCTTGGCGTCGAGGTTGGAAAGCGGCTCGTCCATCAGGAAGGCCTGCGGCTCGCGGACGATCGCCCGCCCCATCGCCACGCGTTGCCGCTGCCCGCCGGAGAGCGCCTTGGGCTTGCGCTCGAGGAACTCTTCCAGACCGAGGATCTCCGCGGCCTGGCGCACCCGGCGGTCGATCTCCTCCTTCGGGAGCTTGCGGAGCTCGAGGCCGAACCCCATGTTGTCGTACACGCTCATGTGCGGGTACAGCGCGTAGTTCTGGAAGACCATCGCGATGTCCCGCTCCTTGGGCGGAACGTCGTTCACCACCCGGTCGCCGATCGCGATCGTCCCGTGCGTGATGCTCTCCAGGCCGGCGACCATCCTGAGCGCGGTCGTCTTGCCGCACCCGGACGGGCCCACCAGGACGATGAACTCCTCGTCGTGGATGTCGATCGAGAGCTCCGAGACGGCCGTGGTGCCGTCCGCGTACACCTTCGATACGCGGTCCAACACGATCCCGGCCATGCCCTCCTCGGTTCCCGGCGTGGGGCCATTGAACCCCAGACGGCGCGCCCCAGTCGAGTTCGGCCGTGGCGGGCCGTTCAGCCCTCGACAGGACCGGGAGCACCTCGCGCTCCCGGCGCCGGGAGACCTCGACGTCGAACTCGCGCTCCCGCTCGTCCCGGGCCGCACGGTACCGCTCGACCGCGGCCCCGATCGAGCCCGGGACGCGAGCCACGCCGAGCGGTCCGAGCAGGTGGTCGCGCAGTTTGGTCAGCTCGCGCCGCACGAGCTCGTCCTCTCGCTTCTCCCGCTTGGACGCGAGCCACAGGATCCAGTCCCAGAAATGCTGATCGATCCCGTCCAGGGTCTCGGCACTCACGGTCCACGGCGGCAGCGACTCGAACGGCTCGTCCGGGAAGATCAGGTCGACCTTCACCGGTCCCGCGAGCAACAGCATGTAGCAGGGGTAGGCGCTGATCCGGTCCCACTGCTGTCCGAGCGGCTCGAGCGCGGCCACCAACGCTGGGAGCGCCCGAGCGACCTCGTCGAACCGTTCGGTCACGACGACGAAGTCCCAGTCCGACAAAGGTGGGCGAGCCGCCGGCACGTGACCCGACCGGCTCGACCGCGCGAACGGCCGGGTGCGGGAGCAGGAGCAGCCTCGACCGCCGCGACGACGTCGTCCATGACGGCCGACAACCTACGATGTCGCCCATGCCCGAGATCGTGCTCGTCGAGGGCGACCTGACGACCCAGGAGGTCGACGCGATCGTGAACGCGGCGAACTCGACCCTGCTGGGCGGCGGCGGCGTGGACGGCGCGATCCACCGGGCCGGCGGACCCTCGATCCTGGCCGAGTGCCGGGAGATCCGCCGGACCACGTTCCCGAACGGGCTGCCCACCGGCCGAGCCGTGGCGACACGGGTGGAGGAACCTGCCCGCGCGGTGGGTGATCCACACCGTCGGACCCGTCTACGCGGCTTCCGCGGATCCCGCGGGCGAGCTGGCCTCCTGCCACACCGAGTCGCTCCGGGTCGGCCGACGAGCTCGGCGCGCGCACCGTCGCCTTCCCCGCGATCTCGACCGGGGTGTTCGGCTACCCGGTCCAGGAGGCGGCGGGCGTCGCGATCGCGGCCGTCCGCGGCGCCGAGACCGAGGTGGAGGAGGTCCGGTTCGTGCTGTTCGGGCGGGAGGCGTTCGAGGCGTTCGAGCGGGCGCTCGGCTGAGCCCGGCGCTCCCGTCGTTCCGCACCTCGCTGCTAGGATTTGCCTCTGCATGAGCGACGTGACGACGGACCTGACGACCTCGAGCGGCCCGGCCGAGCGCCTGGACGACGTGCAGGTGGTCGACTGCCGCGAGCCCTACGAGTGGCAGGCGGGCCGGATCGAGGGATCGATCCACATCCCGCTGAACACGATCCTCGCGGGCGCGACCGACCAGCTCGACGCCGAGAAGACCACGGTCGTGGTCTGCCGCTCGGGCAACCGCAGCGAGCTCGCGACCCTGATGCTCCGGGCGCGCGGGTTCGACGCGTACAACCTCGCGCACGGTCTCGAGGAGTGGGCCGATCAGGGTCGCCCGCTCACGACGCCCGACGGCGCCGCCGGGCACGTCGCCTGAGGACCGGCACCACCCGCGAACCTCGCGCTAGCCTGGGCCTGCTGCATGGCCGACGTCGACGCCGCCCGGCGAGCGCTCGAGGACGCGCTCGGCGCGGGCGAGGTGCTCTCGGACCCCCTGGCGCTCCGCCTGTAGCGCGCGACGCCTCGATGGTCGAGGGCGGCTGCGCGCCTCGTCGCCTTCCCGCGGACGCGGGACGACATCGTCACGTGCGTCCGGGTCGCGGCCGAGCACGGCCTGCCGGTCGTGCCCCGGGGTTCGGGGACCGGGCTCGTCGGAGGCTCCACGCCGATCGGCGACGCCCTGGTCGTCGTGACGACCAAGATGACCGGCATCCTCGAGATCCGGCCGCAGGACCGGCTCGCCTGGGTCGAGCCCGGCGTCCCGAACCTCGACCTCGCGAACGCGCTCCGCCCGCACGGGTTCACGTTCGCGCCCGACCCGTCCTCGCAACAGACGTCGTCGATCGGCGGCAACGTCAGCACCAACGCCGGCGGCCCGCACTGCCTCGCCTACGGCGTGACGTCGAACCACGTGCTGGCGCTCGACGTCGTCCTCGCGGACGGGAGCGTCGCGCGTCTGGGTTCCGAGGCTCCCGAGGCCGCCGGGCTACGACCTGCGCGCGGTCGTGATCGGGAGCGAGGGAACGCTCGGGATCGTCGCCGCGGTGTGCGTTCGGCTGACGCCGCTCCCGCCGGCCGGTGCGGACGATGCTGTTCGACTTCGCGACCGTCGAGGACTGCGCGGCGACCGTGAGCGGGATCATCGCGAGCGGCGTGGTCCCCGCCGCCGTCGAGATGATGGACCGCGGGCATCGTGGTCGCGGCCGAGGGGTTCGCGCACGCGGGGTACCCGACCGACGCCGCGGCGATCCTGATCGTCGAGGTCGACGGCGACGGCGGCCGCCGTCGAGGCGCAGGCCGAAGCGGTCCAGGCGGCCGCTCGCGCGCAACCGCACCCGCAGCGTGCGGATCGCCGCCGACGAGGCCGAACGCGCGCTGATCTGGAAGGGGCGCAAGAACGCGTTCGGCGCGGTGGCGACGATCGCGCCGCACTACCACCTGCACGACTGCGTCGTGCCCCGGACCAAGCTCGTGGACGTCCTCACCGGCGTGTACGAGATCGCCGCGCGCCACGAGCTGATCGTCACGAACGTCTTCCACGCCGGCGACGGGAACCTGCACCCGCTCCTGTCGTTCGACCGCGGCGAGCCCGGGACGCTCGAACGCGTCCTGCCGCGCGAGCGAGGAGATCGTCCGCCTGTGCGTCGAGGCGGGCGGGGCGCTGCTCGGGCGAGCACGGGATCGGGCTCGAGAAGCGCGACTTCATGCCGCTCGTGTTCACCGCCGAGGACCTTTCGGCGCAGGCGTGCGTGCGGTCGGCGTTCGACACCGAGGGGCGGATGAACCCGCAGAAGGTGCTGCCGGACGGCGCGCGGTGCGGCGACTTCGCGATGGCGCGGGGCTCGGACGCCGCGGCGGCCGCCGCCGACCTCCGGAGGGCTCGTGGATCTGATCCACCCGACCTCGAAGGCCGACGTCGTGGACGCGATCCGCGACGCGAACGCGGTCCTGCATCGCCTGCTGATCGTCGGCGGTCGGCGGCATCTCGACAAGGGCAACCCCGCCGAGGTCGACGCCGAGCTGTGGACCACCCAGCTCGACCGGCTGGTGGCCTACGAGCCGGCCGAGATGATCGCGGTGGTCGAGGCCGGCATGCGGGTCGGCGAGCTCGAACGGATCCTGGCCGAGGGCGGCCAGGAGTGGCCGAGCGACGCACCCGAGCGACGCGACCGTCGGCGGCGTGATCGCGAGCGGCGCGTCGAGCCCGCGACGGCTGAGGTTCGGCGCGCTCCGCGACACGGTCCTGGAGGCCGAGATCGTCACCGGCGACGGGCGGCTGGTGCGCAGCGGGGCTCGGACCGTGAAGAACGTGACCGGGTACGACCTCCACAAGCTCGTCGCCGGATCGCTCGGGACGCTCGGCGTGATCGTGCAGGTCGCGCTGAAGGTGCGCCCGCTCCCCCACGCCCGGCGGACGCTGCGGTTCGAGGGCGACCTCAGCGCTCGCGCGCGCGGGCTCGTGGACGCGGTGCACGGCTCGACCTCGGTCGCTCGCGACGCCGGGGGCGGTCGAGCTCCGGCTCGAGGGCTGGCCGGACGAGGTGGAGGAGCAGACGACCATCGCCCACCGGGTCGCGGCGGCGACCGCCGAAGAAGACAGTGCCGTTCCCGAGCGAGCGACCGTGGGAAGCGATGCCCGATCGTCGTCGAGGCCGCGGTCCCGCCCTCGAGGCTCGACGCGGCGGCCGTCGGCGACGCGTGGGGTGCGCTCGCCGGCGTCGGGCTCGCATGGGTCGGGCTCGGGGCGCCGAACGGCGAGCTCGGCGAGCTCCGCGACCGCGTTCGGGCGGCGGGTGGGATCGCGCCGGTCGTCCGAGGTCCCGGTGGTCTGGGGGACGCAGCCGTCGCCGCGCCGCAGGTGCAGCGACGCCTGAAGGAGGCGTTCGATCCGAACGGGATGCTCGCGCCGGGCCGAGGCTGGGGAGGCGCCGAGGCCTAGGCGAACGCCTTGCGGAGCCGGGCCCCGGCCTCCTCGAGCGTCTCGACCTTCTTGCAGAACGCGAACCGCACCAGGTGCGATCCGAGCTCCGGCCGGGAGAAGAACGACGAGCCGGGCACCACGGCGACGCCGACGTCCTTCGTCAGCCGGTTGGCGACCTCGACGTCGTCCCCATCCCCGAGGTGCGAGACGTCGGCCATGACGTAGTACGCGCCGCGGGTCGGGTTGGACTCGAACCCCGTCTCCTCCAGGATCCGGAGCAGCGTGTCGCGTCGCTCGAGGTACTCGAGCGCGAGTTGCTCGTAGAACGACTCGGGCATGCCGAGCGCGACCACCCCGCCCTCCTGCAGCGGCGCGGGCGCGGCGCACCGTCAGGAAGTCGTGCACCGAACGGATCCCGCCGCTGAGCGCCTCGGACGCCACGATCCAGCCCACCCGCCACCCGGTCACGGCGTACGTCTTCGACAGTGCGCTGATCGTGACGGTCCGGTCCTCGAGCCCGGGCACCGAGCCGGGCGGCACGTGGCGGAACCCGTCGTACGTGATGTGCTCGTAGATCTCGTCGGTGAACACGATCGCGTCCCAGCGCTGGCAGAGCTCGGCGATCACCGTCGAGCTCGTCGCGCGAGAACACCTTGCCGGTCGGGTTGTTCGGCGTGTTGATCACGATGCCGCGCGTGCGCTCGTTGAATCTATTTTATTCCGCTGCTGCCACAACCGCGCCAGGGCTCATCAGCGGCGCGCGGTTCCAGGGGACTTCGCTTGACTGCTACTGGGCGATCTCGATGGCCTTCAGGAACACGCTTCGGCGTCTTCGACTTGTGACCTGGTGACTTTCGTACTTGTGACTGTTATAGCGTACAGCGTCGCCTCTGAGCCGATACAACTCCGCCTCGTAGTACCGCTCGCCGGTTGTGTCTGCCGCGGCGAGCGCCTGGTCCAGCAACGCCACTCCTTCGTGTGCTTGTCCGCTCTTCCCGTGCGCCTGCGCCAATAAGGCAAGCTGATATGGGTGGGCAATCGCGGTCCCTGTCGCGTTCAGAGCGGCCATCCCCTCACGCATCTGTGCGAAGCCCCTCTTCTCTCGTCCCTTGCTCGCTCAACGCCCACCCGCGTAGGCTCGTTCCGGCTGCCAACCACACGGCGAACCCCCTTCCTTAGCTAACTCAATCTCTCTCCTCTGCATACGCTTGGACTGCGGGCCCGTCTTGACGATATTGGTGTAACCAGGCCGCGGTGTGTAAAGCGGCTCCCGACACTAAAGGCATGCGACAACTCCCGCGCCAGCGTGAGGGCGTCGTGGTTTTTCCCGAGCGCCTGATCTGGATAGCCCAGCAACCACCTCGTCAAGGAGGCATACGCACGACATGCCACCCCTGGATCTTGCCCATAGCGCAACATCAAAGAACCATGCGCCTGGGGATCATAAGAGGCGCTCCCTTGCTCCAAGAATCGCTTGGGCAGCGGTCAGCTCACCACTGTAGAGTAACGTGACTCCCAGAATGAAGTGAGCCTACCGCCAGAGGGCGGAGTCTTGCGCGTGCTGGGCCAAGCGTAAGCACTGCTCTGCCAACATGCGCGCCGTCTGCAACTCCGCCCGCACCACATAAAACGCGCACAACCCGGCTAAGGCGGGGAAGAGTTCCGGCTGTTCCCCGATCTGTTGACACAGTTCTCGTGCCCGGCCATAGGCGTGGGCGACCTCTGGGGCTGCATATCCCTTGGTCCTGAGAATCGGCACGCCCAGCGCCACTTGCAGCGTGAGTTCTTGCTGCCTTGCGTTCCGGCTGTATCTGGGAACGTCTGCCGGCAGCTCCAGCCCTCGCGTGAAGTGGGCAATGGCTTCTGATGGGCGCTGCGCCGTACCGCGGTTTCGCCGGCTTTGCCCAGGTAGTGGACAGCACGGGTTGAGATCGCGCCCTTTCTCAAATGCACCGCCAGCTCGGCGGCAATCTCTCCTACTCGCTCGCCATAGGCGACTTCTTTGCGCTCGGCAATGCGCCGATGTAGTTGCAGCCGACGCGCCTCCGCCACCCGAGCGTAGACCACCTCGTGATACAGCGCATGGCGAAAACTGTAGCGTCCACTGATCGTCCCATCTGGCCATTCTGCTACGCCTGTCCTCCCGTACCCACTGCCCCGTGCGCGCTAGTCTTTCACACAGTCGCCTCGATGTTGTCACTGCTCGGTGAGGAGTCCCGCTGCTGCCTCCGCTGCGGCGAACTCCACGCCCGCCACACTGGCAACCTCTAGGAGCCGCTGTTCTGGCCCGGGTAAGCGCTCCAGTTGTCGCTCAATCAACTGCCGCAAGGTGTCCGGGATGCTTCGCTAAGAGCCTTCGACTGCGTCGGCGCGGAGTGTCCACTGTCCCGCTTCTTCAACAACGACCCCTTGTCGGATAAGATCGTCCACCGTGTTGACTAAAAACAACGGATTGCCGCCTGTGCGATGATGGAGCAAGGGGATGAATTGTCGAGGCACGGCGCGTCGTGCTCTCGACGTCGGCATTGAGCCGTACGGCCAGATACTCGCGCAATTGCCTCTTCGGCCAACGGAGCGAGCCGTAACTCCTTCACATTGGCCCCGCGCCTGCAGCTCTTGCACCACCCCACGCAAGGGGTGATTGCTGGCCAGCATGTCTGCCGGGCGATAGGTTCCGAGGATCAGTAGTCTGCCGGCTCGCGCCGCCGCGCCATGTATGCTACCCAATCCAGCGTCGACACATCGCTCCAGTGCAAGTCCTCCAGCACCAGCACCACGGTGCGGTCGCGGCAAACCTCTCCGCCGTCTCGGCCATCTCGCGCAGCATGCGCTCGCGACTCGTGCCCTGCACGCGCTGTGCTGCAATCGCTCAAATTCCTGAGGCTCCAGGAGGCCCGGCAATTGCGCCAGCCAACTCGGGGCATAACGCTGCAAGCGCGGCGATGCGTCGCTCGCCTCCCTGGCGCCCGGCACAGCCGCGCGGTAGCTTCGAGCAGCGGCAGATAGGCTTCGCCCGGGCCGTATTGTTCCACGCACTGGCCAGAAGTGATGCGGACATCGGCGCGGCCGCGGATCTGCGCCAGAAACGCGTCGACCAGCGTCGTCTTGCCAATACCCGTCTCACCAGTGACGAACACAACCTGCCGCTCGCCTCTCAAAGCCTTCTCGAACAAGTGCTGGAGCTGGGCGAGTTCAGATGTACGGCCGACCAAGAAGCAGTTCTGCGTTCCATGTCCCACGTTTCGAGGGACTCCGCATCCCTTCCGTGTAGAAGGGCTGTTTTCTCTGCCGTTTCCGTGAACGGGAGACGTGGAACGTGGAACCGTGGAACCGGGAAGCGGCAGCAGCCGCGGACAGGGGCAATAAACCGATATCCTCGCTTGCGCAAGGGTTTCAATGAATTGTGGCGTTCGTGAATCATCCCCCAACGCTCGCCGCAGTTCGCGCACACGCACACCATGAGACCGTCATCACCAACAATGGTTCCTGGCCACGAGAGCCTCCGAAGTAGTTCTTCCTTCTTCACGACGTGACCAGCATGGTGGACCAGATGACGTAACAGGGCAAACGTTTTTGGGCCGCAGGACGACTTCCTGCGCGCCGCGCCACAGCCGCTCATTGCTGAGGTCCAGGTGAAAAGGAGGAAAGACGATATCGCCGCTTACGTCCATAGCTCTTCTTAGCAGAATTTCGGAAGAATTATGCAAGGAAATTTTTGGGTTCACAACACCCGTGTCTCCGCTTCGCCGACTTCAGACATTCCAGGATAGACTCCCGACTTCTTGATGGAAGGAGAAAACGATGGCGAACACCGCTCTATGATCTCGACTCAGCTGAATCTCAAGCGCGATCACCATTCACGACTTTGCCAAGGACTTAGCTTGTGGTCACGCTGATGCCGCATAGGGCTATGAGGGTTCGTATTGCAATAGACCTGCGCGCCTATCTTTCCAGGCGTTCTCAAGTAAATGCCAAGAATTCCCTCCTCTGGGAGAGGGCTAAAGTGAGGCATACGGAATGCCATTGTTGCTGCCCCTCGGCCTAACCTCCTCCCGCAGGGAGAAGGAACCCATCGCCGTACGTGCACAAAAGCGCCGAACAGTATGTCCGGTTGCGCTTCAAGACGCGTTCGATCAAGGTGCCCGTCCCGAGGCCTCCTCCGCAGCACATCGTGATCAACCCGTAGCGGCCCTGCGACCGTGTGAGCTCGTGGGCGGCCTTGGTGATGAGGAAACACCCGGTCGCGCCGAGCGGATGACCCAGCGCAATGGCGCCACCGTTGGGGTTGACGCGCGCCATGTCGGGCCCGATCTCCTTGGCCCAGGCCAGCACCACCGAGGCAAAGGCCTCGTTGATTTCCACGACGTCGATGTCGTTGATCGAGAGCCCAGCGCGCTTGAGCAGCCGGCGCGTGGCCGGGATCGGCCCTTCGAGCATCAACACCGGATCGCAGCCGACGAGCGCCGTCTCGACAATCCGCGCCATTGGCTTGAGGCCGAACTCGCGGGCGCGCTCACCGCTCATCAGCAACACCTGCGGCAGCGCCGTCGGCAATCTGAGACGAGGAACCTGCGGTATGGACGCCGTTTTCGCGCGCGACAGGCTTGAGCCCGGCGAGGGCCTCGAGACTCGTCTTGCGCGGGATCTCGTCGGCGGTGACGGTCTTCGTCTTGTCGGTGCGCTTCCCGTCAGCATCGAGGATCGGCGCCTCGACAGGGATGAT
>ERZ1370068.8164-contig-704_pt1 | contig 100461 bp, 132 predicted proteins | sample MGYA00561227_ERZ1370068 | MGnify/ENA primary metagenome ERZ1370068 (study PRJEB38410, sample SAMEA6850437) | metagenome | study: Metagenomic assessment of the ecological functions of the soil: analysis of the soil microbiota associated with the...
CGGCCCGGCGCTCCTTTGACCGAGATCTCGCACGTGCGGGAAACAGACGGTATCGCTGCGGATTCTGCTGACCTCTGCTGTTTCAAGGAACCTACTCATGTCGGGCCTTACTCGTCTTCATTCTCGAACCTCTCCGATCGGGGCCAAGCTCGGCATCGCCTCGGGCCTCGGTGTTCTCCTTGTCGCCACGATGGTGATCGTCCAGATCCGGGCCAACGCGGCGATGCGCGATCTCGACGCTCGCATGGCCGGGCAGCAGACGATCGCGCGCGACGCGGTGGAGGCGAAGGCGTCGGTCGCCGGCATGCAGGTAGGCTGTGCGCGACGTTCGTCTCGCCAATAATGCGGCGGATCATGCAAAAGGCCACCGACAATACTCGCGGCCAGGCTGAAGTCGGTCGAACCACTATTCCGACGAGATGCTGAAACTGTCCAAGTCGGCCGAGAATCGCGCCGCGCATCGAGAAGATCAAGGCGAGAGCGGAGACTATTGCGAAAGGCACGCAGCAGATCGTGGCGGTTCGCACTGAAGCGATCGCCGCTGCAGGCGGTGCCGAAGCCGCAGCGAAGATCGCGAAACTGAACGAAGAGGTCGCCTCGCATCGCGCGCGAAGTCACACTTGCCGATCGTTGCCGAGCTCGAGCCGCTCGCCAACCAGATCGCCGAATTCGCCAAGCACAGCGTCGGAAGAGCAGGCTGCCCAGGCCGTCCGCGACATGGCCACGGCCGAATGGGAATCCATGGCCATCGGGCATCGGCACGATGCTGTTGCTGATCGCAACCAGCATATTCTCCTTATTTCACGATCGCCCGTCCGATGCGCGCGTTGAGCGTGTCGATGGACGAACTCGCCGGTGGCAATTTCTGCCGTGGTGCTGCCCGGGCTTGGCCGCAAGGACGAACTCGGCGCGGTCGCCGGCGCCGTCGAGAAATTCAAGGTCGTCTCGGAGCAGAAGGCCCGCGAGGAGGCGGAAGCCAGGATCAAGCAGGACCAGATCGCGGCGCAGCAGCGCAAGGCCGAGATGGTCAGGCTCGCCGATTCCTTCGAGACCGCCGTCGGCGAGATCGTCGAAACCGTGTCGTCGGCCTCGACCGAACTCGAAGCCTCCGCCGGCACGCTGACGTCGACCGCCGAGCGCGCGCAGCGAAGTGACGACCATGGTGGCCGCGGCTTCGGAAGAAGCGTCCACCAACGTGCAATCGGTGGCTTCGGCGACGGAGGAACTGTCTTCCTCGGTCAACGAGATCAGCCGCCAGGTGCAGGAATCGGCGCGGATGGCCAGCGAGGCCGTCGACCAGGCCCGCACCACCAACGACCGCGTCGGCGAATTGTCGAAGGCGGCCGCCCGCATCGGCGACGTCGTCGAACTCGATCAACACCATCGCCGGCCAGACCAATCTGCTGGCGCTCAATGCCACCATCGAGGCGGCGCGCGCCGGCGAAGCCGGCCGCGGCTTTGCGGTCGTGGCCTCGGAAGTGAAGGCGCTGGCCGAGCAGACCGCGAAGGCCACCGGCGAGATCGGCCAGCAGATCACCGGCATCCAGGGCGCGACCCAGGAGTCGGTGAACGCGATCAAGGAGATCAGCGGCACCATCGAAAGGCTGTCGGAGATCGCCTCGACCATTGCGGCCGGCGGTGGAAGAGCAGGGCGCGGCGACGCAGGAAATCTCCCGCAACGTGCAGCAGGCCGCCCAGGGCACCCAGCAGGTCTCCTCCAACATCACCGACGTGCAGCGCGGCGCCAGCGAGACCGGCTCCGGCATCGTCGCAGGTGCTCTCGGCGGCGCAGTCGCTGTCCAGTCGACAGCAACCGCCTCAAGCTCGAGGTCGGCAAGTTCCTGGATTCGGTGCGGGCGGCCTGACAGGCCGGCGGCGCGCCGATCCATGGCTGGCGCTGTCCCGCAGCTATGCCGGGGAAGTGAAGGGCGGCTGCGCTGCCGGCGTTGGCCATTTGGCCTCCGTTTCGGCTAAATCAGCGCAGTCGGACTGGGCTTTTTGCAGCGCCAGTTCCCATCCGGCCGCAGGGCCCTGGGAATGCCTCTTACATGATCGCGCTGGTCCGTATCGCGCTGAGCCGGCCGTATACGTTCGTCGTGCTCGCGCTGCTGCTGCTGATCATCGGACCGCTGGCCGCGCTGCGCACGCCGACCGACATCTTCCCGGATATCCGGATCCCCGTGATCGGGGTGGTCTGGCAATATACCGGCCTGCCGCCGGACCAGATGGCCGGGCGCATCACCACGCCGTTTCAGCGGGCGCTGACCACCACGGTCAACGACATCGAGCACATCGTCGCCAATTCCTATAACGGCTTCGGCATCGTCAAGATCTTCTTCCAGCCCAATGTCGATATCCGCACCGCCAACGCGCCAGGTGACGCGCGATCTCGCAGACGCTGATCAAGCAGATTGCCGCCCGGCGCGACGCCGCCGCTGATCCTCAACTACAGCGCTTCGACCGTCCCGATCATTCAGGTCGCGCTGTCGGGCGAAGGCCTGACCGAGCAGAACCTGGCCGATATCGGCATCAACCAGTTGCGCACGCCGCTGGTCACGGTGCCGGGCGCCGCGATTCCCTATCCGTTCGGCGGCAAGCAGCGGCAGGTCCAGATCGACCTCAATCCGACCGCGCTGCAGGCCCGCGGGCTGTCCGGGCAGGATGTCGCCAACGCGCTGGCCGCGCAGAACCTGATCACCCCGGTCGGCACCCAGAAGATCGGCCAGTTCGAATACGTCATCCAGCTCAACAACTCGCCGCTGAAGATGGAGGACCTCGGCGATCTGCCGATCAAGGCCGTCAACGGCGCGATGGTCTATGTCCGCGACGTCGCCACCGTGCGCGACGGCAACCCGCCGCAGACCAACATCGTTCACGTCGACGGCAACCGCTCGGTCCTGATGATGGTGCTGAAGGCCGGCGCGACCTCGACGCTCGATATCATCGCCGGCATCAAGCAGAAGGTGATCGACGTCAAGGACCAGCTTCCGGAGGCGCTGAAGATCGGCTTCATCGGCGACCAGTCGGTGTTCGTCCGCGGCGCGATCGAGGGCGTCGCCGTCGAAGGCGTCATCGCGGCGCTGCTGACCAGCGTGATGATCCTGCTGTTTCTCGGAAGCTGGCGTTCGACCGTCATCATCGCCGTCTCGATCCCGCTGTCGGTGCTCGGCGCCATCATCATGCTGTCGGCGATCGGCGAGACGCTCAACATCATGACGCTCGGCGGGCTGGCGCTGGCGGTCGGCATCCTCGTCGACGACGCCACCGTGACGATTGAAAACATCAACTACCATCTGGAGCAGGGCAAGCCGGTCGAGCAGTCGATCCTGGACGGCGCCAACCAGATCGTGACGCCGGCCTTCGTATCGCTGCTGTGCATCTGCATCGTGTTCGTGCCGATGTTCTTCCTGCAGGGCGTCGCGCGCTTCCTGTTCGTGCCGATGGCCGAAGCCGTGATGTTTGCGATGATCTGGTCGTTCATCCTGTCGCGCACGCTGGTGCCGACGATGGCGAAATATCTGCTGCAGCCGCATGTCCATCATGAGGGCGGACCGCCGCCGTCGCGCAATCCGCTGGTGCGCTTCCAGCGCGCCTTCGAGGCGCGGTTCGAGCGGATTCGCGCCGGCTACCACGATCTGCTGTCGATGGCGCTGGGGCGGCGGCCGCTGTTCGTGACGGGCTTCCTCGGCGTCGTCGCGCTGTCGTTCCTGCTGGTGCCGTTTCTCGGCCGCAACTTCTTTCCCGTCGGTCGACGCCGGCAACATCCTGATGCATGTCCGCACCCAGGTCGGCACCCGCGTCGAGGAGACCGCCAACCAGCTCGCCGACGTGCAGAAGGCGATCCGCAAGATCATTCCGCCCGGCGAGATCGAGACGCTGGCCGACAATATCGGCATGCCGATTTCCGGCATCAACATGACCTACAACAACACCGGCGTGATCGGCCCGCAGGACGGCGACATCCAGATCAAGCTCAGGGAGGGTCACCGGCCGACCGCCGAATACGTCCAGGCCCTGCGCGAGCAATTGCCGCGGCTGTTTCCCGGCATGAACTTTTCGTTCCTGCCGGCCGACATCGTCAGCCAGATCCTGAATTTCGGCGCGCCGGCGCCGATCGACCTGCAGATCCGCGGCGCAAACCTCGAGGCGAATTTCGCCTACGCCAACAAGTTGCTGAGCCGGATCCGCCGAATTCCCGGCATTGCCGGACGCGCGCATCCAGCAGTCGCCCAACAACCCGACCTTCAACATCGATGTCGATCGCACGCGGGCGCAATATGTCGGCCTGACCGAGCGCGACGTCACCAACAGCCTCGTGGTCAATCTGGCCGGCAGTTCGCAGGTCGCGCCGACCTACTATCTCAACCCGGACAACGGCGTGTCCTATTCGATCGTGATGCAGACGCCGCAGTACCAGATGGACTCGCTCAGCGCGCTGCAGGCGCTGCCGATCACCGCCAGCGGCAACCCGCAGTCGCCGATCCTGGGCGGCATCGCCGATGTGAAGCGCGCGACCTCGAGCGCCGTGGTCTCGCAATACGACATCCAGTCGATGGTGCAGATCTTCGCGACGCCGCAGGGGCGCGATCTCGGCGCGGTCGCCGCCGACGTCAGGGCCGCGATCGCGGATACCGCCAAGGACGTGCCGAAGGGCTCGTCGGTGGTGCTGCTCGGCCAGGTGCAGACCATGAACAGCGCGTTCTCCGGCCTGCTGTTCGGGCTGCTCGCCGCCGTGGTGCTGATCTATTTCCTGATCGTGGTGAACTTCCAGTCCTGGTCCGATCCGTTCGTGATCATCACGGCGTTGCCGGCGGCGCTCGCCGGCATTGTCTGGATGCTGTTCACGACCCAGACCACGCTGTCGGTGCCGGCGCTGACCGGCGCGATCATGTGCATGGGCGTTGCGACCGCCAACAGCGTGCTGGTGATCAGCTTTCGCCCGCGAGCGCTACGAGGAACTCGGCGATCCCGTCGCGGCGGCGCTGGAAGCCGGTTTCGTCCGGTTCCGCCCGGTGCTGATGACGGCGCTCGCCATGATCATCGGCATGACGCCGATGGCGCTGGGTCTCGGCGAGGGCGGCGAGCAGAACGCGCCGCTCGGGCGCGCCGTGATCGGCGGGCTGATCTTCGCGACCATCGCCACGCTGATGTTTGTTCCCGTGGTGTTCAGTATGGTACACAAGAAACAAGGCGCCAAAGCCGCCGCCTCATCGGAGATGCCGCATGCCCACTGAACCGCGCCCGCCGGTCTCGCGCCGGAAGCTGGGCATATTCGGGGTGGTGGCGCTGATCGGGCGCAGGTCTGATCGTCGCCACCGGCATCCGCGCCCGCGAGGATTCAGGCGCGAAGCTGCAAGGAATGGACCGACAACCAGGCGGTTCCGAGCGGTCGCCGTGGCGCTCCCGAACGCCAAGGCGCTCAATCCCACCATCGATCTGCCGGGCCGGCTGGAGGCCTATTCGCGCGCGCCGATCTTCGCGCGCGTCAGCGGCTATCTCAAAAGCTGGAGCGCCGATATCGGCGCCCAGGTCAAGGCAGGCCAGGTGATCGCCGAGATCGAGGCGCCGGACCTCGACCAGCAATTGCTGCAGGCGCGGGCCGACCTCGCCAGCCAGCAGTCCAGCGCGCAACTGTCGGAAGCCACGCTGACGCGGCGCAAGTCGCTGGTCGCCTCGAACTTCGTCTCGGCGCAGGAAATCGACGAGCGCACCGCCGACCTCGCCAACAAGAAGGCCGCGGTCAATTCCGGCCAGGCCAATGTCGAGCGGCTGGAAGCGCTCGCCGGCTACAAGAAGATCATCGGTGCCGTTCGACGGCGTGGTCACCGCGCGCGACACCGACGTCGGCGCGCTGATCAATGCCGGCGGCGGCGCGGGACCGGCGATGTTCGTGGTCTCCGACATCACCAAGCTGCGCGTCTATGTCAACGTGCCGCAGAACTACGTGCCCGCGATCAAGATCGGCGCCAAGGCCGTGATCACGATGCCGGAATATCCGAACCGGACGCTTTGCGGCGACGGTGGAAGCCTCCTCGCAATCGGTCGATGTCTCCTCCGGCACCACGCGGATGCAGCTCGCGCTGGACAATTCGGGCGGCGAGCTGATGCCGGGCGGCTATGCCAGCGTGCGCCTGCCGCTGCTGCGCGACGCCGTGCCGCTGCACATCCCCGCCAGCGCGCTGATCTTCAACCAGAACGGCCTGCGGGTCGCGACCGTCGGCCCCGACGACAAGGTGCTGTTCAAGACGGTGACGATCGCCCGCGACCTCGGCAAGGAAATCGAGACTCGCCTCCGGCGCTCGCGCCCGACGACCGCGTCATCATCGCGCCGCCCGACGGCATCGCCGATGGCGATCAGGTCCGCGTTGTCGGCGCCGGCGCCAAGGCAAGCCGGCGACCGCATCCGAGAAGCAGGACGTGAAGGGGTAGGGCGCAGCTGCTCCTTCGTCATGCGCGCAGGCTCGACCCGGGCATCGCATCGTCATGCGCTATGGTGAGCGCGCAGAACCGGCATCGATGCGAACCGGGCCACTAAGCCCCGGCCTATCGCAGGCGGGGCAGAGTTGGCCTACCCCACCCGCCACTCCAGCACGCCGTCATCGGCCGTGACGATATCGCCGACCGATCCCACCGGCGTGCGGTCCATGTTGCAGCAGATGCGCGAGCGTCGTCGTCGTCACTGGCGGGCACGCGCGGCCAGCGCGCGCGCGTCGTCCTCGCGTGCGCAGCATCACCACGCCGTGCTCGACCTCGCCCTTGCCGCGATAGATCACGGTAAAGCTCTCGACCTTGCCCTTGCCGCTGGCTTCGGTGACGAAGTCCGGCACCTTGCGGCGGTTGCGGTCGGCCTCGGCCTGAACGCTGGTGTCCTGCTTCGAGCGCGCGCTTCGGCGCCTGCCGCGACAGCACCAGTCCATGATGCTTGGTGACAAAGCCGCCCTGGCCGTAGAGCAGGCCGAGCTTGCCGCCGTCGCGCAGCTTGCGCACCATCGCGCAGGCGGCATGCGTCATATAGGTGTTGAGCGGCGCGCCGAAGAAGGTCAGGCCGCCGGTCACCGTCGGCTGCACGTCGGGGCCGAGGCCGAGCGTCCGCCGCGCCATCTTCGGCACGCAGGGAAAGCAGCTATAGAGCTCGATCGCGTCGAATTTCCTGCCGTCGCCCTCGACCAGATCCATCACCGCCTTGAGCACGGCGTTCTGCGGATGGCTTTCGAAGAACTGGTCGCGCACCAGATAGTCGCGCGGCTCTTCCGCCGACGCGCCGCCTACGGCGTAGACCAGGCGATCCTCGGGCACGCCGGCGGCGCGCGCCTTCGCCAGCGACGTCATCAGGATCGCGCCGCCCATGTTGACGGTCGGATTGGCCACCATCAGCTTGGTGTAGGGCCAGGCGATCAGGCGGTTGTCCGGCGTCGGCGTCGTGATCTCGTCCGGCGTGAAGCGCTTCTTCAGCCACGAATTCGGATTCTCCGAGGCGCACGCTCGAATAGGTCGACCACAGCTGTGCCGGATTCCGCCAGCGCCTCGCGCGGCGTCTGGCCCCAATGCGCCGATGTGGCGGATTCATACAGCGGATAGACCGTGATGGGCCGGAACACGCCGAGCTTCACCGCCATCGGCTTCTGGAACGCGGCGCCGCGCTTCGGCTCCTCGACGTCATGCGCGAACGGCGTCCATGGCAGCGTGATGCCGCCGCGCTCGGCCTTGGTCGCGGTCGACTGCGCCTCGGCGCCGCAGACCGCCGCCACGCTGCATTCGCCGCGCGCGATGCGCTGTGCCGCTTCATGCAGATAGCGGATCGGGCTCTCGCCGCCGACCGGGCCGTAATAGCAGATGCGCCGGATTGGCGCCGAGCCGATCGGCAAGCTGCTTCTCGGGATCGCGATAGCGCCAGCTCAGGAAATTGACGACGTCGAGCGAGCCGAGTTCGCCGAGCAGTTTGCCGCCGCTATCGGCTTCCGCGCGCCTCAGCGCCTGTTCAAGCAGCGTGAGCGGCTCGAGGCCGGCAGCGATGTCCTTCGGCCGGTCGACGATTTCGCCGACGCCGACGATGACGGGAATGCAGGTCTTCGGGGAGAGGGGAGGTTGGCATTTTTGTTGTTTCGCTTTCCAGACATCTCGCGTCAGTCTTTGCTTCCGTCATTGCGAGCGAAGCGAAGCAATCCATCACGCCGCTGAAAGAAAGAATGGATTGCTTCGTCGGGCCTGTAAGTCTTTTTCGTCGATTGGACCGGACAGGGACGGATTGTGATGATGGTTGGATTGATCGGCTGGTGCGGCATGCGAGGTCGGGCACGTCAGGTGGGCTTTGGTGCGCGGCGGCTGATTGCCCACATTAGATTGTGGGTCACGGCGTGAAGCAAACAGGCGGTGCGCACCTTGGCGAGGCCACGCAGGACCATGTGGTCGAAGCCTCGGTTCTTCAAGCGGGCATGGACATGTTCGGTGTTGCTGCGCCGTTTGTAGACAGCTTGGCCTTCTTCACTGTCCATGCGGGCGCGCCACTCCTTCAGGCATTGCGGTTCGGCGGCGCGGTTGCGTTCGTATCGTGCCTTGCTCGCTGGTTTGGAGGCATCCTTGCGGGCTGGTGGCGGGCTGAACACCTGCATGGAGGGGTGAGTTTGCGCAAGCGTGATCGATGTCAGCGGCGGTCATCGCGCCGGTGTCGGCCAGCAGTCGATCCGGCAGCTTGCCGCAACGCTGTTTGACCTGCGCCACTATCGCCGGCGCAAGACCACGATCATTGCGTCGCTGGACGGGGTCGATCGCGACCACGAAGCCACAGGCGCTTGCCACCTGCACGTTGTAGGCGGGCCGCACCGCGCCGTCCGCCAACCGCATCAGCGGCGCATCCGGGTCGGTCGTGGAGACACGCTCTTCCTTGGGAGGCTTGCCGCTTTTGCCGCCGGCAGGCGGCTCATCCCCCTCGCTCTGATCTCCTCGTCGTCCCTCGGCGCTGTCTTAGGATTCTTCGCCAGCGCCGCCGCGACACGACGGGCGCGGTCCTCGGCCGCAGAGAGGCGACGCTTCGACAGCCGCCGTTCACCCGCGGCAGAATCGGCCTCCAATTCCTGCTTCAGCTCGGCAACCCTGGCACAGGCCTTCTCTTCCAGCTCGGTAAGGGTTTGCCTTCGCCGCATCGACGAACGGCTTCGCCGCCGCCCTGACCTTGGTGCCGTCGGTGATTACCTCATCCAGCGTGATCAGGCCTTCTTCCATCAAAGCCGCCAGGACTGCGCGTCAGAAGGCCGTCAAGGAACTCGCCGCTGTCCACACGGAACTCCGACAGCATCGTGTGGTTCACTCCGACCCCACCGCAAATCCACCGATAGATCGTATGATGCTCGCACAGCCGTGCCAGCGCGCGGGCCGACCCAATCCCGTCGGCCGTCGCGTACAGCCAAAGCGCAAGCAGAATGCGCGGGTCGGTCGCCGGGCGCCCCGGCGTCTCGCCCCGCGCCTTAATGCGGTCGTAAAACCATTGAAGGTCCAAGCCTTCAACGAAGGACCACACCGCCCGTACAGTATGGTCATCGACCACAAGGCTTTCGAGGTCCACCACTTCAAAGCCAGCCTGGCTACGCTCCGCCTGCCGAATGCGAATGTCCATCACGCGCTCCGAATCCAAGCCAGTATTGAATCACGCCATGTCACCAAAAAAATGACAGGCCCGTCGCTTCGCTCCTAGGAAGAAACGGATCGATGGATTGGAACTGGAGCAGGTCAGGCGGCCTCCACGGTTGGTTGAAGTTGGACGGTGAAGCCGAGCTTCTTGAGGCGAGTGACCAGTCGGCTGGCTTTGACCTCGATAGGGCGTCGATCGAAGTAGCCGGCCCCGAGGTCGTGGTGTTCGGTGCCGTCCTTGAGGATGTGATAGATTGCCGTGAGGATCGATGCGGCGACGGCACAGATGGCCTTTTGCGGTCCGCGCCTGCTTTGCAGGTGGAAGAACTGGGCTCGGTAGTAACTGTCTTTCTTGCGCTTGGCAGCCCAGGCGCATTGCACGAGCATGGTTTTGAGCCAGGGCGCTCCCTTGCGCAGGCGCGAGGATTTGCGCTTGCCGGCGCTTTCGTTCTGCCCGGGGCACAGGCCGGCCCAGGCGACGAGATGGCCGGCGGTCGGGAACCGGCCCATGTCGCAGCCGATCTCGGAAGAGATCGCCGGCGCTGCCACGGTGCTGACCCCTGGGACTGTGTACACAAGCTCGATCAAGGTGCGAAAGGGCACTTGGTTGGCTCCGGCCTCGGAGTCCATGCACCCAATTCGCCGATCGATTTCCTGATCGATCTTTCGGATCGTGTCATCCAGGCCATCCCATTGGCGCAGGTGGAGTTCGAGCAGGAAGCGGTGGTGATCCGTCAACCGCCCATGCAGCGCATCGTAGAGCTCCTTCGGCGTCGCCTTGATCTGCTTGCTGGCGAGATCGGCCAACTTACGCGGCTGGCGCACGCCGGCGATCATCGCCTCGATGATCCGCCGCCCGCTCGCGCCCATGATGTCGGAGATCACCGAGTCGAGCTTGATATTGGCTTCCGCCAGCGTCTTCTCGATCCGCTGCACATGCCGCGTCTGCTCGCGTACCAGCTGCTTGCGGGTGCGCGTCAAGGCACGCAGCTCCTGCATCTCTTCCAGGGGACGAAGCTCGCCTTGATCAGCCCGCAGGCCAAAGGTCGGCGATCCACATCGCGTCGTTCATGTCGGTCTTGCGTCCGGGGACGTTCTTGATGTGCGCCGCATTGGCGACGGTCAACTCGAACTGCCCCTCGCCAAGGATCCTGAACACCGGCATCCAATAGACCCCCGTCGCCTCCATCGCCACGTGCGTGCACCGGCATTCTTCGAGCCACGCTCTCAGTTCCGCAAGTTGCTCCGTCGTGGTCGTAAAGGTTCGGCACTCTCGCTTCGTCTTGCCGTCGGCTACAAATCCGCACACAAGCCACCACCGTGTCCTTGTGCACGTCCAACCCAGCCACCCGCTCGTACAGGATGTCCATGTTCTTCTCCTTCACGCTGCGCCGGCGGCATAGGCGCCTGTTAGAAGAGAATCCTAGGAAGCGTGCTCCAGGGCGATGCTGCCCATCCGCGCCAGTGAGGGTCATCCAGGCTACCCGGGTCCAACTCGCAACCGGGCTCTCGCGCACCAGGGAGAAACCGACCTCTTTGCCGACGGCCTTCCAAAATACCGCACCGGCCTGCGATCGAACAGTTTCATCCAATCCGGGTCGGCTTCTCAACACCGGTCCCAACTCGCAAAAATGACGGGTGGCGCCGATCATTCTTCCATCAGCGATCGTTCAAGCGTGCTTGACCGCCTCGACAAAATCTTCCTTGAACTCCTGCACCACGGCGCCGGCGGATTTGACGCTGTCGATCAGGCCGACGCCCTGGCCGACGAAATAACCTCACGAGGTCGCGAGCCTGCGCGTTGCCGGCAGCCGCCGCGCGATCGATCGAGCTTGAAGGCGTCGCGGCTGATGATGCTTGCGAGCGGCATCGGCAGCGCGCACGGGGCTGTCCGGTCCGCGGTCCCAGCGCGTCGGTCCACACCGAGCGCAACTGCCGCGCAGTGCTTGCCGGTGCGGCCCTTGGAAGCGGACCGCGTCGCGCGAGGACGCCGCGATCATCTTCTCGCGGAAGATTTCGGTGGTTTCGGACTCGACGGTCGCAAGCCACACCCGAGCCGGTCAGGCGCCGGCCGCGCCCATCGCCATCGCGCCGCCATCTGCCGCCCGGTCATACGATGCCGCCCGCCGCCAGCACCGGCACGTCACGGATCGGCTTGATCGCCTTCGATCACCTCGGGCACCAGCACCATGGTCGACACGTCGCCGACAGTGGCCGCCGGCCTCGGTGCCCTGCGCGACCAGAATGTCGACACCGGCTGCGACCTGCCGCAGCGCGTGCTCCTGGAGCCAACGAGTGCGGCGACCGGAACATCGTCCGCTTACGGCCCATGTCGATCATGGTCTTGGGTGGTACGCCAGAGCGCGTTCGCAATCAGCTTGATCCGATGGCGGAATGAAACATCGAGCACTTCGAGTGCACGCTGCGGCGTCTGAACGGCTTGCGAGGCTGGTTGTCCGCGAGCGACATTGGTCGTCGTCAGCTCGATGCCGTATTTCTTCAAGAGGTTGCGCGTGAAGTCGCGATGCGCGGGCGAGATCCTTTGCTCCAGGCTCTTCCAGGTGACGTCCTTTCGCCCGACGGCCGAAATGTTTTCGGGGATGAGCACGTCGACGCCCGTAGGGCTTGCCGTCGGCATGATCGTCGATCCATTTCAGTTCCTGCTCGATAGATCTGGGCGAGTGCGCGGTCGCGCCCAGCACGCCAAAGCCGCCGGCGCGGCTGACGGCCGCCACCACGTCGCGGCAATGGCTGAAGGCCAGCAGCGGAAACTCGATGCCCAGCATGTCGCAGATCGGCGATTTCATGGTCGTATCCACTCCCTGTGGCTGCTTCAGCGCCGCTCATTGTTGGTTTTCATTGCGGTATCCGGTGAACGCCAGCCCATCGGGAGCGGAAATGCCAAGCGTGATTCCGGCACGTATTTCTACGCAATTCCACGCTGCAAATATGTGCAACCCGGCGTCAGCCGATTTGTCTCTTGCGCTTTGCGCCGCTGGCAGTAGAGAATGCTGTCTCGGCAAATCAGTGAATTTCAGGGAGCCCGCATCACATGTCGCGCCTCGCCACATCAGTCGGCAAAGCCACCGAGAGCTACGACGTCGTCGTGGTCGGCGCCGGCTTTGCCGGTATGTACATGCTGCACCGGCTGCGCGGACAGGGAGCTTTCGGCGCGGGTCTATGAGCAGGGCGGCGGGCGTCGGCGGCACCTGGTACTGGAACCGCTATCCCGCGCGCGCTGCGACGTCGAGAGCATGCAATGCTCCTATTCGTTCTCGAAAGAGCTGCAGCAGGAATGGGACTCGGAGCGAGCGCTAGCGCGCCGCAGCCCGAGATCCTGAAATACGCCAACCACGTCGCCGACCGGTTCAACCTGCGTCCGGATATTCAGCTCAACACCCGCGTCGAGCGCGCGGCGTTCGACGAGCTCACCAAATTGTGGTCGGTCACTTTCAGTCCGACGGCAAGACGGTCACCGCGAAATTGTCGTGCCTCGCCACCGGCTGCCTGTCAAACGCACGAATGCCCGAGATCAAGGGCTCGATCGCTTCAAGGGCAAAGTCTACCACACCGGCCACTGGCCGCATGAGGCCGTCGGATTTCACCGGGCAGCGGTCGGCGTGATCGGAACGGGATCGTCGGGGATCCAGTCGGTGCCTGTCATTGCCGAGCAGGCGAGCGCCACCTCACGGTGTTTCAGCGCACCGCGAATTTCTCGATTCCGCGCCCGCAATGCGTTGCTGAGCGAACGAAGAGCGGCAGGCGTTCCGCGCCAAATACCCGAAGTCTGGCGCTTTGCGCGCGAAGAGTCGCGCAACGGCATCTATACCGAAATGCCCGATCGCGGCGCGCTCGACGACGGCGACAACGAGCGCCGCGCCGAAATACGAGGCGCGCTGGAGCCGCGGCGGCCTCACCTTCATGTCGTGTCTACAACAACCTGGCGCTCGACAAGGCCGCCAACGACACCGCCGCCGAGTTTCGTCCGCGAAAAGATCGCGGAGATTGTCGAGGATCGCGCGACGGCCAAGCTGCTGCAGCCGAACAATCATCCGATCGGCACCGAAGCGCATCTGCATCGACACCGACTATTTCGCAGCATTCAACCGCTCGAACGTGACGCTGGTCGACATCAAGTCCAACCCGATCGAGGAGATCACCGCCAACGCCGTGCGCACGGGTGGCAAGGAGTACGAAGTCGATGCGCTGGTGCTGGCGACCGGTTTTGACGCCATGACGGGATCGGTCGCCAAGATCGACATCAGCGGCCGCAACGGACAGACACTGAACCAGAAATGGGCCGAAGGTCCGCGCACGTATCTCGGCCTGATGAGCGCCAGCTTCCCAATCTCTTGTCATCACCGGTCCCGGCAGTCCGTCGGTGCTGTCGAACATGATGGTCTCGATCGAGCAGCATGTCGACTGGATCGCGGACTGTCTCGCCTGGATGCGCGATCGCGATCTCGATGCGATCGAAGCGACGAGGGACGCCGAGGACAAGTGGGTGGCCCACGTCAACGAGGTCGCCTACACCACGCTCTATCCGCAGGCCAATTCCTGGTACATGGGCGCCAACGTCCCCGGCAAGCCGCGGATATTCATGCCCTATATCGGCGGCGTCGGGCCCTACCGGCAAATCTGCAACGAGGTTGCGGCCAAGGGGCTATGAGGGATTTGCGATGACGGGAGCGGAGCAGCCGCACGCAAGATGGCGGCGTTCTTAGGCGCCGTCGTTGCGGTGACATCGTCATTGCAGGAGCGCAGCGACGAAGCAATCCATTGTTCATGCCGCGGAAAGATGGATTGCTTCGCTTCGCTAGCAATGACGGGAAATGCATGCGGCGCATGATGGCGCCGGTGAGTTATCCCCGCAGCCGCCGCGCCAGCGCCGCCACAAAGCGATCGGCATCAACCTCGTCGTTATAGACGTGGGGTGAGATACGCATGCGGCCCAAACGGGGGCGCGACGTAGACTCCCTCGCTTGCCAGCCCCTTGATGGGGCCTCCGCCGGCGTCCCGCCCTTGAAGGTTGAGGCTCAATATATGCGGCGCCCGCAGGTGAGGCTCCGGCACGCTGACACCGATGCCGCGCACGCCTTCGGAAATCCGCTCCGTCAGCATCAGCAGACGTTGCGCTACGGCCGGAGCGCCCCACTCGGCCAGCATTTCCCATGCCGATCGAGCCATCTCCATCGAGATAAAATAATCGCGCTCGCCCATGTCAGATCGGCGCGCGTCGCCGACGTAGCTGAGATCGGTGGAAATACACCGCGTTCTCGGCGCGGATGTTGCGGCGGCCGAGCCGAGGTTTGCTCCAGCGGGACACCGCCCTGATGGCGTTTGGCAACGTACAGGAAGGGCGCGGCCGTAGGGCCCGACGCAGCCATTTGTAGGTCGGGAAGATCCACAAAATCCAGGTCGAGATGCTTTACATCCATCGCCAGCACGCCGGCGCCTTGCGTCGCGTCGACCAGGAAGGCGGCGTCCTGCTTTCGCAGCGCTGCCCCCGATTTTCTCGACGTCGATCAGCCCACCGTCCGACCAATGCACCGATGAGATCGAGGCGAGCTGACCGGTGGCGCGTCTAACCGCTCGATACTCGCGAGAACGGCCGACGTCCAGTCGCCGTCGTCCGGCCGCTTGATCGTCTCGACGGTGAAGCCCTGGGCTTCGGTCCGCACTTGCCATTCCAGCACCGGGGAGGAGTGATCGTCTTCAGGACGACAACGCGTGTGCCGCGGCCGATCGTCAAATCAACCTTCGCTGCGGTTGCGACGCCATAACTGATCGAGGGGATCAGCGCGATATCGGCGGCATCCGGCATTGATCAGGCGGGCAGCAGCAGCCCGGCGCGCTCATTCTGCTCGTTCGCGAAATCTGCGCTCGAGCGTCCAGGGCGTGCCCCTTGCGCCCGACAGCGGCGCGCCGGCTTCCAGCGTCCGCAGCGGCAGCGGGCTGTAGGAGGCGGCATTCAGATAGCATATATGGCGTGGTATCTCGAACAGGTCGCGCTGCGACGGAAGCATTTGGTTGCTCTCTTTATAGTGACCTGTCCATTATGGCCTATCCCGACCAGGCCCAGCCACAAAGGCATTGCTCCGAGTTCTGGGAGCGCGTAGGAACGCGCCCCTAAACCTCCAGCCACTCCTTGCGGACGCCCGCATTGGCGGCGAGTTGCGCGGGCGTGCCTTCGAACGACGGTGCGGCCGTGGCCCAGCGACGTAGAGCCTTCGGGAAATTTTCAGCGCAATCGTGAGCTTCTGTTCCACCAGCAGGATCGCGGTGCCGCGGCGCGCGATTTCGTCGAGCAGTTGGCCGACCTGTTCGACGAGTTTGTTGATTATCTTGCGGTGCCGATGCGAAACCGTAACATGGATCCGGCGCGGACCGCCACGAGGAATTGATCGGGGTTGTGAAGCGGCAGCGTAACGAGTGGCGGCGACATGCTGAAGCGGTTGCGCTAAATAGGTGGCAGTAAATTCCGCCGCGCGGCAGATCGCCCAGATGTGACACGGCCGAAAGAAGCCTGGAGCCAAGAGAAATGAACGACAGCGTCATTGAACCTTCCACCTACACGCCGCCGAAAGTCTGGACCTGGAACAAGGAGAGCGGCGGCAGGTTCGCCAGACATCAACCGCCCGATCGCGGGCCCGACGCACGACAAGGAGCTGCCGGTCGGCCGCCATCCGCTGCAGCTTTATTCGCTGGCGACGCCGAACGGCGTGAAGGTCACGGTCGATGCTGGAGGAATTGCTGGCGCTCGGCCATGGCGGCGCGGAGTACGACGCCTGGCTGATCAGGATCGACGGCAACCAGTTCGGCAGCGGCTTTGTCGCGGTCAATCCGAACTCCAAGATCCCGGCGCTGATGGACCGCAGCGGGCCGACGCCGATCCGGGTGTTCGAGTCCGGCGCGATCCTGATGCATCTCGCCGAGAAGTTCGGCGCGTTCCTGCCGACCGAGCGCGGCGAGCACGCGCCGAATGCCTGTCGTGGCTGTTCTGGCAGATGGGCAGCGCGCCTTATCTCGGCGGCGGCTTTGGCCACTTCTACGCCTATGCGCCGAGCCAAGATCGAATACGCCATCGACCGCTTCGCGATGGAGGTGAAGCGCCAGCTCGACGTGCTCGACCGGCGTCTGGCGGACAGCGAATATCTCGCAGGCAGCGAGTACACCATCGCCGACATCGCGGTGTGGCCGTGGTACGGCAGCCTGGCGAAGGGCGTGCTCTACGGCGCTGGCGAATTCCTGGACGTGCACGGACTACAAGAACGTGCAGCGCTGGACCGACGCGATCGCCAAGCGTCCGGCCGTGCAAGCGCGGGCGCATGGTCAACCGCACCTGGGGCGACCCGTCGAGCCAGCTGCACGAGCGCCACGAGGCCAGTGATTTCGATACGAGACGCGGGACAAGATTGGAGAGCCGGCCGACGCGCCGCCGTAGCGCGCGTGGGCTATAAAATCAAACAAGGCGAGGGCGGCGATGATGGATCCGATCCGACGCACCATTCTGACCACGGGCGCCGCGGCCACCGCCATGGCTGCCGCACCCGCGCGTATTCGCGCAACAGACCAGGAGGAACCGCCATGGGCATGTTCGAAAAAGGCGCCGTTCGCATCCACTTCGAGGAGGCGGGTTCAGGCTTCCCGTTGCTGGTGATCGCCGGCGGCGGATTGAACTCGACGATCGCGGGCCTTGCCGGCGCCAGCTCGCCGTTCAATCCGATCGAGGAGTTCAAGGGCGAATACCGCTGCATCGCCGCCGACCTGCGCAACGCCAATGCCGGCCAGTCCTCCGGCCCGCTCGAGATCGACCGGCCCTGGGATTCCTACACCGACGATCATCTCGCCTTGATGGATCATCTCGGCATCAACAAGTTCATGGTGCATGGGCTTCTGCATCGGCGGCCCCTTGATCTGGAATCTGCTGAAGCGCGCGCCCGACCGCATCGTCGCCGCCGTGCTGGCGCAGCCGAGCGGCTCGCGCCCCGAGATGCGCGACCTGTTCTACGACAACAACATGAAGGGCTGGGGTCCGGAGCTGGTCAAGCGCCGGCCCGACATCACGATGGAGCACGGTCGATAAATTCCTGACCAAAATGTACCGCACCAATCCCGACTTCGTCTTCACGGTGACGCGCGATTTCGTGCGCCAATTGCCAGACGCCGGTGCTGATCCTGCCCGACGATATCCCGGCGCATCCCTACGCGGTCGCGATGGAAGCCGCGATGCTGGCGCCGAAGGCGCGAGGTCAGCATGTTCCCGTGGAAGGAGCCGAAGGAGCGGATTCCGCTGGCGATCCGCCAGATACCGATCGTTCCTCCGCGCGCATCGGTCGGCACAGGCGTAGGCGCGAGGCAGCGGGTCGTGCTACGCACCTGCCAGCAGGTCGTTGTATCTGAGGATGCTTGCTCATGAAACTCTGGATGAATTCGCATTCGACCGTGAGCGTGGCGTCCCTGCGCACGCACCGCGTCGAGGGTTGCGCGCGCAAGCTTCGAGCCGATGCCTTGCCCGCCCAATTTCGGTGGCACCTCGGTATGCACCAGCGTGATCGCGTCAGGCGACTTCCGGTAGGCGACGAAGGCGATGTTTCCTCCGACATCGAGTTCAAATCGGTTGCGCTCTTCATTGTCACGGAAATTATCGGTCATGCGGACTCCTACGAAGCTACGTCGTGGTTACTTCGGGCGCCGCGGGAAACACAACCCTGTCGTCGGTGCGGCAATAGCGGTCGGCGAACATGCGGCCGATCGGATGGTAACGCTCCATGTGCACGCGCATGCCATCAGTATCCCACAGATCGTCGCGGATGTAGAAGTTGATGCCTTCGCCCATGATCAGCTGCCGGATGCCGTTGACGTCGATCGTCTTCCAGACCTTGCACTCCATCGCCCACGGCGCATCGGCGAGCCGCGGCACGGCGACTCTTGTCGATGGCGCGAGTTTCAAGCCGAGATAATCGGGCTCGCCGATATCGGGCGGAAAGTCGCCGCTCGGAATCGTGCATGGCGCGGGCCAGCGGTTCATCGGTGAGGTTGACCACGAACTCAGCCGATCCGCTGGATATTGATCAGCGTATCCTTGACGCGGCCGTCGGGGCGCAGGTTGACCGCGAACATGCAGAGCGGCGGATCTTCGCAGAACACGTTGAAGAAACTGTAGGGCGCGGCGTTGACCACGCCGGTTGGCCCAACAGTCGTCACCCACGCGATTGGCCGCGGCAGCACGAATCCCGCCAGCAGCTTGTAGCGCTCGCGCGGCTTGAGGTTTTCAGGGGCGTATTCCATGGGGCGACTCCTCAGGACTGGCGACGCGAACGCGCCTGACAGATTTCCGTCATGAACGGGCTCGTCCCGGCCATCCACGTCTTTCTTGCTTGCTTGCGTAATGAAGGACGTGGATGCCCGGCACAAGGCCGGGCATGACGAGCTTCTGAGCCTACGGCATGCTCAGTTCATGCCGGCCGACCACCATCCAGTGCACTTCATCGGGGCCGTCGGCGAAGCGCAGGTGCCGCACGTCCTGGTACATTTCGGCAAGCGGAGTCCATTGCGAAATGCCGGTGGCGCCGTGCATCTGGATCGCCTGGTCGATGATCTTGCAGGTGCGCTCGGGCACCATGGCCTTGACCATGCTGACCCAGATCCGCGCTTCCTTGTTGCCGAGCACGTCCATCGCCTTGCGCGGCCTTCAGCACCATCAGCCGCATCGCCTCGATCTCGCAGCGCGCCTGCGCGATGATCTGCAGATTGCCGCCGAGATGGGCGATCTTGCTTGCCGAACGCCTCGACGCGTCAGGCCGCGCGTGACCATCAGGTCGAGCGCCTTCTCCGCCTTGCCGATGGTGCGCATGCAGTGATGGATGCGGCCCGGTCCGAGCCGGACCTGCGAGATTTCGAAGCCGCGGCCTTCGCCGAGCAGGATGTTCTCCTTCGGCACCCGCACATTGTTGAAGCGCAGGTGCATGTGGCCGCGCGGCGCATGGTCGTGACCGAACACGTGCATCGGCCCGATGATCTCGACGCCGGGCGTGTCCTTCGGCACCAGGATCTGCGACTGCTGCTTGCTCGGCGGCGCGTCCGGATTGGTCTTCACCATCACGATCATGATCTTGCAGCGGGGATCGCCGAGCGCCGGAGATGTAATATTTCTCGCCGTTGATCACCCATTCGTCGCCGACCAGTTTTGCCGATGGTCGAGATGTTCTTGGCGTCGGAGGAGGCGACATTGGGCTCGGTCATCGCGTAGGCCGAGCGGATCTCGCCGTTCAAGCAGCGGCTTCAGCCACTTCTCCTTCTGCGCCTTGGTGCCGACGCGCTCCAGCACTTCCATGTTGCCGGTATCCGGCGCCGAGCAGTTCATGGTCTCCGAGGCGAGCGGATTTTTCGCCGAGTTCGACCGCGATATAGGCGTAGTCGAGATTCTTCAGGCCCTCGCCGGTCTCGGCGTCGGGCAGGAAGAAGTTCCACAGGCCTTCCTCCTTGGCCTTCGCCTTGGCCTTCTGCCAGCACCTCGAGCTGGCCATCGGCGTAAAGCTCCAGCGGTCGGTCTTGTTCTCGCCATGCCGTATGAACTCGACCGACATCGGGTCGACGGTTTCGCGGATGAACTTCTTCGACGTGCTCGTAACAGCGGGCGGACCTGATCCGACATTCTGAGATCGTTGAGTTCTTCGCCCGGGTTGAGGTTGTAGGTCGTGGTGCGCGGGCACTATAGGCGTGTTTCATTTGTTTTTCTCCCATTGGCGCGGATCGTTGTTCGTTGCCGGCAATCTAGACGGCCGACGGGGCCCTGCACAAGCAGCGGACGCGCTGCGCGCGGCAGCCTTGCAACTGCAAGTCAGGGCTATTTCAAACGGTGTTTGAAACGATTCCTCGACCCGGCAGACAGCTTTGTTGCGTGCCGTCACCCCACGCGCTCAAATACGCTGAACTGAAAAAGCTGGTGCGAGCCCCAGGGCGTGGCGTGGTCGTTCCGCTGGCTACGCAGCAGCTTGAATCCGGACCCGAGCGTCTGCCCGAGGCGCGCGGCATCGTAGCGCTCAACCGGCAGGCCGCTGCATTTTTCGGGACCGTCCAGCGCGAAGGTGGCGATGATGGCGTGGCCGCCGATCTTCAAGCCCTGCCTGAGGTGCGCGACATAGGCCGCGCGATCACGCGCTTCGGTGAGAAAGTGAAACGCGGCCCGGTCATGCCAGACATCATACGTCCGGGACGGCTCCCATGTCGTGGACGTCGGCAACGAGCCAATGCGCATCGCTTGCACGTTCAGCCGAGGCGGGCCTTCGGCGGTCTCCAATGCCGCCGCGGACATATCGAGCACCGTGACGTCATCGAAATCCCCGTTCGATCAGTTGATCGACCAGACGCGATGCACCACCGCCGACGTCGATGATCGCCGATGCAGGCGCAGCCCCGACCTCCGCAATCAGCGCCAGTGACGGGGCGGGGTTTTCCTGAAACCAGCTGACTTCATTCTCGCGCTTTGTGGCGTAAACGTTCTCCCAGTGGGCTTGACGGTTCTCACCTTCCATCGCGTCCTCCTGCCACCTGTCCACCGCGGCCGTACTGATAAGAGGCGCAAGACGGACTCTGGTGCAGGAATTGACGGGCAATCATGGCTTGCACTCCCGAACTACACGAGTTAACATTCAATCATTCTGCTGAATGTTTCACTGAGGCGAAGCCGTGTCAACCACCGGACCGAAGCAAGCTGATCTTTGCAAGCTTGGCTGAAGTGGCCCAAGCGCTCGGTCACCTCACAGGCTGGAACTTTTGAACACGTCGCCCAAGGCGAGCGTAGCGTCGAGGAGCTTTCCGCGCGGGCCAATCTGAACTTCGCCAGCCATCGCGACACTTGCAGAATCTTCGGCGCGCACGCCTCGTCGACGCCGAGCGTCGCGGCAAGCACGTGCTCTATCGGCTCGCTGGCGATGCCGAGGTAGTGGAGCTGATGCGGGCACTCGGACGCGTGGGCGAACGGAATGTCGCCGAGGTCAACCGCGTCAGCGACCGACTACTTCCATGCGCGCGATGCGCTGGAAGCGGTGTCGAGAGAGGACGATCTCCCGGCTGCGTAACGGCCTTGTCACGGTTCTCGACGCGGCCCGAAGACGAGTTTCGCGCTCGACATCTTCCCGGCGCCTCAATATCCCGCTTGGCAAGCTGGAGCATCGCTTGGGCGAAGTCCCGACCGACCGTACGCGAGGCGAATTATCGCTTATTGCCGCGGTCCCTATTGCGTTCTTTCGAGGCGGTCGCAGCGCTACGCGCGCGGCTACCTTGTCCGTCGACTGGAGGATGGTTATCCGGAATGGAGAGGCTGCCGGCTTGCCAATCGAAGCCGCAGCCTGAACAGGCTTTTCGTCAAGCGTCTGGGAAGCGGCCGCCAACAACAATACTAAGTCAGAGGGAGAGTACGACAATGAGTCCAAAACAAGGCACTTTGGGAAAAAGGCGACTTCACGCGCATTGCGGCGAGCATGAGGGAGAGCGGAGAGGCGCTCGGTCAAGCGACTCGGAATCACCAAAGGGCTCAAGGTCCTGGACCTCGGATGCGGCGATGGAACGACGGCATTGCCGGCAGGCGAAACTCGGCGCGGACGTGCTGGGCGTCGATATCGCGAGAAACCTGGTCGAGGCCGGGAAACAAGCGTGCAAGCGGAGCAGGCCTCACCAACTGCAAGTTTCAGGAAGGCGATGCGTCAATTTGCACGAGTTGAAGGATCAGACGTTTGACCTCGTCGTCAGCATCTTCGGCGCGATGTTTGCGCCCAAGCCGTTCGATGTCGCCAAGGAGATGGTGCGCGTGACCCGGCCCGGCGGCCGGATCGTGATGGGAAACTGGATTCCAATGATCCGACGCTGGTCGCTCAAATCTTGAAAATCAGCGCCGCGTATTCGCCGCCGCCGCCGGAAGGCTTCGTTAGTCCCATGACGTGGGGATCGAGAGCAATGTGATCGAGCGATTTGGCGGCGCAGGAGTTCCGAAAGAGAAAATAGCCTTCGTCAGAGACACCTTATGCCTTCAATTTCCCCGGCACGCCTATCAGAGCTTCGTCGGCGCCTTCAGAACATACTACGGGCCGACCATGAATGCATTCGAAGCTGCAGAGAAAAACGGTCGGGCCGGCTGACCTGCAGAAGGAGCTCGAAGTTCTGTTCAACCAGTCCAAAACAAAACCCTGAACAAGAACGCCACCTCGATTCCGGCAACCTTCTGCGCGTTACCGTCGGGGTTTAACAATCGCGTCCCGCTCGGAGCGGCTTCTTGCGTTGTATGGAAAGTTCCAGGCGTCGATTACGGGCCATCTCAAAATGCCGTGTACCCACCGTCGATCACAAAACAATCCGCCGTATGATACGACGACGCCTGGCTCATGATGTACACCGCGATGCCGCCGAAATCGCTGGGCTCGCCGAACCGGCGCACCGGAATCCGCGGCATCACGTTGGCGACGAATTTGTCGTTGCCCATGATGCCCGCCGTCATGTCGCTCTTGATCCAGCCGGGCAGGATCGCGTTCGCGGTGACGCCGTAGCGCGCGAGTTCGACGGCGAGCGCGCGGCACAGCGCGTTCAGCGCCGCCTTGGTGCCGGCGTAATGCTCGTTGCGCGCGGTGCCGAACAGCGAGCGCGAGGCTCGAGGTTGCGACCAGCCGGCCGAACTTGTCGCCGGCCTCGGCGCGTTCGGTCATGTGGCGGGCGGCGACCTGGAACACGTGGAACACGCCGTCGAGATTGGTCGCGAACATTCTTCGCCATTCCTCCTCGGTGCGGTCGATGAAGGCGCGCCGTCCGCCGCCGCCGATGCCGGCATTGGCAAAGCAGCCGTCGACGCCGGCCGAAGCGTGTCCAGCGTCGCCTTCATCGCGGCCTTGACGGAGGCGGGATCGCTGACGTCGCAGATCCGGGTATCGACCTTGCCGGGCCCTGTGGCCATGGTTGCAGCCGCGTTCTTGTTCTTGTCGGCGTTGCGGCCCCAGATCGAGACGTTGCAGCCTGGCGGCGTTCAGCGCCTGCGCGATGCCGAGGCCGATGCCGCCATTGCCGCCGGTGATGACGCGCGGTGCGGCCGGAGAGGTCGAAAATGCTCATGGGTGTTTCCATTTCGTTTGCGGCTAAGTCGTGCGCCCAGTGGCGGGCAGATGTTCAGGTGCAAGCATGGACAAGCGCATCAGGAAAATCAAATATGGGTCGAGACATCAGATCCGACCTGTCGCGCGCAGCCAAATAGCGCGTAAACACAACTCATGAGGAAACAATGCAGTTCAAGCACGTCACGCTCGATTTCGATGGTTCGGTCGCCATTCTCGAAGCTCGACCATCAGGAGGTCATGAACGCGGTCTCGATGGACATGCTGGGCGGTCTCGGCGAGGCGCTCGATGCGATCGACGGAGAAGCGGTCGGAGGTGCGCTGCCTCGTCCTCACCGGCGCCGGCCGCGCGTTCTGCACCGGCGCCAATCTGCAGGGCCGCAACAACCAGAAGCCCGGCAAGAGTCAATGCCGGGCATCGCTGGAAATCGGCTTCCATCCGTTCCTGCGGCGCCTGCGCAATCTGCATTGCCCGATCGTGACCGCGGTCAACGGTCCTGCCGCCGGCGCCGGGATGAGCTTTCGCACTGATGGGCGACATGATCCTGTGCGCGCGCTCGTCCTATTTCCTGCAGGCGTTCCGCCGCATCGGCCTGGTGCCGGATTGCGGACTCGACCTGGCTGCTGCCGCGCATGATCGGCAAGGCGCGCTCGGTCGAACTGTCGCTGATGGGCGAGCGGCTGCCGGCGGAGAAGGCGCTGGAATGGGGCCTCGTCAACCGCGTCCATGACGATGCCGTGCTTGATGGAAGAGGCGATGAAGCTCGCGCATGATCTCGCCAACGGGCCGACGATCGCGCTGTCGCTGATCCGAAAACTCTATTGGGACAGCCCGGAAAATTCCTTCGAAGAACAGCTCAACCTCGAATTCGAGATCGCAGCGCATCGCGGGCTCGGCGGAAGATTTCAAGGAAGGCGTCACCGCGTTCCTCGAAAAGCGCCCGGCCAAGTTCAAGGGCAAATGATCGAGGACCGAACTCGGACGCTGCGTCGCCTCCTGGTATTCGGGAGCGACCGGCGTCACTGGCGCCGCAAAGCTTTCCGGCGGCGCCAGCCAGGAGACCTGGACGTTCGACATCGTGCACGCGGACGGCAATGACCGGCGCGATCCTGCGCCGCGCGCCGCCGGGCTATGGCGCGTCGCCGGGACGCGCCGCCGGGCTCGATGCCGAGGCCGACGCTGATGCAGCTGGCGCATGATGCCGGCCTGCCGTCGCCGCGCGTGATGCATGTGCTGAAGCCGGAGGACGAACTCGGCACCGGCTTCATCATGCACGCGGATCGAGGGCGAGACCATCGCGCGCAAGATTCTTGCGCGATGAGCAGTTCGCCAAGCGCGCGTCCGATGCTGGCGCGGCAGCTCGGCGGCGTCGATCGCCGGCATTCACGGCTTGCCGGCGGCGAAACTGCCAAAACTGCGCGAGATGAGCGCGACGAAGGAAATCGCCGATCTCGAACGCGAATACCGCAGGTTTCGGCTGGCCGCGTCCGGTGTTCGAACTGGCGCTGCGCTGGCTGCGCGAACGCGATCCCGGGCCCGTCGAAAGAGGTGACGCTGGTGCATGGCGATTTCCGCCATGGCAATCTCATCATCGGCCCCGACGGCGTGCGCGCGGTGCTGGACTGGGAGCTCGCGCATTTCGGCGATCCCATGGAGGATCTGGGGTGGATCTGCGTCAACTCCTGGCGCTTCGGCGAGATCGACAAGCCGGTCGGCGGCTTTGGCTCGCGCGAGGATCTGTTCGCCGGCTACGAAGACGCCGGCCGCAAGGTCGATCCCGATCGCGTGATGTTCTGGGAAGTGATGGGCACGCTGCGCTGGGGCATCATGTGCTGCGGCATGATGCAGCGCTTTCGCTCGGGCCCCGATCATTCGATGGAGCGCGCGATGATCGGGCGGCGCTCGTCGGAGACGGAAATCGATTTGCTGCGGCTGCTCGCCCCGAGGGGAAGTAAGATGCAGGACGAACCGACACCCACCGAACTGATCAAGGCGGTCGCGGATTTTCTGCGCAACGAGATCACGCCCGTCATCAAGGGCCACAACGCCTTCAAGCTCCGCGTCGGCATCAACGCGCTCGACCTGGTGACGCGGCAACTGGCGCTGGAGCAGGGCAGCGACGCCGCGGAAGCCGCGCGGCTGAAGCAGTTGCTTGGCGTGGACGGCTCGCTGATCGAACTCAACCGCGCGCTGTCGGACAAGATCGCGAAAGGCGAGGTCGATCTGCAGACGCCGGGGCTGGCCGAGCATCTCTGGCAGACCACGATGGACAAGCTCGCCGTCGATCAGCCGAACTACGCGTCGTACAAGAGGGAGTTGGGAGAGCGAAGCGATATCAGCTCAGCGTCATGTCCGGACTGCGCCCTGGCATCCACGAGCTTGACGATCCATACTGCCCGATCGGGCGATGGATGCCGGGCTCTGCGCCAAGCCGGCGCATCACGGAATGACGGCGCAGTACTACTTCCCCAGCCATTTCGGCGGGCGCTTCTCCGAAAACGCCTTCGGTCCCTCGATGTAATCCTGCGAGGCCGCCATCGCCTTCACCGCCGGATACTCGCGCTGCTCGGCGATCGCCTGTTCCAGCGACACCGTCAGGCCCTGCTGGATCGCCTGCTTGGAGGCGCGGATCGACATCGGCGAGTTCTTGCAGATCGTCTCCGCCCAGCGCTCGGCCGCCGCCAGCGCTTCGCCGGCCGGAACCACCTCGTTGACGAAGCCGAGTTCGAGGCCTTCCTTGGCCGAGACGTGGCGCGCGGTGAGGATCATGCCCATGGCGCGCTTCAGCCCGATCTGCCGCGGCAGCCGGTGCACGCCGCCGGCAAGTGCGGCAAGGCCGACGCGCGGCTCGGGCAGCGCGAAGGTCGCATTCTCCGAGGCGATGATGAGGTCGCAGGCCAGCGCGATCTCGAAACCGCCGCCCATCGCAACGCCGTTGACGGCGGCGATGATCGGCTTGTCGCAGTCGAAGCGCGAGGTGAGGCCGGCGAAGCCGCCCTTGTCCCTGCCGCGCTTGCCGCCCGCCGCCTGCCATTTCAGATCGTTGCCGGCGCAGAACGCCTTGTCGCCGGCGCCGGTGACGATCGCGACCCATTGCTCGGGATCGGCGGAGAAATCGTCGAACACCTTGTTGAGCTCGAAATGCGCGTCGATATGCAGCGCGTTGTACACTTCGGGGCGCGACAGCGTGATGATCGTGATCGGGCCCTTGCGCGTCACCTTGGAGAATTTCAGGTCCATGTTTGCTCCCGTGTGATTTTCTGTGGCGAGGAATATTGGCGCGATATAGCGCGTGCCGCCGTCCGATACCATCCAATTACGCAAGCGCAGCCGCGCGTCACAAGCGATCCATTGCCGCTTGCTTGACTTGGCCCGGGTCTTCCAACCTTAATCGATCGCGAGCCGAGCGCTCGCGTAGCGCCTAAACGCAAATCACAACAAACGACATTTCCGGAGAGACCGCCTTGGATTTCAGCATTGCCCGCCGACCTCGTCGCCTATCTCGACGAACTCGATCGCTTCATCGCGCGCGAGATCAAGCCGCTGGAAGAGGCCGACGACAACATCCGCTTCTTCGATCACCGCCGCGAATGGGCGCGCACCGATTTCGACAATGGCGGCCTGCCGCGGCATGAATGGGAAGCGCTGCTGCGCAAGGCGAAGAACCTCGCCGACGCCGCCGGCCATCTGCGCTTTGCGATCCGAAGCGCTATGGCGGCAAGGACGGTTCCAACCTCTGGATGGCCGTGATCCGCGAGCATTTTGCCTCCAAGGGCCTCGGCCTGCACAACGATCTGCAGAACGAGCATTCGATCGTCGGCAATCTGCCGATCGTCACCATGCTCGACCGCTACGGCACCGACGAGCAGAAGGCGATGATCGACGGCTCGATCACCGGAAAATACCGCATCACCTTTGGCCTCACCGAGCCCGAGCACGGCTCGGACGCGACGCATATGGAAACCCGGGCCGTGCCGGCGACCCGCGACAACGTCAAGGGCTGGATCATCAACGGCCGAGAAGATGTGGACCACCGGCATGCATGTCGCGACGCATTGCGCGCTGTTCGCCCGCACGTCAGGCAATGACGGCGATGCGCGCGGCATCACCTGCCTGCTGGTGCCGGCCAAGAGCCGAAGGCGTGAAGGTCGAGGAGTATATGTGGACCTTCAACATGCCGACCGATCATCCGCGCGTCAGCTTCACCGACGTGTTCGTGCCTGACGATGCGCTGTTCGGCGAGGTCGGCCGCGGCCTGTCGCTGGCGCAATGCTTTGTGCACGAGAACCGGATCCGGCAGGCGGCGAGTTCGCTGGGCGCTGCGGTCTATTGCATCAACGAAAGCGTCAAATATGCGCGCGAGCGAAAGCCGTTCGGCAAGGCGCTGGCCGAGAACCAGGCGATCCAGTGGCCGCTGGTGGAACTGGCGACGCAGGCCGAGATGCTGCGGCTGTTGATCCGCAAGACCGCGTGGGAGATGGACCAGCTGACGCAGGCGCAGGTCGAGCACACGCTCTCCGACAAGGTCTCGATGTGCAATTTCTGGGCAAACCGCCTGTGCTGCGAAGCCGCCGACCGCGCCATGCAGGTCCATGGCGGCATGGGCTATTCGCGCCACAAGCCGTTCGAACACATCTACCGCCACCACCGCCGCTACCGCATCACCGAAGGCAGCGAGGAAATCCAGAAGCGCAAGGTGGCGGGATTCTTGTTCGGCTATATGGGGGCGGGGAAGCATTGAGCGATTTCGCATCGTCAGTTGGCAGAGGCGCGACCGCGACCATGCCACATCCATATCGCGGCATGAACAGGAATGGATGGATCGCTTCGTCGTTCCCTGTGCGCACACGCTCGCGAAGCGGCGCAGACTCAATTCACCTGCCGATCCTTCCCCGCCCAATACGGATCGCGCAAATTCCGCCGCAAGATCTTGCCCGACGGATTGCGCGGCAGCGCTTCCATGAAAGTCGACCGACTTCGGCGTCTTGAAGCCGGCGATGCGCTCGCGGGTGAAGTTGATGATGTCGGTGGCAGTCGCCTGCTTGCCGGGCTTCATCACCACGATCGCCTTGACCGCTTCGCCCCATTTGTCGTCGGGGATGCCGATCACGGCGGCTTCGGCGACATCAGGGTGATCGCAGATCGCGCTCTCGACCTCGGCGGGATAGATGTTCTCGCCGCCGGAGATGATCATGTCCTTGATGCGGTCGTGGATGTAGAGGTAGCCGTCCTCGTCCATGTAGCCGGCGTCGCCGGTGCGCAGCCAGCCGTCGCTGTCGAGCGTCTTGGCGGTCGCCTCCGGCAGGTTCCAGTAGCCGACCATGTTGGAGCCGGAGCGGGTGGCGATCTCGCCGACTTCGCCGCGGCGGCAACCGCTTGCCGTCGGCGTCGAGGATCGCAAGCTCAATGCCGGGCAGCGCCTTGCCGGCCGAGCGCATGCGGTCCAGTCCCTCGACATGGTCTTCCGGCGGAAGGGCGACGATGGTGCCTGTCGTCTCGGTCATGCCGTACATCTGCACGAAGCCGCATTTGAACACCTCGATGCATTCCTTCAGCAGCGCCGCGGGAATCGGCGAGGCGCCGTAGAGCATGTATTTCAGCCGCGAGAAATCGACCTGCCGCGCGCGCGGCTGCCGCACCACGAACTGCATCGCGGCCGGCACCATGAACAGTTTGGTGATGCCGGACTGCTCGAAGAAATCCAGCACCTTGGTCGGATCGAACTCGCGCGCGATCACGCCCTTGGCGCCGTGATAGAGCCCCATCACGCCCCAGCCGGAGCCGCCGATGTGGAAGATCGGCATCGCCACCAGCGAGACGTCGTCGGTCGACCATTTGTTCCAGTCGGGCTTCTCGGCCTCGTTGCCGGTCTGCACCAGATTGAGGAAATTGGCGTGCGACAGCATCGCGCCCTTGGGCTTGCCTGTCGTGCCCGACGTATAGAGCTGGATCGCGATGTCCTTCGGGCTGATCGGCACCTTGGGATCGTCGCCGCTCTGCGCGTCGCGCCACGCCGTAAAATCCTGCCATTCCGGCGCGCCGCCTTCGGTGGTGATGACGGTGCGGACGCTCGGCAGTTGCGGCTTGATGTTGCGGACCTGCGTGATGAACTCGGGGCCGACGAACAGCACCGGCGCCTTGCAGTCGTCGACGATGAAGGCGACCTCGGGTCCGGCCAGGCGCCAGTTCACCGGCGCCATCACCACATTGGCCTTCATCGCGCCCATCAGCAGCTCGAAATAGATGTCGCTGTTCTTGCCGAGATAGGCGATGCGCTCGCCCGGCTTGACGCCGAGCGCGATCAGCGCATTGGCAACGCGGTTGGTCTTGATGTCGAATTCGGCGAAGCTGGTCTGGCGTCCCTCGAATTCATAGGCCAGCGCATTGCCGCGGCTCTTCGCGCGGTCGCGCACCATGTCGGCGAGGTTCGCCGGTTGCTGCTGAAGCGGACATGTTTCTCCCGTGCGTTTGTTTCTGTTGCGGATACTTGCTCGTCTCGCAAGCGAGACAGTTCGGTGGCGTCGATGCCGCGTCACGAGCACGCTCCCGCAAGACGATGACGCGAGGCAGATCTACCCCCGCGCCGCGCGGTCCTTTTCGTTCTGCGCCTTGATCGAGTCGCGCGCCTTGTTCCAGTCGGCGTCGCTCCAGTCGCGCAGCTGATAGAAATTGCCGCCCATGGCGAGCGCCTGCGCGCCGTCCATGGCGATGGTCTCGCCGTTGATCCAGTCGCAGCCGCCGGAGATCAGGAACACCGCGAGGTTCTGCAGTTCCTCCATGGTGCCGACGCGGCCCATCGGGTTCTGCGCCCTGGTGCGCGCGCCGGCCTCGTCGCCGGGCTTGATGCGCTTGCTCATGCCCTCGGTCGGGATTTCGCCGGGCGCAATGGTGTTGAGGCGGATGCCGTAGCTTGCCCCATTCGACCGCCAGCGACATGGTCATGGCGTGGATCGCCGATTTGCTCATCGCCGACGGCACCACATAGGGCGAGCCGTTGCGCACCCAGGTCACGGTGATCGACACCACGTTGCCGGGCAGCTTGGCGGCGATCCAGCGCCGGCCCACCGCATGCGTCACGTAGAAGGTGCCGTGCATCACGATGTTGGCGACGGCATCGAAGCCGCGCGGCGAGAGCTCTTCCGAGCGCGAGATGAAATTGCCGGCGGCGTTGTTGATGAGATCGGTGAGGGGGCCCTCGGTCCAGATCGTCTCGATCATCTCGTCGACGGCCAGCGCGTTGCGGATGTCGACGCCGTGGCTGATCACACGCCCGCCATGCAGGTCCATCAGTTCGGTCGCGGTCTCGTCGCAGACGCTCTTGCGGCGGCCGCAGATATGGACCTCGGCGCCGAGTTCGAGGAATCGCGCGGCCATGGATTTGCCGAGGCCGGTGCCGCCTCCGGTCACGAGAATGCGCCGCCCGGCGAGAAGCTGATCGTTGAACATCGTTTCCACCCAGAGGAATTGTCTGTTAATTGGTCGATTGACTAAATCCGGACAACGCCGTTCTGTAAAGCGGCAAGCAATGAAGCAGTGGAGGAGAATTCTCATGGAGCAACGCGTCTCGATCATCGATTTCGGACGGCATCGCCGACGTCCGACTGGTGCGGGCGGACAAGATGAACGCGCTCGATGCCGCGATGTTCGAGGCGCTGGTCGCCGCGACCGAGCGGCTTGCCCATGAAAAAGGCGTGCGGGCGGTAGTATTGTCCGGCGAGGGGCGGGCGTTCTGCGCCGGTCTCGATATGGGACGCTTCGCCGCGATGAAGGAGAGCGGCGGTAACGGGATCGCCGGTGGCGAGAAGCGCGACCTTACCGCGCGCACCCATGGGCTGGCCAATTTTCCGCAGCAGGCGGTGTGGGGCTGGCGGCAGCTTCCGGTGCCGGTGATCGCCGCGATCCAGGGCGTGGCGCTTCGGCGGCGGCTTCCAGCTCGCGCTCGGCGCCGACATGCGCTTCCTCACGCCCGACGCGCGGATGTCGATCATGGAGATCAAATGGGGGCTGGTGCCCGACATGGCCGGCACGCCGATCCTCGCAAGCCTCGTGCGCGACGATATTTTGCGCGAGCTGACCTATACCGGGCGCATCTTCTCGGCGCAGGAAGCGCATGAGCTACGGCCTTGCGACGCGGATCTGCGACGATCCGCGCGCTGCGGCCTTCGAGGTCGCGCGCGAGATCGCCGGCAAGAGTCCCGATGCGATCCGCGCCGCCAAGCGCATGCTGAACAATCTGTCCGTCGATCCCGGCCCGGCGCTGCTCGCCGAGATCCGTCGAGCAGCATGAAGCTGCTGGGCAGCCCCAACCAGACCGAAGCCGTGCGCGCCAACATGGAAAAGCGCGCGCCGCGGTTTGCGGACGTTTGACAGCACTCGCGTCATGGCCGGGCTTGTCGCGGCATCCACGTCCTAGCTCGCGCGATCACGAAGTTGAGACGTGATCGCGGACAAGCCCGGCGATGACGGTGATATCATAAGCCCGACCACAGATCGGAAAAGACAATGTCAACGTCACCCACTCTTCCTCGGCATCATCAGCGGCCAGCGCAGGCGCGACCATGACGAGGTCGCCGATCGCGCCGACCGCATCGCCGGCGGCCTGCAAAAGCTCGGCGTCAAGCAGGGCGACAGCGTCTGCATGCTGATGCGCAACGACATCGCCTTCATCGAGGCGGCCTATGCCGCGATGCGGCTCGGCGCCTATGGCGTGCCGATGAACTGGCACTTCAAGCCGGAAGAGATCAACTATGTGCTGAAGGATTCCGGCACCTCGGTGCTGATCGCGCATGCCGACATGCTGCATCAGCTGCGCGAGCGCGATTCCGCCGGCGTCACCGTGCTCAGCGTGCCGACGCCGCCGGAAATTCTCGCCAACTACAAGATCGATCCCGATCATCTCGCGACGCCTGATTTCGCGATCGACTTCGAAGCCTGGCTGCGCGCAGCACCCGCGCTATGACGGCCCGGCGGTGCCGCAGCCGCAGAACATGATCTACACCTCGGGCACGACGGGCCATCCCAAGGGCGTGCGCCGCTTCGCGCCGACGCCGGAGCAGACCGCCAACGCCGAACGCATGCGCGCGATGATCTATGGCCTCAAGCCGGGCGCCCGCGCGCTGCTGCCCGGGCCGCTCTATCATTCCGCGCCGAACTCGTTCGGCCTGCGCTGCCGGCCGTCTCGGCGGCGCGCTGGTGCTGATGCCGCGCTTCGACGCCGAAGAATTCTTGCGCGCTGATCGAGACCGAGAAGGATCGACACCATCTTCATGGTGCCGACCATGTTCATCCGGCTGATGAAGCTGCCGGAGGAGGTGCGCAGCGAAATATGACATGTCGTCGCTGCGCCACATCATCCATGCCGCCGCGCCCTGTCCCGCCGACGTCAAGCGCGCGATGATCGAATGGTGGGGGCCGGTGATCTATGAATTCTACGGCTCGACCGAGATCCGGCGCGGTCACCTTTGCCAATTCCGAGGACGCGCTGAAGAAGCCCGGCACCGTCGGCAAGATCTCGCCGGGCGCGGAACTGCGCTTCATCGGCGACGATGGCAGAGAGCTGCCGCAGGGCGAGATCGGCGAAATCTATTCGCGCATCGCCGGCAATCCGGATTTCACCTATCACAACAAGCCGGAGAAGCGCGCCGAGATCGATCGCGACGGTTTCATCACCTCCGGCGACGTCGGCTATATCGACGAAGACGGCTATGTCTTCATCTGCGACCGCAAGCGCGACATGGTGATTTCGGGCGGCGTCAACATCTACCCGGCCGAGATCGAGGCGGCGCTGCATGCCGTGCCCGGCGTGCATGATTGCGCGGTGTTCGGCATTCCCGACGCGGAGTTCGGCGAGGCGCTGATGGCGGTGGTGGAGCCGCAGCCGGGAGTGACGCTCGACGTCGCCGCGGTCCGCGCGCAGCTCAAGACCTCGCTGGCCGATTACAAGGTGCCAAGACACATCGAAATCCAGGCCAACCTGCCGCGCGAAGATTCCGGCAAGATCTTCAAGCGCCGCCTGCGCGATCCCTATTGGGAGCGGGCGGGGCGGAGGATTTGAGTTTGCCGTCCCGGCGAAGCCAGGACCCATAACCCCGGAGTGTGCAGGACTCATTTGCGCCGGCGACGATTGGAAGGCTGGCCGCTGTCGTAGCCGGCGGACATTGACGCGCACCAGTGGTTATGGGTCAAGACATTCCGTGAAGCGACGATTGGGCCTGAGGGACGACGAGTGCGCCGCCTCCATCTTTATCTTGCGCTGCGGCAAAAAACTTGCACACTCCAGAACTGCCGGGCAAGCTTCTGGAGTAGCCAGCCATGTCTACCCCAGACCATGCCTTCCGAGACCGAGATCCGCGCCAACCGTGCCGAGAGGACGCTGCCGCGCTCGAGGAAGATGCGCGGCTGCGGAACGACATCCGGCTGCTCGGGCGCATCCTCGGCGATACCGTGCGCGACCAGGAGGGCGCCGACGTGTTCGACCTGGTCGAGCGCATCCGGCAGACCTCGATCCGGTTCCACCGCGACGAGGACAGGCCGGCGCGGCGCGAGCTCGAAATCGATCCTCGACGGCATGTCGATCTGCCGAGACCGTGCGGATCGTCCGCGCCTTCAGCTATTTCTCGCACCTCGCCAACATCGCCGAGGACCAGAACAACATCCGCCAGATGCGGGGCGCGGAGCGCCGCGCGGCGTCCGCGGCAGCACGCTTGCGCAGACGCTGTCGCATGCGCGCCAGGCCGGGATCAGCGCCGGCCGATCTGCGCCGCTTCTTCAAGGACGCGCTCAGGTCAGCCCGGTGCTGACGGCGCATCCGACCGAGGTCCGCCGCAAGAGCACGATGGACCGCGAGATGGAGATCGCGGCGCTGCTCGACCGCCGCGAGCGCGTGCAGCTGACGCCGGACGAGATCGAGGCCAGCCGACGAGCAGTTGCGCCGCGAGGTGCTGACGCTGTGGCAGACCAATCTGCTGCGCCGGACCAAGCTCACCGTGCTCGACGAGGTCGCCAACGGGCTTTCGTTCTACGACTACACCTTCCTGCACGAGGTGCCGCGGCTGCATTGCGCGCTGGAAGATCGTCTCAACGAGGAGGACGGCGACGCGCAGGGGAGCTGGCTTCCTTCCTGAAAATGGGAAGCTGGATCGGCGGCGACCGCGACGGCAACCCGTTCGTCACCGCCGACGTGATGCGCGGCACGCTGCGGCTGCAGTCGAGCCGCGTGCTGAGCTTCTATCTGGAGGAGCTGCACGTGCTCGGCGCGGAACTGTCGCTCGCGGCCCATCTTGCCGATGTTTCCGAGGAATTGCGCGCGCTCGCCGAACGCTCGCCCGATCACTTCGCCGCACCGGAGCGGCGAGCCGTATCGCCTCGCGGTATCCGGCATCTATGCCCGGCTGACCGCGACCGCGCAGAAGCTCGAGGTCGAAACCACGCGGCGGCCGGTCGGCGAGGCCGCGCCCTATGCCAGTGTCAGCGAATTCAAGGCCGATCTCGACGTGCTCGACCGCTCGCTGATCGCCAACAATTCCGGCGTGATCGCGCGCGGGCGGCTTGCGGCTGTCTGCGCCGCGCCGTGGATTGCTTCGGCTTCCATCTTGCCCGGCTCGACATCCGGCAAAATTCCGCCGTGCATGAACGCACGGTCGCGGAACTGTTCGACGCCGCAATTCCCGGCATGTCCTATCTGGCGCTGAGCGAGGACGCCCGCGTCAGCCTGCTGCTCGGCGAACTGCGCAGCGCGCGGCCGCTCAGCTCCGCCTTCGTCAAATACAGCGAGGAGACGCTCGGCGAACTCGCCCTGTTCCGCGCCGCCGCCGAGGCGCATGCGACATTCGGTCGCGGACGCGATCCCCCAATGCATCATCTCGATGTGCAAGGGCATGTCCGACATGCTGGAGGTCGCGGTGCTCCTGAAGGAGGTCGGCCTCGTCAATCCGTCCGGCCGCAGCGCCATCAACATCGTGCCGCTGTTCGAGACCATCGAGGATCTGCAGGCGTCGAGCCGCCATCATGGACCGGATGCTGTCGCTGCACGACTACCGCAAGCTGGTCGACAGCCGCGGCAGCGTGCAGGAGGTCATGCTCGGCTATTCCGACAGCAACAAGGACGGCGGCTTCGTCACCTCGGGCTGGGAGCTCTACAAGGCCGAGATCGAGCCTGGTCGAGGTGTTCGAGCGCCACCACGTGCGCCTGCGGCTGTTCCACGGCCGCGGCGGCTCGGTCGGCCGCGGCGGCGGGCCGAGCTATGACGCCATCATCGCGCAGCCCGGCGGCGCCGTGAACGGCCAGATCCGCATCACCGAGCAGGGCGAGATCATCTCCAGCAAATATTCCAACGCCGAAGTCGGCCGCAACAATCTGGAGATCCTGGCCGCCGCGACGCTGGAGACGAGCCTGCTGCAGCCGCGGCAAAGCGCGCCGCGGACCGAATATCTGAAAGCGATGGAACAGCTGTCGGCGCTGGCCTTCAGGGCCTATCGCGGGCTGGTCTACGAGACCGAAGGCTTTGCCGACTATTTCTGGGGCTCGACCGTCATCACCGAAATCGCGACGCTGAACATCGGCAGCCGTCCGGCCTCGCGCAAGAAGACCCGCGAGATCGAGGATCTGCGCGCCATCCCCTGGGTGTTCAGCTGGGCGCAATGCCGGCTTGATGCTGCCGGGCTGGTACGGTTTTGGCTCGCGCGGTCGAAGCCTGGATCGCGGAACATCCGGAGCAGGGCATGCCGTTCCTGCAGGAGCTCTACCGCGAATGGCCGTTCTTCCGCACGCTGTTGTCGAACATGGACATGGTGCTGGCCAAGAGCTCGATCGCGATCGCCTCGCGCTATGCCGAGCTGGTGCCAGACGTGGACTTGCGCGAAAACATCTTTGGCCGCATCCGCCGCGAATGGCATCTGTCGATCGAGACGCTGCTCGACATCATGGGGCAACGAGCGGCTGCTGCAGGGCAACCCGCTGCTGGAGCGCTCGATCCGCAACCGCTTTCCCTATCTCGATCCGCTCAACCACGTGCAGGTGGAGCTGCTGAAGGAGCACCGCGCGCAGAACCCGGACGAGCAGGTGCTGCGCGGCATCCAGCTCACCATCAACGGCATTTCGGCGGGGTTGAGGAATAGCGGGTAGGAAGAGAGCGAATGGCGAGTAGCGAATGGATTTCCCTATTCGCCACTCGCCACTGCCTATTCATCATGGGACATGAACGTCTTGTTGCAGGGCAACCCGCTGCTGGAACGCTCGATCCGCAACCGCTTCCCTATCTCGACCCGCTCAACCACGTGCAGGTGGAATTGCTGGAAGGAGCACCGCGGCGCAGAGTCCGGACGAACAGGTGCTGCGCGGGATCCAGCTCACGATCAACGGGCATTTCGGCGGGGTTGAGGAACAGCGGGTGAGGGGTCCCAACCAGCCGCCGTCCCGGCGGTAGCCGGGACCCATACCGCGTGGATCTGTCGATAAGGCAGGATGGGGAGACACCCTTCTCCAGCACGAGACGCCCTGCGGTTACGGATCCCCGCTCCGGTGCGCAATTGCGTGGGGACGACGAGCGGCGACGACGCGCTTCAACAATTATGCGCGCCCTGCGCCTCCACATAGGACCGCGTAACAGCGACTGGCTTGCCGTCATGTGAACAAAGCCGGTTTCGCTTCTTGCCGCCGAAGCAGACATTGGCGCAGGTCTCGGGCAAGGAAGCAGATCTGGCCAATGCGCGCGCCGTCGGGCGCGAAGATGTGCATCGCCGTCGTAGCCGTCGCCGACCCTAGCCGGCGCCGACCCAGGCATTGCTGTCGGTATCGACGCGAAGGCCATCCGGAAAACCTGATTTGCCGTCGAGCGTCATGTCAGCGAACATGCGTGGATTGGAAAGCTTGTCGCCATTGAGATCGTATTGCCAGACGATGTTCTTGGCGTTCGGGCAGTGGGTGATGCCGGTATCGCAGACATAGACCTTCTTGTAGTCGTGGCTGAAGGCGATGTGCCGTTCGGCTTGAACGGGTCGTTCGGCAACCTCGGTCACCTGGCCGGTCTGCGCGTCGACTCCGGCGCACCGCTTCCTTCTGGAAGGGCTGGTTCGAGCCGTTTTTGACGTTCTGCCCTCATAGAGGTTGATCGAGCTGCAAACCGGGACTCGGTGAACCAGATCGACTTGTCATTGGGGTGAACGACCATGTCGTTCGGCCCGTTGCTGCTGCTTTGCCGCCGGCCATTCGTTCGGCGAGCACCGTGAGCGAGCCGTTATGTTCGAAGCGGACCAGCCGGGTTCCGCTCGGCGGTGATCTGCCGGCCCCCTCGAAATCGAAGGCTGTGCTGCCGTTGCTTTCGTTGGATGGTTTGCGGAACTGCGGCGAGATATGGCCGTCATCGTCGAGGTAACGAAGCTGACGGTTGTTGGGAATGTCGCTCCAGACGAGGTATTGGCCAACCGTGTTCCAGGCCGGACCTTTTCGGCCCACAGACACCCCGTAAACAGGCGCTTGATCGTGGTGTTGCCGACCTTGGCCTTGAAGCGCTTCTTCGTCGACCTCACGACAATATCGGGATCAGGGTAGCGCTGTGGCTCGGTGCCGGGCCCGTAATTGCGGGCGAGTGCTTCCGGCGCGGCGATCGCGGCTGCCGCGAGTGCAGGTTGCACCGCCGCGTAACAGCTTGCGGCGGTCGAGTCCGCTCGCGCCGCCGTCCTGATGGTCGGGTGAGATCGTCAGGACGTGTCATGATTTCCTCCCACGGTTTTATTGTTGGGAGGCGCAATCCTTGCGCCCGCATTCAGGCATAAAGCAGGCGAGGCCGCGATGAGCAACCGAAGATAGCGCATCGCGCGGCAAACGCCGGGACGACCAGCTTCATAAAGCCGTCAGATCGCGATCCCAGCTGAAGACGTCCGCCGAGCGGTCGAGCTTGTAGAACGACGACTTCAGCGCCGGCATCGCCGTGCTCGGCGATGGTCTGCGGCGTCCAGCCTTCGCCGCGATGCACCGAGCGCACCGGGCGCGACTGGCTCGATCAGGAAGATCTCGTTCATCCGCACCGCAAAGATCTGCCCGGTGACGTCCTTGGCGGCGTCGCTGAGCAGGTAGGCGCAGATCGGCGCGATCTTCTCCGGGCCCATCTGCTGGATCTTCGCGACGCGCGCCTTCTCGGCCTCGGTCTCGGTCGGAATGGTGCCGATCATGCCGGCTCCAGGCGAACGGCGAGACGCAGTTCGAGCGCACGTTGAAGCGGTTCATGTCGAGCGCGATCGACTTCGACAGCCCGACGATGCCGAGCTTGGCGGCGGCGTAATTGGCCTGGCCGAAATTGCCGACCAGGCCCGAGGTCGAGGTGAAGTGCACGAACGAGCCGCTCTCCTGTTCGCGGAACAGCCGCGCCGCGGCATGCGAGACGTAGAACGAGCCCATCAGGTGCACCTTGATGACGGACTCGAAGGCTTCCACGCTCATCTTGTGGAAGATCATGTCGCGCAGGATGCCGGCATTGTTGACGACGCCGTCGAGCCTGCCGAAAGTGATCGGTCGCCGTCTTGACGATCTTGCTGGCGGGGATCGCTTCCGCCACCGATCTCGAAATTGGCGACCGCCGTGCCGCCGCGCTTCTTGATTTCCTCGACCACTTCTTCGGCCGGTGCCGCGCTGGTGCCGGAGCCGTCGGCGGCAACGCCGGGATCGTTGACCACGACTTTGGCGCCCTCCGCCGCGCAGAGCAGCGCGATCTCGCGGCCGATGCCGCGGCCCGCGCCGGTGACGATGATGACTTTGTCCTGCAGTGATTTGGTCATTGGATTCTCCTGTTGTCTCTCGTCATTCCGGGATCGCGTGCGCAGCGCCAGACCCGGATCCATCTCGCAGATTCCGGAGTCTGGTCGCTTCGGCGCATCCCGGAATGACGAAGGTGGTTAACGTTCGTTCGTAAAGATGATCGTGCCGCGATGCCGCGAACATGCCGCCGACGCCGTGGCAGACCGAGATCTTCGCGTCCTTGACCTGCGCCGGCGCGATGCCGCGCATCTGGCGCACGCTCTCCTGCAGCGCGTACATGCCGTACATGCCGGAATGCATGTAGCTCAGGCCGCCGCCATTGGTGTTGAGCGGCAGCTTGCCGCCGGGGCGCGTGTTGCCGTCGGCGATGAACTTGCCGGTCTCCTCATGCGGCATGAAGCCGAGATCGCCGAGGCCATAGAGCGGCAGATGCGCAAAGGCGTCGTAGATCATCAGATGATCGACGTCCTTGTGGGCGATGCCGGCCTCCTTGAACGCCAGTCGGTCCCGCGACCTTGAAGGCGCGCGAGGAATTGAACGTCTCCATCTGGCTGACCATCGGCGTTTCCACGCTCTCGCCGGTGCCGAGGATATAGACCGGCTTGTCTCGGAAAATCCTTGGCGCGGTCGGCCGAGGTCAGGATCAGCGCGCCGCCGCCGTCGGTGACGAGGCAGCATTGCAGGATGCGGAACGGATAGGCGATCATCCGCGAGTTCAGCACGTCCTCGACCGTGATCGGCGCCTTCATGGTGGCGCGCGGATTCTTCGCGGCCCATTCGCGCTGCACCACCGCGACCATGGCGATCTGCTCATGGGTGATGCCGTGGGTCTTCATGTAGCGCAGCACCGGGATCGGGAACATGCTGGGCGGGCCGTAGACGCCGAACGGCGACCTCGAACTGGCCGTTGAGGCTGTCGGGCGGCGTCGAGCGCGGCTGCTTGCCGATCATCGACTTGCCGCTTTCGGCGTGCGTGATCAGCACGGTCTTGCACAGCCCGGCCTCGATCGCGGCCGCGGCGTGGCGGACGTGCAGCATGAACGAGCAGCCGCCGACCGAGGTGCCGTCGACCCAGGTCGGCGTGATGCCGAGATAATGCGCGATCTGCTGCGGCGTTTCGACCGCGGTGGCGATGCCGTCGATGTCGGACAGTTTCAGCCCGGCATCGGCAATGGCGTTGAGCGCCGCATCCGCGTGCAACTGGATCTGCGACATGTTCGGGATGACGCCGAGCTCGGTGGTCTCGGCTGCGCCGACGACGGCGACCTGCGTTCCTGCGCATGGTGCTTAGCCCTTCGCCGGACGGAACAAGGGAAGGGTGATCTTGTCGTCGAGCTTTTCGAACGCGACTTCGAGCTTCATGTCGAGTTCGAGCGCCTCCGGCGTCTGCGGACAATCGATGATGTTGCTCATCATGCGCGGACCTTCGTCGAGTTCGACGACCGCGATCGCGTAAGGCGGCGTGAAGCCGGGCGCGGCCGGGCGGTGGTTGATGACGTAGCTGTAGAGCGTGCCCTTGCCGCTGGCCTTGAACACGCTGACCTTGCGCGAGGCGCAGGACGGGCAGAACGGGCGCGGCGGGAAATAGACATTGGCGCAGGCGTCGCAGCGCTGCAGGCGCAATTCGCCGGCCTGCGTGCCGTCCCAGAAATGCTGGGTTTCCGGCGTCGGTTTCGGTTTCGCGCGCGCTGGCTCCGCCATATCGGCATATCCTCCCTCGGGATCGGGCCGTGTGGCCCGCTTGTTGCGATCTTGATGCGACATTTGACCATCTGCCGTCAACGGTCCAGCGATCGCTGCTGCATGGCGCGCATTCCGGCACGCGCACAATCGCGCCGGACGCTTGTATGCCAGCGATCTCCCGCGCTAGGGTATTTGCTCATTGCGCAACTCGTCACGGGATCGCGACGGCTGCGCGGAGGCGAAGGTGCGAACGATTCGAATAGGATCCGGCGCCGGCTATTCGGGCGATCGCATCGAGCCCGCGGTCGAACTCGCCGAAAAGGGCGACATCCAGTATCTGGTGTTCGAATGTCTGGGCGAGCGCACGGTGGCGCTGGCGCAGCAGGCGCGCATGAAGAATCCGGACGGCGGCTACGATCCGCTGCTGCGAGGAGCGGATGCGCGCGGTGCTGCCGACTCTGCGCCGCCAAGGGCATCAAGATCGTCACCAATATGGGCGCGGCCAATCCGGTCGCCGCGGCGCGCAAGACCGCCGAGATCGCGAAGTCGCTCGGGCTTGCCGTCGCTGAAGATCGCCGCCGTCGTCGGCGACGACGTGCTCGATGCCTGCAAGGACGGCGATCTGCACGATCATGGAGTTCGACGGCACCATCAGGCAGCTCGGCAACCGGCTGCTGTCGGCCAACGCCTATCTCGGCGCCGAGCCGATCGCGCGAGGCGCTGACGGCGGGCGCCGATATCGTCATCACCGGGCGCGCGTCCGATCCGGCGCTGTTTCTGGCGCCGATGATCCATGCCTTCGGCTGGGCGATGGACGACTGGAATTTGCTGGGGCAGGGCACCGTCGCCGGGCATCTGCTGGAATGCGCCGGCCAGATCACCGGCGGCTACTTCGCCGACCCCGGCTACAAGGATGTCCCGGATCTGGCGCGGCTCGGCTTTCCGATCGGCGAAGTCGGCGAGGACGGCAGCCTCGTCATCACCAAGGTCGCGGGTTCCGGCGGCGCGGTGACGGCGCAGACCTGCAAGGAGCAGCTGCTCTACGAGGTGCACGATCCCACACGATATCTTCAGCCGGACGTGGTCGCGGATTTTTCGCAGGTGAAGGTCGAGGAGATCGCGCCGATCGCGTGCGCGTCAGCGGCGGACGCGGCACGAAGCGGACCGACACGCTGAAGGTCTCGGTCGGCTATGTCGACAGCTATATCGGCGAGGGGCAGATCTCCTATGCCGGCCCCGGTGCACTGGCGCGCGGACGGCTGGCGCTGGAGATCGTTCGGCGAACGGTTGAAGCTGACCGGGCGTCGCCTCGAGCGAATTGCGGTTCGAACTGGTCGGCGTCGATTCGCTGCACGGGCGCGGAAGTCTCCGCGCGCGCCAACGAACCCTACGAGGTGCGCGTTCGCGTCGCCGGACGCACCGAAAACCTGCGCGAGGCGGTCAGGATCGGCAACGAGGTCGAAACGCTCTACACCAACGGCCCGGCCGCCGGCGGCGGCGCGTGGAAATCGGCGCGCGATGTGGTCGCGGTGGCCTCGGTGCTGCTGCCGCGCGAGCTGGCGAAGCCGCAAGTCCAGTTTCGTGGGGGCGTAACGATGAAGCTGCGCGAGATCGCCCATTCCCGCACCGGCGACAAGGGCAACATCTCCAACATCTCCGTCATCGCCTATGACGCGAAGCATTATCCGCTGCTGCTCGCGCAGGTCACCAGCGCGCGGGTCAAGAGCGCATTTCGCCGGCGTTGTCGAAGGCGAGGTGGTTCGCTATGAGCTGCCCAATCTGTCGGCGCTGAATTTCGTGATGGACCAGGCGCTCGGCGGCGGCGTGACGCGGTCGCTGGCGCTCGACGCGCACGGCAAATCGCTGAGCTCGGCGCTGCTCGATCTGGACATCGAAGCCGCGTCCGCGACAGAGCGAATAATCAAGCAAGAGACGAGCGACAAGCGCATCGATGCCAGATACGCCGACACTCGCCACGCTGGCCGACGATCTCGACAGCGGCGCGCACCACCGCCCGCAAGCTGGTCGACGAATGCCTCGCCAGGATCGCCGACACCGTCGGGCGAGGGCGCAGCGCGCCTTCATTCACGTCGATAGCGGAAGCGGCGATCGAGGCCGCGGACGCGATGGACCGGCTGCGTAAGGCCAACGCGGCGCCGTCGCCTTACGCCGGCATTCCCGTCTCGATCAAGGACCTGTTCGACATCAAGGGGCAGGTGACCCGCGCCGGCTCGCGCGCGCTGGAGGCGGATTGCACGCCGGCGGAGGCCGATGCGCCCGTGGTGGCGCGGCTGCGCCGGGCCGGCTTCATCGTGATCGGCCGCACCAACATGACCGAATTCGCCTATTCCGGCATCGGCATCAATCCGCATTACGGCACGCCGAAGAGCGTCTGGAATCGCAGCGTCGGCCACGTGCCCGGCGGCTCGTCCTCGGGCGCGGCGGTGTCGGTCGCCGATCGCATGGCCCATGGCGCGCTCGGCACCGACACCGGCGGCTCCTGCCGGATTCCGGCGGCCTTTAACGGCATCGTCGGCTTCAAGCCGACGCAGGCGCCGCGTGCCGCTCGACGGCGGCGTGCCGCTGTCGTCCTCGCTCGACAGCTTTGGACCGCTGGCGCGCACCGTCGGCTGCTGCGCGGTGCTCGACGCCGTGCTCGCCGATGAGGCCGTGCAGCCGTTGCAGCCGCGCCCGGTCAAGGGCATGCGGCTCGCGGTGCCGACCACGATCGCGCTTGACGATCTCGACGACGAGGTCGCGACGACGTTCGAGCGCGCGCTGGAAACGCTGTCGCGCCAGGGCGCGTCTGATCGAGCGGATCGAGGTGCCGGAATTCCACGATGTCGGCGTCATGAACAGCAAGGGCGGCTTTGCCGCCGCGGAAAGCTACGCCTGGCATCGCTACCTGATCGTCAGCCATGGCGACGTCTACGATCCCCGCGTCCACGTCCGCATCCTGCGCGGCGAAGGCATCAGCGCCGCCGACTATATCGATCTCCTCAACGCGCGCCGCTCGTTCATTGCGCGCACCGAACAGCGCATCGCGCCCTATGACGCGCTGGTGCTGCCGACCACGGCGAACACGCCGCCCAGGATCGCCGATCTCGCCGACGACAAGGCGTTCGCCACGCAGAATCTGCGCGCCTTGCGCAACTGCACGCTGATCAACATGCTCGACGGCTGCGCGATCTCGCTGCCGGCGCATCGCGAGGGCGAGATGCCGGTCGGGCTGATGCTGGCGGCGGCCGGCGGATCGGACCGCCGCATCTTCGAACTTGGCCGCCGGAATGGAGAACATCATCCGTGTTTGATCTGACCTTCACCGTCGAGGACAAGGGCGCGCTGACGCCGCTGACGCTTGCGATCGATCAGGCCGTCATCGCCGGCTGGACCGGCCGCGATCCGGTGGCGCGCGACAAGCATATCGCCGAACTCGAAGCGATCGGCATCGCGCGGCCGGCGACGACGCCGATCTACTACCGCTGCTCGGCGCGGCGGATTACGCACGCCGACCGCATCGAGGTCTCCGGCGGCAATTCCAGCGGCGAGGTCGAGTTCGTGCTGATCGGCTGGCAGGGCCGCACCTTCGTCGGCTGCGGCTCCGACCATACCGACCGCAAGGTCGGAAGCCTACAGCGTCACGGTCTCAAAGCAGATGTGCGACAAGCCGGTGGCCTCGGTGCTGTGGGAACTCGAGGACGTCATCGCTCACTGGGACAAGATGATCCTGCGCTCCTGGGCCGTCATCGACGGCGCGCGGGTGCTGTATCAGGAGGGCACGCTCGATGCCATGCTGCCGGTCAAGGATCTGATCGACCGCGGCTTCGGCGGCAAGGGCCTGCCTGACGGCTGCGCCATGTTCGGCGGCACCTTCGCCGCCAAGGGCGGCATCCGCCCGGCTGAGCCGCTTCGAGTTCGAGCTGGAGGATCCCGTGCTGAAGCGGAAGATCAGCCACGGGTATGATGTGATCGCGATGCCGGTGCTGGGCTGAGCTGTCGTCCCACCGCCGTCATTGCGAGCGAGCGATAGCGACGAATGCAATCCATCTGCTCCCAGCGATGGCTGTGGTGATTGCTTCGCTGCGCTCGCAATGACGGCGATAGAGCTTGCCGGAAATCGGGTGGCGTAGGCTCGCGGCTGATCTGCGAGACTGCCTGCCATGAAAGCAACCGCAAGAAACCTCGACCGTACCGCATCCACCGACATCGCCGCCCGCGTCGATGCCATCGACTGGGCGCAGGCGACCGCCGACCTCGACGCGCAGGGCTGCGCCGTCCTGAAGGGATTGCTGTCGCCGGACGAATGCGCCGCGCTGGCCGCGCTCTATCCGGACGACAAGAACTTCCGCAGCCGGATCGTGATGGGGCGCCACGGCTTTCGGCCGCGGCGAATACAAGTATTTCGCCTATCCGCTGCCCGACCTGATCGCGCAATTGCGGCCCGCGCTCTATGCGCGGCTTTGCGGCATCGCCAATCGCTGGAACCGAGACGATGGGGATCGATATCCGCTATCCCGATCGCGCACGAGGCGTTCCTGAAACGCTGCCACGACGCCGGGCAGACGCGGCCGACGCCGCTGCTGCTGCAATATGGCGCCGGCGACTACAATTGCCTGCATCAGGACCTCTACGGCGAGCACGTGTTTCCGCTGCAGGTCGCGATCCTGCTGTCGGAACCCGGGCGCGATTTCACCGGCGGCGAGTTCGTGCTGACGGAGCAGCGGCCGCGGATGCAGTCGCGGCCCGAGGTGGTTCCGCTGGCGCAGGGCGATGCGGTGGCCTTTGCTGTGCATCACCGGCCGGTGCAGGGGACGCGCGGATTCTATCGCGTTAATCTGCGCCATGGCGTCAGCCGGATCCGCTCCGGCCACCGCCATACCGTCGGCGTGATCTTTCACGATGCCAAATGAAGCCAGTGAGTGACGCAGGCTGCATTGACTGCGGATTTGTTCGAGACCGTTCCGGATGTGCGCCCGTCGCGCGAAGCGATGGCCGAGGGCGCCGTGTTGCTGCGCGGATTTGCCAGGCCGTTTGAGAGCGATCTGATCGCGGCGCTGCGCGAGATCGTAGCGCAGGCGCCGTTCCGGCACATGTTCACGCCCGGCGGCCACCAGATGTCGGTCGCGATGACCAATTGCGGCAGTGCCGGCTGGGTCACCGACCACAGCGGTTATCGCTATGACGGCATCGATCCCGAGTCCAGGCAGCCCTGGCCGGCGATGCCGCCGGTGTTTCGCGAACTGGCCGAGCAGGCGCCGCGTCGACGCGCGGCTTCGACGGCTTTGCGCCGGATGCCTGCCTGATCAACCGCTACGAACCCGGCGCGCGGATGTCGCTGCATCAGGACAAGGACGAGCAGGATTTTGCCGCGCCGATCGTCTCGGTGTCGCTTGGTCTGCCCGCGATCTTCCTGTTCGGCGGCCTGAAGCGCGCCGACAAGCCGCGCCGTTACCGGCTGGAGCATGGCGACGTCGTGGTATGGGGCGGGCCGTCGCGGCTGTTCTTTCACGGCGTCGCGCCGCTCGCCGATGGCGAACACGCCGCTGATGGGCCGCCAGCGCATCAACCTGACCTTTCGCAAGGCGCGGTAATCTTCGCTTCTCCCCTTGTGGGAGAAGGGAAGAAGCGTTCCATCGGTGCCGACATGATCTGAGGGCGTTCTTCGCCGGATGGATGAACGCCCACGGCGAGACTTCCGAATCCGTCGGCACCTCCACCGAAATCACGTAAGGCCCGCCATCGGCCAGCGCCTTTTCCAGCGCGGGGCGGAAATGATCCGGCGAGGTGACGCGCGCCGCGCCGACGCCGAAGGATTCCGCGAGCTTGACGAAATCCGGATTGACCAGATCGGACGCCACCACGCGGCCGTCAAAACGCTCGCGCTGGTCGCGCCGGACATTGCCATAGGCGTTGTTGTTGAAGACCAGCGTCACCACGCCGATCTTGAACTGCACGGCGGTCGACAGCTCCTGCACCGCCGAACATGAAGCCGCCGTCGCCGGTGATCGCGACCACCGGCCGGTCCGGATTGGCGACCTTGGCGCCGAGCGCGGTCGGGAAGCCCGAGCCGAGCGTGCCCTGATAGCCCGAGGTGATGAAGGTGCGCGGCTCGTAGATCGGAAAGCCGTACCAGGAGGCGAAGCCGACCTGCGACAGCTCGTCGGTGACGATCGCATTTGCCGGCAGCACCTCGCGCAGGATGTTCAGATACGCCATCTGCGGCTGGACCTTCTGGATCTCCTGCTGCGCCGCCGCGGTGGCCTCGCGGATCGTCGCCGCGCCGGCCGCTGCTCTTGCTGTAGCCGGCCTTTTTCACGGCCGCCGCCAGATCGGCGGTGCCGGCCTTGGCATCCGCGATCACGGCCGCGTCCGGCGTGAAGCGCCGCATCTCGACGGATCGATGTCGATGCGAACCGATTTCAGGCCGTCGGGGCGATAGGGCCAGCGCGACATCGTCGGCAATTCCAGCCGCGTGCCGATCCCGATCATCAGGTCGGTGTTCGGCCAAAGCCGGTAGGCCGCCGCCATGGTCAGCCCGAGCTCGTGCGCGTTGGAGACGATGCCGCGCCCGCTGCGGAACGCCACCACGGGCGCGTCGATCATTTCGGCCAGTTCGAGGATTTCCTCGCGCGCATGGATCGCGCCGCTGCCGACGAAGATCATCGGCCGCTTGCTGTCCTTGATGAGCGTCAGCGGCGGCCTTGATGCGGTCAGGGTCGGGCTGCGGGGCGGGAAGGGTGTCGAACACTTTGGCAGGGCCGACCTCGCGCGCGCTGCGTGAAGACGTCCCACGGCATTTCCAGCGACACCGGGCCGCGGCGGCCGGACAGCATTTCCTGAAACGCGCGCGACACCATCGCCGGTGCGACGTCGGGATATTCGATGCGGTCGGCCCATTTCACAAACGTGCGCAGCGTCGCGAGCTGGTCCGGCATCTCGTGCAGATGGCCGCGGCCCTTGCCGAGGAACTGCGTCGGCACCTGGCCGGTGAGGCACAGCACCGGCTCGTTGCAGCCGAACGCGGTCAGCAGCGCCGCACCCGCATTGAGCACGCCGGGGCCGGGCACCACGCTGAACACGCCGGGCCTGCCCGATCGACGCGCGCATAGCCAAAGGCCATGTAGCCGCAGGCCTGCTCGTGGCGCGCGCCGATCACCTTCAACTGCGCCTGATGGAAGGCATCGAACAGGCCGTAGATCTGCGCGCCGGGCAGGCCGAACACGGTGTCGACGCCATGCGCGACGAGGCCATTGACGATCGCTTCGCCGCCGGAAGTTGATGTCATTGTTCTGTCCACTCGCTTCTCAGGATTTATCAGACTTCGTCGGCCACGCCGTTCTTCAGCACGCCGACGCCCTCGGCTTCAACCTCGATGACGTCGCCGGGCTTGAGATAGCGCGGCGGGTCGAACCGCGCACCGGCGCCGGTCGGCGTTCCCGTCACGATGACGTCGCCGGGCACCAGCGTGGTGAAGGTCGAGAGATAGTTGATGAGATAGCGGAAGCCGAAGATCAATCGTCCGGTGCGGTCGTCCTGCCGCGTCTCGCCATTGACCCGCGTGGTCAGGCGGATGTCGGCGATCTGGCTTTCACCGGTGTAGGGCACGAGCCACGGGCCGAGGCTGCCGGTGGAATCGAAATTCTTGCCCTGGGTGACGTTGAACTTGGCGTGCCGCACCCAGTCGCGGATGGTGCCCTCGTTGCAGAGCGTGATCGGCGGCGATGTGGTCCAGCGCGTCGCTCTCCTTGATGTGCCGGCCGGCCTTGCCGATGATCGAGCACCAGTTCGCCCTCGTAGTCGAGCTGCGCCGAGGCGCGCGGGCGGACCAGCGGCGCGTTGTGGCCGACAAAGGAGCGCGGCGTCCGCATGAACATGCTCGGATATTTCGGCGCGTCCTGGCCGTCCTTGTATTCGGCGTTGCGGTCCGGATAGTTCACGCCGATGCAGATGATCTTTTCCGGCGAGGGGATCGGCGGCTGCCAACTGATCGCATCGAGCGCATGGTCCGGCGAGCGCTTCGCGCGCGTCTTCGGCGAGTTTCGTCAACGCGCCGGCGGCGATCGCCTCGCGCAGCGTCGGATAATCCTTTCCGAAGCGCGCGGAGAGATCGACGATGCCGGCATCGGTCACGGCGCCGTATCCGGTGACGCCGCCGATGGAATAGGTCGCGAGGCGAGGTGAGGTCATGAAATGTCCTGTCAGCGAGTCCTTTAACCGGGCGTCATGCCGGCGGCTTTGATGAGGGCCGTGGCGGCCGGCGTCCGGAGGTAGTCGATCAACGCCTTTGCCGCTTCCGCTTCCTTGGTGTCGGCCGCAACCGCCGAGGTGAACACCAGCTCCTGTTGCAGATCGCCCGGGAACGGGCCGACGAGTTCGACGCCGGGCGCGATCAGGACGTTGGTCAGGAACACGCCCAGCTCGGCTTCGCCCTTGGCGACGGCCGGCGCGATCTGCGCCGGCGTGGCCTGCACCTTGGTCTTGGCCTTCATTTCCTCGGCGATGCCGAGGCGATCGAACACTTTCAATACGTAGGCGCCGGCGGCACTTGCCGGCAGGAAGGCGATCGACGGCGCTGCGAGCAGGGCCTTCTTGAACGCATCCGGCGTCGAGATGTCGGGCTTCGGCGCGCCCGCACGGACGATGACGCCATAGCCGACGCGCGCGATATCGATGGTGGGCCCGGGCGCAAAGCGGGCCTTTGCGGCGGCGTCCTTGAAGACATCGACGGGCACGACGACCACATCGAACGGTGTGCCCGCGTTCACGCGCGCGATGATGTTGGGCGTGGAATCGAAATGGCTGACGAGCTTGTGGCCGGTCGCCTTCTCGAATTGCGGGGCAATCGCATTCAATGAGGCGGTCATCGAGCCGCCGCCGATCACCTTGAGTTCGGCGGCTCGCAAGCGAAGCTGCGGCGCCATGACGAGAATCCCGGACAGGACTGTTGTGACTGATGAACAGCGGCTTGCTCATGACACCCTCCCGGTGGTTTCCGGCTTGGTCTAATCCGCAATCGTGACGTCGGCGACGAAGGCCGGCTCGCGCACCGCCTGGCCGGTGAAGGGCGTAGCCCTCCTCGAACCAGGAGCGCGGCGCAGGCGCGCCCCACAGCGTCTGCCGGCGCGGGTCCTTCAGCGACCAGCGCAGCGGCTCGTGGTCGTGATCGCCGGTGAAGTAATCGCTGGTGTAGAGCTCGAGGCGATGGCCGTCGGGATCGCGGACATAGAGGAAGAACGCATTCGAAATGCCGTGGCGGCCGGGGCCGCGCTCGATGTTCTTCAGGTAGCCGCTGGAGGCCATGACGTCGCAGAGATGCAGGATGTTCATCGCCGTCGGCGTCCAATAGGCAAAGTGGTGCAGGCGAGGGCCCGTGCCATTGGTGATGGCGAAATCATGGACATTGCCCTTGCGGTGCATCCAGGCCGCCGCGATGCGCCCGTTCGGTCCGTCTTCCTCGCCATATTCGGTCAGGCGGAAGCCGAGCCGGGCGTAGAAGTCGACGGTGTTCTGAACTTCGGGCGGCGAAGACGTTGAAATGGTCGAGCCGCTGCGGATGGCAGCCCTTGTAGAGGTCGTAGCGCCGCAGCAGATGCGGGCGCTTGTCCATCGTCGCGTAAAGTTCGAGCTGGAAGCCGGCGGGATCGGTGAACTGCAGGGTGCGGCCCTGGAACGGCTGCTCGGCGAAGGCGTAGGTGATGCCGTTCTCGGAAAAGAAGCTGGCCGCCTTGTCGAGGTCGCCGTCATTGCCGACCTTGAAGCCGAGCCGGTTGCAGGCCGCGGCAGTGCGCCTTCCGCAGCACCAGCGAGTGATGCTGATGCTCCTCGCTGCCGCGCAGATACGACCGCCTTGTCGTCGCGCGTCCTCGACATGCAGGCCGACGGTGGTCTCGTAGAACGCGCGGCTCGTGTCGAGGTCGGTCACGTCGAGCACGGCGTGGCTGCAGCGGATGATGTTGAACGGCGGATCGAAGATGTGTGTCGGAACGGGCATGTGGTTTCCCTGCCTGAGTTCGTCGATCTCCGGTGAGGAGGCGCGCAAGCCAGATCTCGAACCATCTGGCCGGTTCCGTCGTTCGAGTGCTTGCGCATCGCCCTCGGAATGACGGGTTACAGTCCCAGTTTCTGAATCTTGTGCGTCCCGCGCGCGAGCGAGACGTGCTTGGTTTCCATGTAGAAGTCGAACGAGTAGTCGCCGCCGTCGCGGCCGATGCCTGACGATTTCATGCCGCCGAACGGCGTCGGCAGATGGCGGACGTTTTCGGAATTGAGCCAGATCATGCCGGCTTCGAGCGCATCCGCCACGCGCAGCGCGCGGCCCATGTCGCCGGTCCAGACATAGCCGGTCAGGCCATACTGCACGCCGTTGGCGATCTCGATCGCGTCCTTCTCGTCGCTTGAACGGGATCACGGTCAGGAACGGGCCGAACACTTCTTCCTGCGCCACCCGCATCTTTGCAGTGCGCGCCGGTGACCAGCGTCGGCTGCACATAATGCCCGCCGCCGGGGCCGTCATGCGGCTTGCCGCCGACCGCAATGGTGGCGCCGTCCTTCTGCGCGACGTCGAAATAGCTGCAGACTTTTGCCAGATGCCGCTCGTGGATCAGCGGCCCGATTTCGGTGGCGGGATCGAGGGGATGGCCGACCTTCAGCGCCTTCACCCGCGGCGGTGAGCTTTCGATGAATTTTCGGCGATGCCCTCCTGCACCAGCAGCCGGCTCGACGAGGTGCAGCGCTCGCCGTTGAGCGAGTAGATCATGAACACGACCGCATCGAGCGCGCGGTCGAGATCGGCGTCGTCGAACACGATCACCGGGTTCTTGCCGCCGAGCTCGAAATGCACGCGCTTCAGGGTCGGCGCGCCCTGCGCCATGATCGCCGAGCCCGTCGAGCTCTCGCCGACGAAGCCGATCGCCTTGATCGCGGGATGCTCGGTCAGCGCCTTGCCGGCTTCCTCGCCCATGCCGTGCACGGTGTTGAGCACGCCGTCGGGCAGGCCGGCCTGTTTCGCAAGCTTTGCCAGCAGGTCGGCCGTCACCGGCGACCATTCCGCCGGCTTGTGCACCACGGTGCAGCCGGCGGCCAGCGCCGGCGCGATCTTCCAGGTCGACAGCATGAACGGCGTGTTCCACGGCGTGATCACGCCGACCGGGCCGATCGGCACCCGGGTCGAGATGTTCCAGTGCTCCTCGCTCGGCGTGTTGAGGCCGTCGCGGGCCTCGGCGCATTTGTCGGCGAAGAAGCGGAAATTCTCGGCCGCCCGGATCGCGGCCTTGGCCATGAAGCGATGGGCCTGGCCGGTGTCGATGCATTCCAGCACCGCGATGTCGTCGGCATGGTCCTCGATGGCGTCGGCCACGCGATGCAGCAGCTTTCTTCCGCATCGCCGCCGAGCATGTCGCGCCAGGATTTGAAGGCCATGCGCCGCCGCGGTCGCGGCGCGGTCGATGTCCTCGGCATTGCCGCGGGCGACGGACGCCAGCACCGCGCCGTCGACCGGAGATTTCGTCTCGAACGTCTGGCCTGAGATCGACGGCACGGTCTTGCCGTCGATCATATGCCCGATGCCCTCGGCTCTTCAGTTTTGGCGAGCAGGGGAGCGGCGCGGTCGCGGTTGGCCTGAAACACGATCCTTTCGGTGTCGACCTTATCCATGGGCAGTCTCCACCTTCAGGGCGTCGTGGATGTTGTTGCGCTTCCAGCTGGTTTCCTTGTCGTTGATCTGCATGTCGAACGACAGCGCGAACTTGCTCGTTCGCAAACACCGGATCGAGATGGGCGGACAGCGCCTTGAAGATATGCTCGCCGGCCTTCTTGCGGGTGGCGAGATCGCGGCCCTCGCCGAGCCGCAGCACCATGTCGAGGAAGCCGTAATTCATGGCCGCCGTCGGCGATCGCATAATGCTCGCATCTGATGGCGCGGACGCGAATGCCGCCGAGCGGGAAGATGCCGGTTTCGACCGCGGCCTTGCGCACCAGCTTCGACGACCGCGCCCATGTCGACGCGCGGCATCGAGATTGGCTGAATATTCGATCGTGAAATGCGGCATGTCTGCGATGACTCCCGCTCTTCCGCAAAGCATCAGGCGAAGTAGCAGCTCACGGAGCCATAAGGACCATAGTCGGCCTGGATCGTGTCGCCCTTGCGGGTCTCGATCGGGCGGATGAACGATCCCGCCAGCACCACTTGCCCGGCTTCCAGCGCCAGCCCATTCGGCGCGATCTTGTTGGCGAGCCAGGCCACGCTGGTGGCGGGATGATTGAGCACGCCGGCGCGCAAGCCCGGTCTCTTCCGAGCTGGCCGTTGCGAGAAACACAGCGCGCCGATCCAGCGCAGATCGGCATCCATCGGCCGTGATCGGACGGCCGCCGAGCACGATGCCGGCATTGGCGGCGTTGTCGGCGATGGTGTCGAAATCTTTCGGGTCGCCTTGGTCTGCGGATCGACCCGCTCGACCCGCGTGTCGAGAGATCTCCAGCGCGGGCACCACGAAATCGGTGGCGTTGAGCACGTCGAACATCGTGCAGTCCGGTCCCGAAAGCCGCGACTTCATCACGAAGGCGAGTTCGGCCTCGACGCGGGTGGCGATGAAGCGGTCCGACGGCACCAGCCCGCCATCGGCAAAGAACATGTCGTCGAGCAGGATGCCGGAATCCGGCTCGTCGATATTGAGCGCGCTCTGCATCGCCTTCGAGGTCAGGCCGATCTTGTGGCCCTTGACGATCGCGGCCCTCAGCTGACCTTCATCTCGACCCAGGCCTTCTGGATGGCGTAGGCGTCTTCGATCGTGATGCCGGGATGTTCGAGCGAAAGCTGCCGGATCTGCTTCCGGGTCTTTTCGGCCTGATCGAGCCGCTCGGCGGCGCTTGCGGATGTCGTCCTGGGAAAGGGCCATATGCGTATCAGCAAAAAAGGGTGCTGGAAATATGTTTAACATGTTAAGTGATATCGCGCAAACCGATTTGGTGCTTGTTGCAACGCAAAACTTTATCCTTCTCCCGATCAACGATTCCTGATGGCGGACGACTGAAGATGGCAGCAAAGAAATCGCCGGACGGATCGCACGCGGCGCCGGCAAAGCGGGCGAGATGCGCGGCGTGCCGATGCGCGAGTTCTCCCGCTCGCTGCCGATGTCGCTGCTGCGCGCGCGCGAAGCGGTGATGCGGCAGTTCCGTCCATCGCTTGCGCAATCACGGGCTGACCGAGCAGCAATGGCGGATCCTGCGCGCGCTGACGGCGGTGGACACCATCGAGGTCACCGGAGCTGGCGCGCGTCGCCTTTCTGCTGGGGCCGAGCCTGTCGCGGATCCTGCGCGATCTCGAAGCGCGCGATCTGATCGAGCGCCGCACCGCCGAAGGCCGATCTGCGCCGCGGCGTGGTGTCGATCTCACCCAAGGGCTGAAGCTGATCGAGGCCGTCGCGCCGGCCTCGGAAGCGATCTACGCCGAACATCACCAGCCGCTATGGCGCCCGCAAGCTCGCCGAATTGCAGGACATGCTGGCCGAGCTCGAGCGCAGCCTTGCGGACATGGAAGTGGCCGGTGAGGCAGACGCTGAGGCCGACGAGTAAGCGCAAATTTGCATGATGCTAGCGGCCCGATGCATAACGGCCGCGCAAATGATTGCAATCATTTGTCTAATGCGATGAGACACGCGCGCGATTTTTCGCTCAAAGTGCCGGCCAAGCCGGTCATCAAAACCGGTGTGGGAGTTGCAGGGTTCGCCGCTGATTCGCGCGGCCTATCCCGGTGCAAGGACAGGGCTGAAATCCGAACATGGTCACCATCCAAGTTCAACAATCTGATCGATTTCGTCGCCGAGGTATTTTCCCATTCGGAATCCTCGCCCGAAGAAGCCAGGCGCATCGCGACCTATCTGACGACCGCCAATCTCACCGGCCATGACAGCCACGGCGTGATCCGCGTGCCGGTCTATATCCGCTGGAAGAAGATGGGCTACGGTCGTTCCCAACCAGACCGCCGAGGTCGTCGTCGATACGCCGTCGCTCGCCGTGGTCGATGGCAAGTTCGGCTACGGCCAGACCGTGACGCCGCACGCGGTGCAGGATCGGCATCGAGAAGTGCAAGAAGGCGGGACTAGCCGCGGTCGCGTTGCGCAACGCCGGGCATATCGGCCGCGTCGGCGACTGGGCCGAAATGGCGGCCGCCGAAGGACTGGTGTCGGTGCATTTCGTCAACGCCGCGGGCTCGCTGCTGGTGGCGCCGTTCGGCGGCGTCGAGAAGCGGCTGTCGACCGCGCCCTATTGCGTCGGCATTCCGCGCCAGGGGCAGGATCCGATCGTGCTCGATTTCGCCACCTCGATCGTCGCCGAAGGCAAGGTGCTGGTGGCAAGCCGCGGCGGCAAGAAACTGCCGACGGGCGCGCTGGTCGATGCCGACGGCACGCTGAGCGAGGATCCGTCGGTGCTCTACGGGCCGCTACACGCCGGACGGGCCGCGCGACCACACCAAGGGCACAGGCGCGATCCGCGCGTTCGGCGAGCACAAGGGCTCCGGGCTGGCGTTCATCTGCGAGCTGCTCGGCGGCGCGCTGACCGGCACCGGCGCCACCGCGGCGGACCGGCAGCTTCGCCAACGGCATGCTCGCGTTCTATGTCGATCCCAAGGTGATCGACACCAGCAATTTCTTCGACGGCGAAATCTCGCGCTATCGCCGACTTCATCCGGGCGACCAAGCCGATCGCCGGCGTCGATGCCGGTGCTGATCCCCGGCGATCCCGAACGCAAGATGCGGGCCGAGCGCACCAAGAACGGCGTGCCGCTGCCTGACGATACCTGGGCCGCGATCGTCAACACCGCGCGCGAGGTCGGCGTCAGCGAAGCCAGCATTCAGCGCGCTACCAGCTAATCAACTCCGTGAACTCCAACAATTGTAACGATCACAAAGGGAAAGCGATCAATGGCTACCAACAACGTCAAGAAAGTATGGGCCTCGGGCAAGGCCGTGGTGAACGCGTGGCTCGCGATCCCGTCCGGCTTCTCGGCCGAAGTGATCGCGCAATGCGGCTTCGACAGCGTCACCGTCGACATGCAGCACGGCGTGCAGGATTACCTCTCGATGGTGCAATGCTTCCAGGCGATGAACGGCCATCCGGTGACGCCGATGGTCCGCGTGCCCTGGAACGAGCCCGGCATCATCGGCAAGGTGCTCGACGGCGGCGCCTATGGCGTGATCTGCCCGATGATCAACACCCCGCAGGAAGCGCAAGAACCTCGGTCGCCTACGCCAAGTATCCGCCGAAGGGCACGCGCTCGAACGGCCCGATCCGCTCCGGCATGTACGGCTCGGCCGGCACCTATCAGCAGACCGCCAACGACGAGATCGTGCTGCTGCCGATGATGGAGACCAAGACCGCGGTCGAGAACATGGAATCGATCCTCGACGTCGAGGGCATCGACGGCGTCTATATCGGCCCGTCCGATCTCGGCTTCTCCTATGGCCTGGTGCCGAAGCTCGACCGCGACGAGCCGGAAATCCTCAAGATCTACGAGAAGATCGTCAAGGAATGCGGCAAGCGCGGCCTCCATCCCGGCATCCACTGCTCCGGCGCCGATGGCGCGGTGCGCGCCATCAACATGGGCTTCAAGCTGGTGACGCTGTCGAACGAGAGCGGGCTGATGATCGACCTACGCCAAGATGCAGGTGAACCAGACCCGCAAGGATTCCGCCGGCAAGGCGTAAGAAGCGTAAGACACGAATAGCGAGTGGCGAGTGGGGATCGTTCAATTCGCCACTCGCTACTCGCCAACCTCGAGGAGGTACCCAAATGACCCCGGCACCCGTCATCCGCCTGCATCCTGACGATGGCGTGCTGATCGCGCGCTCGAGCCTGCCGCCGGGCATGGTGGTGGCCGACGGCGTCACCACGGTCGAGCGGATCCCGGCCGGCCACAAGGTTGCGATCAAGCCGATCGCGGTGGGCGAGCCGGTACGCCGCTACGGCCAGATCATCGGCTTTGCGACGGTGCCGATTGCGCCGGGCCAGCACGTGCACACGCAAAACTGCGGCATGGGCGATTTCGCCAAGGACTATGCCTACGGCGTCGACGTCAAGCCGGTGCCGAATTTCGATCTGCCGGCGACCTTCGAGGGCATCCGCCGCGCCGACGGCCGCGTGGCGACGCGCAACTATATCGGCATCCTCACCTCGGTGAACTGCAGCGCCCATGTCGCCGGCATCGTCGCCGACATGTTCAAGAAGAATCCGTTCACCGGCGACAATCCGCTGGCCGATTTTCCGAATGTCGACGGCGTGGTCGCGCTGACCCACAAGACCGGCTGCGGCATGACGCAGGACGAGCCGCTGGCGCTGCTGCGCCGCACGCTCGGCGGCTATGCGCGGCATGTGAACTTCTCCGCCGTCGTCGTGCTCGGGCTCGGCTGCGAGGTCAACCAGATCGGCGGGCTGATGCAGGAGCAGAAACTCGCCGGCCGCCTGCGCGCGATGGACATCCAGGAAGTCGGCGGCACCCGCAAGACGGTGGAGGCCGGCATCGCCTTCGTGAACGAGGCGCTGACCGACGCCAACAAAGTCAAGCGCGAGCCGGTGCCGGCAAGCGAATTGACGGTGGCGCTGCAATGCGGCGGCTCCGACGGCTACTCCGGCGTGTCAGCCAATCCGGCGCTCGGCGCGGCGAGCGATCTTCTGGTGCGCCATGGCGGCACCGTGATCCTGTCGGAGACGCCGGAGACCTATGGCGCCGAACATCTGCTGACCCGCCGCGCGGTCAGCCGCGAGGTCGGCGAAAAGCTGGTCGGGCTGATGCGCTGGTGGGAGGAATACACCAAGCGCGAAGGCGCCGAGATGAACGCCAATCCGAGCCCCGGCAACAAGGCCGGCGGCCTCACCACGATCCTGGAGAAATCACTGGGCGCGATGGCCAAGGCCGGCAGCACCAATCTGGTCGACGTGCTCAACTACGCCGAGCCCGTCACCAAGAAGGGTTTTGTGTTCATGGACACGCCCGGCTACGACCCGGTCGCGGCGACCGGGCAGGTGGCCGGCGGCGCCAACCTCGTCTGCTTCACCACCGGACGCGGCAGCGTGTTCGGCTGCAAGCCCGCGCCCTCGATCAAGCTCGCCACCAACACGCCGATGTACAAGCGCATGGAAGACGACATGGACGTCAATTGCGGCACCATCCTCGACGGCGAGGAAACCGTGCAGCAATGCGGCCAGCGCATCTTCGAGCTGATGCTGAAGACCGCCTCGGGCCAGCCGACCAAGAGCGAGAGCTTTGATTTCGGCGGCGCCGAGTTCGCGCCCTGGGTGCTTGGCGCGACGATGGTGACGGTCGCGGGCTGCCCTCGCAGGCACGACGGGACACGCCCGGGCGATTGCTTCTATCGCAGCGGGATGAGACAGCGCCCGGAAATAGCTGGCAGCAGATGTGGTCGCGCACTATCGTTGAGCAGCAGCCCGGCCAGGTGATCAAGCAGTCAGGGGCCAACTGCTGGAAAATGGATGAAGTGCCAGCTAAAGCCGGGATGACGTCGCGTGCGGCATTGAGTGTGCTTTGAACAATATCCGGGTCGTTTCCATCGTGCGACGCGCAGCGTTTGTCCGTCAGAAAACCGAACCGTGCGAACAGTGGAGCAATCGCCCCGACACTGGCGAAGAGTTGCCCCTACACTGGGCGGAACAGTTGGGACGATGTCGTCGCCATGCTGAGGCGGAACGTGCGGTCGCCGAGGCGCTGGCGTATATTCGATCCGAAGAAGGTCTGGCCGCCGGTTCGCGGACCGCCGAATGTATAAACAGCGTTCGCCTGAATTCCCAGCTCGATCGCATGGCACGCTCTGCCGCGATCGCGCCAGTGCGCCACCAAGGCTGTGTCCCGTAAAGAAAAGGGTTTTCTCCGAGGTCGGGTCGGCCTTGCGATCGCTGGCTTGATGATGGGCCAAACCGTTTCAACAGCGTCGCTGAACCCTTGATGGAGAACGTCCAGCTTCGCCTGAACGGTGAAATCCGTGATCCAGTCCTGGATCTTTGAAGTGGGTCGGTTGCCGGAAAACGTCACGAATTGTCGCATCATGCCCACCGGCGACGACAAAGCATGCACTTCTGGGCGGAAGGCCAGTGCAGCGGGAGCGTTGCTGCCAAACGCGCGCCCTGTCAGTTTCCAGCCCTTCAGGAGGTCGATCGACTTTACCGGCTTCGCCTGCGGTCTCGTAGCGCCAGCTGCGACAACCACATCATGCGCTCTGCGCATTTTCCAGCTTGAAATCCGACCTGACCTCGAAACCTCGTCCAGCGCGTTAGCGGGATAGTACTTCTTTCGGCAGTTCGACCAGGAAGCTCATCGGAAATGTCTCCTGTTTCAGTGCGCTTCGGATCGATACGTCGCGCGGCAACCATTGACGAACGGGAGGAACCGTCATGCGCAAGGCGCGGATCAGGCGCGGCTTGTGCAGGCAATGCTTCATTCGACCACAGGTAGATCACTCCGGCAAGCGCAGCGCGCAAATTAGCCTCAGTGTAGGCACCCGCTGCCCGTTGTTAATGCTTGATCCCACCCGGAACCAGTGTTCTGCTTAAAAAAGCCGCTGGAGTCTCCGGTCCGTGTCGATCTTCGTCGCACTACATCACGTCACGCATTACAAATACGACCGACCGATCGATCTCGGCCCGCAAACCGTTCGCCTGCGCCCGGCGCCGCATACGCGCACGCCGATCCTGAGCTATTCGCTCAAGGTCACGCCGACAAATCATTTCGTGAACTGGCAGCAGGATCCGCAGGGCAACTGGCTGGCGCGGTTCGTGTTTCCGGAGAAGGCGACCGAACTCAAGATCGAGGTCGACTTCTCGGCGCAGATGACGGTCGTCAATCCCTTCGACTTCTTTGTCGAGGGTTACGCCAGCACTTTTCCGTTCCAGTACACCAGCGATCTCAAGACCGAGCTCGCGCCTTATCTTCGCCACCGGCGGAGCAGGGGCCGCTGTTCGCGGCGTACTCTGAACGGATATTCCGCGCGAGGCCGACAGCACCGTCAATTTCCTGGTCGAGCTCAACGCGCAACTGCAGAAGAAGATCAGCTACGTCATCCGGATGGAGCCGGGCATTCAGACGCCGGAAGAGACGCTGGCTGCCGGCTCCGGCTCGTGCCGCGACTCGGCGTGGCTGTTGATCCATATCTTCCGTCACCTCGGCCTCGCGGCGCGTTTCGTCTCCGGCTATCTGCATTCAGTTGCGCCCCGATATCGATCCGGTCGAAGGGCCCGCGCGAGGTCGAGAGCGATTTCACCGACCTGCACGCCTGGGCCGAGGTCTATCTGCCCGGCGCCGGCTGGATCGGGTTCGACGTCACCTCGGGCATGCTGACGGGCGAGGGGCACATCCCCGTCGCCGCCACGCCGCACTACCGCTCGGCGGCGCCGATCATCGGCAGCGCCGGCTTCGCCAATGTCGAATTCGGCTTCGAGATGAGCGTCCGGCGCATCCGCGAGGCGCCGCGGATCACGCGGCCGTTCTCCGACGAATCCTGGGCGCGTCTCGATGCGCTCGGCGAGCAGGTCGACGCCGATCTCGAGGGCTGGTGACGTGCGGCTGACCATGGGCGGCGAGCCGACCTTCGTCTCCATCGACGATCTGGAATCGCCGGAATGGAACATCGCCGCGGTCGGCCCGACCAAGCAGGCGCTGGCCGACGAACTGATCCGCAAGCTGCACGCGCGTTTCGCGCCGGGCGGGCTTCTGCATTACGGGCAGGGCAAATGGTATCCGGGCGAAAGCCTGCCGCGCTGGGCGTTCGGCCTCTATTGGCGCAAGGACGGCGTGCCGATCTGGAAGAATGCCGACCTGATCGCGAAGATCGAGAATCCGCGCAAGGCGAAAATCAGAAGACGCCAACGCTTCATGGAAGGCACCGCGAAGCGGCTCGGCCTCGATGCCGACTACGTCATGCCGGCCTATGAAGATCCCGCGCACTGGCTGCAGAAGGAAGCGGCCTTGCCGGTCAACGTCGATCCCAGCGACTCCAAACTGGCCGACGCGGAAGAGCGCTCGCGCATGGCGCGGGTGTTCGATGAGGGCTGAACAAGCCCAAGGGCTTCGTGCTGCCGATCCAGCACGCGGACGCTGATGCCCAAGGATCGATCAAGGGCTGGATGAGCGAGCGCTGGCAGCTCCGGCGCGGCCATCTGTTCCTGATACCGGGCGATTCTCCGCTCGGGCTGCGGCTGCCGATGGCGTCGCTGCCGCATGTCCCTCCCGAAGAGTATCCTGTATGTCGTCGAGCAGGATCCGATGGAGCCGCGCCTCGAACTCGCGGTCGAAGACAAGGACGCTGCGGCAGACGGCGTGCCGGCAAAGCTGGCGCAGAAGCCGAAACCGAAGCCCAAGCCGGTGCGCACGGCGATATCGGTCGAAATCCGCGACGGCGTGCTGTGCGCGCTTCATGCCGCCGGTCGAGAAGGCTCGAAGATTATCTCGAACTGATCGCGGCGGTGGAGGCGACCGCCGAGGAACTGCAGCTCCAGGTTCATGTCGAAGGCTATGGGCCGCCCTACGATCCGCGCGTCGAAGTCATCAAGGTGACGCCCGATCCCGGCGTCATCGAGATCAACGTCCAGCCGGCGCAAAACTGGCGCGAGGCGGTCGATATCACCTTCGGCCTGTACGAAGACGCCGCCAAAGTCCGGCTCGGCGCCAACCGTTTTCTGGTCGACGGCCGCCACACCGGCACCGGCGGCGGCAATCACGTCGTGGTCGGCGGCTCGACGCCGCAGGATTCGCCGTTCCTGCGCCGCCCTGATCTGCTGAAGAGCCTCGTGCTGTACTGGCAGCGCCATCCGTCGCTGTCGTATTTGTTCTCCGGCATGTTCATCGGCCCGACCAGCCAGGCGCCGCGCATCGACGAGGCGCGGCACGACGGGCTCTATGAACTGGAAGTCGCGCTGGCGCACGTGCCGCCGCCTGATGTCGAGGCGCCGCTATGGCTGGTCGACCGCCTGTTCCGGCATATCCTGGTCGACATCACCGGCAATACCCACCGCGCCGAAATCTGCATCGACAAGCTCTATTCGCCCGACGGGCCGACCGGCCGCCTCGGGCTGGTCGAATTCCGCGCGCTCGAAATGCCGCCCGATCCGCAGGATGTCGCTGGCGCAGCAACTCTTGATCCGCGCGCTGATCGCAAAGCTCTGGCGCGAACCGCAGCAGGGCAAGTTCGTGCGCTGGGGCACGGCGCTGCACGATCGCTTCATGCTGCCGCATTTCCTCTGGGAGGATTTTCTCGGCGTGCTCGATGAGCTCCGGCAATCCGGCTACGAGTTCTCGCCGGAATGGTATTCGGCGCAGCTCGAGTTTCGTTTTCCGGTGTTCGGCCGCGTCCATCATGGCGGCGTCGCGCTGGAATTGCGGCAGGCGCTGGAGCCCTGGCACGTGCTCGGCGAAGAGGGATCGGCCGGCGGCACCGTGCGCTATGTCGATTCTTCGGTGGAGCGGCTGCAGGTCAAGGCTGACGGGCTTTGTCGAGGGCCGCCATGTCGTGACCTGCAACGGCAGGCGGATGCCGATGACGGCAACCGGCCGTTCCGGCGAGGCGGTCGCCGCCGTCCGCTTCAAGGCCTGGCAGCCGGCCTCGGGGCTGCATCCGACCATCCCGGTCCACGCGCCGCTGACATTTGACTTGATTGATACCTGGAACGGCCGCTCGCTCGGCGGCTGCGTCTACCACGTCGCCCATCCCGGCGGCCGCAGCTACGATACCAAGCCGGTCAATTCCTATGAGGCGGAAGCACGGCGGCTGGCCCGGTTTCAGGATCACGGCCACACCCCGGGCAGGATCGATCCGCCGCCCGAGGAACGCACAATTGAATTCCCTTTGACGCTCGACTTGAGGACGCCGCTCCTGCATCTAATCGGGAGCGACGGTCTTAAGGAATCGGAATGGCAAGCCAGGGCAGCAATCAGGAAAGCAAGGCCCGTCCGGGCCAGCGCCGGATCGCGCAATGGACGCGCGACTATGCGCGGCTGCCCGGCATTCCCGACGAATATATCGGCCAGGACGGCGCGCCCCGCGCGGCGTGGAGCCGGTTCTTCGATGCCTTCGCCGCACTTGTCGCCGGCCGATATCGAGCGGCGCTTCGCCTCCGCCGACCGGCATCTGCGCGAGGCCGGCGTCACCTATCGCGCGCCCGGCGAGACCGCCGACCGGCTGTGGCCGCTCAGCCATCTGCCGCTCATCATCGACGAGGCCGATTGGCAGCAACTGACCACGGGCATCGCGCAGCGCGCCCAATTGTTCGAAATGGTGCTGCGCGATCTCTATGGCGAGGGCCGGCTGGTCACCGATGGCGCGGTGCCTGCGGCCGCGATTGCCGGCAGCAACGAATATCTGCGCGCGGTTTGCGGCGTCAAACCGCCCGGCGGCCGCTATCTTCACTTCTATGCGGCCGATGTCGGCCGCGGCCCCGATGGGCGCTGGTGGGTGCTGAACGACCGCACGCAGGCGCCGTCGGGTGCCGGCTACGCGCTGGAAAATCGCCTGGTGCTGTCGCGCGCCTTTTCCAACCTCTACAAGTCGATGAATGTCGAGCGCGTGGCGCCGTTCTTCGAGGCATTCCGCGATCGCTGCGCGCCAGCGCCGATCGCGACGAGCCGCGGATCGGGTTGCTGACGCCGGGCGCCTTCAGCGAGACCTATTTCGAACACGCGACGCTGGCGCGCTATCTCGGCTTCCTGCTGGTCGAGGGCGACGATCTCGCCGTCAGCGGCGACCGCATCCACATCCGCACCGTCGCCGGCCTGAAGCGGCTCGACGTGCTGCTGCGCCGGGTCGATCTCAATTTTCTCGATCCGCTCGAGCTCGATGCGTCCTCGCATCTCGGCGTGCCCGGCCTGATCGACGTGCTGCGCAAGAACGGCGTCGTCGTCGCCAACATGCCGGGCTCCGGCGTACTGGAGGCGCGGGCGCTGCTCGGCTTCCTGCCCAGCCTGTGCCGGCGTCTGCTCGGCGAGAATCTGATCATGCCGCACATCGCGACCTGGTGGTGCGGGCAGAAAGCCGCGCGCGAGGAGGTGCTGTCGCGGCTGGAGGATTTTGCGATCGAGGGCGCCTATGGCCGGGCCGTTCCGGCTTTTCCGGCAACGGGCCGGTGCTCGCCGGCGAGTTGTCGCCTGCCGAGCGCGACCGGCTCAGGCAGCGCGATCGCCGACCGCGGCATCGATTATGTCGGCCAGGAACTGGTGCGGCTGTCGACGACGCCGGTGTGGGAGCAGGGCCGGATCACGCCGCGCCCGTTCGTGCTGCGGGTGTTTGCCGCGGCAACGCCCCAGGGCTGGACCATTCTGCCCGGCGGTTTCTGCCGAATTGCCGAACAGCCCGATGCCCGTGCCGTCTCGATGGGCGATGGCGCGCGGTCGGCGGATGTCTGGATTGTCTCCGACAAGGCGGTGTCGGCTTCGACGCTGCTGCCGGCGGCCGACAGCCGTGCGCATCCGGCGCATCGCCGGCGTGGTCCCGAGCCGCGCTGCGGACAATCTGTTCTGGCTCGGCCGCTATCTCGAGCGCGCCGAGGCGACGCTGCGGCTGATCCGCGCGCTCGGCGCGCCGATGCGCGACCCCGTCAAGGGATCGTCGACCACGCTGCCCTCGGTCGAGCGCATCCAGCGGCTTCTGGTGACCTGGGGCGCGACCTCGCAGGCGACGCGGACCAACCCGCGCAAGGGTCGTCGCCGAGGCGCTGCAGAGCCGGACAAATTCGGCTCGGCGCTGTCATTGGCAAAATCGGCGCAGCGCACCGCGAGCTCGTTGCGCGAGCGGCTTTCGCCCGACGCCTGGCAGATCATCACCGAGATGGTGGAGCGTCTCGCCTCTGCAGGTCGACGACGATGACAGCGTCGTCAGCGCCGCCGAACTGACGCTGCAGGAACTGGCAAGCTTCGCTGGCCTGGCGCAGGAAAACATGAACCGCGCCGCCGGCTGGCGCTTCCTCGACATGGGCCGCCGCGTCGAGCGCGCCATCAACACCGCGCGGTTCGCGCGGCAGTTCGCCTATGACGAAGCCGGCGACGAAGACCTCGATGTGCTGCTGACGCTGGTGGATTGCCAGATCACCTATCGTTCGCGCTATCTGGTCGGCCCGGCGCTGGCGCCGGTGCGCGATCTCGCGGTGCTCGATCCCTATAATCCGCGCTCGGTCGCGTTTCAGGTCGCGGCGCTCAACGACCACATCGCCGCACTCCCGAGCCTGAAGGAGCACGGCCTGATCGAGCGGCCGCAGCGGCTGGCGGTGGCGTTGCAGGCGACGCTGACGACAGCCGAGGCCGCGGCGCTGGATGTCAAAACCCTGTTCGCGCTGGAGCAGGACCTGCTCAATCTCGCCGACGCCATCGGCCTGCATTACTTCCCGCACGGGCCCAATGCGAGCCGGCCGGAGAAGCTCACGGGCCTCGCGTGATCTACGACATCCGTCACGTCACGACCTACAGCTACGAAAGCCCGGTGAGTTTTGCGCGGTGCTCGCTGCGGCTGGAGCCGCGAGTCGGGCGACGGGCAGCAACTGATCTCCCATTCGGTCGAGATCCGGCCGCGGCCGGCGGACCGCACGGTGCGGCGCGATTTTTTCGGCACCCATACCGAGAGCATCCTGATCGAAACCGCGCATCGCAGTTTGCGGATCGATCCCGCTCGCGGGTTTCGGTGTCGCGCAAGGCGCTCGACCGCGCCGCGCCAAGCCCGTCATGGGAGGATATCCGCGACGTGGCGTTCGAGGCCACCAGCCTCGGCCCCGTTTCGCCGGTCGGCTATGTCTTTGCGAGCGCGCTGGTGCCGGTGCAGGCGCCGGTCACCGCCTATGCCGCGGCGAGTTTTCCGCCGGGCGGCGGCATTCTTTCGGGCGCCGCCGATTTGATGCGCCGCATCCGCAACGATTTCAGGTACGACCCGAAGGCCACCGTGATCTCGACGCCGCTCAAGGAAGTGTTCGAGAAGCGCCACGGCGTCTGCCAGGATTTTGCCCATGTGATGATTGCGGGCCTGCGCGGGCTTGGGCCTGCCGGCGGCCTATGTCAGCGGCTATTTGCGCACCATCCCGCCGCCCGGGACAGCCGCGCCTGCAGGGCGCCGACGCCACCCACGCCTGGGTGTCGGTGTGGTGCGGCGCTGAGCTCGGCTGGGTCGGCTTCGATCCGACCAACGACATCATGGTCGAGAACGACCACATCATTCTGGCAATCGGGCGCGACTTCTCCGACGTCTCGCCGGTCGATGGCATCATCGTCGGATCGCGCAAGCAGAAGCTCAATGTCGCGTCGACGTGCTGCTGGTGGGAGTGAGGACGCGAAACCGTCATGCCAACCTTGTGCCAGGGCATCCACGTCTTGCTTCACTTTAACACGAAGGCGGATGGCCGACTCCGGCCATGACGAAGAGAGGAAATCGTCAGGTTCCGGTCTTGCGCAGCTGGTCGAACGTATCGGCGCGCAGGTTACGGAAGAACGCCTCGACTTCGCGCGACAGGGTCTCGGCGGTGGCCGTCAGTTCGCTGGATGCGGTGAGGACGGAGGCCGCTGCGCCGTGTTGGTCGTGCCGATGGCCTCGCTGAGCGAGCCGATATTGACGACCAGGGTTCCGTTGCCCTGCGCCGCCAGTTGGGCATTCGCCGAGATCTCGCGGGTCGCCGCGTCCTGCTGTCCGATGGCGCCTGCGATGATCGATGTCACCTCGTTGATCTCGCGCACGGCGTTGCCGATCTCGCGGACCGCATCGACGGAGTTTCTGGTCGAGGTCTGGATCAAGCCGACGTTCTGGCCGATCTCGGCGGTCGCCTTGGCGGTCTGCTCGGCCAGCGCCTTGACCTCGTGGGCGACGACGGCAAAACCGCGGCCGGCGTCGCCGGCGCGCGCGGCTTCGATGGTCGCATTGAGCGCCAGCAGGTTGGTCTGCTCGGCGATCGCCTGGATCAGGCTGAGCACGCCGTCGATGCGCTGGGTCGCGGCGGCGAGGCCCTCGATTTCGGCGACCGATTTCTCGGTGCGCTGGCCCGCCTGCTCGACGGCGCCGGCCGATTGGCGGACCTGGCGGCCGATTTCCTCGACCGAGGCGGAGAGCTCTTCGGCGGCGCTGGCGACGGCGGAGACGTTGCTGGAAGCCTGCTCGGTCGCGCCGGAGGCCGCCACCGCGCGTCCGCTGGCGTCCGACGAGACGCTGGCGATGGTCTGGGCGGTGCCGCGCATCGAGGTCGCATTGTCGGTGACGGCGCGCAGCACGCCGCCGATCGCTTCGCGGAAGGCGTCGACCGAGGCTTCGATGTGACGGGTGCGCTCGTCGCGCGCCTGCGAATCCTCCAGCACCTGCGAATTGAGGTTGCGGTTGCGATCCATCGCCTCCTGGAAGATCTTGATCGCGCGGGCCAGCGCGCCGATCTCGTCGGCGCGGCCGGTGTGCGGAACCTCGACGCCTTCGGCGCCATCGGCGACGCTGCTTGATGGTCGTCGGTGATGACCGAAAGCGGGCGGGCGATCGAACGGGCGATGATCAGCACGCCCATGACGACCACGACCAGCGCGAGGACGCCGAGGCAGGTCAGCACGAAGGCCATCGTGTGGTTGGCGTCGGTCTGCTGCGCCAGTTTCTTGCTGCGTTCGGCGTAGACCCTGGACAGCGCCTCGAGATCCTTGTTCAGCGCCGTGCGCACTTCGCGGTTGGCGTCATTGTCGCCCCATTCGCGGCCTGCGGCGGCGTTGATCTCGACCCCGCGGCGCACCAGTTCCTTGCGGAAATCGACGAACTGCTCGATGCGCTTCTTGAAGGTGGCGAACTGCTCGGCGTCGTCGGCCTGCACCAGCGCCTGCCAGTTCTTGACGACCTCGAGGATGCGCTCGTTGAACTTGAGCAATCCGTCGCCGTATTTCTTCACCACGGCCGGATCGGTCGACATGTAGACGCCGCGCGATTCCATCACGACCGCATAGACCAGCGAATTGACGCGCTCGACGTTGAGCGCGGCGCGGCTCGCGGTCGACGACCGCTTCGGTCAGTTCGGCGTTCTGGCGGGTGTTGTAGTCCGGACAAAGCGGTGATGGCGGCGACCAGCACCGCGAACAGCGCGAAGATCGGAATACAGCTTGGCTGCGAGCGAAAGCCGGGAGGATCATGGCGCTCACCAGAAATGGCTGGTGGATTTGCAAATTTCAGCCATGTCGGCACTCCAGAAGAGGCGGGTGGGCGCCGTCGGCCGTGCTCAAATTGTGCGAAAGTTTGATGGAGAATCTCTTAACGCGCGAATTTATGCCGACTCGCAACGTAATGGAAATTTATTAGTAATTAATCAAATATTTGTAAGGATCGATTGTGCGTTTCCGTCGGGAAAGAGTTGCGCATTTCTGCTGCGACCAGAGCGCGCACCTGGCATGGCAGAGCACCAATTGTGCAAGCGGTTCGAGCGCTTCGGCGCTGGCACGATTGCACGCGAGATGATAGCGCTCGCAACCGCCCATGGACGCAGTAGATGGGCGCGGAGCCGCCATGGTCTATCGCCAAGTCATCGATGCCACCTCTTACGTGTTCGATGATTTGCGCGACCTGCTCGCCAAGGCGACGCCGCCGCGTTCCGGCGACCGCCTCGCCGGCGTCGCGGCCGACAGCGCCGAGCAGATGATCGCGGCGCGGATGGCGCTCGCCGACGTCCCGCTGCAAGCAATTCCTCAACGAGGCCGTTGATCCCTTACGAGGACGACGAGGTCACCCGCCTGATCATCGACAGCCACGACGCGCCAGGCTTTGCTGCCGATTTCGTCGCTGACCGTCGGCGGCTTCCGCGACTGGCTGTTGTCCGATGCCGCGACCGGCGAGACGCTCGCGAAACTGTCGCGCGGCATCACGCCGGAAATGGCCGCGCGGCGTCTCAAAGCTGATGCGCAATCAGGACCTGATCCTGGTCGCGAAGAAATGCGCAGGTGACCTCGGCCTTTCGCAACACCATCGGCTTGCGAGGGCGGATGAGCGTGCGGCTGCAGCCCAATCATCCCTTCGACGACGCCAGGGGCATCACCGCCTCGATCCTCGACGGCATGCTGCTCGGATCGGGCGACGCCTGCATCGGCATCAATCCGGCCAGCGACGATCCGGCCGTGATCGGCGGACCTGCTGCGGCTGCTCGACGGCATCATCGCGCGGCTGCAGATCCCGACGCAGGGCTGCGTGCTCACCCACGTCGACCACCACGCTCGGATTGATCGGGCAGGGCGCTGCCGGTCGACCTGGTGTTCCAGTCGATCGCGGGCACCGAGGCCGCCAACCGCAGTTTTGGCGTCGATCTGGCGCTGTTGCGCGGAGGCGCGCGAGGCGGGGCTGTCGCTGCGCCGCGGCACCGTCGGCGACAATGTGATGTATTTCGAGACCGGGCAGGGCTCGGCGCTGTCGGCCAACGCCCATCACGGCGTCGACCAGCAGACCTGCGAGGCGCGCGCCTATGCGGTGGCGCGCGCCTTCGATCCGCTGCTGGTCAACAGCGTGGTCGGCTTCATCGGCCCGGAGTATCTGTACGACGGCAAGGAGATCATCCGCGCCGGCCTCGAGGATCACTTCTGCGGCAAGCTGCTCGGCCTGCCGCTCGGCGTCGACGTCTGCTACACCAACCACGCCGAGGCCGACCAGGACGACATGGACAATCTGCTGACGCTGCTGGCCGCCGCCGGCGTGCACCTTCATCATGGGCGTGCCCGGCGCCGACGACGTCATGCTGAACTACCAGTCGACCTCGTTCCACGACGCGCTCTATGTCCGCGACCTCTTCGGCCTGAAGCGGGCGCCCGAATTCGACGACTGGCTGGTTGCGTGCCGGCCTTGCCGGTACCGACTTCCGGCTTGCCGGCAACGCGGGTCTGCTGCCCGAATTTGCCGCGCAGGCTGATCGCCTGAGCGCCGGTCGCGCCGTGCCGCCGGCTTTCATGCAACCATTGAACCGCGCCGGGTTAGCGGGCTGCTGAGCGCTGACTGCCACAATCTTGAAGAATTTCTGGCCCAGCTTTCAATGTCGTGCTTAAACTTGCGGAAGGCTGTTGTCTGAGGAAGTTTGATGAGAGCTGAAGGCATCGAGACGGTACGGCGCATCCTGTGCGTCTTCCCGCGCTACACGTCTTCTTTTGGCACATTCGAGCACGCCTATCCGCTGACCGACGGCGTGCAGGCTTTCATGCCGCCGCAGGGCCTGCTGCTGATCGCGGCCTACCTGCCGGCCAACTGGCCGGTCCGCTTCATCGACGAGAACATCCGCCCCGCCACCAAGGAAGACTTCGAGTGGGCGGAAGCGGTGTTCGTCAGCGGCATGCACATCCAGCGCCAGCAGATGAACGACATCTGCCGCCGCGCGCATGCGCTTCGATCTGCCGGTCGCGATCGGCGGGCCGTCGGTCAGCGCCTGCCCGGATTACTATCCCTCGTTCGACTATCTCCATGTCGGCGAACTCGGCGATGCCACCAATGAGCTGATCGCGCGGCTGGCGCGCGATCCGTCGCGCCCGAGCAGCAGGTGGTGCTGAAGACCAACGACCGCCTGCGCGATGACGCGAGTTTCCGATTCCGGCCTACGAGCTCGCGCGAGATCAGGAAATATTTCCTCGGCAGCATCCAGTATTCGAGCGGCTGCCCCTATCAGTGCGAGTTCTGCGACATCCCGGCCTCTATGGCCGCAATCCGCGCCTGAAGACCGCCGCAGCAGATCATCGCCGAGCTCGACAAGCTGCGCGAATGCGGCATCACCGGCATCGGTCTATTTCGTCGACGACAATTTCATCGGCAACCGCAAGGCGGCGCTGGATCTGCTGCCGCATCTGGTCGAGTGGCAGAAGCGGACCGGCTACGTCATGCGGCTCGCCTGCGAGGCGACGCTGAACATCGCCAAGCGGCCCGGAGATTCTGGAGAAGATGCGCGAGGCGTTCTTCGTCACCGATCTTCTGCGGCATCGAGACGCCCGATCCCGACGCGCTGAAGGCGATGCACAAGGACCACAACATGATGGTCCCGATCCTGGAAGGCATTCAGCACCATCAACTCCTACGGCATGGAAGTCGTCTCCGGCATCATCATGGGGCTCGACACCGACAAGCCGGAGACCGCCGACGCGCTGCTCGAGTTCGTCGATGAATCCCAGATCCCGCTGCTGACGATCAATCTGCTGCAGGCGCTGCCGAAGACGCCGCTGTGGGACCGGCTGGAGCGCGAAGGCCGGCTGGTCGACGAGACGACGGGCCGCGACTCCAATGTCGACTTCCTGCTGCCCTACGATCAGGTCGTCAGCTCCTGGCGCAAATGCATGGAAGTCGCCTACGAGCCGGAAAGCTGTTCGCGCGCTATCAGTATCAATGCGAGTACACCTACGCCAATCGGATCAAAGTGCCGGTGCAGCCCGGAGCAGAAGAGCTGGGCCAACATCAGGCGCGGCCTGATCATGCTGCGCAACATTTTCTGGAAGGTCGGCGTGCTCGGCGACTACAGGAAGGTGTTCTGGAAGTTCGCGCTCGGCCGGCTGCGCGCAGCGGCGACATCGAGGGCCTGATCGGCTCGGCGATGATCGCGCCATCATCTGATCATGTTCGCGCGGCGGCCATCGGGCGGTCAGCAGAACGCATCGAACTATTCGATCCGGCTGCGCGAGGCCTCGGTCCCTGCCGAGTAAGTCGACATGAAAACGCCGGCGCCGCCGTCCCGTTCGCTCGAGCGATCTGCGCGCAGCTGACGCCGGCGCGCGGTCGGGCTCGGCCGCGCCGGCGCGAGCCTGCCGACCGACGCGCTGCTCGCCTTCACCGCTCGACCATGCGCGGGCGCGCGACGCCGTTCATGCCGCCTTCGATACGTCGCGATCTCGTGGCCGGAGCTTGACGGCCTCAGGCCTGCAGCGCCGGTTGCAGGTCTCCAGCCAGGCGCGCAACCGGCGCGACTATCTGCGGCGTCCCGATCTCGGACGCATGCTCGATCCGGACCTCGCGGCGCGTGCTGCGGAGCGCAGGCTGCGGTCGCCGATGCCGAGCTTGCCGATCGTCATCGGCGACGGCCTGTCGCCGGCCGCGGTCAACATCCACGCGGTCGAACTGGTCCGCCATCTCGCTGCCGCGCCTTGACGCGAGGACTGGCATCCGGATCGGCCAGTATCGTGGTCGCATCGGGCGCGCGCGTGGCGCTGGGCGACGAGATCGGCGCGGTCCTCGGCGCGCGGATGGTGCGTGATGCTGATCGGCGAGCGGCCGGGCCTGTCGGCGCCCGACAGTCTCGGGGCCTATCTGACCTTTGCACCGCGCATCGGCCTCACCGATGCTGAACGCAATTGCGTCTCCAACATCCACGGCGCTGGGCTTGAGCTACGACGAGGCCGCCTTCAAGATCGCGCTGGCTGGTGCGCGAGGGCCTGGCGCGGCAGATCACGGGCGTCGCGCTGAAGGACGAAAGCGGCGAGGTCGTCGCCGAGCGGCATCGCCGGTCAGGCCGGTGTGACAAATCAGAGACTTAACGCGCATTTTCGTCGATCTGCGCGCCGATTTGCCCTGCCCGCGCGCTTGCCGGATCGGCGTCCGGCCCTGTAAAACGGCGCGCGGTTAATTTACCGCGTGATTTCAAGGGCTAGCGCCGATCGACGATAGCTGGCCAAAGCCGCATTCGCGCCACCAACCGCATAAGCTAAGCTGCAGATTCAGGCCGATGTGAGAACTGGACAGGGTATGCTCGACAAGAACACCGAAAGTCGCGTCCACGTCGAAGCGCATCGAGGAGCCGCCGGCCGGGCACGAGCATCGCCTTCGGGCTCGAGCGCATGGGGCTGATCGCGATCAAGGCGCCGATCGTTGTCCATGCATCATTCTCGCTCGCGCTGATGATCGGCGCGGTCTTCGGCATCGAGCGGATCAAGATCGACGACTCGCTGAGCCAGCTGTTCCGTTCCGATTCCAAGGACTACAAGCAATACGAGGCGGTGACCAAGCGCTTCCCGGCGACCGAATTCGACGTGCTGGTCGTGGTCGAGGGCAAGACGCTGCTGGCGCGCGAGAACCTCGAAAAGATCCGCGACATGGTCACCGACCTGCAGCTGGTCGAGGGCGTGCGCGGTCTGGTCTCGCTGTTTTCGGCGCGCCAGGCGCCGGAGCCCGGCAAGCTGCCGGCGGCGCTGTTCCCGCCCGAACTGCCGCAAGGCGCCGCCTACGACAAGTTCGCCGAGACCGTCAAATCCAACGAGATCATCCGCGGCAAGCTGTTGTCGGAGGACGGCACGCTGGCGCTGATCGTGCTGTCGCTGGAACCGAGCGTCGTTTCCAGCAACGAGCTCGGCAAGGTGGTCGGCGAAATGCGCAAGATCATGGCCGACGATCTCGCCGGGCAGCGGGCTCAACGCCCAGCTCTCCGGCGTTCCTGTCATGCAGCTCGAGATCCGCAACGCGGTCAAGCGCGACGGGCTGACCTACAACATCCTCGGCATTCTGGCCGGCTGCATCATCGCGATCATCTTCTTCCGCAAGATATCGTTCATGGTCGTCGCGGCGTTCCCGCCGATCATCGCGATCCTGCTCGCGCTCGGCGGCCTCGGCTGGGCCGGCTTCAATCTCAACATGTTCCTGAACGTGATGACGCCGCTCATCATGGTGATCAGCTTCTCGGACTCGATGCAGCTGACGTTTGCGGCGCGCGACCGCCTGATCGCGGGCCAGGACAAACTACACCGCGTTCACGAACGCCGTGCTGGTGGTGGGCCCGGCCTGCGTGCTGACCCACGGCACCGCCGGCATCTCGTTCATCGCGCTGCAATTCTCCGATTCTGAACTGATCCGCAAGTTCGGCGAGGCCGGACTTGCCGCCACCATCATCGCGCTGATCGCGGTGCTGTCGCTGGTGCCGGTGTTCGGCGTGCTGTTCGTCCGCAACGAGAAGGTCTTCGCGGTCAAGTTCCAGAGCGCGGACGCCGGCGTGCAGGCGCTGCGCAATTTCTGCTACTGGATCGCGGTGCGCATGGTCAGCCGCCCCGGGCTGTTCAGCCTGCTCGCGGTGCTCGCTCGTCGCCGGCCTCGGCTTCATCTACGCCACGCTGGAGCCGCGCTATCGGCTCGCCGACCAGGTGCCGGACAAGCGGCAGGCGGTGGCGGCGTCGAGCCGCCTCGACGCCAAGCTCACCGGCGCCAATCCGATCGACGTGCTGATCGAATTCCCCAAGGGCGCCTCGCTCTATGCGCCGGATACGTTGAAGACGATCGCCGACGTTCACGCGATGGTCGAGAAATCGGCCGGCGTCGGCAACGTCTGGTCGCTGGAAACGCTGCGCCGCTGGCTTGCCGAGAAGGCCGGCAGCAACGACGTCGCGACGCTGAAGGAGTATGTCAGCGTGATCCCGGAGCATCTGGTCCGCCGCTTCATCTCGGCCGATCAGGATGCGGTGGTGGTGTCGGGCCGCGTTCCCGATCTCGATTCCGAGCGAGATCCTTCCTGTGATCGACAAGCTCGACGCAGGCGCTCGACAAGGTGCGGGCCGAGCATCCCGGCTTCGAGATCGCGGTCACCGGCCTGTCGGCGATCGCCGCGCGCAACAGCGCCAACATGATCGAGAAGCTCAACCACGGCCTGACCGATCGAATTCCTGCTGGTCGCGATCTTCATCGGCCTGGCGTTCCGCTCGGTCGTGGTGATGTTCTCCTGCATCCTGCCCGGCATTTTCCCGGTGGTGGCGTCGGGCACGGTGCTGTGGCTGCTGGGCGAGGGGCTGCAATTCGCCAGCGTGGTGGCGCTGACGGTGTCGTTCGGCCTCGGCCTGAGCGCGACCATCCACTTCCTCAACCGGCTGCGGCTGGAGAGCAAGCCCGGCATCAGTCCGGAACTGGCGGTCGAGCGCGCCACCGTGCTGGTCGGTCCGGCGCTGATCCTGACCACGGTGGTGCTGGCCTGCGGCCTCGTCGTGACGGTGTTCTCCGACCTGCCGTCGCTGCGCCTGTTCGGCTGGCTCAGCGCGTTCTCGATGGTCGCGGCGCTGGTCGCGGATCTCTTCATCCTGCGGCCGACGTCGATGTTCCTGATCAACCTGTCGGAAAAGATCCGCGGCACTGCGGGCACAGCGCGAAGCCGGCGGAGTAGTACGCTTTTTCCATCTCTGCGCGCCAACATTCGACCGCGACCGAGCGGCGTCGAGAAAGTGTCCGCTGGATCGGAAGCGAAGTGAACTGAGCGGCAAAAAGCGTCGCTATGTGCCAATATGCGACATCGCCTCGACGGGCAAAGTCCAACAGAATTGCTTCACGCTCCGATTGTGCCGCTGTTGCTCGTTGCTCCAAATGCCTTTGATTATACGCCAACAGCCAGGACGGTCTGTCGCCTTCGGCATCATGTCGATGCCCGTGCTAGGCGAAATGGCGAAGATGAAGGCCCTCGCTTACGCCGGCAAAAGTCCAGCCGAACGATAGCTGTCGATCATCGCGTCGAAGAGTGAGATATCCGAGCGACCTCTCGCGAAGAGCTGCGCGCCCGCAACGGCCGAATAGATTGCTCGAGCCCGCGCTTGGCTTTCCTTAGGTTTGACGATCCCGGCAGCAGACAGGAGCTTGCTGAGCCACGCCACATTAACGTCGGCAAAGGCCTGAACCTCCTTCTTCACCGTGTCCGGCAGGTCGTCATATTCCGCAGCCATGAAGCTGCAAAGGCACATGCGGTTGTCGCTCGAGAGCGACTTACGAAAAATCTCGGGGTATCGGCGCAGCGCTTTGAGCGGATCAGGCGACTGGTCCGATATAGCTTTAAGGTCCACGACAATATCTTCCCAGTAACGCTTTGCTACCGCTGCCCCGAGATCGGCCTTGGTCGGAAAGTGATGATAGATGCTTGGTGCCTTAATGCCGACTTCGGCGGCGATGTCTCGGAAGTTTAAGCCAGTGTAGCCATGCGCCATCGCGCTCCGTTTTGCTGCAGCAAGAATGATTTCCTTCGAACCTGCGCTCATTGAGCCTTTTCCCTAAAAACCAACCAAGTGGAAGGTAGGGCTTGACGGCAGCAATTCCAAGCCCTAAAGATTAGCTACCAACCACTTGGTAGTCAAAAGGAGAACACGCAGCCTGAACCTTCAAACGGTTCGCTTCGCTTATACGCGGATCGTAGCAGCCGAGCGTGCCGGAACTGGATAACCGGCCCTAACCCAACCGCCTCACCAACCCGTCTCTAAGCCCACCTAGAACAAGGGAGAGTATTATGCCGTTTGCACGTGTCGATCTGATCAAGGGCAAATCTTCGACTATCGCGCCAAACTCGCTGACATTGTGTATGAAGGGATTGTCGGTGTTCTTAAGGCTCCGGATGGCGACCGCTTCATTGTTGTCAATGAGCACGCGCCAGAGAATCTCATCTATGATCGGCACTTCCTTGACATGGATCGGTCGCCTGACTTCATCCTGATCCAGGTGACCAGCACGGTCGGTAACACCAAAGAACTGAAGTTTGCCTTCTACCGGCAGATTGCCGACGAACTCACCAACAAGCTCGGCGTACGGCCCGACGACATCATGATCAACATGGTCTTCGTCAACAAAGAGGATTGGTCGTTTGGCAAAGGGCAGCCCTGGTAGTTGCCTGCTCCTGAAGCTTCTCCCGCCCGGGGGGTCAGCATGGCTCCCCGGACACAGCGGGATAGCTCGGACTGAGCCAATCTGCCCGTTGCTAATATTTTGATTTCTGCCCGAGGCCAAGCAAGCGCGAGGTCCGCTCTTTGGGGTCGTCACTTCGCGACCGAGGTTACCCCCGTGGTGGAATGTCCGCATACGCCCACAGAAGTGACATCTTCCACTGGCGAACAAATCCGCGATGGTTTTGGTGGGCCATTGGTGGGTTGACAAGCGTTCCGTTCATATAAGCCCGGTTCTGCTCGGGCAGTGACCGGGTCGCGCTTAAAAACAGGACGGCTGGAAGCGGCGTCAGGTCTTGATCATCAGGTCTTGATCATCAGGTCTTCGTCATCGTGATCTTGACGCCGCGGATTTCGCCCTTGGAGTCGATCTGCACGACCTGCTTGTTGCCGTTGGTGCGCAAGTTCAGGTTGGCGGCAAATCCGGAAGCCTCGACGAACACGTCGATCTGGCCGCCGCCCGCGGTGCCCTGCAGGTTGCCGAAGATGTTGCGGCTCTTCTCGCTCCAGTTGCCGGAGATGCGGTCACCCTGGCTGGTGACGTCGCTGGAAGATCGAACTTGTAGCTGTCGCTGGCGCAGTGCAGGTTTTGCTTCAGGCCGAGCCCGTTGGCGTTGACCTTGTAGTCGGCCTTGCAGCGGATGTTCTCGGTGGTGCCGTTGGAAAGCGCGACCGTGCCCGCGCCGCTCCAGTTTCCGTCAAAGCCGGCAAACGGGCCTCCCGCCTGGGCATGGCTTGCGGTGACCGACAACATGAGCGCGGCGCCGACGCCAGCAGCTGCGAGAGCCTGACCGAACAAGCTGGAACCAAACAGTTTCATTGTGAGTTTTCCCATCGAAATAGACGTTCTTTGCAAAGATACGTCTCGCCGCATCGAAGATTTAGTGTCCCCGCAGTATGTTAGGTTCAAATGACAGAACGCTGCTTCCGGCAATCGCGCCACGGCAAGACGGCAGTTTCGGCCGGCGGGATCGAAAGCATTCACACCAGCGCCGTCGGCGCAGCATCTAGCTTCTGCACGGCATCGTCTGCAACAGCCAATTGTGAGCGAAGCTGTGACGTAAAAATACACTTTAGATATCAGTCGGTTATTGAAGGGCTTACGCAGATCGCCGCAAATTTGGCCGCATTTGCCAGTGCTTGTCCTCTGTTCGTTGCTGCGTTACGCGGCGCCTGCCATCCACAACAAATCCGTCCCGGCGATGCCGAAAGCGCAATTCGGGAACAGGATTTCTGCTGCCGAAATGAAGGAATACGATGCGTAAATTTCTCCTGGCACTCACCCTGTTGTCGATCGCGGTTTCGTCCGGATGCCTTCGCCCAGCAGCAGACGCAGCGGAACGCCGGAGGAGCAGAAGGCCTGCACCCGCGACGTGCAGCGCTTCTGCCGTCCGGTGATCGACCAGGGCGATTTCACCATCCTGGCCTGCCTGCAGCAGCATCGTCCCAAGATCAGCGCCGCCTGCGACCAGGTTCTGAAGAACCACGGGCAATAAGCCGCGTCCGCGCCCGTTAGCCGCCGCGGAAAGCCGTTTCGGCTCGATGTGCGGGCGCACGCGGCGGGGCTGATCAGCCCAGATAGCATTGGTTTTGGCGGCGTATTCCCTATATGGGGCACGCGATCTCCTCGCGTGCGCCGGCAGCATCGGCGCGTGCCGCCAATGCCAGATGAATGTAGCCAGTTCTTGATGACCAGCGCGAGCGACCTGCGATCCGGAAAGACCCACCGCGACGAGAATTTTCCGGTCGCGTCGTGGATCATTCATCCGCGTCACCGGGCGCTGATCCTCAGCTTCTATAATTTCGTCCGGACCGCCGACGACATCGCCGATCACGCGACGCTCGCGCGCCGACGAGAAGCTGCGCTATCTCGACCTGCTCGAGGCGGAACTGCTGGGCAAGGGCGACACGCCAGAAGGAGGCGGTCAGCCTGCGCCACGCGCTGGCCGAGCGCGCGATGCCGCCGCGCCACGCGCTCGACGTGCTGATCGCGTTCCGGATGGACGTCACCAAGCTGCGCTACGAGAACTGGGACGACGTCATTCATTATTGCCGCTACTCGGCGATGCCGGTCGGCCGCTTCATGCTCGACGTCCACGGCGAGAGCACCTCGACCTGGGCCGCCTCGGACGCGCTGTGCGCCGGGCCTGCAGATCAACAACCATCTGCAGGATTGCGCCAAGGACTACAAGAACCTCAACCGCGTCTACCTGCCGCGCGATGCGCTGGCCGCAGCCGGCGCGACCGTCGAGATGCTGGGCGAGGCGAAGTCGCCGCCGGCGCTGTTGCAATGCCTGCAGGCGCTCGCGGTGCGCACCGAAACGCTGCTCAATGAAAGCAAGTCGCTCGGCGCCGAGGTGAAGGATTTCCGGCTCGGGCTCGAGATTGCCGTGATCCAGGCCTTTGCCGACAAGATCGTCGGCATGCTGAAGGTGCGCGATCCGCTCAGCGAGCGCGTGCATCTGAGCACGCTCGAATTGCTCGGGCAGAGCATCGGCGGCATCGCCGGCGAGATGACGCAGCCGCGCCGTCGGACGCCGTCCCGTGTCAAAACCGGCGGCCGGCGCATGACGCTGCAGACGGCGGCGGCCAACGCAGATTACGGCACCACCGCGTCCGGCAGTTCGTTCTATGCCGCGATGCGCATCCTGCCGCGCAGCCAGCGCGAGGCGATGTTCCAGATCTACAGCTTCTGCCGGCAGGTCGACGACATCGCCGATTCCGACGGGCCGCGGCCCGAGCGGCTGGCCGCGCTGCAGCAATGGCGCGACGACATCGATGCGCTATATCAGGGCACATCCGCCGCCGCGCCTGCAGGATTACGCCGCCTCGGTGAAGACCTTCGGCCTCAAGCGCGAGGATTTTCTCGCCATCGTCGACGGCATGGAAATGGACGTGCCGCAGGACATCCGCGCGCCGGATCATGGCGACGCTCGATCTCTATTGCGACCGCGTCGCCAGCGCCGGTCGGGCGTCTGTCGGTGCGGGTGTTCGGCCTGCCCGAGGAAGACGGCATCCTGCTCGCCCATCATCTCGGCCGCGCGCTGCAATTGACCAACATCCTGCGCGACATCGACGAAGACGCCGGCCTCGGCCGGCTCTATCTGCCGCGCGAAGGCCTGCTGCTCGCCGGCATCACCAGCGACGATCCGCAGAAGGTGATCGCCGACCGCGCACTTGCCAAAGCTGTGCCTGCCGCTGGCCGAGCGGGCGAAGATGCATTTCGAGAAGGCCGACGAGATCATGAAGCGCAATTCGCGGCGCGTGGTGCGCGCGCCGCGGATCATGTCGAAATATTACCGCGCGATCCTGGATCTGTTGCTGGCGCGGGGTTTTGCCGCTCCGCGCGAGCCGGTCCGCGTCACACAAGACTGGCGAAGATCGCCATCCTTCTCCGTTACGCGATCATCTGATGCAGAAAACCGTTCATATCATCGGCGCCGGCATTTCCGGCCTCTCGGCGGCCGTGCGGCTGGCCAACGCCAATTACCGGGTGCATGTCCACGAGGCCACGCAAGCAGGCCGGCGGCCGCTGCCGGTCCTATTTCGACGCCGCCACCAATCTCACCATCGACAACGGCAACCATCTGCTGCTGTCCGGCAACCGCCATGCGCTGGCCTACGCCCGCTCGATCGGCACCGAGGCGGGGCTGGTCGGGCCGAAGCGCGCGCAGTTTCCGTTTGTCGATATCTCGACCGGCCAGCGCTGGCAGCTCGATCTCGGCGACGGCCGGTTGCCGCTCTGGGTGTTCGACGAAGCGCGCCGCGTCCCCGATACCAGCCTGCTCGATTATCTCGCACTGGCGCCGCTGATCTGGGCAGGCACCGGACAAGCTGGTCGGCAACGCCATCCCCTGCGAAGGCACGCTGTACCAGCGGCTGGTGCAGCCGCTGCTGCTGGCCGCGCTCAACGTCGATCCGCCCGAGGGCTCGGCCGGGCCTGGCCGGCGCGATCGTGCGGGAAACGCTGCTGGCGGGCGGGCAGGCCTGCCGGCCGCTGATCGCGCGCGACGGCCTGAGCGCGGTTCTGATCGAGCCCGCCGATCAAGCTGCTGCAGGACAAGGGCGCCACCGTCCGGTTCGGCCATGAGCTGCGCGAGTTCGTGATGGCGGGCGGATCAACGTCGGCGAACTGAAATTCGGCGACGACACCATCGCGCTCGGCCCCGACGACGTCGTGGTGCTCGCGGTGCCGCCGCGCCCGGCGGCGTCGCTGCTGCCGGGCCTGAAGACGCCGTCGAAATTCCGCGCCATCGTCAATGCGCATTTCCGCTTCGATCCGCCGCGGATGCCGCCGCCGATCCTCGGCGTCGTCGGTGGGCTCGTGGAATGGCTGTTCGCGTTCCCGCAGCGGCTGTCGGTCACCATCAGCAATGGCGACCGCCTCGTCGACATGCCGCGCGAAGAGCTCGCGCAGGCGATCTGGCGGGACGTCTGCAAGGCCGCCGGCGCTGCAGGGCGATTGCCGTTGCCGCCCTGGCAGATCGTGCGCGAGCGCCGTGCCACGTTCGAGGCGACGCCGGAGCAGAACGCGCTGCGGCCGGGGCCGGTGACGGCGTTCAAAAACCTGTTTCTCGCCGGCGACTGGACTGATACGGGGTTGCCGGCAACCATCGAGGGATCGGTGCGGTCGGGTGACCGCGCCGCCGATCTGGTTCTGGCCAGGCGACAGGCCTGACCGGAGATGCGCGTGACCGGCTTCACAGTAGCCGGTCACGAATAGAGGGATGTCTAGCGAAATGCTTTCCGTCGCAAACATTGCAGCGACCGTGCCGTCGACCGTCGATCCCGCCGCGCTGGAGAAGAGCATCTCTGTCGGCGACCGAAGGCGCTGCTCGGCTATCGGCAATCCGACGGACACTGGGTGTTCGAGCTGGAAGCCGACAGCACGATCCCGTCGGAATATGTCCTGCTGCGCCACTATCTCGGCGAGCCCGTCGACAGCGGCGCTCGAAGCCAAGATCGCGAACTATCTGCGCCGCACGCAAGGCACGCCATGGCGGCTGGCCGCTGGTGCATGACGGCCCGTTCGACATGAGCGCCAGCGTCAAATCCTATTTCGCGCTGAAGATGATCGGCGATTCCGTCGATGCGCCGCATATGGTGCGGGCGCGCGAGGCGATCCGCTCAGCGCGGCGGCGCCGCCCGCAGTCAACGTCTTCACCCGCTTCCTGCTGGCGCTGTACGGCGTGCTGAGCTGGCGCGCGGTGCCGGTGCTGCCGATCGAGATCATGCTGCTGCCGATGTGGTCGCCGTTCCACATCAACAAGATTTCCTACTGGGCGCGCACCACGATCGTGCCGCTGATGGTGCTGGCGGCGCTGAAGCCGCTGCGCGAAGAATCCGAAGGGCGTCGGCATCGACGAATTGTTCCTGCAGGATCCGCAAGTCGGTCGGCATGACCGCCGAAGGCGCCGCATCAGAGCTGGGGCTGGTTCCTGCTGTTCCGCGCGCTCGACAGCATCCTGCGCGCGATCGAGCCGCTGTTTCCGAAGAAGCTGCGCGCAGCGCGCGATCGACGCCGCGCTCGCCTTCACCGAGGAGCGGCTGAACGGCGAAGACGGCATGGGCGCGATCTATCCGCCGATGGCCAACATCGTCATGATGTATGAGGCGCTCGGCAAGGGCGCGGATTATCCGCCGCGCGCGGTCACGCGCAGGGGCATCGACAAGCTCCTGGTGATCGGCGAGCACGAGGCCTATTGCCAGCCCTGCGTCTCGCCGGTGTGGGACACCGCGCTGACCTGCCACGCGCTGATCGGAGGCCGGCGGCGAAGAAGCGCTTGCCGAAGATGAAGCAGGGCCTCGACTGGCTGAAGCCGAGGCAGGTGCTCGATCTCAAGGGCGACTGGGCGGTGAAGGCCCCCGATGTCCGTCCGGGCGGCTGGGCGTTCCAGTACAACAACGACTATTATCCCGATCTCGACGACACCGCCGTCGTGGTGATGGCGATGGATCGCGCGCAGCGCGCGTACCGGCAGCCACGGAATACGACACCGCGATCGCGCGCGGCCGCGAGTGGATCGAGGGCCTGCAGAGCCGCGACGGCGGCTGGGCCGCCTTCGACGTCAACAACCTCGAATACTACCTCAACAACATCCCGTTCTCCGACCACGGCGCGCTGCTCGACCCGCCGACCGAGGACGTCACCGCGCCGCTGCATCTCGATGCTGGCGCAGCTCGGCGAGACGGCGCAGAGCAGCAAGGCGACTGGCCGACGGCATCGCCTATCTGCGCCGCACCCAGCTCGCGGAGGGGTCGTGGTACGGCCGCTGGGGGCTGAACTACATCTACGGCACCTGGTCGGTGCTGTGCGCGCTGAACGCCGCCGGCGTCGACCACCAGGACCCGATGATTCGCAAGGCGGTGGACTGGCTGGTCTCGATCCAGAACAAGGACGGCGGCTGGGGCGAGGATGCCGTCAGCTACCGGCTGGACTACCGGGGATTCGAGGCCGCGCCCGTCGACCGCCTCGCAAACGGCATGGGCCTTGCTTGGACTGATGGCGGCGGGGGAGGTCGAAAACCCGGCGGTCGTACGGGGCGTGGAGTACCTAAAAGCACACAGACCGAAAAAGGGCTGTGGGATGAGGCAGCGCTACACGGCAACGGGCTTTCCGCGGGTGTTTTATTTGCGTTATCATGGCTACTCGAAGTTCTTTCCGCTCTGGGCGCTGGCGCGGTATCGGAATTTGAGAAGCACCAACAGCAGGGTGGTAGGGGTCGGGATGTGACTTTGGGGGCGGGGGCCGCCGCGACCGTGGCGCGGATTGAGTTCAGCTCGATTGACGTCAATCCGATTGATCCGCGGCCGGTTTTGATCGTGACAGGTTTGGTGCAGGAGGCCCGCATCGCGGCCGGGCCCGGCATGATCGTCATCTGCAGTTCCAGCGATCCGCAGCAGCTGCGCGCGCTGCTGGCGACGCTGGATCCCTCGACATTTCAGCGGCGTCATCAGCTTTGGCGTCGCCGGCGGGCTCGATCCGTCGCTGAAGTCGGGCGACGTGGTGGTTGCGACCGAGGTGTCTGGCCGGCGACGCGCGGTTTCTGGCCGCGTCTGGCGCTGAACGAGGAGACTGATCGCCAGCGCCGCGCTGAAGCGCCGGCAGCGATCGTCAGAGGTGGCCTGGCCGGCGTCGAGCAGGTGGTTGCCGCCACGGCCTGCAAGGCCGCGCTGCGTTCGGAGACCGGGGCGGCCGCGGTCGATATGGAAAGCCATATCGCGGCAGCCTATGCCGCCAAGGCCGGCGTTCCGCTTCGCGGCGCTGCGGGTGATCAGCGATCCCGCCCAGCCGGGCGCTGCCGGCACTGGCCAAGACCGCCAGTCAAGCCGAACGGCGACATCGACCTGCGCAAGGTGCTGCGCGGGGTGGCGCGCAACCCGCGGACGCTGCGTGCGCTGGTGTCGACCGGCATCGACTTCAACCGCGCGCTGCGCTCCCTGCGCGGCTGCCGCGGCTTCCTGCACGGCGACCGAGGGCCTCGTCCCGGCGAGCATCTGATGCGCCTTCCGGCTGCGGCCGACGAAAGGCCCGATCGCCAGCAGCGGTCCGGCCTCATCTTGAGTCGAGGTCTGTCTTAGTCGCTGCAGCGCGCTTCAGGCGGCCGTGGAAGCCTTCCGCTGCTGCCTTGCTCCTGGGCGGCGAGCGCCTCGTCGCGGCGGATCTCGGACAGGCTGCTTCTGCACCTCGGTCGGAGAAGATGTACTGCGCCGGACGCTGCTTGCTCGAGATCGATCTCGGGCGCCATCGGGCCCGTGGTCGCTGACGCCGCGCAGCGCGACCCACATCGCCTTCAGCGGGTTGTTCAGCGCCGCGTTGGCCGCGGTCGGCTCGTAGCCGCAATGCGCCATGCAGTCGGCGCACTTCTCGTACCTGCCGGTGCCGTAGGTATCCCAGTCGGTGGTCTCCATCAGCTCCTTGAAGGTCTTGGCGTAGCCTTCGCCGAGCAGATAGCAGGGCTTCTGCCAGCCGAAGATGTTGCGCGCCGGCATGCCCCACGGGCGTGCATTCGATAGCTCTGGTTGCCGGCGAGGAAGTCGAGGAACAGGCCGGAATGCATGAAATTCCACTTCTTGCCCTTGCCGAGCGCGAACACGTCGCGGAACAGCTTCTTGGTCTTGGTGCGGTTGAGGAAGTGCTCCTGGTCGGGCGCGCGCTCATAGGCGTAGCCCGGCGACATCGAGACGCCGACGCCGAGCTCGGTGGTGAAGTCGAGGAACTTTGCGATCTCTTCCGCCGGATGGCCGTCGAAGATCGTGGCGTTGACGTTGACGGTGAAGCCGCGCGCTTTCGCGGCCTTGATCGCCGAGACGGCGCGGTCGAACACGCCCTTCTGCGACACCGCCTTGTCGTGGTGGTCCTTCAGGCCGTCGAGATGCACCGAGAAGAACAGATAGGGCGAGGGCTCGAACAGATCGAGCTTCTTCTCCAGCAGCAGCGCGTTGGTGCAGAGCGAGACGAACTTCTTGCGCGCCACGAGGCCGCGCACGATCTCGCCGATCTCCTTGTGGATCAGCGGCTCGCCGCCGGGGATCGCCACCATCGGCGCGCCGCATTCGTCGGCCGCGTCCCAGCATTCCTGCGCCGACATGCGGCGGTTGAGGATCGCATCGGGATAGTCGATCTTGCCGCAGCCGACGCAGGCGAGGTTGCAGCGGAACAACGGCTCCAGCATCAGCACCAGCGGATAGCGCTTGCGGCCAAGCAGCTTCTGCTTGATGAGGTAGCCGCCGATACGCAGTTCCTTGAAGAACGGTATTGCCATTGAGAGATTTTCTTTCTGGACTCTGGGTACAGACGAAGTCTGAAGATCAGCCCAGCAGTCAGTTCGGCCGGAAGCCGGAATTCGATGTTCTCTTCCCGGCCGGGAAGCACCGACACCTTGACGGGTCCGATGCGCCTCAAAGCCTCGATCACGTCGTCGACCAAAACTTCGGGCGCCGAGGCGCCCGCCGTGATGCCGACGGCTTTCGCATCCTTGAGCCAATCGGGGTTCAGCTCGCTGCCGTCGGCAATGAGATAACTCGCGACGCCGACCTCGGTGCCGATTTCGCGCAGCCTGTTTGAGTTGGAACTATTGGCGGCCCCCACCACCAAAATGACGTCCACCAGCTTGCTCAGGTCCCTTACCGCAGATTGGCGGTTCTGTGTCGCATAGCAGATATCCCGGATGTCGGGGCCTTGAATATCTGTAAATCGGGCCTGAAGGGCGGCAATTATGTCTTTTGTGTCGTCCACGCTGAGGCGTGGTCTGGGTGATATAGGCCACCGGGGTGTCGGCCGGCAGGGTCAGCGCCGCCACGTCGTCGACGTTCTGGACCAGCAGGACCGGCCCGGGAACCTGGCCCATGGTTCCCTCGACCTCGGGATGGCCGGCATGCCCGATCAGGATCAGGGCCCGGCCCTTGGACATATACCGCTTGCCCTGATTGTGGACCTTGGTGACCAGCGGGCAGGTGGCGTTGAGGACCGGCAGGCCGCGGGCGGCGGCCTCTTCCTCGACGCTGCGGGCCACGCCATGGGCGCTGAACACGGTCACCGCCATGCGGCGGAACCTCCGACAGGTCCTCGACGAAGATCGCGCCCTTGTTCTTCAGGCTTTCGACCACGTATTTGTTGTGCACGATCTCGTGCCGCACATAGACCGGCGGGCCGTACTTCTCGAGCGCACGCTCGACGATTTCGATGGCACGCACGACGCCCGCGCAAAATCCGCGCGGCTGCGCTAGATACACTTCCATGGGATGTCCATTACGCAAGTTGCACCAAGTCCGCATTCGCAAATCCACCCGAAGGTCTGCCGTGCAGCCGGTCACATCCGGATATTGCAATATCCGCACCAGGACCGGTTCCCGCAGGTATCCCCATCCCAAGCAGCATGGAAGCACAGGACTTTGTGTCAAAAATAGGCGGCGAGAAAAGGTGGATCGCGCAAACGGTTACCGAGATACGGTAACTATGGTACCATAATACGGCTGCTGCGGGAACCGATTCCCTCACCGGTTCGTCACTTTATCGCCCATCCGGACGGGCTATACCGGCCGCCCGAACGCCGTTCCGGTCCCGTTTTGGCGCGCTTCGCGTTGAACCGCTGCGGAAGGTAACCAAAACAACATTAGATCGGCTATCGGGAACTCCGCTAGACAGCGGGCGTTTTCGGCAAGCTCTCCTTGAGATTTAGAAAGAAACGAAGTGCTGACCAGTATTGTTGTCTCGATTGTCAGAACCTGTACGCGGTTTGCCACTCCTCGTCGTCGTCCTCTCGCTGATCCTGGCGGTCGGGGCGGGCTACTATGCCGCCCGCCATTTCGCCATCAACACCGACATCAACACGCTGATTTCGCCCGACCTCGACTGGCGCAAGCGCGACAATCAGTTCGAGGCATGCGTTCGACCGCGAAAGGCTGATTCTCGCCGTGGTCGAGGCGCCGACGCCCGAACTCACCAGTGCCGCGGCCAAGGCGCTGGCCGAAAAGCTCACCGGCGACACCAAGCATTTCGAATCGGTGCACGCCGCTCGGTTCCGGCGAGTTCTTCGAGAAGAACGGGCTGTTGTTCCTGCCGGTGGAAGAGGTCGGCCAAGGTCACCGGCCAGCTCGAAGCCGCCGCGCCGCTGATCGAGATCATGGCCGGCGATCCCTCGATCCGCGGCCTGACCGGCGCGCTGGAAACCGGGCTTGCCGGCGTCAAGCGCGGGCAGGTCAAGCTCGACAATACCGAACGGCCCTTCAACCTGATCAGCGCAGACGGTCGAGGACGTCCTCGAACAAGGGCACGGCGACGTTCTCCTGGCGCGAACTCGTCAGCGACAAGCCGCTGACCGATGCCGACACGCCGCGCCTTCATCGAGTTCAAGCCGATGCTCGACTATCAGCGCGCTCGAGCCCGGCAAGGACGCGACCGACGCGATCCGGCAGGCCGCCGACCGATCTCAATTTCGCCAGACCAATACGGCGCGCGGGTCCGGCTGACCGGTCCGGTTCCGATCGCCAACGAGGAATACGCGACCGTGCAGGACGGCGCGATCGTCAACGGCATCGGCACCGTCGCTGATCGTGCTGGTCATCCTCTGGCTGGCGCTGCATTCGGCGAAGATCATCTTCGCGGTGTTCGTGAATCTGTTCATCGGCCTTTCGATCACGACCGCGGTCGGCCTGATGATGGTGGGATCGCTGAACCTGCTGTCGATCGCCTTTGCCGTGCTGTTCGTCGGCCTCGGCGTCGATTTCGGCATCCAGTTCAGCGTCCGCTACCGCTCCGAGCGCTTCAAGAACGACGATCTGCGCGCTGGCGCTGGAGAACGCGGCGCAGCCGCTGCCGCGGTGCCGCTCTCGCTCGCCGCGATGGCGACCGCGGCCGGCTTCCTGTGTTTCCTGCCGACCGACTACAAGGGCATTTCCGAACTCGGCAAGATCGCCGGCGCCGGCATGCTGATCGCGTTCATCACCAGCATCACGGCGCTGCCGGCGCTGCTGAAGCTGCTCAACCCGCCCGGCGAAAGCGAGCCGGTCGGCTATGCGTTCCTGGCGCCGGTCGATCGACTTCCTCGAAAAGCATCGCGTCACCATCATCGTCGGCACGCTGCTCGTCGTCGTGGCCGGGCTGCCGCTGCTCTATTTCATGAAGTTCGACTTCAACCCGATCAACCTGCGCAATCCGAAGGCCGGAATCGATCGCGACCTTCCTCGATCTGCGCAAGGATCCGCAACACCGGCGCCAACGCCATCAACGTGCTGACGCACTTCGGAAGCCGAAGCGAAGAAGATCGAGGCGCGGCTGGAGAAGCTGCCGGAAGTCCTGCGCGTGATGTCGCTCGACAGCTTTCGTGCCGCGAGGATCAGCCGGCAAAGCTGCAGCTGATCGCGCAGGCGGCCAAGGTGGTCGGGCCCGCGCTCAATCCCGATCCGGTCGATGCCGCGCCCTCCGATCAGGAGAACGTGGAGGCGCTGAAGAGTTCGGTCGACAGCCTGCGCAAGACCGCCGGCGACGGCAAGGGGCCGGGCGCGGTCGCCGTCGCGGCGGCTGGCGGATGCGCTGTCGAAGCTGGCCGGCAGCTGACCAGGCGACGCGCGACAAGGCGCAGGACATTTTCGTCGCCCCGCTCAAGATCGTGTTCGATCAGCTCAAGAACACGCTGCAGGCGCAGCCCGGTCACGCTGAAGACGCTGCCGCCGGAACTGGTCAACAGCTGGAAGACCAAGGACGGGCTGATGCGCGTCGAGGCGTTGCCGAAGGGCGATCCCAACGACAACGACAACCTGCGCCGAGTTTGCCGATGCGGTGCTGGCGGCCGAGCCGAACGCGATCGGCGGGCCGGTGTCGATCCTCAAATCCGGCGACACCGTCGTGAAGGCGTTCATCCATGCCGGCATCTGGGCGCTGCTCGTGATCAGCCTGTTGCTCTGGCTGACGCTGCGGCGGATCACCGACGTGCTGATGACGCTGGTGCCGCTGTTGGTGGCAGGCGCGGTGACGCTGGAGATCTGCGTGCTGATCGGGCTGCCGCTCAACTTCGCCAACATCGTCGCGTTGCCGCTGCTGCTCGGCGTCGGCGTCGCCTTCAAGATCTATTACGTCACGGCCTGGCGCGTCAGGGCAGAACGAATCTGCTGCAGATCGAGCCTGACGCGCGCGATCTTTTTCAGCGCGCTGACGACCGCGACCGCGTTCGGAAGCCTGTGGCTATCCAGTCATCCCGGCACCGCCAGCATGGGCAAACTGCTGGCGCTGTCGCTCGTCATCACGCTCGCCGCGGTGCTGTTGTTCCAGCCCGCGCTAATGGGCAAACCGCGCGATGTCGGGGAGTAGGCAGATATCGCCGATCGGCGTCGGCCGAGCTGGCCGGCCGCCTGCTTCTGACCGGGCGCGGCCTCGGGCGCAGGCGCAGGGTTGACCGCACCCGTGGTCTTCGGTGCCGCCGGGCAGCAGGTGCCGGTGATGCGCGTCGTTGGCGCTGCGCCGGCTGGCCGGACTCTTCGGCGCGCCCTTGGCCATGCTGTTGGCGGGGCTCGAGGGAATCGGCGGCCCGACGCGGGTCCAGGTCTCGCCGCCGCACAGGAAGCCGAGCACGCAGCCTTGAATCTCGAGCTGGTCGGTGCCAACCGGCTTGATGGTCGAGCTGTAGAGCTGTCCGTCCTTGGCGTTGTAGACTTGGCCTTCCCAGGCATCGACGCCGGGCTTCTTCTTCATGTCGATCAGGATCGGCATGCCCAAGCGTCGGCCGGCTCTGCTTTGCGGCATCCGGATTGTTCTTGTCCTTGCCGCCCGGCGTCTTTTCCCAGGCAACGACGCCCCACATGTTGCCGTTGCATTGGGCGACGCGGATATTGGCGACGCCATCGGCTACCTGCCAGTCACCGGTGGGGTCGGCGGCCAGCGCCGCGCCAAGACCTGTGGCTAAAAGAACTCCAGAATAAACTATTGTACGCGCGATGGTTCTTGGGCAGTGCAACATGGTTCAAACCTATGCTTAAGTAGATGATCCAAAGCGGGGGTCAAAACGCCGCATTGAGCGTTTTCAGTTGACGAAATGACCATCAACCGACGTATGTAGCCGAATGCTAAGTTCAAATCTAGACGTTTCCGAGATGTTTGTGGAGCGGCAGGCGCAGCGCAGTTCCATGCATGCGCGCCACTTGAACGAGCAACTCGTCCGTGTGCTCAAGACCATCGGCTACGATGTCGGCTTTCAGAAGGGTCAAGGTCAATACCTGTTCGATCGTGACGGGGCCCGCTATCTTGATCTACTGAGCGGATTTGGCGTTTTTGCGATTGGCCGCAATCATCCGGCGCTGCGCCAGGCGCTGAAAAGCGTCCTCGACAGCGATTTGCCCAATCTGGTGCAGCTTGACGTCTCCACGCTCGCCGGCGTGCTGGCGGAACGCCTGCTGGAACATGTGCCATATCTGGACAAGGTGTTCTTTGCCAATTCCGGCGCCGAAACCGTCGAGGCCGCGATCAAGTTCGCGCGCGGCGCGACCGGCCGCCCGGCATCGTCTCCTGTTCCCACTCGTTCCACGGCCTGTCCTACGGCGCGCTGTCGCTGATGGACGATCCGAACTTCCGCGGCGGTTTCGAGCCGCTGCTGCCGGGATGCACGCAGATCCCTTTCAACGATCTTGCAGCGCTCGAGCAGGCGCTGTCGCTCGCGCCAGGTCGCCGCCTTCATCGTCGAGCCGATCCAGGGCAAGGGCGTCAACCTGCCCACCGACGAATTCCTGCCGGGCGCCGCCGCGCTGTGCAAGAAATACGGCACGCTGTTCATCGCCGACGAAATCCAGACCGGCATCGGCCGCACCGGAAAATTCCTCGCGGTCGAGCACTGGAATGTCGAGCCCGACATGGTGCTGCTGGCGAAGGCGCTGTCCGGCGGTCACGTGCCGGTCGGCGCGCTGCTGACGCGCAAGAGCATCTTCGACAAGATCTTCAACCAGATGGATCGCGCGGTCGTGCACGGCTCGACCTTTGCGAAGAACGATCTGGCGATGGCCGCCGGCATCGCAACGCTCGAAGTGATCAAGGCCGAAAAGCTGGTCGAGCAGGCCGCCAAGCGCGGCGCCGAACTTCGCCTCGCGCTGACGCGGATGGTGCCCGGCTACGAATTGATGAAGGAAGTGCGCGGCAAGGGATTGATGATCGGCGTCGAGTTCGGTCCGCCGAAATCGCTGCGGCTGAAGGCCTCCTGGAATCTGCTGGAGACCGCCAACAAGGGCCTGTTCTGCCAGCTCATCACCGTGCCGCTGTTCAAGGATCACAAGATCCTGACCCAGGTCTCCGGCCACGGCAGCCACACCATCAAGCTGCTGCCGCCGCTCGTGATCACGGAAGAAGACTGCAGCTGGATCGAAAAGTCGTTCGACGACGTCATCGCCGCCAGCCACAAGGTCCCCGGCGCGATCTGGTCGCTCGGCAAGACGCTGGTCGACAACGCGGTGCGGAAGTCGGCGTAATCGCGCGACGGTACGGCGCAATAGGGGCGTACTGCGCCAGGTTGAACAGCCGCCGATCTCGAGCGCTATCGCGCACGGCGAGCAGTGCAAGCCGCGTCGATCGGGAGGAGCAGCATGACCAACATCACCGGCGGCTGTCATTGCGGCGCGATCCGCTATCAGGTCGAGGGCGAGCTCATCGTTCACGCGCTGTGTCACTGCACGGATTGCAGGCGTCACGCCGGCGCACCGATGGTCGGCTGGACGATGTATGCAGAGGACGCGCGTCAAGGTGACGAAGGGGCAGCCCAAAGTCTACCAGTCCTCCGGAACATGGCCGCCGGCAGTTTCTGCGCCGACTGCGGCACCGGGCCTGTTCTACACCAATGCGAACGTGCTGCCCGGCATCATCGATATCCAGAGCGCGACCTACGACGATCCCGACGCCGTTCCGGCGATGGTGCACATCCAGATCGCACGAGCGCATTACGCTGGATGGAGCGCGCGCACGAACTGCCCGACCTTCGAGGCGCTATCCGCCGCAAACACTAGCGCGCTGTCAGCTTCGTAATGCGAGCTTGCGCAGCGACCGCCGCAAGCCCACCGTAATGCTGTCGGCGTTAGTTGCGCGAACGCCGTCGAGATCAGCGGCGTCGCTCGACGACATCATCGCGGCGCGATGTATGGCGTGCCTGTTGCGCGGAAGCGCGAGTGCATTCATCGCCGGCTCCGCGTGAGTTCATCCCGCATCGCGGCGTCTCGAACTTCTCACCGAACTCCGCAAGCTCGTCCGTGGCGAGGTCGCTGACCGCCCAGTAATTCAGCCCGCGGTCGCTCCAGTGCCGGATGTTGAAGCCCTGCGATCGTGTCGATCTTGGCGGCGGCGCCGTTCGGTGCTCGGCGGTCTGCGCCACGAACAGATTGATGACGTGCTGGCGCCGCGCGATAGACCACGGCGCCGATGGCGCGGGCATCGACGTAGTCGAGCCGGCCGCCGATCAGGGTAAAGCCCTGCGCGGTGAGGTCGATCACCGGCGGCGCGACGTCGAGCTTGCCGTTGAACCACGGCTTTACCGTGTGCTGGTCGGTGGAGATCACATCGGTGAGATGCCCGGCCTGCAGCGAGCGCAGATGCGCCGATACCACCTCCGACTGGATGCGCTCGACATCGTCATGGCGCAGCACGATCGCGACCAGGCCGGTCGCCGCCAGCGCCGACACCGCCGAGCCCATCGCAAAGCCGCGCAGCACGGCGCGGCGATTTGGCGCCGGCCTGCGGCTGCGGCAGTGCCGCCTCGATACGCTGGCGCAACGCCGCGGGCGCGGTGTAGCCCGCGCCGGCTTCCGCAATCGCCTTGCTCATCTCGCGATAATCTCGGCAGCAGCCGCCGCGCAGCGCGGGCAGCCGGCGATATGGCTTTCGACCTCGCGCGCGTGCCCGGCGTCGAGTTCGCCGTCGATCAATGCGTGAAGCAGGACTTCAGCCTCGTCGCAGGTCATTTCGGTTGCTCCTCTTCCGCCAGCCACGCCGATCGCAGCATGGCGCGGGCGCGCGCCAGGCGCGACATCACGGTGCCGACCGGCACTTCGGCGACCTCGGCAATCTCGCGGTACGACAGGTTCTGAATTTCACGCAGCACAAAGGTCTCGCGGAACGGTTCGGCCAGCGCTGCCACCAGCCGGCGGATGGTGTCGGAGTCCCAGCGGCGCACGCAGCTGCGCTTCCGGCGTCTCCTGCGGCCTCGTGCCACAGCGGCGTCTGCTTCCGGCGCTTTCGGCCACGTCCTCGATCGCGCTGGTCGGCGTGGTGGCGCGACGGGCATATTCGGCGCGGCAGACATTGCGCAGGATCGCGAACAGCCACGGCTTCATCGCCGGCCCGCGATAGCTGTCGAAATGCCTGAACGCGCGCAGGTAGCATTCCTGCACCGCGTCCTCGGCGTCAGTCGGCGTTGCGAAGCAGATAGCGCGCCAGCGTATAGGCGTCGTCCAGATAGGGCAGCGCGGCCTCGCGAAACCGCCGCGCCTTTTCGGGATCGTCGTCGCGATGCTTTGATCGGCATCGCCTTTCGTCCGGCTGCTGCAGAACAGGATTGCGCCCGGCCGGGTTCGATCCACCGGCCGGGCAGGGGTTGTGATGCCTTGGTTTGGTGCGTTACTCAACCTTGACCATCCCTGTCATATGCGGGTGCAGCGAACAAAAATACTTGTAGCTCGCCCGGTGCCGTGAACGGTGAACGAGAAGGTGCCGTCGGTGTCCATGGTCTTCGACCTGAACTTGCCGGCGCAGACCACGGTGTGGGGAATGTCGTCGCGGTTGGTCCAGGTGACGGTGCTGGCCGACCTTCACCGTGAGCTGGGCCGGCTCGAACACGAAGTTGTCGATGTGCACGGCCAACGGAGCCGCTGTCTTCGGCGCGGGCGGCGCCGACGGGAAGAAGCATGGTCGCGACCACGGCGATGCCGAAGTCGCGGCGATTGATCGAACTGCATTTGCCAGTGTCCTCTTTCAGCCCTGCAGCGGCGTATCGATGATCGCAAGGCGCTGGTCGCCCTGCTTGAAGTTGATGCTGGCGACGCCGAGCAGGCTGCGCAGCTTGGCATCCTCGACCTTCATCGGTCCCGGGCGAGGCGCGGTGCCCGGCGCCGGCTGCGGGAACGCGGTCGAGCGCGCGGTGTGGAAGGTGACGTTGCCCTCGACCTTCTGCATCACCTGGTGGATGTGGCCGTTCAGCACCGTGACCGAGCCGAAGCGCTTTGACGTAGTCCAGCGCGCGGGCGCCGTCCTCGGTGCCCCAGCCCCATTGCGGATAGACCGTCCACAGCGGGATGTGTGCGAACAGCACGACCGGCGTGGATTTCGAGCGGTCCCTTGAGGTCGTCCTCCAGCCATTCGAGCTGGTCGTCGCCGAGACTGCCGAGGCCGCCGCCCTTGAGGTTCGACGACGTTGACGAGGCCGACGAAATGCACGCCGCCGGCATCGAAGCGAATACCAGCCGCGCGCCCTTGGTGCCGCGGCCGTAGCGCTCGCTTGTAGAGCTTGACCTCCTCGTCGATGATGTCGTGCTCGCCCGGCACGTAATGCACGTCGAGCTTGGCCTGCGAGATGATGCGGTCGGCATCGTCGAACTCGCTGACCTTCGACAGATGGGTGATCGTCGCCGGTGTGGATCATGAACGACGGCTTTGCCGGCATCGCCTTGATCTTGTTGATGGCCTCCTCCAGCGTGCCGATCGCATTCGGGATTGGCCGGCTTGTCGAAGCCGACATGGCTGTCGCTGATCTGCAGGAAGGTCATGCCGCCGGCGTCTCGGCGGCCATGCGCCGAGTCGACAATGCCGAGCGAGCGCGGCACGCCGCCGGTGATGGTCCAGAGCACGCCGGTGCCGGCCCAGGTCATGCATTCCAGCACCTTGCGGCGGCTGACGCCGTGTCGTCGTGGTGGTCGTGATCGCTCATGACAAATCTCTGGGCCGCCAGGTCGACACGGACGGCGTGTTCGGGCAAAAAGGGCGTTTGTTCCACAAGTCCCGGGTCCGTGGTCACAGCAATTGACGTTTTCAATGACCGGACTGGTTCCAGCCCGCTTCGTTATGGTTTCCGTCAAGCTGGCCCCTTGCTTCCGTCGGCATGATGCCCGGTGTTTTGTGCACGGCCATGCAGGTCTGTCCCAGAGTTCGATGAGTAGAGGATTTGGCGACTCTCCACGTTCGGATGGCACCTAACCTGTTACAGACCGGCTCAGTTCAGCGGAGGTGGGTGAGGCATCTGGCACAGCCATCAATCACGGTCAATCCAGCGCCAACATCCGTGCGGAACTGGCGAGACGATGCGCGCCGCGGCAGTCATAGCGGCACCCAGATCAGCAGCCGCAAACGACGCGATCGCATTTCAGGGTGCGCCACGGTGAAGGCACCTCGGCATAGCGGCACCGACGTGGGGCGTGCACCACCGCGCTCGCGCAAGCCGTGGTGCCCGGTCGGCGCAGCGCGCCGGTTGTCGAGCGCATTACGCGCGCCGCCACAGCGCGATACCGATGCTTACGTTGCCTGATATGGCGCTGCGCGATTCACACTACGAGTTCGTTACGCCCGGAAAGGCTGACCCCGAAATCCCTGGCATCCGGAGCGCCTGGCAAACGCGTCGGCAGCGGCGGGCAGCGCAAGCTCGCCAGCGGCATGATCCGATCGGTCACCGGCACGGCGATCTGGCGTCGCGTCGGCTACGGCCTGCAGCAGCCGATCCGTCCCTCGGCTGGCCGGGTGCCCGGTCACGACTACGTCCCGGTCGAGGGCCGTCTGATGGCGGTGCAACTGATGAACGTGCGGGAGTCCGATGGCCCCGCCGCGTAGCCGACGTGCGTCTGGCGCGTGCTGATGCCATGGGGCGCATCCGCTCCATAGGCCATCGATGCGCCTGTTCGACGGCCCGTCATGTTAGCCGATCCGCGTGGCGGTGCTGGCCGAGCGCCTCCCGGAAACACACGCATCCACGGTCTCGCGGCAACCGTTCGCCATTGCAGCTCTGAAAACTTTAACGCCGGCTATCATCATGGAGGTCTGCCCGCGATACCACGAAGACGCCATCAGTTACTGGAGGCGCGGCTGATCGTGGCGCGACTTCAGTGGGTGCAGCGCAATTAGCCGATGATGGGCGGCGATGCGGTCACGCCTTCCTCAACGCTGCATAACGGGTGCCGTTCCGCCATGAAGCCGTCTGCCGGCATGGTCGCACCTGATGGTCGAAAGCCTGATGATAATCAGCGCTGGTGTTATCGCGAAAGCGGTTGATCAACATTCTTTAACCTGAAGCCTTGTGGTGCCTGGTCCCTTGGTGTCAGAAATCAATTTGTTGAAAAAAAAAACTCTCAAACCATCAAGGGATATCCTGTGCTTCTGTGTCTGGAGGAGAGAATAATCCACAGGTGTGGGATGGCATCTCTGCCATTCCAGAAGCCTGTTTGGGTTTAACCTCATGAAAGTATTAAACATCTTTTTCTTGAAGCATATACCACTGCAGGGTATGGAAGAATCAGGAATGCTTTGAACACTGTTGAACCATTCAACTTCGGAAGTTGTATGCTGGAGAGACGCATTACCGAAGGCGATCAGGCTCAACCCAGCTGCTGGCGCTTCGCCGATTGACCCGGTGCGCTGTTAGCGCCGGCGCGTCGCGTAGCGCGGTGCCTGTGAGCGCCGGAGCGGGGACGTATGCCACCCGATAACCTATTGCGACGACTCGATGATGGCCTATCGGTCGGCGAGAAGGATATTTCAGCCCGGCGAACGTGTCGTCTTCTGACGAGGGATACCGGCTCGCGCATCTTCCTCTCGTCAATGCCGGACATCCTGCCGTCATATCAGCGAGGTCGACGTGGTCGCGATTATCGAAACGGCACCTACGAGAAGACGCGCTATGCGCTCGTGATGCCAATTTCCGCGGACGCCTTTCTGAATCCGACCAGGTTCAGGCGCTTGAGCTGGCGCATGAAGTCATCGAGCTTCGCGCCAAAGATTGCGCATGGGAAATCTGCGAGCGCCGCCGCTGACAGTTGCACGCAACTGCAGGCAGCGGCGTTCCGGAGACCGATCTCCGATCCGTTATGCGGCGGCGGTCCAAGATCTGCTGGATCAGATTGGTTCGATATCCGTTGTGCCTGAAAGGGCCCTTTCAGGGCACCAGGAATACCGGTCGTATCTATTTTCCGGTCTACCCGCAGAAGATCGGGGGTGAGGATGCATTTGCGTTGGTGCAAAAGAGCATCGGCGTGCCGCCCGACGAAACTCTACCTCGTCGGGTATTATCATATGCGCAATGAACTCCGATCCGCTGGAAACAAGGGGAGCTGGCCGAACTGATCGATCAGTGGCGGGATCGGATTGTCGTCAGGACAACCATTCCCTTCCTGGAATTGCATGCCACCAACGATGATCTTGCGCTTTCCGCGCGGACGCGCACGCGAAAAATTTCAGCCAGAGCGCCTCGAACAGCGCTGACGAAAGAGCAGGAGAATTGTAGCCGGATGGATCTAGCGGTCTTTCGCTTCGAATATTTGCAGGGCACCAAGCAGGAGTTTTGGATCCTCTTGGCCGACGCAGTGACCGACCCCGGCAAAACTCCATTCGCTGACTTGCGGAATCAGCGCCACGGCCCGCGACGCCATCACTTTTATAGATCAGCCATGATTGTTCGGTCGTCACGCAACGCAGACCGGGCAGTCGATCTCAGTCAGCCACGCGAAAGGATTGCCGCGATCGTCTCCGGTGTAGACCTGCTCCATCGCCTCACAAATCCGGAGCAGTAATGGCGGACTTCGATCTCAGGCGTGCAGAGCAGTCGTACCCGGCCGTCGCCTCAGAGGGGCAAAGCCATGCCGGATGTAGGCCCAGAGCGAGGACTCGGACCATGTCGCAAACGCAGGCGCAGCGCGATAGCGCTGGAACGCCATCTCGGCGCTGTCGAACTCGGCCTGGCGGCGCAGCACGCTCTGCACGGCAGCCGTCGACCTGTCGCTCAACCCGGCGCCATCGGCGCGGATCGCGCGCGGATCCATGACGGTCGGCTCCATCACGAACAGGCGCGAAAAGCGCTTGGGCAAGAGTTTCGCCGCGAGCAGGAGATCGGTGGCGCCTGCGCTGTGGCCGATACCGAATATATCCGACAGGTCGAGCGCCTCGATCACCCGACACACATCCTCGGCGAAATCCTGGAAGTGATAGCGGTCGGCCGCTGGCTTGTGACTGTCGCCATGGCCGCGGCGGTCGAGCGCATAGACGGTGTAGCAACGCGACGCCAGTTCACGGGCGACCTCATCCCAGACCTCGGCGACGAAGCCGGTGCCGTGCAACAGCAGCGCGGGCGGTTTGCCCGAGCCGTCCTCGCCCCATCGGGCAAGCGCAATGTGTTCGCCGACAGGTCCGACCGAAATCCGTTGTGGGGTTCGTCATGCGGAGGGACTACCGCGCATCCTCCAGAATCATCGCCGCGCCTTTCTCCGCGATCATCGCCGTCGGCGTGTTGGTGTTGCCCGAGGTGATCGTCGGCATCACCGAGGCATCGGCGACGCGCAAGCCCGCGATGCCGTGAAGAACGCAGGCGCTCGTCGACCACGGCCATGCGGATCGCTCGCCGTGCCCATCTTCGCGGTGCCGACGGGATGGAAGATCGTGGTGCCGATATCGCCGGCGGCTTTCGCCAGCGAGGCGTCGTCGTCGCCGACGCTGGGGCCGGGCAGATATTCCTGCGGGTGATATCGTTCGCCAGCGCCTGCTGCTTCATCAGCCGCCGCGTGGTGCGGATGGCGTCGGCGGCGACCTGGCGGTCGTCGTCGGTCGACGAGATAGTTCGGCGCGATCGACGGCGCCTCGTCCGGGCTTCGCCGAGCGGATGCGCACGGTGCCGCGCGAGGTCGGCTGCAGATTGCAGGCGCTGACGGTGATCGCGGGAAAGCGATGCAGGGGATCGCCGAACTTGTCGAGCGACAGCGGCTGGACGTGGAACTGGATGTTGGCGCGCTCGCGGCGCGGGTCGGAGCGGGTGAAGATGCCGAGCTGCGACGGCGCCATGGTCAGCGGCCCGCGGCGGCGGAAGGCGTAATCGAGCCCCATCAGGCCGCGGCCGGATCAGCGATTGTAATAGGTCTCGTTCAGCGTGCGGACGCCCTCGACCTTGTAGATCGCGCGCTGCTGCAGATGGTCCTGCAGATTGCGCGCCGACGCCTTGCTTGTCGAGCATCGACATCGATGCCGAGCGGCGACAGCCAGTCTGGCGGGCCGATGCCGGAGCGGCTGCAGCACCTGCGTCGATCCGATCGAGCCGCGCAGCACAGAATGACTTCGCCCTTGGTGCGGGCCTCGACCACCTCGCCGCCTTGCATGAAGCGCACGCCGACGGCGCGGCCGTTCTCGATGATCAGGCGGTCGACCAGCACGTTCGTTTCCAGCCGCAGATTGGCGCGCGGCTCAGCACCGGCTTGAGAAAGCCGCGCGCCGACGACCAGCGCCGGCCGCGCTTCTGGTTGACGTGGAAATAGCTGGTGCCTTCATTGTCGCCGGTGTTGAAATCGGCAATGCGCTTGATGCCCATCTCCTCGCGCGGCGTCGCCGACCGCGTCGAGAATCTCCCAGGACAGCCGCGGCGCCTCGATGCGCCAGCCGCCGCCGGTGCCAGTGATGCTCGCTCTCGCCGAGGAAATGATCTTCCAGCCGCCTGAACAGCGGCAGCACGTCGTCCCAGCCCCAGCCGGTCAGGCCGAGCTGGCGCCAGTGATCGTAATCGGCGGCCTGTCCGCGCATCGAGATCATGGCGTTGATGGCGGAGGAGCCGCCGATCACCTTGCCGCGCGGATAGGCCAGCGCGCGGCCGTTGAGGCCGGGCTCCGGCTCGGTCTTGAACATCCAGTCGGAGCGCGGATTGCCGATCGCGAAGAGGTAGCCGACCGGGATGTGAAACCAGATCCAGTTGTCGCTGCCGCCGGCCTCCAGCATCAGCACGCGGTTTTCGGGATCGGCCGAGAGCCGGTTGGCCATGATGCAGCCGGCGGTGCCCGCGCCGACGACGATATAGTCGAAATCACCTTCAAACTCGCGCCATTTTCGCTTCCACCCTTAACATCACTTTCGTCTAATAGTCAGACGTGGATGGCCGGTTTGAAGGCTTACGACCGACTGCCGAGGCAGACGCGCCACTGCTCAGCAGTGGTTGGACCGCCCTTGTGCTACAGGGGCGCGGCGTTTCAACCCGGAAGCCTGTCATCTAGCAATACGTAA
>ERZ1370068.6747-contig-5710_pt1 | contig 100235 bp, 110 predicted proteins | sample MGYA00561227_ERZ1370068 | MGnify/ENA primary metagenome ERZ1370068 (study PRJEB38410, sample SAMEA6850437) | metagenome | study: Metagenomic assessment of the ecological functions of the soil: analysis of the soil microbiota associated with the...
GCCATTAAGCAACGTCTCGCCGGGCGAGACTGACGCCATCGCCCACGTCGCGCTGCTTGAGGACCCGAACGTGGCACGTCGCCGGGGCGTCGACCGGTGTCGGACATCGACCATCACCGGCTGCGCAGCCGACCTCGACGCGCCTGACAAGCAGATTCCGTTCGCCAAGGTGGCGCAGACGACCAGAGAAGGACGCCAGTGCGGCTGGTTGCGGCGCTTACCAGCGCAGCAGGTCCTGGACGCGGGCTCGTCCGGCGCGAAGCGCTGATCCTTCCAGGGAAGAGCATGTGGTCCTCGCGGGCCGCTTTTCCTCCTGACGATGAAGCCGACGATGTATGTCGCCAACGTCGCGGAAAAGGGCTCGGAAGCGCTTCGGCAAAAATCAGTTTCGTATGCGGAAAAAGAAAAAGCGCCGGTGGTGCCGATCAGCGGCGGCGATCGGAAGTCGCAGATCGCTGATGCCACATGGCCGAGCGCGACAAGGTGCTGCCGCGACGACCTGGGCATGAAGGAGCCGGGCCTGACACCGCGTCGATCCGCGCTGCCTACGCCTGCTCGGGCTGCAGACCTACTTCACCGCCGGGCCGAAGGAAGTGCGCGCCTGGACCGTGCGCGCCGGCGCCACCGCGCCGCAGGCGGCGCGGCGTGATCCACACCGATTTCGAGCGCGGCTTCATCCGCGCCGAGGTCGCCGCCTACGACGACTTCGTCGCGCACAGGGCGAGCTAGGGCGCGAAGGAAGCGCGGCAAGCTGCGCCTCGAAGGCAAGGACTACATCGTGCGCGACGGCGACGTGATCCACTTCCGCTTCAACGTGTGAGCGTCCGAGCTCGGCGCCGCGACGCGCGAAGACCTGCCGCAGCTCGTCGGCGCTGCTGCGGCGTGCTGTTCTCCCAGGAGAGCCGGAGTTCGTGCCCGACGACACCAAGCAGACGCGCGCGCTGGAGAAGATCCTCGCCGACGATCGGTGGGCCGGATCCACGTCGCGGCGAGGCAGGCGGCAAGGTCGTGGCGATGGCGAGCCTGCGATCTACGGCATCAGCACTGTCGAAGGGCGGCCTGCGCCGCTTCGTTCGAGGACCTGGTCGTGCTGCCGGGCTATCGCGGCAAGGGCGTTGGCAAGGCGCTGCTGCAGTACGTGATCGCCGAGGCGCGCAAGCGGGGCGTGCTGCGGCTCATGCTCCTCACCGACAAGCAAACGAGCGCGCCGTGACGCTCTACCGCAAGCTAGGATTCACCGATTCTACCATGAAAGCGATGAGGCTCAAGCTATGAAAATCGTCGTCGACGTCTCGACGCCTGCCGCATCGCGTCACCTGCGCCGCGCACGCAGCAGCCCGATCCCGCAGGTAGTCAACCGCGGCGCTACCTGTCAAGATCGGCGGCTGCGAACGACTGCCACACCGCAGGCTACCGCCGAGCTCGGCGGCAAGGTTCCCGAAGAGCCAATGGCTGACCGGCGACAATGCTTGGCTGGCAGCGGCCCGTGGGGCACGACTTATGCCGACCAACCTGCGGCTCTACATGCCAGGGATTGACCGAAGAGCAGTGGGTGAGAAGGGGCGCACGCTCGACCGCGCGGCCGCCGATGCCGTGGTTCAACGTGCAGGCGATGAGCGACGAGCGACCTGCGCGCCCTGTATCGCTGTCGCAGCTCCTCGGGCCGGCGGGCAAGCCGGCGCCTGCCTACCTGCCGCCCGGCCAGCGCCGCCCGGGCCGTGCGGTGCAAGTTCCCGCGCGCCGCCGGTAGTAGCGTTCGTTCTCGCTCGGCGAAGATCTTGCCCAGCGTCAGGCGCGGAAGGGCAGGACCTCCGCGCCTCGAGCAAGCTCGCGCTGCTGCGTCATCTCGCGGTGCAGCGCGCGGCAGGTTGTAGTGCGGCACCGAGGCGTAGAGGTGGTGCTCGATGTGGTAGTTGACGTGGTGCGGGAAGAGCAGCCCACGCGAGCCACGCCGGACACGAGGTTGGTGCGCGCCGCGGTGAGCGGCGATGAGAAATCGGTGGTCGCGCCGTGCTCGGCGATCGCGCGCAGCCGCAGGATCGCCTGCACCACGGTGACGAGCGGCAGGATCCACAGCACCAGGTACTGCACGAGGTAGCCGCTCCACGCGAACAGCGACGAGCAGCGCGACGTGAAAGGCGATCGACGAAGTTTCTGTCCGATCTCGCGCCTCGCGTCGTCAATTTCGCGGACGTATCGTCGAGCGGCCGGAGGGCGACATTGGTCTGCCGTGTTGAGGGCCGGCGCGCCGCCCAGGAAATACGCGTACGTCTTCCACGCGGTGAAGTCCGGACAGATCCTTCAGCAGCTTCTTCGATCAGATAGGCGCTTGCCGCGCGGGTAGCCGCCATGCAGCGCGGTGTCGGGATCGAGCTCGCCGTAGAGATTGTTGTGGTGCAGGCGATGGATCACGCGGTAGGTGCACATCGACAGGCCCTGCACGGTCGCGCAGGCGCGTCCGACGAGTCGTTCAGTTTGCTGCTTTCGTAAAAGCAGGTAATGCGCGGCGTCGTGCGCGATGACGAACAGGGCGTGCTGTCGCGTGCCGATGACGATCACCGCAAGCAGCGATCACCAAGCGGGTTGCGGCCAGAAGTGCAGAGCGCAGCGGCCGAGTGCGACGTGCAACAACGGCGAAGTCGTACGTGAAGCGATCGCTGCGCCGGCAAGCGCCAGCGGCGCTGCGCTCGTGTCACGCTTCTGACGGTCCTTCGGCAAGTCGCCCTGAACCGCTAGTCGCCCGCGTTCACTGCGTCGCCCACGAAACGAAATCTTACGCCCGACGCCATGGTTAGAATGGTTGTCTGACAACCTTGAGGAGGGGTCATGAAGACGAATTTCTTGCGCGCTGCTGGTCGCTGGCGGCCACGACGGCGCAGGCGCAATATCCGCAGCGTCCGGTGCAGCTGATCGTGCCCTGGGGCGCGGGCGGCGGCACCGACGCCACCGCGCGCATCATCGGCGCGCTGATGGAGAAGGAGCTGAAGCAGCCGTTCAACGTGGTCAACCGCACCGGCGGCTCGGGCGTGGTCGGCCACGACGCGATCGCGCGCGCGCCGGCCGACGGCTACACCATCGGCCTGATCACGGTCGAGATCACGATGATGCATCACGTGCGGCCTGACGCAGCTCACGCACACCGACTACACGCCGATCGGCCTGGTGAACGCCGATCCGGCGGGCGTCAACGTGCGCGCCGACTCGCCCTACAAGTCGGTGAAGGACCTGCTCGCCGCGATCAAGGCGAATCCCGGCAAGTTCAAGGCGTCCGGCACCGGCCAGGGCGGCATCTGGCACCTCGCCATCGCCGGCCTGCTCAAGGACCAGGGCATCGATCCCGAGCGCGCTGCCGTGGGTGCCGTCGCAGCGGCGCCGCGCCCGGCCTGCAGGATCTCGTCTCGGGCGGCGTCGAGGTCGTGCCGTGCTCGATCCCGAGGCGCGCGCGCATGATCGACGCCGGCAAGGTGCGCGCGCTCGCGATCATGGACGCCAATCCGCCGGCGCTCTACCCGAACGCTGCCGACGCTGAAGGCCGAGCTCGGCAGCAACTGGCAGATCGCGCGCCTGGCGCGTGATCGCCGCGCCGAAGGGCATTCCGCGCCGACGTGCAGAAGACGCTGGTCACGGCGCTGAAGAAGGTCTACGACTCGAAGGAGTACAAGGAGTTCATGGCGAAGCAGGGCTACGGCGTCGATCTGGGCCGACCCGGCAGGCAGCCGCGAAGTTCATGGCCAAGCGTCGGACGCCGACCTGGGCGCGGCGATGAAGGCGGTCGGAGCTGGCGAAGTAGCGGTGAAGTTCAACGACGCGCGCTGCTCGGCGCTGCTTCCTGGCGCTGTCGATCGCGGTCCTGGTCACCATCCAGGGCTTTCCCGAAGATCCCGGGCCAGAGCATCGGCCCGCGGCGTTTCCCGGCCTGATCGCCGATCCTGCTCGGCGGTGCTGCTCGCTCGCGCTGATCTGGCGCGGCTGGCGCGAGCGCGCCAGCCGAGCCGCTGGTCGCGATCGGCGCATGGCTCGCGTCGCCGCGCCACCTGCGGCAACTTCGCGCGTCATCGTCGGCGGCTCGTCTTCTACGTCCTCGCCGTCGGAGCAGCTCGGCTTCCTCGTCTGCGGCGCGATCATGCTCTGCTCGCTCTGTTCTGCGACGCTGCGCGTGCGCCGCTGGCTGGCGCTTGCCGCTGGCGCATCGTCGTGCCGGTGGTGATCCACCTGATCTTCTACAAGCTGCTGCGCGTGCCGCTGCCCTGGGGCGTGCTCGCCGGTCGCTCTGGTAGACCATGCTCGCGACGCGTACGGCGCAGGCGTTCGCGCTGGTCTTCGATCCCGTACGTGCTGACGGTGATCTTCGCGCTCGGCGCTGTTCGGCCTGTTCGTCGGCTGCATTCCCGGGCCTGACCGCGACGCATGGCCACGGCGCTGCTCGTGCCGATCACCTTCTTCATGCCGCCGGTGCCGGCGGTCGCCGCGATCGTGACCGCGCACGGCGATGGCGATCTTCTCGGGCGACATTCCCGAGCGCGCTGCTGCGCATCCCGGGCACGCCGGCCTCGGCCGGCGTATACCGACGAAGCCTATGCGATGACGCAAGAAGGGCCAGGCCGAGGTCGCGCTCGGCGCGGGCCTGGTGTTCTCCGCGCATCGGCGGGCTGTTCGGCACCGCGGTGCATGATCACTCGCCGCGCCCGCGCTCGCCGAAGATCGCGCTCAAGTTCAGCGACGTTCGAGTATTTCTGGATGGTGGTGCTCGGGCTGGCGGGCGCGGTGTTCATCGGCAACGCGAGCATCGCTGAAGGCGATGCATGTCGCTGCTGCTCGGGCTTGCTCGTGTCGCCTGCATCGGCCTCGACAACCCGGCCGGCCATCCGCGCTTCACCTTCGGCAACGCGGAGCTCGACCGGCGGCGTCAGCCTGATCCCGATGATGGTCGGCATGTTCGCGGTCTCGGAGATCCTGCGCTTCGTCGCCGCACATCGACCAGCCGCTCGGAGATCGGCGCACCGAGAAGATCGGCAACGTGCTTCAAGGGCATGTGGGGCCTGCTGGTGAAGTACCCGCTGGCCGCTGCTGCGCGGCAGCGCGCTCGGCACCGTCGATCGGCATCGCAGCCCGGCTCGGGCGCCGACATGGCGGCGTGGATGTCCTACGCGATGTCGCAAGAAATTCTCGAAGGAGCCGGAGAAGTTCGGCACCGGCCACGTCGAGGGCATCGTCGAGGCGGGCGCCGCCAACAACAGCGCGCTCGCCGGCGCCTGGATCCCGGCGCTGGTGTTCGGCATCCCGGGCGACTCGATCACCGCGATCGCGATCGGCGTGCTCTACATCAAGGGCCTGAACCCGGGCCCGACGCTGTTCATCAACAACGCCGCAGAGCATCTACGCCATCTTCCTGGTGTTCATCCTCGCCAACCTGCTCATGCTCCCGCTCGGCGTGGCTGCCATCAAGGTGCGCGAAGCACGTGCTGCGCGTGCCGCGCGAACATGCTGATGCCGGTGATCCTGCTGTTCTGCATCGTCGGCTCGTTCGCCATCAACAACTCGGTGTTCGGCGTGCTGCTGATGCTGGTGTTCGGCCTGCGTCGCGTTCGTGCATGGAGGAGAACGGCTTTCCGGTGGCGCCGGCCATCCTCGGCATGGTGCTCGGCGCGATGCTGGAGGAGAACTTCATCAGCTCGATGATCAAGTCCGACGGCGATCCGACCGCGTTCTTGACGCGGCCGATCGCCATGGGCCTACGCGGTGGCGACTGTGCGCGGTGGTGGCCTCTGGCCCGCCGGCGCGTGGTTTGGCAGTGAAAGCCGCGCCCGCCGCGCGCCGCAGGCTAGACTCGGCCTCGCGCTCAGCTGGGTCGAGCTCCGCTGCGCCACTGGCGGGCGCTGACGCCAGTAGAGGCTGGCGGAACGCGCGGCTGAAGATGCGCCGCGCTGGTGAATCCCCACAGGCGAGAAGGCCGTCGCGGTGATCGACGGGCAGCCGGCGGCGCCGCTCCAGCTCGCCGCGCACGGCGCGAGGCCCGCTCCCAGATGTACTGCCGCACCGAGCAGTTCTCCAGCTCGAAAGCGTTGTGCAGGCTGCGCGGCACGAAGCCGAGCGCCACGGCGATCGTCTCGACGTCGAGCGTGCGCGTCGGCCAGGTTCTCCTCGATGAACACCTTGATCCGCTCGCGCAGCACCGAGCGGCGCAGCGGCTCGACGCGCGCCGCCTGCTCGACGAGAGCGAGGTGGACGAGCTCGGCGATGCGCTGCGCCGGCTTCGGCATCCTGCAGCTCGCCGGCGTGCGCTGCCTCAGGCTGGCGCCGATCGCCTCGCAGGCCACGCGGCCCAGGCCGGTCGAGCCGCGCAGGCGCCGCACCAGAGTCGTTCAGCTCCCGGCGGCCCTGCAGCACCGCCTGCCGCGCGGCAGCATCAGCACGTGGATATCGACGGGGTCGGGCGAGGGTGACGACATAGGACTTGGTCGTGTCGTACAGGCTCCAGTCGCCGGGCCAGGCGCGCGGCGCCCGTCCTGCTCGAACAGCGAGCGTCCGACGCTGCACAACGAGCTTCAGGTGTCCCGGGTCGCTGATGCCGCGGCGGCGCGCACGTACGCGGTGGCGCGCGACGCCCCAGGCGTCGACGCTGCACCTCGCCCAGCGAGGTATGCGTGATGCGTCCGCGGAAAGCCTCGTGTCGCCGTAGCGTGTCGCTCTGCAGGCCGGCCGAACGCGCGCGATACCAGCTCGCCCCAATAGGCCTTGCTCTCTCTCGCGGTGAACCTGGTCGGATAGGACGAGACGGTTAGGCTCATGGCGGTGCGCCCGGAGGCAAAGCCATGCGCCGCCCCGGCGGATAGGATGTTAGCCTTAAATCAGCGTCCTAAGGAGGGAGGGTCCCCCATGTTGAACAAGTTCATTCATATAATGCCTGGCCATGGCGCTCGCGCGGCGGCATCCGCAGCGATGGCGCAGCAGCCGGCATCGGTCAGGATCGGCTGGTCGATCTCCAAGACGGGTCCCCATGCGGGCGGCGCGCAGCATCACGACGCTGCCGGCGTACCTGGTATGGGTCAAGGACGTGAACGCCGCCGGCGGCATCACGGTGAAGGAGCCTCGGCAAGAAGACGTGCCGGTCGAGGTCGTCGAATACGACGATCGCAGCAACTCCGACGAGGATGATCAAGGCGATCGAGCGCCTGCACGACCCAGGACAAGGTCGACTTCATCCTGCCGCCCTGGGGCACCGGCTTCAACCTCGCCGCCGGGCCGATCTTCAACCGCTACGGCTACCCGCAGCTCGCGGTGACGGCGACCACCGACAAGGCGCCCGAGCTCGCCAAGCGCTGGAAGAACAGCTTCTGGCTGCTCGGCACGCTCGACGCGAGGGCACGCACGCGCTGGTCGATGCGCTCGCGAAGCTGCGCAAGGAAGGCAAGATCGGCGCCGATGTCGCGATGATCAGCGCGTCGCCGACCAGTTCGGCATCGAGCTGTCGAGCTCCGGGCGCGAGGCTTCAGATAGGCCGGCTTCAACCTGGTCTTCGACAAGTCCTATCCGCTCGGCACGCAGGACATGCAGCCGATCCTCACCGAGGCGCAGCGCACCAAGGCCGACGTGTTCGTCGCCTTCAGCTATCCGCCCGACACCTTCGCCATCACCGAGCAGGCGCGCACTCGTCAGCTACAACCCGAAGGTGTTCTACACCGCGGTCGGCACCGCGTTCCCGGTGTTCAAGGGCAAGTTCGGCGCCGCGATCGAGGGCGCAGATGGGAATCGGCGGGGTCGATCACGTCGACGCAGGCGTACAAGGACTACCTCAAGCGCCACGCCGAGGCGAACGGCGGCCGCGAGCCCGACCGCTGGGCCAGCCCGGTCACCTACGCCAGCCTGCAGATGCTGCAGCAGGCGATCGAGCGCGTCGGCAAGCTCGACCGCGCCGCCGTCATCAAGGAGCTGCACGACGGCAGCTTCGACACCATCGTCGGCAAGGTGCAGGTGAAGGACGGCCTGCGCATGGACGGCTGGCAGGTCGGCCAGTGGCAGGGCGGCGAGTTCTACGGCCTCGAGCCGGCAAGCAAGCAGGGCGCCAAGCCGGTGCTGTTCCCGAAGCCGGAGTGGAAGAAGCAGTAAGCGCAGCTCGCCGCGGCTGACATGGGCAGTAGACGTCGATCGCCGGGGCGATCCTCGGCGGCATGTATGCGCTGATCGCCATGGGGCTGACGCTGCAGTACGGCGTCGCGCGCATCATGAACCTGTCGTACGGCGAGTTCCTGATCGCCGCCGCGTTCGCCGCGCTACTGCCTGTTCACCGGCGCTGGCCGTCAGCCCGCTGCTCGGCGCTGCTGGTCGGCGGTGCCGGTCGGCTTCGCGCTCAACTGGGCTGATCTACCGCGTGGCGCTGACGCCGCTGGTGCGGCGCGCGAAGAACCGCGACGCGCTCGAGGTCGACAGCATCCTCGCCACCTTCGGCATGCTGTTCGTCGTGCAGGGCATCGATGCTGGTCAGCGTTCGGCGGCCAGTACTACAGCTATTCCTACCTCTCGGTGCCGGTCGACATCTCTCGGCAGCACGGTGGCGCTGAACCGCCTGATCGCGCTCGGCTTCGCCGTCGCGATCGGCCTGCGCGCTCTATCTCGCGCTCACGCGCACGCGCGCCGGCACCGCGATCCGCGCGCCGTCGCGGTCGATCCGGTGGCCGCGCGGGCTGGTGGCGATCGACGTGCGGCGCGTGTCGGCGTTCGCCTTCGCGCTCGGCGGCGCGCTGGCCGCCGCGCGGCGGCGTGCTGGTGAGCATGTTCCTCACCTTCAACGCCGTCGATGGGCGTGGTCTTCACCATGAAGGCGCTGATCGTCGTCATCATGGGCGGCGTCGGCAACCGTGCTCGGCGCGCTGCTCGCCGGCCTGGCGCTGGGCCTGGTGGAGACGCTGGTCGCGCGCCTGGTCGATCCCGGCCTGACGCTCGCCGTCGAACTACGCCCTGTTTCTCGCCGTCCTGCTGTGGCGTCCGACGGGCCTGTCTCGGCAGGCCCGCGCGCGTGATCCCCGGCTCGATCGCCGCCGGCGCCGCTCTGCGGCGGCGCTCGCTGGCGTGTTGCCGCTGGTTCGCGAGCGGCTACTACCTCGCGTTCGGCATCAGCGCGCTCAGCTACATCGTGCTGGCGACGGCCTGGGCGCTGTTCTCCGGCCCGACGCGCTACGTCTCGCTCGCCACCGCCGCCTTCTTCGGCGTCGGCGCCTACACGGTCGCGGTGCTCGGCGAGAAGCTGCCGTGGCCGCTGGTGCTGGCTGATCGCCGCGCGCATCGGCGTCGCGCTGGCGCTGGTCGTCGGCCTGTCGACGCTGCGCCTCGCCGGCATCTATTTCGTCATCTTCACCTTCGGCCTCGGCGAGCTGATCCGCCAGCTCGTCACCTGGTACGAGGTCAACGTCCACCGCTCGATCGGCCGCTACGTCTTTCGTCGAGATCAGCCAGGCGGCGATCTACTGGCAGCTGCTCGCGCTCGCCGCGGCGGTGCTCGCCGCCGGCTGGCTGCTCGGCGCTCGCGGCTCGGGCTTCGCGCTGCGCATCATCGGCGACGACGAGACCGTGGCGCGCCACTGCGGCATCGACACCACGCAGCGCCAAGCTCGCGCTGTTCGCCCTCAGCGCGCCGTTCATGACGCTGACCGGCGCGATCATGGCGCCGCGCTGGACCTACATCGACCCGACCATCTCCTTCAACGCCGTCACCTCGTTCCAGACGCTGATCATGGCGCTGTTCGGCGGCGCCGCGCGGCTCTACGGCCCGCTGCTCGGCGTGCTGCCGCTGCTCGCTGCTGTTCGAGGCTGCTGAGCGCGAGCTTCCCGAACTTCTTCAGCATCCTGCTCGGCGTCGTGTTCATGCTGATCGTCTATGCGCTGCCGCAACGGCGTGGTCGGCCTGTTCGCCAAGGGCGCCGCCCGCCTTGCGGCATGCGACGATCCGAGGCTCTGCCGCGCATGAAGCGAACGGCGCAAGGCTCCCGAACGGCGTCGCTCGCCGCCACCGGGCTGCGCAAGGCGTTCGGCGGCCTGGTCGCGGTCGACGGCCTCGGATCTCGCGCTGCGCAGGGCGAGATCATCGGCCTGATCGGCCCGAACGGCTCGGGCAAGACCACCGCGCTCAACCTGCTCTCCGGCGCGCTGTCGCGCCGATGCCGGCGCGATCCGCTTCAGGCGCGCACGACCTCGCCGCCCTGCCGCCGCATCGCATCGCCCGCCTCGGCGTGGCGCGCACCTTCCAGCTGGTGCGCGTGCTCGGGCTCGATGAGCGTGCGTCGAGAACGTGGTTGCCGGTCTTCGCGTTCCGCCCGGTCGCCATCGTGGGGCGCAGGACGCGGACCGCGCGCGCGACGCGCTGCTCGAGCGCGTCGGGCCTCGGCGGCAAGGCGGACGTCGCCGCGGCGCAGCTCACCTACATCGACCAGAAGCGCCTCGAGCTGGCGCGCGCCCTGGCGCTCGCGCCCGGAGTGCTGCTGCTCGACGAGTGGCTCGCCGGCCTCAATCCGACCGAGCTCGGCGAGGGCATCGCGCTGATCGCGCTCGCTGCGCGACGCCGGCCTCACCATCGTGATGGTCGAGCACGTGATGGACGCGATCCGCTCGCTGTGCGACCGCTGCATCGTGATGAACGCCGGCCGCAAGATCGCCGAAGGGCCGCCGGCCGCGCGTGCTCGCCGAGCAGCGAGGTGGTGCGCGCCTATCTCGGGAGACGCCGATGCTTGAGGTCCGCGGCGCTCTCGGCGTTCTACGGCACAGCACCGCGCGCTCGACGGCGTCGATCTCGGCGTCGGCGCGGGGCGAGATCGTGGTGATGCTCGGCGCCAACGGCGCCGGCAAGATCACGCTGCTCAAGGCGATCGCCGGGCTGGTCGCGCCGCAGGCCGGCTCGGCGCGTGCGCTCGACGGGCGCGACCTCGCCGGCGCTGCCGCCGCACGCAGATCGTCGAGGCCGGGCATCGCGCTGGTGCCGGAGGGCGCGGCATCTTCGGCCGAGCTGACGGTGCGCGAGAACCTCGCGCTCGGCGCCCATGCGCAGACGCGCGCGCGCCAGGCGAGGCGGACAATCTCGCGCGCGTGCTGGACGCTGTTTCCGCGGCTCGCCGAGCGCTCGGCCGCAGCTGGTGCGCACCATGAGCGGCGGCGAGCAGCAGATGGTCGCGATCGGCCGCGCGCTGATGTCGGCGCCGACGATCCTGCTGCTCGACGAGCCTTCGCTCGGCCTGTCGCCGCTGCTGTGCGGCGAGCTGTTCCGCACGCTCGCGCGGATCCGCGGCACGGGCGTCGGCATCCTGCTGGTCGAGCAGAACGCCACGCAGAGCCTCGAACATCGCCGACCGCGGCTACCTGATCGAGACCGGCCGCATCGTCGGGCAGCGGCGAGCGCGGCAGACGCTGCGCAGCGATCCGGCGGTGCAGCGCGCGTATCTCGGCGAGGCTGGGACGTCTTCCACCTGTTTCGGGAGCTAGGATGTAGCCACCTACCTGAGGAGGAGGGACATGATCAAATTCGTCATCAACGGCAAGGAAGCCTATTCCGAGCAGCCGAGCCGACACGCCGCTGCTGTGGGTCGTGCGCGAAGAACTCGAGCCTGACCGGCACGAAGTTCGGCTGCGGCGTCGGCGCAGTGCGGCGCCTGCACCGTGCACGTCGACGGCAAGCCGGTGCGCTCCTGCGTCACGCCGATCTCGGCCGTCGCGGGCAAGAAGGTCACCACCATCGAGGGCCTGTCGCCGACGGCAGCCATCCGCTGCAGAAGGCGTGGATCGCCGAGCAGGTGCCGCAATGCGGCTACTGCCAGTCCGGCCAGATCATGCAGGCGGCGGCGCTGCTCGCGAAGAACAAGAAGCCGACGCGCGAGCAGATCGTCGCGCACATGGACGGCAACATCTGCCGCTGCGGCACCTATCCGCGCATCGTGCGCGCCATCCAACGCGCCGCGCAGGAGGCTGACCATGACCATCAGCTGAACGCCTCGACACCAGAATCAGCCGCCGCGGCTTCGTTGCACGGCGCGGCCGGCATTGACTTTCTCCTTCACGCTTGCTGGCACGGTCACGGCCGGCGAACGCGCTCGCGCAGACGCAGCCGACCAAGTTCAACGCCTGGGTCAGCATCGGCGCCGACGGCACGGTGACCATGTGATGATCCCAGTCGCAGAGATGGGGCAGGGCGTGCTCACCGTCGCTGCCGCTCGATCCTCGCCGAAGAGCTCGACGCCGACTGGTCGAAGGTGAACACAGCAGTTCGCGCCGCCCAACCCGAAGGTCTACGGCAACTCCGCACCAGCTGTTCGACGGCGCGCATGATCACCGCGGCCAGCGTCTCCGCGCCCGGCTATTGGCATGCCGTTGCGCATCGGCGGCGCGCAGGCGCGCCGCGTGCTGCCTCGACAACGTCGCGCGGCGAAGTGGAACGTGCCGGTCGCCGAGCTGACGACCGAGCACGGGCGTGGTCGTGCACGCAAGTCGGGCGCGCAGCATCTCCTACGGCGACGTGGTGAAGTTCGCTACCGTGCCGGCACGAGCTGCCGCAGATCACCGAGGCCGACCTGAAGAAGCCGTCGCAGTTCCGGCTGATCGGGCGCAAGGACATCGGCCGCAGCCGACGTGCCCTCGAAGGTCGACGGCTCGGCGAAATACGGTATCGACGTGCAGGCTGCCCGGGCATGCTCTACGCATCGGTGCTCGAGGCGCCGATGCGACGGCGCCGAAGGCGACGGACGTCAACGCCGACGACGCCATGAAGATGCCAGGCGTGAAGCGAAGGTGCTGACGCTGCCGTTCGGCGTTGCGGTCCTGGGCGACACGGTCGATGCCACGCGCACGGGCTGCAGCGCGCTCAAGGTGCAATGGGACGCCGGCGGCGCCAGATGGCGGCAGGCTTCGACTCCGACAAGGCCGATGCAGGAGTACGCGAGCCACGGCCAGCGACCCGAACGCCAAGGCGATGACCGTGGTTCGAGAAGGGCGATGCGGCCGAGTCGCTCGCCGGCGCGGCGAAAACCGCTGGAGGCCGAGTACTGGTCGGAATGCACTGCTACCACGCGCAGATGGAGCCGATGAACTGCTGTCGCGCAGGTGTCGCAGCCGACGGCCAGTCGGCCGAGATCTGGACCGGCACGCAGTCGACGGCGCTCGCCGCCAGTTCGTCGCCTCGGCGTGCTGAAGACCACGCCGGACAAGATCCGCGTGCACCAGCATCTGCTGGGCGGCGGCTACGGCCGGCGCATCTGGCCGGACGCGGTGGTCGCAGGCGGCGGTGCTCGTCCAACATCACCAAGAAGCCGGTCAAGCTGATCCTGACGCGCGAGGACGACCTCACCGCGGCGCGGCCGCGGCCGATGACCTATCCACGCCATGAAGGCCGGACTCGACGGCAGCGGCAACGTCGTCGCGCTGGCGCCATCGGCTGGTGGCCGAGAACGTCGACGCCGTGGCAGCGCCGCCGCGCTTCAAGGCGACCGGCGGCAAGGACTATCATCGGCTGGCGCGGCCTCGATGCAGCAGTTCTACGGCGTGCCGAACATCACGTCGCGAATGCGGTGCGCGAAGATCGCGGCATGCGCGTGCACGCCTGGCGCGGCATCGGCGCGGGCTACAACAAGTTCGCCGCCGAGTCGTTCATCGACGAGAGTCGCGCACGCGCACCGGCAAGGATCCGCTGGCGCTCCGCCTGGAACTGACCAAGGACCATCCGCGCGCCCAGGCGGTGATCAAGGCGGTGGCCGAGATGGCGGACTGGAAGAAGCCAGCGGCCCGCCGGCCGTGCGCTCGGCATCGCCTTCTCCGACTACCACGACAGTCGTTCAGCGCCGGCATCGCCGAGGTCTCGCTCGATCGCAAGACCGGCAAGATCACGGTCCACCACTACTGGATCGCGGGCGACGCGGGCATCGTGCATGCAGCCGCGACACGCCCACGCGCAGCTCGAAGGCGCGGTGGTCTACGGCCTGAGCTCGGCGCTCGATCCGAAGAGCTGACGTACAAGGACGGCGCTGTGCAGCAGACCAACTTCCACCAGCTACCAGGTCACGCGCATGAGCGACATGCCGGAGATCCACACGCAAGATCGTCGTGACCGACAACGCGCCGACCGGCCTGGGCGAGCTCGGCGTGCCGACGGTGGCGCCGGCGATCGGCAACGCGGTGTTCCAGCTGACCGGCAAGCGCCTGCGCACGCTTGCCGATGTCGCCGCAGCGAGGCGTTCTCAAGGCCTAGAGTCGTTACTTGGGTCTGTCTCCGGCCAGGGTGATGCGATGCATCACCCGCCGGTGCCCGTGGTAGTCATTCACGGGGTTGTGCTGCGCGCAGCGGTTTGTCCCAGAAGGCGAGCGAGCCGACGCGCCACGAAAAGCGGCAGGTGAACTCCGGCTTGATCTGGTGGCGGAACAGGAAGTCGAGCAGCGGCGAGCTCTCCTCTCGGTCATGCCCGGCGAAGCGCACGGTGTGCCCAGAAGTTCACGTACAGCGCCTTGCGGCCGGTCTCCGGGGTGCGTGCGGACCACCGGGATGTTCACCGGCCTCGTAGTCTTTGCCGCTGCCGCCTTGCTCTTTGATTCGATCTTCCAGATTGCGGCGTGAGCGTTTCCTCGCGTTCCTCGCCGACGACGCGGTGATCTTTCGTCCGCTGCCGATCAACGGGCAGGGAGTCGTGGCGGCAGCGCTCCGGCGGTCCCGAGAACGCTGGATCTGGGAGCCGAGCTACGCCGAGATCTCGTCCGCCCATGATCTCGGGTACACCACGGGGCCGTGGGAATACCGGCCGCCCGGCGACGCGAAAGCCGAGGTCGCGCACGGACACTTCTTCTCGGTGTGGAAGAAGCAGGCGAACGGCGACTGGCGCGTGGCCTTGGACATCGGCGTCTCCCACGAAGCCCGAGCGCGGCCTGGGCGGCGCGTTCACGTCGCGTGAGGCCGCGACGAAGCCGGCTTCTCGCCGGTAGCACCCCAGAGCTCGCGAGCCTCGACGTCGCGGTCTCCCGCGCCACCCGCGCCAAGGGAATCGCGGCCGGTTACGTCGCCGGGTCGACGTCCGATCTCCGGTTCGCCACCGAGGGCGCGCTACCGAAGCTCGGCGCCACCGCGGCCCGCGCGGTGTTCGACTCGATGAAGGGCGAGCTCAGGCTCGAGACCCAGGGCTCGGGGGTCGCCGCCTCGCGCGATCTCGCCTACACCTACGGGATCGCGGGACGCTGGGTGACGCGCGACGCGAAGGCGCCGGCCGACTCGTGCGTCTACCTGAACGTGTGGCGGCGCGACCCGCAGGGGCGTTTCCGGCTGGCGCTCGCCGTGCTCAATCCCGTGCGGCGGCGGTAGCGACGCCCGCGGCGCCGACGTCCGGGACGATCGCGATCCGCGCGCGCGTCGTGTGCGGCGGCGCGAGCACCATCGATGGTCTCGGGCCCGTGCGGAACCCGCCGGCAGCGTCCCCTCCACGCGGTAGCCGCGCGCGGCGGTGAGCGACGTCCACACCGGGACCGCGGTCCAGCGCCACTCCGCGAACCCTCGCTCCGCGCGAACGACAGGCTCACGTTGCCGAAGCGCGTCGGCGCGCGGCGCACGCTCGACCCGGTCCACCACGCGTCGCGCGCGCCGAGCGTGAGCGCCAGCGTGTCGCGTCGTCGAACACCAGGGCGTTCCGGATCAGCGCCAGGAGGGCGCGGCCGCGGTCGGGTGCGGCGGGTAGTTGGGCCCGAAGTCGCGCGCCGAGCGGGTGAAGATCTCGGCCGCCCCGCCGCTCGCCGAGCGCCAGAACAGCAGTGCGGTGAGCACGCTGTCCGCCACCTCGGGCCGTCCGGCGAGCAGCGCCCAGGTGCCGCGATCGGCGGCGACGTAGCTGTGCAGCGAATCGGGGTTCCGGTAGTAGCCGAGGCCCGCGCCGCCCGACGCGCGCCCAGTGGCGGCGGGCGAGATGCTCGGAGCCGCGGATCGTCGGCCGGCAGGACCTCGCACGGATAGGCGACGTTCAGGTTCCCCCAGTCGATTCCGCCGGGCTGCCAGGCGGGAGGGACGTCGGTGTGGGGCATGCGCGCGAGCGCGTCACAGGAACGTCCGGAGATAGTCCGCGCGCGATCGCTCGACCCGCTTCGCCCTCGGCCTCCATGCCGGCGGCCTCGAGCAGCCGCGCGGTGGCGCGGTAGCCGGCCAGCGCCCATGCGTCGTTGCCGACGATCTGGGCGTGGATCAGCTCGTTGTCGCGCGGATCGGTCGCGGGCGGGAGCCCGCGGATCCGCGCCGCCGCCGGGCGCGCGCGCCATCGTGCGCTGCCGCTCGAGCTGACTCCCACGCCTTGACCGACGCGGTCGCGAAGCGCGAGAGATCGCGCGGCGGCGCGGGCCGGAGCGCGCACCTGCTCGAACGCCCACAGCGCCTGTCCGGTGCCGTCGAGCTGACCGGTCTGGCTCACGAACGGGCCGTGCGGCCACTGGAAGCGGAGGAACGCGCCCGCCATCTGGCGCGCCTCCTCCGGTGTAGCCGGAGATCGCGAGCGCCTGCATCGCGCGCGCGCCGTCGCGGGAGCCAGACGTCGCGGTAATGGAATGGTCCGCCAAGCGGCACCCAGTCCATGCCGCGCCGCTCGCGCAGCGACAGGAGGATCACCCGGCTGGCGCGGATCGCATCGCACACGTCGGGATCCGGCAGCTCGAAGCGGGTCCCGCGCTCGACCTCGCCGCGCCAGTGCGCGCGCCCGTCGCCGCGCGCTGGTCGTGCGACACCCGCGCCTCGACGCGCAGCTCGCGCTCGGGCGTCGGGTAGGCCGGCAAGAGCACGCGCACCTGGTCCTCGCCCCGCGGTGCGCAGGCGGAAGCTCCGGCGATAGACCCGCCCCGGCTCGGGATCGGGGCACCACCCGAGCGTCGAGTCGGCTTCGCGCGACGCTCCCAGCCGTGCTCCCAGGGGGTGCGCACGAGGGAGTCGGGGCTGCCGTAGGTGAGCGGAGCTGTCGGGCCGCTCGAAGGCGAGCGCGAGCCTGGCGGACTCGGGTGTGGCGGCGGTGTTGGTCGCGCGCACGAGCAGCGAGACGAACAGGTTCCTCGCGATCCTCGGGGTCGCGCTCGAGTGGACGCTTGACGCGGAGCAGGATCGAGTCGAGGCCGGGATCCTGGTAGGTGACGACCGCGGCGTCGGCCTGGCGCTGGTCGCGGTCGCGCTCCCAGGCCGCCACGACGCGCGACACCGCGCCGCGCCGCGCCGCGAGAGCAGTCCCGGCAACGGCTCGGGAACGCCACCGCCTCGAAGTCCCAGCGGATCGCTCCGCTCGTCCGCGTCCACCGCACCACCGGACACCACCGATCCTCGTAGGCGATCACCGCCGGGGCCAACGCTTCCCGGCCATCCGCCGTCGGGGTCACGCGCGTGAGCCACGCCCCGTTGTAGAGATCACCGCGCGGCGTGACCTGGAAGGCGCGGGTCGCGCCCGGCCACATCAGCGCCGCGACCGATCGCGAGTACGCCTCGGGAACGGACTTCAGCGACGCGCCCGCCGGCGCGGGCGGTCCCTGCTTCATGCAGCCCGAGCACGGGAGGAGGAGCGCCGCGAGGGCGAGGCAAGGCAGGACTCGGGCGGGGATCATGGCGGTACTCCATGATCGGCCCGCCGGACGCGGGAGTTGAGGCTAGCCGGCGGTGGCCGCGCTCTTCGCGGCGGTCGCGGCGGCGCCGACCTCGCGGGTGATGAAGCGCCCAGCGCCGCGCTCGACCTCGAGGTTGCCGTCCGCGAACTGGACGCGACCGTTCACCACGACGTGGGTCGGGCGCCCCGGACCTTCGCTGCCCTCGAAGATGCTGCGGTCGCGCGCGCGAGTGGTGGGTCTTGGCGCTGCGCGTGCCCGTGCTCGCACGGGTCGTAGACCACGAGGTCGGCGTCCGAGCCGATCGCGATCGTGCCCTTGCGCGGGTAGAGCCCGAAGATGCTGCGCCGCGTTGGTGCGCCGAGCGCCACCATGCGCTGCACGTCGAAATGCCGCTCGCACACACCGTAGGTGTAGAGGAGCTGCAGGCGATCCTCGATGCCGGCGCGCCGTTCGGGATCAGCGTGAAGTTGTCGCGACCCATCTTCTTCTGCTCCATCGTGAACGGGCAGTGATCGGTGCCGACCGACGTCGAGCATGCCGGTCGCGAGCCCGCGCCACAGCGCGTCGTGATGGCCCTGGTGCGCCGGACGGATCGGCGGGCTCATGACGAACGTAGGCGCCCTCGAAGTCGGGCTTCACGAACACGCGGTCGTCGAGCAGCAGGTACTGCGGGCAGGTCTCGCCGTAGCACTTCTGGCCCTCGAGCTTGGCGCGCTCGAGCGCCTCGACCGCCTCGCGGCAGGTCATGTGCACGATGTAGGCGGTCGCGCCGATGGAGCCGCGCCATCATCAGCGCGCGCACGGTGGCCTCGCCCTCGACGCTGCTCGGCCGCGACACCGGGTGGAACTCGGGCCCGAGCTTGCCCGCCGCCACCAGCTCCTTCTGCAGGTGGTAGACGGCGTCGCCGTTCTCGGCGTGCACGGTGACGACCGCGCCGAGCTTCGGCCGGCCTGCTTCATGACCTGATAGAGCTCGCCGTCGTCCACCATGATCGCGCCCTTGTAGGCCATGAACACCTTGAACGAGGTGATGCCGTGCTGCTCGACCACGGCGCGCATCTCGTCGGCGGTCCTGTCGCGCCCAGCCGGTGATCGCCATGTGGTAGGTGTAGTCGGCGACCGCCTTCTTGCTGCGCTCGCGCCAGTTCCTCGAGCCCGTCGATCAGCGACTGCCCGCGCGCCGGGATGCAGAAGTCGATGATGCACGTGGTCCCGCCCGCGACTCCCGACGCCGTGCCGCTCTCGAAGTCGTCGACCGACACGGTGCCCATGAACGGCAGCTCCATGTGGACGTGCGGGATCGATGAACCCGGGCAGCACGAGCTGGCCCGAGGCGTCCAGCACCTCGTCCTTGGTCGAGCGCTTCTCCAGGTTCTCGCCGATCGCGACGATCTTGCCGCTGTCGCAGTAGACGATCGGCGACGTAACGGTCCGCTGCGGTCACGATCTCGCCGTTCTTGATCAAGAGACCCATGGGGATTGCCTCCTGAAGCCCCGCGCGAGGACGAATTGAATTCGGTGTTCGGAAGGCTCCGAGACTACCGCATCGCGGGGCGCCACTCGAAGAGCGGCGTGCGCTCCCAGGCGGTGGCGATCTCCTACCCCACCCTCCGGCACTCGATCAGACGCATCCACGGGCGCGCGGTGTCGAGGCCCTCGTACGACTCGAGCACGAAGCCATCCTCGTCGGCCCAGAAGGTGTAGCCCTCGTCCTCGGGCCGCGGCGGCAGGCTCACGACGTAGCGCTTGGCGGTGACCGGACCGCTCGGGCCGGCGAAGGTGCCGACCTCGACGCAGCGGTAGAGCATGCGCTCCGGCGACACCGCCATGTACGGCGGTCCGATGCGCAGCACCGGGAACTCGTGCTCGCCGTCGAGCGCGAATCTGCGCCGCGCGAGGATGATCGTGTTGAACAGGTGGGTGCCGTACTCGACCTCGGCGAACGGCGGGAAGTCGCCCTGCTGCTCGCGCACCTGGCCCTGGTACTCGAAGCGCACGCGCCACGTCCCCTGATCGGCGCGGTGCGTCGCACACCAGCCGCCGGCCCGCGACCTCCCAGTGGACGTCGAGCCCGGTGAGTCGCCATTCGCGCGTCAGGGTGGCGCGGTACTCCTGGCGGTTGGGAAACGGATGGGGCCGCTCCATCACCTGCTCGCCGGTGAGCACGTACCCGTCGGGCCCGAGCGTCAGCCGCCACACCTCTCTGCCCGCACGGCTGGCCGCCGTGGAAGAGCTGGTAACGACCCTCGACCACGCCGGTCGCGATGTCCGCCGATTCGCTCATGTCCGCACTCCGAGGGTTCCGGCCGCGTGAGGGAGAAAGAAGAGACGAGGCTATCGCGTCGTCCGCGGCGGCGCCACTAGTGGCGGTTCGGCGCCGACCAGCGCAGCCGCGAGCGCGCGTTGCCAGAGTGGACCGTTCCGCATCAGGCACAATTCGAGCGCCGAGCGCCACGGTGCCGCGGCCTCTCCGGTCACCCGCGCGTGCTCGAGCAGGAGGCGCGCGGTCCCCCGCTCCCACTCCGAGCGGAGCCTCAGCCCGACGATCTCCGCGTGCGACGGCTCGGGCGCGAGCGAGGCGGGCACCGGGAGCCCGGAGGCCATGAACGAGAGCTTGGTCATCACGCACTTGGGACAGGCGCCGCAGTTGCGGTCGCGTTGCGGGCTCTCGTAGCAGACGCGAAGCTCGTTCATCGCCTCGGGCCAGCGGCTCACCAGCGCCGGCTTGAGATGGCGCTGCACCTCGCCGGCTGTCGTGGACGATCGCCATGCGATCGCTGCCGAGCATCGGGTCGGTCATCCGGGTTCGATCCCCACGGCGCGTTGAGCGGCTTCCAGAACGTCGACGCCGCGATCACGCCCAGGCCGTGACGCCCCGCGAAGAGGTGCAGGCACGCCGCGAGCGCGGTGCCGTGCGCGTCCTCCCACTGGCGGGTCAAGGCGCGGAAGTTGGTGTGCATCGTCCACAGCGGGACCCCGAGCGATTCGGTCATGCGGCGCGACGCGGCTGCCGCGGCGGGGAACTGGTCCAAGTCCTCGAGCGGGATGTCGAAGCCGAGCACCATCAGCGCGGCGGCGACGTTCCGCGCGCGGGGTCCGACCAGACCCTGCCGCCGCCGGTACAGCGTGTACACGCTGTCGAGCCCGCCCGAGAACAGGGCGATCGCGCCGCCGTCGCGCGGGGCTCCGCTCGTCTCGCGATCGGCCGCGAGCCCGACGTTGGCGTAGCGCTCGGGCCGCCAGTGATGCCACACCGCCTGAAGCGCCTCGGAGCCGCTCGAGCAGAGCACGCGAGACCGCGCCGTGTACCACGAGATCGGCGCCGGCCTCCATCGCCGGAAACAGCATCGCGAGCACGAACGGGTCGGCGACTCCGGTCAGCGCCGCGCGGCGCTCGGCTCGACGTCGAACCACAGCATCTCGCGATCGTGATCGAGCCCCTCGATCCGCGACGCGACGCGAAGCCAACCGTCGCGCTCGACCGGATCGAGCGGATGGATGCGAAGGGTGGGTCGGTTCATGGCGGGGCTCGTCCGGGTGTCGCGCGCGCGGCGGCGGCGAAGCCTGGCGCCGCCGCGCGCGTCGAATGCCGGCGAGCTTACCGCACGCGGACGATGCGGCGCTTCGACTCGCCCTGATCGGTCACGAGCTTGACGAAGAACACGCCGGTCGAGACCGCCTTGCCGTCGGCGCCGCGGCCGTCCCAGGCCACCGAGGTAGACCCCGGCCGGCTGGCGCGGCAGCCGCGCGATCGTGCGGATCTCGCGGCCCATGACGTCGTAGACCGCGATGTCCACCTTGCTCGGACGCGCGAGCGCGTAGTCGATCGCGGCGGTGGTGCGGAAGGGATTGGGGCGCACCGCGCGCAGACCGGTGCGCACTGCCGGTCGTCGGTCCGACCGCGGTGCTCGGGTGCGAGGCAGGATCGCCCGGATCGGTCCCGGCGGCGTTCTCGTCGCCGTCGAGATAGCCGTCGAGGTCGCGGTCGACGCCGGCGCGTCGCCGGTGCCGGCCGGCACGCCTGTCACCGTCAGCTCCTGCCCCGGCGCGGCCAGCGCCACGAGCTGGGCGCGCGTGAGCGGATCGTCCGGCCCACGTCCGAGACCCACTGACCCGCGCGCCCTGATAGAGGAACCCGCGCGGCACGCCCGCGACCCGGCCCTTGGCGATCAGGTTGCAGTTGCCCAGCCCGGCCTGCGACTCGAGCGTGTCCATGCGCGCGCCCATCGTCGCGTTGCCGTTGTTGGCACCATTGAACGTGAGCTGGTAGCCGACCGCCGGCGCCATGCCGGTGTCGAAGCACAGGAGGAAGCGCTCCATGTCGCGCCGGTTGGCGTCGGCGACGCTCTGGGACGCGCCGAAGTTGAAGCCGGGGAACTTGAGGAAGTCGAAGAGATTGTCGATCGCGCCGTCGTGCGTGAAGCCGAAGCCGCGCTTGTTGACGACGCCGATCGTGTCCCTGAAGCCGGTCTTCTTGTAGAGGTTCCGGAGCTGCGGGACCTTGATGTCCTGCGATTCCTGAAGCGCGATGTGATCGATGACCTGGCCGTTGGTGCCGGTCGGGAGCGCGTGGCAATCGACGCACTTGAGCGGACCGTCGACCGGCGTGTTCAGGTAGAAGAAGCGCCCGCGCACCGCGCTCGGCTGCCCGGCCGGCGCGTCGGGGAACGAGCGGTCGAGGTACTGACCGGGATTGGGCGGATAGACCAGCGGCATGACGAAGTCGCCGAACGCCACCATCTCGCTGTCGGGAAGCTGGGTCTGCCGACCCATCAGCGCCACGAACGCCGGGTTGAACGCGGTGAGGTCGGCGCGGTCGCCGCGCCAGTGCAGGAGACCGGTGTTGATCAGCCCGCGCAGGCTCTGGGTCACCATCGGACCCTTCATCGGGTGGAAGCCCTGGAGCTGCGGATCGAGCTGGTTCGGCGGCGCCGCCGCCATGGCGCCCTGCGGGTTGCCCAGCTCCCAGCAGAGATTGTCGAAGTCGCCGAACAGGTGGCAGCTCGCGCACGACTGATCGCCGTGGCGCGAGGTGAAGCCGCCGTAGAAGAACTTTCGTCCGTTGACGATCGGGTCGGGCGTGGGATCGAAGCCGATCGCGTTCACCGCCAGGCTCGAGAAGTTCGCGGTCGAGAGCGTCTGGAGCTGGTTGTGGAAGCGGCCGACGACGTAGAGCCGCGGGCGCAGCGGATCGGCGATCACGCCGGTCGGGCCGGCCACGGTCGAGACGCGGGCGACCACCGAGCCGTTGCCGCCCTGCGGCACCGTGGGATTGATCACGCCGAGCTTGTCGTTGGCGAGTGCGGTGACGTAGACGCGCTGGCCGTCGGCCGACCAGCACACGCCGGTCGGGATGCCGAGCGCCGAGTCACGCTCGGCCTGGGTGCCGACGGTGTCCGCGTAGTTGATGGTCGCGAGACCGTTGATGTTCTTGCTGGTGTTGAGATCGATCTCGGTGCGCACGCCGCCGGCGCCGGTGACGATGGCGACCCGCGACTCGGTGGTGTGGCCGCGCACGTTGGGCTCGAGCCGGAGCTCGATCTCCGCGTAGGTGCCGGAGACCGCCGCCGCGCCGTTCACCGGGCTGGTCGCCGCACCCATCATGATGCTCGCGATGTCGCCGCGCGAGGCCACCACGGTGTTGGTCGAGGTGCCGATGTAGACCAGCTCGACCAGCGGCACGGTGTAGGGAATCTTGGAGTCGTAGTTGCGGCCGTCCGAGTCGGTCCAGTGCTGGTTGTTCTTCTTGAGCGTGAGCCCGGTCTTGGGCGGCGCCGGCAATCCGTTCGCGAGCGGCGGGTGCGGCGTCGGCAGCGTGTCGACCTCGGCGGCCGAGAGCGTGGTGGACTGGGTGCTCGAGTGGAACACGTTGACCAGCACCTCACCCGCCTGGGTTCTTCGCCAGCGCGCGCGGCATGCGGCCCGGGATCGGGATCACCACCGGCGCCGTCGCGAGGTTCGCGGGGTCGTAGACCTTGACCGCGTCCTCCTGCGAGACGCTGACGTAGGCCTTGCTCGAGGCGCCCGCGAACACCACGTCGCTCGGCTCGTCGCCGACCCGGAGCGTCGCCGTCGTGTGCATGAGCGCGAGGTCGACGATGCTCACGTCGTCCGACAGGTTGTTCACCACCCAGGCCTCGCCGTTGGTGCGCGACGCCACCGCCACCGGCTCGAGGCCGACCGGGATCTCCGCGATCCGCACCGGCTGAGCGCCGGTGATGTCGGAACACCGAGAGACGATTGTCCGGCGTGTTGACGACGAGCAGCCGCGAGCCGTCGGGCGTGATCGCCACCGGATGCACGTGGTTGCTCTCGAAGTGGACGAAGTCGGGATTGACCGCGGGACGCGAGATCAGGTTGGTGCGCGCGGCGTCGACCCCGAGGATCAGGACCGCCAGCGCGAGCGCGAGGGCAAGGCGACGCATGGAATCTCCAGGGAGAAAGCGCGAGGAGAGGACAAGGGAACACCGCCGAAGGAACGAAGGTTAGCACGCCGCGCGCGGGTCACGGTGCAAACTCTGCGGCGCTGTCCACGCCCCCGCGATTCGGCGAACGACCATGAGGAATGCCCGGCCCCGGTCCGATGCCAGTGCATTTCGAACGCTCGGACTCACCGCGCGCCGGCAGGGAACGCGAACCGGGCCGGCGTCGCGTGGACGCCGGCCCGGCCGAGATCCGCTTCGCCCGACTCTTACTTGGTCAGGGCGAGGCGCTTGACGATGACGCCCTGCGGCGTCCTCAGGTGAACGAAGTACAGCCCCGCGGCGCGCGTCGCCGCTGGAACGTCCGGCCGTTCCAGGTGACCTGGAAGACTCCCGGATGCGCCGGACCGTCCGCCAGGACCGCGACCTCACGACCCTGGAGATCCATCACCGAGAGACGGATGTTCGACTCGCGCGGCACCGCGAACTCGATCCGGGTCGAACCGAAGCTCAGGTTGGGCGCGATCGTGGTCAGCGCGAAGGCGGTGACCGCGCCCTTCAGGCTCGCCATCACCGGTCCGAACGTCTGCGACTCGCCGTCCCGCATCCTCGCGACCAAGCGGTACCAGTACGTGACGCCCGGCTCGACGCCGCGATCGACGAGCGCCGTGATACCGGACTCGTCGTGTCGATCGGCGCCGATCGTGCTCCACGGACCCGTCGCCGCCGGCGCGCGCGCTGCGCGTCGACGCTCGCCACCTGCACCGGATCGACGAACTGCCAGCGCAGCCGCAGTCCGCCCTCGGCCGGAGAGGCCTCGAACAGGCTGAGCTGCGTCGCCGTCACCGGGCTCCGGACACGGAACCTGGCCGTCGCGGTGTTGTCGCTGGGATCGCTGTCGGGGTTGGTCGGATCCTTCACCTTGGCGGTGGCGACGATGTCCCAATCGCCCTCGTCACCCGCCACGAAGATCGGACCCGGCCAGTGGATCGTGGTCCCCGCTCCCACCGGCAACGGCGGACCGCCGACCTGGGTCTTGACGATGATGTGCTGCGGCGTGCCGACCTTGTAGAGATCGAGATCGAACGCCCAGGCGTCCGCGATCTTGAGCCCGCGGTTCAGGACGTCGAAGATCGCGTTCCACGCCTCGTAGGTGAACGGGAACGTCCGGCACGAGTCGGTGGAATCGGCGACGCACACCGACGGGATCGCGATGTTCGTCACCAGCACCGGCTTGTTCACCACCTCGAACGTCGCGCTCGCGGTGTTGTTGTTGTTGTTCGGATCCGGATTGGTCGGATCCTTGACCTCGGCCCGCACGATCACCTGCCAGGGCCCCTTCTCCGAGGTCTGGAACAGGTGCGGCGATGGCCAGTTGATCGTGACCGGCGCCGGTCCGGGCTGAAGCGGCGGTCCCTGCACCTGCGTCTTCAGGGGAACCACCACACCGCCGGGCCCCTGGAGCAGGATGTCGTAGCTCCAGTTGTCGATCACCTTGTTGCCCAGGTTCGCGGCCGCGAGCAGCACGTGCCACGGTTGGTTCGATGTACACGAGGTGCGTGCACTGCTTGGCCGAATCCGTCGCGCAGGCGAACGGAATCGCCAGGTCGCTCACCTGCGGCGCCTTGTTCACCACGTTGAAGGTGAACGCCGCCTGGTCGTTGGTCGGATCCGCGTCGGGGTTGGTCGGATCCTTGACCTTGACCGATACGATCACCGTCCACGTGCCCTTCTCGGTCGAGCCGAAGATGTGTGGCGACGGCCAGTTGATCGCCACCGCGGTGCCGGGCTGGATCGGCGGCCCCGGGACCTGGGTCTTGAGCGGGATCGGCGGCGTGCCGAGCGGCCCCTGGAGCAGGATGTCGAAGCTCCAGTTGTCCGCCACCTTGTTCCCGAGGTTCGCGACGCGGAAGAGCGTGTGCCACGGCTGATTCGTGTAGACGATGCTCGAGCACTGCTTGGTCGAATCGGTCGCGCACATGCCCTGCACGGCGATGTCGGTGGTCTCGCCCGTCGGCTTGTTCAGCACCACTGAACCCCGCGCCGGCCGAGTTGTTGGTCGGATCGGAGTCCGGATTGCTCGCGTCCTTGATCTTGACCGTCACCACCACGCGCCACGGCCCCTTCTGATCCGACGCGAAGATGTACGGCGACTCCCAGTTGAGCGAGAGCACGCCGCCGACCGGCAAGGGCGGGCCGGCCACCTGGGTCTTGATCGGGATCACCTGCCCCGGCTGCGGTCCGTACAGGTCGATGTCGAAGCTCCAGTTGTCGATCGGCTTCTGACCCGCGTTCTTCACGTTGAAGTCGACGTGCCACGGCTGGTGCGTGTAGAGCGTGTCGGTGCAGACCTTGCCAACCACCGGTTCGGTCCACATCTCGATGCCGTCGATCGCCTCGGGCGACGGTGCGGCGGCGCGGTCGAAGATGTTGATCCGGCCGATCGTCTCCCGGCACCCACACGCCGAAGAACGTCTTGTCGGGCTCGGTGTTGACCGAGTCGCCGGGCACCTCGAAGGTCCCGATGATCTGGTCGGCCTTGTTGTAGACCGTGATATGCCAGCCGCCGCCGGGATAGCCCGGGAAGCGGGAGAGCTTGAAGCCGATGCCGGTGTGGTTGGGCTCGCTGAAGGAGCAGGTCGATGCTGGCCTTCTGGTTCTGGAGGAAGATGTCCTCACCGACCTTCTTGCTGTTGGCGCCGAGGAACCCCGGCCCCACCACGAAGAGCGCGCACTGCTTCGTCGACGGGTTGGGAACCGGCGGGTCGGGTGTCGGCGTCATGTTCTCCTGGATGAAGAGGTTCCGCTGGTCGAGCCCATTCGGGAACGACGGCGGGTTCGGCGCCGGACCCAGCGGGCTCGGGAAGCAGTTCTTCCCCTGCGGCTGGATCACCGCCTCCTCGAAGGTCTCGATCCCCTTCGGCACCTTGCCGGTGCCCTGGTTGTACGCGCGGAACGAGGCAACGTCGAAGAACGGCGTGCACTGACCGGAGGCCCTGCGGCGCGCCGCCGGCGCCGGCGAGCGTCACGCCGAGCGCTACTGATCGCGATGTCGGACGGCTGACCGCCGCCCTTGTTCAGGACGGTGAAGAACGCGTGCCCTTGATCGTTCCCCGGGTTCGGATCGGGATTGGTCGGATCCTTGACCTTCACCGTCACCAACACCTCGTGGTTTCCCTTCTCGGCGGACGTGAACACGGTCGGCGACGACCAGTTGATGCTGAGCGGCGGAGCCCCGGGGTAGATCGGCGGCCCCGGCACCTGGGTCTTGAGCGGAATGAGAATCCCGCCGGCGCCGTAGCAGCGCGATGTCGAAGCTCCAGTTGTCGATCACCTTGTTGCCGAGGTTCGCGACCGAGAACAGCACGTGCCACGGCTGGTTGGTGTACACCACCGACGAGCACTGCTTGGACGAGTCGGTGGCGCACGCGAGCGTCACCGCCAGATCGCTCACCGGGTTGGTCGTCTTGTTCAGGACCGAGACGGTCGTGGATAGGACGTGTCATTGGTGGGGTTCGGATCGGGATTGGTTCGGATCCTTGACCTTGACCTGCACGATGATCTGCAAGTGTCCCTTCTGATCGCTCCCCAAGACGGTCGGCGACGACCAGTTGATGCTCATCGGCGGAGTCCCGGGGAAGATCGGCGGCCCCGGCACCTGGGTCTTGAGCGGAAGGACCGTCCCATTGTCGCTGTACGCCAGGATGTCGTAGCTCCAGTTGTCGATCACCTTGTTGCCGAGGTTCGCGACCGCGAACAGCACGTGCCACGGCTGGTTGGTGTAGACCACGTGCGAGCACTGCTTGGTCGAATCGGTGGCGCACACGGACTGGACCGCCAGGTCCGAGACCTGCCCGCCGCCCTTGTTCGCGACCGTGAAGGTGGCCGAGGCGCTGTTGTTGGTCGGATCGGCGTCGGGGTTCGTGGGGTCCTTGATCTTGGTCGAGACCGAGACGCGCCACGTGCCCTTATCGCTGGTGCCGAAGATCCGCGGCGACGGCCAGTTGATGGTCTGCGACGACCCCACCGCGAGCGGACCGCCGGACACCTGGCTCTTGAGCACCTGGTCCACCGTGCCCTCGAGCCCGATGTCGAAGCTCCAGTTGTCGACCGGCTTCTGCCCGGTGTTCCGCACCGTGAACAGGATGTGCCACGGCTGGTTGGTGTAGATCACGTTCGAGCAGGACTTGGTCGAGTCGGCCGCGCACACGAAGTCGACGGCGATGTCCGACGGCGGCGGCGTCGGCTTGTTCGAGACCGTGAACTGCGCGACGAAGCGGTTGTCGTTGGGGTTGGCGTCCGGGTTGGTCGCGTCCTTGATCTTCGCGACCACCTCGATCGCCCAGTCACCCTTCTGATCGCTGGCGAAGATGTACGGCGACGGCCAGTTGATCGTGCTCGTCGAGCCCACCGCGAGCGGCGGACCGTCCACCTGCGTCTTGATCGGCGTGCTGCCGAGCGACCCGTGCAGGGTGATGTCGTAGCTCCAGTGGTCGACCACCTTCTGGCCGGTGTTCCGCACGGTGAACAGGATGTGCCAGGGCTGGTTGGTGAAGACGACGTGCGTGCAGTTCTTGAGCGAATCGGTGGCGCACGCCGACAGCAACGTCAGGTCGGACGTCGGCGAGGGGTTGACCTCGTGCGTCACCTTGTTCGACGTGCTCGGCTTGGTGCCGGGGTTGCCCGGGTACACCGCGATCAGCGAGTGCGTGCCGGCCGCGAGGGTCGAGATCGAGAACGTGGCGTTCCCGCTCGCGTCGACCGGGCTGGTGCCGAGGATGACCGCACCGTCAGTGAAGGTCACGGCCTTGCCGGCCGGCGGCGTGGGCGACACGTGGGCGACCATCGTCACCTTGTCGCCAACGAAGGTCTTGCTCGGCGACACGGTGAGAACGGTGGTGGTGATCTGCGACGCCGTGATCGCGACGTCGTCGATCGCGAGCCCGTCGTCGGAGCCGGACGGATCGAAGTCGGTCCACCGGATCCACACCGTTGCGCCCGCCGCAACCGTGACCGGGAACTTGAAGGCGATGGCGCGACGGTTGGCGGCCGCGTTCCCGTCCAGCGCTCCGACCGTCCCGCTGACGATCGGGGACGAGAAGTCGAGCGCGTCGACGTCGGTCCACGTCCCCGTGCTCAGGCTGGTCGCGTCGGTGCTGTACTGGAAGTCGAGCCGATCAGGGGAGTCGTGGTCCCGCCGAAACGCCATTGCTCGCCGGTGTAGTCGATCTGGAGCTGATGGATCGGCCCGCCCGTGTTGTTCTTGATCTGAGCCCCGAGAACCGAGGCCAGATTGCCGCTGCGAAGCTGACCGAAGGCGCGCTCGGGGCTGCCCGATGAGCCGAAGCTGTAGGTGTCGCCGACGTTCGAAGAACCGGTGCCGGCGGTGTACGTGGTGTTCGCGTTGGTGAGCGTCTCGAGGAAGGCCCAGCCCACGGGCACGCTCGAGCTCGTGCCGGTGCTCGCCAGAGTGTTGAAGTTCTCGAGCACCGGAGTGCCGAGGAGGTGATGCTGACTTGTGCCATGGCGGCGTTGACGAAGCCGCCGATCGACAGGGCGATGATCACGACCGCCGGGAGCGAGACCCGGCGCGTGAGCGTCGTCCAGCCGCGAAGCAACAATGGGGACCTGCTCTTCATGAGATCCTCCGGCCGAGGGGTCCTGAAAGGAGTCTCGGATCGTGGTCGGGACGGACCACGAGCAAGCGATGGGCAAGGATGTCGAGCGCCGGTGCGTGAAGCGGGACGAAGAAAATTCTCGCGTGCCGTAGGGGGCTACGGGGGCTACCGTGGAATCACTGGGACCGGGGTGCCTCCGTCTTCTCCGGAGCGAAAGCGGATCCGGGATCGGCGTGCGACGGTGAGCACGAGAGAGCCGTTACACGCGTAGGCGATCGGGCGGGACGATCGGCAGATCGGCGGGCAAGAGGCGGTCGCCAGGAGGCGGCGCGGCTGCGGGCCAGGTGCTGTGCGATCGACGTCACGGCGGATCGTCGTTCGAGCATCCTCTCTCTCGAGCGACGCGAATGCTCCACCCGGCTCACGTCGTTTGCAAGAGGAAACCTTCGCTCACCCGCGCGCGCCGTCGCGATCGGGACGAATGGGCGGCAAGCTCTGCCGGAAGCGTCGGCGGTTTATCGCAACCAAACGAGCTTGCGCGCGAGGCGAGCGCCGTCGGCCTCGAGCCGCACCAGGTAGACGCCCGCCGACGCGGCGCGTCCGGCCTCGTCCCTTCCGGACCAGACGCATTCGTGCGCGCCGGCCGTCGCCCACCCGTCGCGGATCGTCGCCACCCGGCGTCCCTCGAGGTCGAGCACGCTCAGGGTCGCGCGGCCGGCACGCGCGAGCTCGAAGCGGATCCGGGCCGCACCGCGCGCGGGGCTCGGAACCGGCGCCGCGAGGCGGATCGCGCCGCTCGACCGTTCGGCGACGCCGAGGGACGGCGTCTTCCACACGAGCATCCACGTGTCGTCGTAGAACACCGTGTTCTCGCCCTCGCCGGCGAACACGACCATGCGGTCGAACACCGGATCGTAGACCGCCCCATGGTTGAGCCGCGGCGGTGGCCTCGGCCCCGACGGCGCGAGCTCGGTCCACGATGGCGGTCCCGTGAGATCGAGCTGCCAGGTGTCGCCGAAGTACTGGTACGAGGGAAAGCCGGGATAGGCGCCACCGTAGACGATCATGCGCGCGCGATACGGATCGTAGTGGGCGCTCTGGCCGAACCTGCCGTGCGGAGGTGTCCCCGAAGGGACGATCGGCGTCCACGCGGGCGGCCCTGAAAGATTGAGCGACCACACGTCGTTCCGACCGGTGCCGCCGAACATCAGCATGCGATCGCCGCCGGGATCGTAGATCGTCGAGGGGTACGAACGCGGCGCGGGCGGCGTGCCCCCGGGCACGATCGTCGTCCACGTCGCAGGTGTCGAGAGGCTGAGCGACCACACGTCGTTGAGCAGCATGTTGGTGGTCACGCCGCCGAAGACGATCATCCGGTCGCGCAGCGGGTCGTAGATCGCCGCGTGGTTGGCGCGCGCCGCCGGCGGGGTCCCGAGCGCCGTGATCGGGCTCCACGCGTGGCTCGCGAGATCGAGCGCCCACACGTCGTTCAATCGCTGCCCGCCCGAGCTGGTGCCGCCGAAGACCACCATGCGGTCGCGTGGCGCATCGTGGATCGCGACGTGATACGCGCGGCCCGGCGGCGCCGTTCCCGTCGGCGCGAGCATCGTCCACCGCGGATCTCGATCGAGCGTGAGCTGCCAGACGTCGGTGTACGCCGCCCCACCGCCGTAGACGATCATGCGGTGACGGAACGAGTCGACCACCGGCGCGATGCCGTCGCGGATCGGCGGGATGCCGCACGGCGGGCTTCGATCGCCGACCATGTCGTCGCGCCGGCGAGATCGAGCGTCCAGACGTCGTTGGCGCCCGTCGCCGTGCTGCCGCCGAACACGACCAGCCGATCACGCGTCGCGTCGAGCACCGCCGTAGTGATCCGCCCGCGGCGGCGGTGTCGCTCCGGCCGGAGCGAGCGGTGACTCACGACGGCGCCGCGAGATCGAGCGCCCATGCGTCGCCGAGCGTGATCGCACCGGTCCCGCCCAGGATGATCATCCGGTCGCGCGCCGCGTCGTAGGCCGCAGCGGCGTCCTCGCGCACGGGCGGCGATCCGCCGGCGGGCGCAAGCGGCGACCATGCGAGGCTCGCGAGATCGAGCACCCACGCATCGTTGAGCCGGCCCATGCTCGAGGATCCGCCGAACACGATCATGCGGTCGCGCACCGGATCGTAGATCGCGGCGTGGCCGCGCCGCGCGAGGCGGCGCGGTCCCCGACGGCGCGAGCGGCGTCCGACGCGAGGCTCGCGAGATCGAGCGCCCAGACGTCGGAGAGCCGGACGCCGCCCGATGACCCGCCGAAGACGATCATGCGGTCGCGCACCGGATCGTAAATCGCGGTGTGGCCCGTGCGTCCGGTCGGTGGGGTCCCGGTGGACGTGAGCGCGGACCAGGACGGAACGCCGCCGAGATCGAGCGCCCACAGGTCGGCGAGACTCGCGCCGCCGCCGAACACGATCAATCCGGCTCCGCGCCGGATCGGCGATCGCGGTGTGTCCATCGCGCGCGGATGGACCGGAGGCCGGCGTGATCGCGGACCACTCCGGGATCGCCGGCGAATGCCAGCTGCCAGGTCTCGTTCAGCGTGACCTGGAAGGCCGTGCCGCCGAACACGACCATGCGGTCGTGCGCCGCGTCGAAGATCGCGGTGTGCCCGCGGCGGCGGCCGCGCGGCGGCGGCAGCTCGAGCCAGTCGCCGTCGGCCGCGGCGATCCGCGGCGCGACGCAGGCAGCCGGCGGGCCAGCCCGGGCCTCGCCGGACGCGCCGAGCGCCACGATCGCGATCCAGAGGGTCCGGCACAGGCGCGAGGCGAGCACGATCGTGGACTCCAGGGGAAAACGCGGCGAGGCGACGATGAAAAGTCTATCACCCGGTTCGTGCTTCAACGTGGTCGATCGATCGACTATCCTCGTGCCCCTCACCTCGGAGACACCTTCGTCATGCCGCGCTTTGCACTCCGACTCGCGCCGCCCCGTTTGGTTCCTGGCGCTCCTCGTCACGATGGCGCTCGACGCCTCCCCGCGCGCTCGGCCGCTCCCGATCCGATCCGCCGCACAGGGCGTGGCACTCACGCCGGCGTGGACGGGCGAGAGCGATCAGCTGAACGCCTTCTACGGCTACTCGGTCGCTACCGCGGGCGACGTCGACGGCGACGGCTACTCCGACGTCATCGTGGGCGCGATCAACTACCAGAACGGCGAATACGAAGAGGGCCGCGCGCTTCCTCTATCGCGGTAGTGCGACCGGAGTCTCGCCGACGCCGAGCTGGACCGCCGAGGGCAAACCAGGTGATCGCGCGCTTCGGCCAATCGGTCGCGAGCGCGGGCGACGTCAACGGCGATGGCTTCGACGACGTGATCGTCGGCGCGCCGCAGTACGACAGCGGCTCGCGCGACGAGGGCCTACGCCTCATCTATCTGGGATCGGCGGCCGGGCTCGCCGCGTCGCCGTCGTGGATCGTGAACGGCAACCAGGACGACGCCTACCTCGGCCAGTCGGTCGCGACCGCGGGCGACGTCAACGGCGACGGTTACGCCGACGTTCTGGTCGGCGCCTACGGCTGGGACGACGGCCAGGCCAACGAGGGACGCGTGTTCCTCTATCTCGGCTCCGCGAGCGGACCCGACACGCTGCCGGACTGGAGCTACACGAGCGACGTCGCGAACGCGTACTTCGGGCGGTCGATCGCGACCGCCGGCGACGTCAACGGCGACGGTTACGACGACGTCGTGATCGGCGCGCACCTGCTCACCTCGGGAGCCACCAGCGAGGGCAAGGCCTTCCTGTTCCTCGGCGGCGCCGCGGGCCTCGCGCCCTCGCCGTCGTGGTCGGTCACCGGCAACCAGGGCGGCGCCCAGCTCTGGATCTCGGTCGCCACCGCGGGCGACGTCAACGGCGACGGTTACGCGGACATGATCGTCGGCGCGCCGGGCATCAACAACGGCCAGGTCAGCGAAGGGCGCGTCGCCGTCTACCTCGGTAGCGCCGCGGGTCCCGACACCACCGCCGACTGGAGCTTCGAGAGCAACGATCCCGGGGCCCAGCTCGGCTGGTCGGTCGCGCCGGCCGGCGATCTCAACGGCGACGGCTTCGCCGACGTCGTCGTCGGCGCGCCGCTGTGAGGGACCCACGACGAGCACAGGGGCCGCGCGTACGCGTTCCTCGGCTCGGCCGCGGGACTCGCGCCTCAACCGGTGGTGGACGGTCGCGAGCGATCAGGACGACGGCGCGTTCGCGCAATCCGTGTGCGCCGCCGGCGACGTCGACGGCGACGGCTACGGCGACCTCATCGTCGGCGCGCCGCTCTACGATCACGGCGACAGCGACGAGGGCTCCGCGTTCGTCTATCGCGGCTCGGCCGCGCCGCCCGACTACCACCGCGGGATGGATCGGCAAGGGCGCGCTCGCCTACGGCTACTTCGGCTACTCGGTGGCGAGCGCGGGCGACGTCAACGGCGACGGCTACGGCGACATCATCGTCGGCGCGATCTACGACGACCAGGACGAGACCGACGAGGGCCGCGCCTACCTGTTCCTCGGCTCGGCCTCGGGTCCGGGCGCGTTGCCGGCGTGGACCGCGGAGTCCGACCAGGCCAACGCCGCACTTCGGCAACTCGGTCGCGAGCGCGGGCGACGTCAACGGCGACGGCTACGGCGACGTCATCGTCGGCGCGCACCAGTACGACGACGGCCAGAGCGACGAGGGCAAGGCGTACCGTCTATCTCGGCTCGCCGGCCGGCCTTCAGCCACGCCGTCGTGGACGGCGCAATGCGATCAGGACTTCGCGCGCTTCGGCGTGTCGGTGTCGAGCGCGGGCGACGTCAACGGCGACGGCTACGGCGACGTCATCGTCGGCGCCATGTACTACCGACAACCCGAGCCTTCGACGAGGGCCGCGCGTTCGTCTACCTCGGCTCGGCCAGCGGACTGTCGCCGACGCCGGCGTGGACCGCCGAGAGCGATCAGAGCCGCGCGTTCTTCGGCAACTCGGTCGCGCGCGCCGGCGACGTCAACGGTGACGGCTACAGCGACGTCATCGTCGGCGCGTACGCCTACGACAACGGCGAGGCCAACGAGGGCGCGCGTTCGTCTATCTCGGGTCGCCGTCCGGGCCTGGTCAGCTCACGCCGGCGTGGACCGCGGAGAGCGATCAGGCCAACGCGCTACTTCGGCATCACCGTCGCCGGCGCCGGCGACGTCAACGGCGACGGCTACGGCGACGTCATCGTCGGCGCGCACGGCTGGGATCGGCGGCGCGACCGACGAGGGCAGGCCTCACGTCTATCTCGGATCGTCGAACGGTCTCGCGCCCACGCCGGCGTGGACGGCCTCGAGCGGTCAGGCCTCGTCCTCGTTCGCCTACTCGGTCGCGGGCGTGGGCGACGTGAACGGTGACGGCTTCGCCGACGTCGCGGTCGGCGCCAACACGTACGATCACGGATCGATGCGACGAGGGCGCGGCGTTCTTCTACCTCGGCTCGCCGACCGGCCTGTCCGCGACGCCTGAGCTTGGTCCGTCGAGGGCAACCAAGTCTTCGGCAGCATGGGCTTTCGCGGTTCGCCGCCGGCGGCGACGTCAACGGCGACGGCTTCGGCGACGCGCTGGTGGGCGCGCGCCCTACTACAACACCGGCTTCAACAACGGTGAGATCGATCGCGGCTGGGCGTTCGTCTACTACGGCAACGGTGGCGACGGTCCTCGATCGACGGCCCGCGCAGTCGCAGGTCGCGGGCGGTCCGATCGCACTGCTCGGACGCGCCGCCACCGAGCGCTTCCGGCTCGACGCGCTGGGTCGCACCGCCGTGGGTCGCGGGCGCGTGCGGCTCGAGTGGAGACGCGCGCACTGGGGGTCGCGTTCTCGGGGGCCGTCGCATCGTGGACCGTGGCTCGGCACCGGCGCGCCTTCGCCTGGTGTGGGCAGCGCCACACCCATGACGCGCCATCGCGAGCGGCCTCGCGCTCGACGCGCCGTATCGCTGGCGTCTGCGCGTCGCGTCGCGTCTCGCCGTTCTTCCCGCACTCGCCGTGGCTCGGGCTCGCCGCCAACGGTCCGAACGAGACCGACCTGCGCACGGGCACCGCGTCGTCGGGCGTCGGCGATCGGTTCGACGCGGGCGGGCTGGGCCTGCGCGTGATCGGCCCCAACCCGTCGGCGTCCGCGTGCGCGATCGCGTACACGTTACCCGCCCCGGGTCGGTGCGCGTCACGATTCACGACCTGCAGGGTCGCCGCGTCGCGACGCTGGTGCGTCAGGACGCGCAGCCGCGTGGTCTGCGAACCGTAACCTGGAGCGGACGCGACGACGCCGGCGCGCGAGTCCGTGCCGGGGTCTACTGGGTGCGTCTCGATTGGCGCGGTCGGGTCATCGGCGCGCGACTCGTGCGCCTGCTAGTTGCTCAGGGCGTTGCCCGGACCGAATCGATTTTCGAGGCCTTCTCCGGATGTGAAGACTGCGCCGGCAAAGTGGATTCGAAGCCCGGCACGCACTCAACCGCAGGAGAGATTTCGATGAAGAAGTCCCGGCTGTTCGTCGTCCTCGCGGTCATCGCCGTGATCATCGTCTCCTGCGGCAAGAAGTCCTCCGAGACGTCACAGACGCCCGGCGCCGAGACTCCGGCCGCCGAGAAGCCGATGGCGAAGATCGACCCGCGGCTGGTCAAGACCTGGATGATCGGGCTCACCAACCGCCGTCCCGGTCTCGACGCGAGGAGGGGCGTTGCGCTGGGTACGAGGAGCGCTGGGCGTGTCGGCGACCCCCGATGCCGTCGCGTGGTTCGAGATGGTGGACATCGACAGCAACGGGACCCCGGAGAAGGTCGGCTTCATGTGGGACGCGACCAACAAGGTGATGTACGCCTACACCCACGATCCGGTCCGGCTCGACGACGGCAGCCATGGCGGACAAGGGCCTGCTCGTGGCCCAGTTCGGCGAAGGGAACACGGCGGACCGCCCGCTGGGCTCCGGCTTCTGGGCCTACGCGACCACCCGCGACACCACCTCCTACCGCGAGACGGAGGGCGCGCTCTTCGGCTGCCGCTTCGACAAGACCGGCCAGGAGACCGAGTGCGGACCCGGCACGTGGTCCCGCGTCAACAACGACTTCAAGATCGAATCGAAGGTGAAGTGATCGCGGCCGGGGGCTACGGTTGCGTTGCGCTCCACCTGTTCCCTCGCCTTGCGCGCGGTCTCCTGCGCCTCCTCCACCAGCTTGTAGGCGACGTAGTACTTGTAGATGTTGCGCACGTAGGTGGTGGTCTCGATCCCGATCCGCTGCGGCCACCACGATCTCGACGTTGTTGAACCACTGGTCGGCGTCGAGGCCTCGCTTTGATGGCCGACTTCCGCATCTTGGCGATGTTTCCCGGACCCGCGTTGTAGCTCGCGAAGGCGAACAGCGAGCGCTCTGGTTTCACTGAAGTGCGCGTCCGGGAAGTACCGGGTCATCAGCTTGTCCATGTACTTGGCGCCGCCATGGATGTTGGGTTCGAGGATCGTTGATGTCGCCGACCCGCAGCTCCTTCCCCGTCGGCGGCATGATCTGCATCACGCCGATCGCGCCCATCGCGGCTGCGCGCGTCCTGCCGCAGCCGTGACTCCTGGTAGCCCTGCGCCGCCAGCATGAGCGGATCGAAGTGGTACTTCGCCCCGTACTTTTCGAACAGCTTCACGCGTGGTCTCGAAGCGTTTGAGATCCGCGCCGCCGGTGTTGTTGTGGATCTGCTTGATGCGCCGGTAGTACTGCGCCAGGCGCGCCTCCCGGCTGTGCAGCTTCCGGTCGTGTTGATAGAAGCTCGTGGCCACCGCGACCAGCTGGGGACTGCCCTTGCGGACCGCCCAGCCCGGGTGACCCTCCGCGCGCAGGACCAGATCCTCGCGAACCTTGATCTTCGGCAGGACCTGCGCCCACATCTCGGCCTTCCAGTCGTCGACCACCGTCACGTCCAGAGCCCCGCGTTCAGCATCTCGAGCACGTCCTCGTCCTCGAGCGCGGCCGGCAGGTCGACGATGACCGCCGGGGCCTTGCCCGCGGCCTGGAGGCGCTGGATTCAGCTGACCGCACGCTCTCGTGGTAGCTCGTCGACGCGCGCGCGTGCACGGTCTTGCCCGGACAGGTCTTCCAGCGTCGCGACCGGTGGCGCGTTGGGCCCGGTCACCAGCAGCTCGCGCATCGGTGGGTGATCGGTGGGCGCGATGAAATCGACGATCTTCCGCCGCTCGTCGGTCGCGGTGAGGTTCCCGGCGCGCGATGTCGCCGAGCCCGTCCACCACGCCGGACAGCAGCTTGATCGCGCGTCGTGGGAATCAGGATGACCGTCAACGGTCGCTTGCCGAGCTTCTTCGCGTACTTCTTGTTGAGGTATTTCTCGAAGTCGCGCGCGAGGTCGGCGGTGAGCCCGCGCTCCTGGCCCTTGTCCACGAAGTACAGCGTGCGGCTGTAGGGCACCAGCACGCGAACGATGCGCCGCTGCGAGCATCGAGTCGAAGTCGGCCTTCCAGGGCTTGTTCTCGAGGCTCAGCTGACGAGGTGCGGGCGCCGCGGGTTCCTGCGCCCTCGCCGAGGTGTTGGCGAACAGCGTCAGCGCAAGCGTCGCCGCGACACGGACCACGGCGCGCGCGCCAGGACCGGCCGACACTGCTCGACGTGAACGGCCTGCGCGTCGTTACGTCCCTCACGAGCCATCGATCCCTCCGGGAGATTGCGGATCGTACCTGCTCCCGCCACGTCGCGCGAAACGCCGCCGTTTGACCATGAGAGACGGGGGGCGGATGATTGAACGGTTGTCTCGAGCAGGATCCGTCCTCGCCGAACTGAAAGGTCGCCGCATTGAAGACTTCGCTCCTCGTTGCGCTCGCCCTTTGCGCGCTATCACCCATTGCGGCGCGATCACAGGCACCCGAGTTGCTCGCGGTCTGGAACGTCAGTCCTCCCGGCTTCGCCCATCCCGTCGGGATCGCGGCTGCCACCGACGGAAGTGTATACATTGCCAACCGGGATGCGCGGAATCTCGAGTCTTTCACGAGTGACGGCATCCTGACGAACACATGTGGGCTCTATATGGCAGCGACTCCTCCTCGGTCACCGGACCCCAAGGCATCGCGGTGGATACCGAAGGCCATCTCTTCGTGGCCGAATCGGTGACGCTCGCCTTTGCGCAGACCGGCTTTCAGGTATTCACGACCGGCGGGCAATACCTCACCAGTTGGGGACAGGCCGGATACAGCACGGAACCCGGCTATTTCGGCACCACCTTTGGGGTGGCGGTCGGGCCGGACAAGCGCGTTTATGTTTCCGACATCGACCTACACCGCATCCAGGTATTCACCAACGCGGGTGAATTCATCATGCAGTGGCCCGCCCAGGCCTACGGCATCGCCGTAAGCGCGTCCGGTGACGTCTTCGTGACCGAGACCAGCGGAGTGCGGAAGTACACGAGCGTTGGCACCGAGATCACCCATTGGGGCACTGGCGGGTACTGCGCCCGGACAGTTCGACTCGCCGTTCGGTATCACGGTGGACGAGGGCGGAAACGTGTACGTGGCGGATACGAAGAACCATCGGGTGCAGGTCTTCACCGGCGACGGCACGTTCCTCACCGAGTGGGGCTCCCTGGGAATTGGCCCCGGGCAGTTCAGCGCACCGCAGGGAATCGCCGTCGATGTTGCCGGTCGGGTGTATGTCGCCGACAGCTACAACGACCGGATCCAGGTCTTTGGGCCGTTCACGACATCCACCAAGTCCGAGAGTTGGGGCAAGATCAAGTCGCGCTACCGCTAGTCGTGACACTCGGGTCAAACGACTCGCGCGCGTTCGTCGTGGTCGACGGGACCCAGGGCTCAGCCCAAGGAAGCGCTCTCGCCTTCAGCGCGCCGGCGCGATCGCCACTCGCGCGCCAGCAGGCCCATCAACACCGTGTCCGAGATCTCCTCTCCCACCTGCCAGCGCTCGCGCGCAGCAGTCCCTCGCGCGTGAAGCCAGACGCTACGGCCGATTGCGCGGGATCGATATCGGCTTCGAGCCGGCGCAGACCGAGCGGCCCGAAGGCGTAGTCGACCACGCCGTTCAGCGCCTCGTGCATGAAGCCCTGGCCCCAGTGCGGGCACGCGAGACCGTATCCGATGTCCGCGCGTCCGCTCTGCGGATGGAAGTTGAACAGCGACAGGTGGCCGATCATCCGATCCTCCGGGGGCGCGTGATCGACTACCGCAGCGCGGTGCCGGCCGCGAAGTATCCGCGCGCACGCGCCACCGCGGCCCGCGCCTCCGAGATGTCCCGCATCGGGGTCGAGCTCCAGTAGCGCATCGCCACGGGTTGCTCTCCATCGCGAACACCGCCTCGACGTCGTGCTCCACCGTCTCGCGCAGCACCAGACGCGCGGTGGTGAGGACGGGAAAAGGATCCGGGAAGTTCAAGTGACACAGCTCGGTGAGCCTCGACGGCGCGGCCTCGCTCGAGGCGCTGCCGAGCCTCAGTCCAGACGGCGAATGAGCATCATTGTCACGTCGTCGGCGAATGGTTCTCGTTGCCCGAAGTCCCGGACCCGTTCGAACAGATCGCCGACCGCACGATCGGCCGGCTGGTCGCGACCCTCCCGCATCCAGCGCCGCACGCGTTCCTCGCCGAACGGCTCTCCGTGACGCCCGAGTCGCTCGAGCACGCCGTCCGAGAACAGCGCCAGCGACGACTCGGGCTCGAGCCGCTCGAATCCGAGCTGATACTCCGCGTCGGCGAACGGTCCCAGCACCAGTCCGCCGTCCGACAGCTCGTGGAACCCGGTCGAGTCCAGGAGCAGGGCCGGCGGGTGGCCGCAGTTGACGTACGAGAACGATCCGCGTTGCTCGAGCTCGCCGTAGATCAGCGACACGAAACGAGAGACCACGCCGCTGCCGTGGATGATCCGGTTGAGCTTCCCGATCATGCGGCGGATCTTGAAGTCGCGCTCGGCTCCCATGCGCAGCCCCATGGCCACGTCACGCGCCTGGAGCGCGGCCGGTAGACCGTGTCCGGATGCGTCGGCCACGGTGACGCCGAGTGTGGTGGGGTCGAGGTCGATGAAGTCGTAGAGGTCGCCCCCACCGCGCTGGCCGGGACGCTCATGGCGGCGATGTCGAAGCCTTCGAAGCTCGGCCGACCCGGAGGGAGCAGGCTGAGCTGGATGTCGCGCGCCTGCTCGAAGTGGTCGAGGACCTCGCGCTGGCGGACGTGCTGCTGGATCGCGTAATCGAGCGAGTTCAGGAACGAGGGAAGTGCTCGATGTCGACCGCCGCGCGATGGAACACCACCAGGTGCGTCGCCTGGGGGTCGACGGTCAGCAGCGCGGTCGGACCGGCGCCGGTCGCGCCGAACCAGGGCAGCTCGTCGATCGCATCGCGGCCCGAGGTCGCGAGGCGGCGCGGCAGCTCGTCCGACAGGTTCGGGCGTTCTTCTCCCCAGGTCGAGAGCAGCGTGGCGCGGTCCGCGTCACGCTGATAGAGATGAGCGCCGACCAGTCCCATGCTCGGCCCCAGCTCCGTCAGGATGCGCGGGGCCACCGAACCCGCGAAGCCGGCCGGAGACGAGGACGCATCCAGCCCGGAGAACACGGCCTCGAGACGCCGGTGGAAGCGCTTGGATTCGATCACGGTCGAACCACTCAGCCGGCCGCGGCGGCCGCGGCGGCGCCGCCGCTCGAATCCGAGCGCATCATCACCGCCAGGTACCAGCCCAGCATGACCATCCAGGGCAGCTCGGCGATCTCGACGGCGCGAGGCTCGATCTCGACCGCCGCCGCCAGATGGATGAGGCCTCGGGTCTTGAGCCGGATCAATGCGGCTCCGGTTTCGTCCTGGAGCTCGAGATTGGTCTGCCAGAAGTTGGTCGTGGCCGGGAAGCGGCGTCTGTCGGAAAGCTCGAGCTGCCCGCCCCGCTCCAGGTGCTGTTCCGGAATTCGGCGATCCCGTCGTCACGATCGCACTCGCGGATCGACACCCAGGTCCTGAAGAATCCGACGCGCTTGAACGTCCAGCAGCCGTCGGCGCTGCGTCCGGTCGCGAACGAGGCCGAACATGTTCCGGAACACCAAGGTCGCGACCGGGTCGTCACCGGCACGCAGCTCGTAACGCATCTCGAGCGCGGTCGGCTGGACCCAGTCGAGCGACTGACTCACGACCTCGACGATCTTCCTCATGGAACGACTCCTCGAACGCACGACGCGGCGGTGACGGGTCCTCGATGTAAGACGTCAGGGGATCGAGCGACGAGGGTACAACGCGTGTCCCGACCCGACCACCCGGGCATTCCTCGGGAGCTCGTGGCGGAGATCGCCGTGCCGGATGAGATCAGCGACCGGCATCGACAGCGGCCTTGACGCTTCTCGGCAGCGGCGGGACACTTGATCGGCGAAAGACAACACGGGACGCGAGGGCGCAGCCGTGAGCCGTTCTTCCCGCTTCCTTGCCCTAAACGTGTGCGCTCTGCTCTCATTCCCTTCGAGAGCTCTGGCCGGCACGTTGTGCGCCACGGTGCGCGACGCCACCAACGGCGCGCCGATCCCGGATGCCCAGGCCACGGTCTGGAGCGGCGACCTCTACCCCGCCGAGTACCACGCCACCACGGGATCCCGAAGGCCGGTTCTGCCTCTCCGTTCCGCCCGGGGTGTACCACCTCGAGGTGAGAGCTTCCGGATTCCTGATCGGCCATCTCGAGAACATCCCGGTCGAGACCACGCTCGACGTCGACATCCCGGTTCGCTTCGACGGCGTGCGGCTCGCGCGGCCCGAACCCAACCCGGCGCGTGACGTGATCCGGCTCGGCTTCGATCTGCCGCGCGACGGCGGCGCCCGCCTCGAGGTCTACGACGCGCTCGGGCGGTTCGTGACCGGCTGGCGCAACCCGCGGATGTCGGCGAGGCCATCACCAGGTCGAATGGGATCTTCGCCATCTCGACGGACGGCCGATCCCGGCCGGCCGTTACTTCGTGCGACTCGCGGCGGGGAATGTGCGTCGCGTGGGCGCCTTCACTCGCGTCCCGTGAACGCGGATCGAGGTGCGTCATGACACACTGGAAACGGATCGTCGCGCTCGGTGCGTGCCTGGTCGTCTTCGCGGTGAGCTGCGGCACGGACCGGGTCTTCCGGCCCGTCTCGCAGACCGCTCCCACGGGCTCGACGATCGCCGGCACCGCGATCAGTGACGGTGTGCCCGCCGCCGATGCGACCATCACGCTCGAACCGGTCGAGCGCGGCCTGAGCGCGACGGTTCGCGCCGCGATCGCCGCGCTGGGCGAGCGCTCCACACCGGAGGAATCGCGGCCGGCGTGCGCGCGACCATCACCGATCGCGACGGGCGCTTCGCCTTCGACGGCGTCGATGACGGCGACTATCTGGTGAGCGGCAGCGCGCGAAACCACCTCGGCGCCTCGCACACCGTCCATGTCGAGAGCACCACGGACACGACGTTCGTCGACCTGACGCTCACGCCGACCGGCACCTTCACCGGCTTCGCGCGACTCGAGAACGCGAGCAACCATCGCAGCACCGTGGTCTACGTGAACCAGACCTCCAATGTCGCCGCCACCGACTCGACCGGACGTTACATTCTCCGCGACGTGCCGGTCGGCGGCCACACGCTGATCGCAACGCACGCGCACTATCTCGACGCCACCGCGAGCGCCACGCTGGGCGCGGCCGGCGATTCCGTCGAGGTCGCTCCGGTCACGCTACGGCTCGATCGCAACATCCCTCCGGTGGCGGACGCGGCCACCAGCGGAAGCTGCTCCAACTCGCCGGTCCAGTTCATCGGCCACGGCACCGACGCCGACGGCGTGATCGTGCGCTACGAATGGGACTTCGACGACGACGGCGTGATCGATTACAGCAGCCCTTCGAGCGGCGTCACCAGCATGTCGCTCGCGCGCGGTGCGCGCCGAGCACGCTTCACCGTGACCGACGATCATGGCGCGATCAGGGTGACGGTGATCAACCTCTCCATCTCCTCGCCGGATACATTCTACGTCTCGCACTCCACCGGCTCGGCCGGCGGTGATGGCAGCAAGGGCTCCCCGTTCCTGACGCTGGGCCAGGGACTCGCGGCCGTGGCCTCGAGTCCCTGCATCCCACCGGTGCTGTACGTCTCGTCGGACACCTACAACGAGTCCGCGTCGGTGAGCTTCCCGGTGCTGGTCTACGGCGGGATGGACCCGAGCACCTGGACGCATTCGAGCGGCGCGTACACCACGCTCGAAGGCGGCGTAACCGCGTTGACCGTGAGCGGTATCAGCGGGACATCGGCGGGGTTCTTCGCGGTCGACATCCGATCGAGCAACGCCGTCACACCGGGCGCGAGCTCGGTCGCGCTCAAAGTCGTGAACAGCGGGAACGCGCTCGCGTTCGGCGATTGCCGGTTCACCGCGCGGAACGGCGCGGCGGCTGGCGCGGGACCCAATGGAACCACCGGACTCAATGGCGGTCCCGGCACGACTCCGGCGAACTACACCGGGTGTGGGCTCCAACAGCCTCCAACGGGATACGGCGGCTCGCGCGTTCCCGGGCGCAACCATGGGAGGTACGGGCGGATATGGAGGGTGTTACCGCACCAATAACCTGGCGTCCCCTGGAGCTTCGAGCTCGTGCCCCGCGGGTGGACAGAGCCTGGGCGGCGCGGGTGGCACTTGGAGCTCCGACTGCGCCTTCATCGATCGAAACGGACTCCCTAGGCGCCGACGGTTGTGCCGGAACCAGTGGATCCAACGCCGCGGCCCCGTCGGGCGCCGGATCACTCTCGGGTCAGGTGTGGTTGCCGGGCATTGGTCTCTCGGGTGGAGCGGGCGGCGCCGCCGGAGAAGGCGGTGGTGGTGGTGGCGGTGCGGGGATTGCACCACCAATCTCCGCGGTCAGTCCGGCGGCGGCGGCGGCGGTGGCGGAACCGGGGGAGCGGTGCCGCCGGAGGCGTGGGGGCTGGTGGCTCCTTCGCAGTTTTTCTCTATGACTCCTCGCCGGTGTTCACCTCGTGCACGTTCACGAGCATGACGGGAGGAACGGGTGGACATGGTGGTAACGGCGGCGACGGCGGTCTCGGAGGCGCGCCCGGCAACGGAGCGCCGGCCATCAGCGGAACGGGCGCCGGTGGCGCGGGCGGCCGGGGTGGTAACGGCGGGCCCGGTGGCGGCGGATCCGGCGGACCCGGTGGTCCGAGCTGGTGCGTGTTCGGACGCCGGGCTCGGCGCCGGCGCTGAACTCGCCGACCTACATCGTCGGAAGCGGTGGCGCGGGCGGCACCGGAGGAACGCAGGGATCCGGCGGTCCCGCCGCCGCGAACGGACCCAACGGCGCGTCGGGGACGGTTGGTGTCACACCGACTCCGAATCTCGCGGCGGCATCGGGGCGGGGCATCCGGCGCGACTGATCGAGCGCCGTGATGCCGCGGCGGATCAGCCTCCGGACCGGGCCCCGGCGGGTTCGCGCGGCGTCGGCCCTCGCCAGAACCGGGTCGCCGATCACGGCGCGCACGCGGTGCCGCCCGCCGTCGTCGAGAATCGGGATCGCGCTGGTGTCGACCGGAGCGCCGTCGAGCTCCGCCTCGGTGATTCCCCGACTCCGGCTGCTCGGGTTCTCGACCGTGATCTCGTAGCTCGTCTGCCCCAGGCGCAGCACGACGGAGAAGCCGGACCACCCGAAGGGAATGCACGGGTTCAGGGAGAACGTGGCGCCGCGACGCTCGAGCCCGAGGATTCCTTCCAGGCCGGTGCGGTACATCCAGCTCGCCGATCCCGTGTACCAGGTCCAGCCGCCGCGGCCGGCGTGGGCGGGATGGGCATACACGTCGGCGGCGACCACGTAGGGCTCCACCTTGTAGAGCGCGACGTCCGCGGGCGTCCGCGTGTGGTTGATGGGATTGAGGAGATGGAACAGCTCGACCGCCTCGTCCCCGCTGCCGAGCTTGGCCACCGCCATCACCACCCAGAGTGCGGCGTGCGTGTACTGACCGCCGTTCTCGCGCACGCCCGGACGTAGCCCTTGATGTAGCCCGGATCCAGCGTCGAGGTGTCGAAGGGCGGAGTCAGCAGCAGGATGACGCGAGGATCCGCGCCGCACCAGGTGGCTGCGCACCGAGTCCATCGCCCGCTCGGCTCGACGCGGCGGCGCGACCCCGGACAGCACCGCCCACGACTGCGAGATCGAGTCGATCCGGCACTCGTCGTTCTGCGTGGAGCCGAGCGGCGTGCCGTCGTCGAAGTAGGCGCGACGGTACCAGTCTCCGTCCCAGGCCTGCTCGAGCACGTTGGCGAGGCGGGCGGTCTCGGTCCGATAGCGCACCGCGCGAGCCCGGTCTCCGCGCCGCTGCGCGAGCTCCGCCCAGTCGCGCAGGATCCGGGACAGGAACCAACCCAGCCACACGCTCTCCCCGCGGCCCTCGCGGCCGACGCGGTTCATCCCGTCGTTCCAGTCGCCGGCGCCGATCAGCGGAAGCCCGTGCGGGCCGGTGGTGAGGCCGCGGTCGATGGCGCGCACGCAGTGCTCGTAGAGGGTGCCGTCCTCGGATGCCGGGTCCGGGCGGACGTAGGCCTCGTGCTCGCCGGGGTCGAGTGGGGGCGCGACCAGGAAGGGCGCCCGCTCCTCGAGCACCGCGTCGTCGCCGGTCGCGGCGAGGTAGTGCATGACCGCGTAGCGGCAGCCAGAGCAGATCGTCGGAGCATCGCGTGCGCGTTCCGGCGTCCGGTGTGGGCGTGCCACCAGTGCTGAACGTCGCCTTCGACGAACTGCCGGCCGGCGGCGCGGATCAGGTGGCCGCGATAGATGTCCGGAGCCGCGAGGCTCAAGGCCATCACGTCCTGGAGCTGGTCACGGAATCCGAACGCGCCGCCCGGTTGATAGTACGAGGTGCGGGCCCAGAACCGGCTCGACAGCGACTGGTAGAGCAGCCACCGGTTCATCAGGATGTCGAACGAATCGTCCGGCGTGTGGATCTCGACCGCGCCGAGAACGTTCTCCCAGGAACGCTCGACCTCCTCGAGCGCTGCGAGCGCGGCGGAGACCGAACCGTGCTCCCGGATCAGGCGGAGTGCGGCTTCACGGTCGTCGCCTTGCCCGAGCAGGAAGACCACCTGCCGCGTCTCGCCGGGCTCGAGCTCGACCGTGGCGTGCAGCGCGGCGCAGGGATCGAGGCCGGCGCCGAAGGCGTTCGACAGCACGCTGCGTCCGAGCGCGGCCGGCCGCGCGACCGAACCGTAACGGCCGAGGAACTCCATCCGATCGCCGGTCGCGGAGCGCAGACCGCCGGCGTGTGCGAACGCCACGCGCTCCGCGAAACTCCTGGTTGTAGGGATTCTGGGCCAGCACCGCCGACGACTCGGCGTCGAATTCGGTCCTCACCTGCAGCCGCTCGTGGGGTCGCGGGGGCACAGGGTCCACTCGTTGTAGCCGAAGACGGCGAGCCGTCGCGATCGACCGCTCTGGTTCGCCAGCGTCAGCAACGAGAACCTCACCGGCTCCGGGCGTGCACGAAGATCGCCAGCTCGTGCCGGATGCCGTGCTCGCGGTGGACGTAACGCGTCACGCCGGCGCCATGCCGCACCAGCCAACGCCCGCTCTCGGGACGGCGGCGCATCGGACCCGGCGTTGCGCCCCAGGTCGCGCCGGTCTGATCGTCACGCAGGTAGATCGCCTCGCCGGTCGCCTCGGTCACCGGATCATTGGCGAACGCGGTGAGCCGATTCTCGCGGCTGTTCTCGGACCAGGTGTAGGACGGTCCCGCCGCCGTGACGACGCTGCCGAACCGCGGATTGGCGAGGACGTTCGACCAGGGAAGCGGCGTCTCCTCGTCGCCGTTCAGCACGATCACGTACTCGTGACCCTGCGGCCCGAAGCCGCCGCGGCCGTTCCAGTGGGTCAGCTCCGGCGTCTCGATCTCGGGAGCTTCATCGTCGGGCACGGGTGCCGGGCGCTCGTCGATCTCGAGCGCGGACGGCCACACCCGATCGGCATACGGACGGTCGAGCTGCTCCTCGAGGGTTCCCGCGTCGCCGCTCAGCACCGCGCGCGCCGCCGCGCGAGAGCAGGATGGCGTCGGCGTCGCTCATCCCTTCACGGGCGAGCAGGAAGGCGCCACCGGTGCGGTTCTTCCACGCGCCCCAGATCCCGCTCTCGAGCAAGGCGCCGAGCTGGTCGTGAATCTCGTTGCGATAGCTCACCGGATGCTCGTTCAGGATCACGACGTCGGCGCTCAGCCCCTTGAGCCGCCAGTAGTCCTGCGCGCGCAGCACCTGACGCACCAGCGCCAGGTCGTCCGGCTCGAGCACGCGGACCAGCAGGATCGGCAGGTCGCCCGAGATCCCGTGGCTCCACAGCGACGACTGGCCCATCACGTTGCGCGCAACGATCTCCGGACCGGCGGCCATCGAGCGGTCGGCGTGGAACACGCGCGAGGCCAGGCGCTCGTGGAGCTGCGCCTCCTCGAGGGACATGCCGAGGTGTCGCAGCGCGATCGAGAGCTGGGTCGAGGCTGAGCTGCGAAGGTGCGCGGCGCCGAGGTCGGGTCCGCGTATTTCATGCACAAGGCGATCGCCGCCTCCCGGTCGGTGGCCATGCCGGTGGCGAAGGCGATGCGCGCGAAGCCGCCGGGCGCGAGCCGGACGCGCTGTCTCAGGCTCAGGATCGGATCGAGCGTGGCCCCGGTGGTCCCGGTCAGCGGCCGGCCATCGAGTGCGATCGGATCGTCGGGCCCGCGCCCGCGGCCAGGAATCGCGCCCGGTCGGTCTCCCACTCGATCGCACTCTGGCTGCGGCCCTCCATGCTCATGACGTGGATCGCCCACGCCCCGGGCTCGTCCGGCGATCGCTTGCGCCGGCCGCACAGCAGCGACGAAGTCTCGGGGTGGCACTCGGTCTCGAGGAACAGCTTGCCGAACGCCGGGTGGGCCAGGTCATCGCCCGGCGGCGCCAGCGCGACCTCGACGTAGCTCGTGATCTCGATCTCGCGCAGACGCGAGCTGCGATTGGTGATCGACAGCCGGCGCACCTCGACGTCGTCCTCCGGCGAGACCGCGATCTCGAGCTGCGTGTCGATCTCCTCGGCGCGCACCCGGATCACCGCCTGGACCGCGAGCAAGGTGCAGCGGTAGTCGTCCGGCGTCGCGGCACATCGGCTGGTAAGTTGGGGACCACACCGTCCCGCTGCGCACGTCGCGCAGATAGAGGTACTGGCTGCCGGGATCGACGACCGGGTCCTCCCGTTGCCGCGTCACCGCGAGGCCGCGGCACGTGCTGGACGCCGCCGCCGCCGTTGGTGACCACGGCGACGTAACGCCCGTTCGGAGAGGAACGCCGAATGGGGATAGAGGGTGAGGAGTGCGGAAGCGCCGTGGCGACGTCGGCGGAATCGGCGGCGCCACGCGCGTGACCTCGATCGGCCGCGGGCGCGTGATCGGCACGAAGCGAGGCACCCGCTCCTGGAGCAACAGCGAAGTCGCCCGCACCCGCGCGGTCGGCGTGGAAGCGCGTCACCATCAGGCCATCGAGCAACGCATTGGCGAGCGCGACCAGGGTCATGCCCTGGTGGTGCGCGAAGTAGGCCCGGACCGGCACCGCCGCCGAAGCGCTGGCGGGATGAGCGCCCTTCGTGGTTTCGAAGGTCCTCGCGCGGCGTGTAGTCCAGCGCCTCGTAGAATCCGTACTCGCCCTCGGCGCCTTCGCGCGACAGCCGCCTCAGATTCGACGCCGCCTCGCCCGGGTTCACCATCGCGGCGAGCGCGCGTGGCGTAGGGCGCGATCACCAGATCCTCCGCCAGCCCGCGCTTGAGACCCAGCTCGGGCACGCCGAACGCCTTGTACTGGTAGATCCCGTGGCGGTCGACGAGATTGAACGCCGACTCCGAGATCCCCCACGGCACGCCGCTGCGATCGCGCGTAGTCGATCTGGCGCGTGCACCACCGCGCGCGTAGGTGCGATGGAGCAGGGTGTTCGGGATAGCTGCGCACCGATCAGCAGCGGCATCAGGTACTCGAACATCGACGCCGCTCCACGACACGAGCGCCGGCATGCCGCGCCACGCTCACCAGCGCGCGGCCGAGCTGGAACCAGTGCTCCTGGGGCACGTCGCCCTTGGCGATCGCGAGCGAAGCTCGCCAGCCGCGCCTCGGAAGCGAGCAGGTCGTAGTACGACGTGTCGAGCCGTCCCGGGCCTTCCACGTCCGGGAGCCGGAACCCGATCGAGAAGATCCGGCGTTCCCAGTCGTACAGGAACGTGAAGTCCATCCCGTCCGCCAGCGCCTTGGCCCGATCCGCGACGAGCGGCCCGGCGCTCGTCCCAGCCCTCGCGAGACGGAAGGTCGGGCGGTCGCATCAGCCGGATCAGCGAGATCCCCCAGGCGTGCGCCTCGCGAGCATCGGGATCGTCGAGCGGGTCGAGCTCGAGTGCGGCAAGCGCGCGTTCGAGCGCATCGACCGCCGGAGTTTCCCGGTCCGCCGGCTCGGCGCTCGGCTCGAACGCTCTCGACCTGGCGCAACGCGACCGCGACAGATTCGCGGCGCTCGCGATCGGATGCCTACCGGCGAGCACGCGAAGATGCTCGCGGAGCATCATCGTCGCGTCGGCGATCGCGGCGGCGTGACGCGAGTCCCCGCGGCGCGTCTCGCCGAGATTCCGCACCCCTCCGCGAGCGCGATCAGCGCTCCCGCCAGGTTGGCGCTGTCGACGGTCGAGACGTAGCGCGGCAGCAGCGGGGCCAGGCTGCGTGGTGTCGTACCAGTTGAGCAGATGTCCGCGATGTCGCTCGAGCGCCTCGACCGTGTTGAGCGTCCGCTCGATGCGGTCGAGCGCGTCGAGCGCGTCGATGAGGCCCAGGTCGTGCGCCGCCAGGGTGGCGAGCAGTCCCATCCCGATGTTGGTGGGCGACGTGCGATGCGCGGTTCCGCGATCGAGATGCTCCTGGACGTTGTCGGGAGGAAGCCAGTGATCATCGGCGGCGACGAACGCGTCGAAGAAGCGCCACGTCCTCGCGGCGACGCGCCTGAGAGTAGGCGCGGTCGCGCGGCTCGAGAACGATCTCGCGCGCGGCGGCCGGCAGGCTCAGCCAGTAGGCGACCAGGGGCGAGACGAACCACATCATCAGCAGCGGCGCGGCGGCCGGGAGCGCCGCGGGCCGGGCCGCGAACGCGGCCATGAACAGCGTGACCGCCACCGCGGGACCGGCCCACATGCCGTTGGCGAACGCGCGCAATCCCTGGCTGCGGGCCAGGCCGGCGGCGCGCGCGGCCGAGGTCGCCGCGGTCTCCCACTCGAGCAGGCGGCGCTGGGTGATGATCAACCGGACCAGCGTCAGGGCGATGGCGTGGACCATCTCGTAGGAGTGATAGGGCCAGCAGCGTGATGTCGAGCAGCACCTGGGCGCCGGCGGTCTCGACCTCCTCGAGAACGTCGTTCACGAACACCTCGACCGGCTGCTGCGGGCGCGGACCCCGGAGACTGCGCAGCAATTGCGGATAGATCGGGAAGCCGATCACGCCGACCACCGCGAGCGTCCAGACCCAGGGCGTTCCGGGCAGCCACGTCCAGGCCGAGGCCAGCGCCAGGAGCATGGCCGGGCGCGACCAGACTGCGCCGGAGGTTGTCGAGGATCTTCCAGCGGCCGATCGCGGGAAGCCGGTTGCGCTCCAGACCGTGGCGCGAGGGCACCCAGGGAAACAGCCAGAACAGGATCTGCCAGTCCCCGCGAACCCAGCGCCGCTGCCGATGGGCATGGGCGAGGACGCTGGAGGGAAGTCGTCGACCAGCTCGACGTCGGAGACCAGCGCGGTGCGCGCGAACAGACCCTCGAACAGGTCGTGCGAGAGCAGCGCGTTCTCGGGGACCCGTCCGGCGAGCGCCGCCTGGAACGCGTCGACGTCGTACAGCCCCTTGCCGGTGAAGATCCCTTCGTTGAACAGGTCCTGATACGCGTCCGACACCGCCGTGGTGTACGGATCGACGCCGGTGTGGCCGGCGTAGACGCGCGCGAACAGCGAACCCGCCGCACTCGCCATGGTGACGCTGATGCGCGGCTGGAGGATCCCGTAGCCCCGGGTCACGCGGCCGCAACCGCGGATCGAAGCCCGGCTGGTTGAGCGGATGGCGGATGATCCCGATCAGCTGGCGGGCGGTGTCGCGCGGCAGGCGCGTGTCGGCGTCCAGGGTGATGCAGTAGCGCACCGTTCGAGGATCGCCGCGTCGCCGGCCAGGACGCGGAACGACGTGTCGGTCGCGCCGCGCAACGAGGGCGTTGAACTCCTCGAGCTTGCCGCGCTTCCGCTCCCAGCCCATCCACACGCCCTCGCGGGCGTTCCACTGTCGCGGGCGGTGGCAGAGAGGAACCGATCGCGGCCCCCGTTCCCGTGACGCGCGTTGAGCTCTCGATCCCGGCCACCGCGGCGGCCAGGATGTCGTCGTCCTGTGGCTGCTCCGCCGTGGTCGCATCCGGGAAGTCGGTGAGCAGCGCGAAATGAACGTGGGGATCCATGTTGCCCAGCGCCTGGACCTCGAGGTGCTCGACCAGCGCGCGTGCGCCGCGGATGCTCCCGAGCAGCGTCGGGATCACCACCATCGTGCGGGCGTCTTCGGGCACCCCGCCGCGCAGATCGATCCGGGGAAGGCGGCGCGGCCGGGCGACCCGGTGGACGAGCTTCTGGACCAGCAGCACCGCGAACTGGCTGGCGGGCAGCAGCGCGAGCCGCGCCGATCCACGGCAACAGGGCGATGGGCGCCCCCGGTCGCGCGCGTACGCCATCGCGCCCACGACTCCGAGTGCCGTGAAGAAGGCGATCGAACCCAGGAAGAACGACACCGGGTGGGCGAACAGGAACCGGCGGACGCGCTGGCGGAATCGTGGCACGTAGGCCACGTCGACCTCGAACTCGCGCCGTCCGGGACCGATCAGGTGTTCGCCGATGTGCGCGCCGGTCTCGCCGGGGTGCTTCAGCGCCGATTGCCGTGCGCTCTCGATCACCCGCAGCGCCACCCGCATCTGAGCCTCGCCGGTCGGCTCGGCCAGCTCCTCGACCGCCTGGCGATAGCGGTCGCGGCTGATGAAGTCCATCTGCCCGTACACGCCGGCGGGATCGCGCTGCAGCACCTGCTCCATCAGGCTGACGCGCTCGACGGTGCGATTCCAGTCGATGGTCGAGACCAGCCTCAGGCTGGTGATCGAGTTCCCGGTCGACGCATGCCCCATGGTCTGACGCTGATGCTCGGCGCGAACCGCCTCGTCGACGTCAGGCCCTGCGCCGCCAGCCTCCGCTCGAGCGCGATCCGGAGCTCCGCGACGCGCGGGCCGAGCGCGCGCATGTGCTGGAGGAGCTGGACCACGAACGAGTGCGACGGCGTGCTCGGGCAAGGCCGGCAGGCCTTGTTCGGGGCGGATCGATTCGAAGCGCGTGAAGTACTCGTCGGCCTCGGTCGCACCCGAGCGACTCTCCATGATCTCCTCGGCGAGCCGCCTCAGGTTCTCGATCAGGCCGAGCCTCAGCATGCTCGGCCACGCCCACAGCTCGCCGAGCGTGAGCGGCGCCACCGTCTGGTAGGCGCTGATGAAGTGGGTGAGACGATGGAGATCGAACCGCGCGTCGCTGTGGCTCAGGAACTCGAGCGCCATGGCGTGGATGCGCGCCATTCCGGCGCGCTCGCGCGAGGCGAGCTTCGGGAGCTCGAGGTAGTAACGATGCGGAAGGTTCCTCCGCACTTCGCGGATCTCGGCTTCCACCAGGTGGAAGTTGTCGAGCAGCCACTCCGCCGCCGGGGCGACCGCCTCGCCGCGGCGCACGTCCTGGGCCAGGGCCTGGTAGGCGTGGCGCAGGACGCGGGCGTTGTCATGCAGCCGCGGGAGGAAGCGATGCGGGCGGCGCCGAGGACTGCGCGCCAGCGTGTAGGTCGCCGCGAGCACCCGGGCGCGCTCCTCGAGGTGCTCGACGCTCAGCAGCTCGCCCCGAAGGGGACCGGCCGCCGAGCCGGCGGACTTGCGGCCCGGATCTAGCCATCTCCCCAAGGTTATTTCCATGGTGCTGCCGTCCGTTCGGGAGAAGTGAGCCTAGGCGTCCGGTTCGATCACCGTGCCAGCGTCCAACTTACCAGATCGGAAGCACAAGCGAGAGCGCCGGCGAGGCGATCGGAGGCGGCGAGGCGTCATCCTCTCGAGCCGGAGAGGGCCCGGCAAACGCGCGCTCGATGCGCTGAGCTCGACCGGTCACGGGATCGGCGGACGCTCAGTCACGCGGACGTCGAGCTCGCGACGATCCTGGCGTCGCACCTCTCCTGCCCGCCGATCGGGCCGATGCGAAGCCGCACCATCGGAGGCCGCCATGAAGCGCAACACGATTTCGTATCGCGCGTGGGGATCGATCGTCCTCACCCTCCTCGCGCTCCCGCTGGGAGCACGGGCACAAGCGGGCATGACCGTTCCACGTGGCGCGCGCATTCGCGTCGTCTCGAGCGCTGCTGCCGCCGGCACCGTCGTGGGGTCGCTCGTGAGTCTCGAGAGCGACACGCTGCGGATGGCCGCGGAGCCGGATTCGCGCATCGTCGTGCTACCGCTTCGGTCGGTGACCCAACTCGAGATCAGCCAGGTCAAGACTCACCCGCTCAAATACGCCGGAATCGGACTTCTGGTCGGCGCCGGATTGGGCGCCCTCTTCGGCGCCGAGAGCAAGAACGATTCGGCGGAATGGTCGACAGGCGCCGAGGCGGTGGCGGGAGCAATGTTCTTTGGAGTCTTGGGTACGTTGGGCGGATTGGTGATCGGGTCGATCGGATCGAACAGTGGGTTCAGACCGATCCCGCGAGTGTCCACCTCGCATGGCAACCCGACCGCGGCGCGACGCTTACCGCCTCGATCCACTTCTAGCGGAGCATCGCGCCGGCGACGGTGTTCGCAACGCTCTCGGAGTCGCCTACCTCCGCGTCGCGCTCAGGTGCCCGACGCGGTGTTGCAGGTCGGACTCGCGACCAGCGTGTAGGTCCCGGTCGCCGTCGCCCCCGTGATCCCGCCCGTCGTGGAGGTGGCGAGCTGCCCGGCGAGATCGACACGGCAACCGTTGCTGCCTGCGGGGATGGACCCGGCGATGACACCGGATGCGGACGACGTCCCGGACATGGCGGCGGTCGAGCCGGAGAGCGGAGCGAAGGTCCCGACGATCACGCCCCCGTCGACCGTCATGGTGAACGGGCCGGTCAGAGTCGCGCCGTTGGATTGGCCCCCGGTCCACGTTCCGTCGTAGACCCCATCGAACTGGCCCACGCCGGTGCTGGTCGTGAACGTGGCCGTCACCGTCTTGTCGCTGCTCATCGTGAGCGAGCACGGATTCCCTTGTCCCGCGCCGTCGCCACCCCAGCCGGTGAAGGCGGATCCCGAGTCGGCGGTCGCGGTGATGCTGACGGCGGTGCCTGGCTCGTAGGAGGCGGCCGCGGGCGTCGCCAGGGTGGAGCCGGAGCCGGAGCCCGATGCGGACACGGTCAGCGTGTAGTGCGACGGAGCGGTGCTGGAGTCGCTTCCGATGCAACCGGCCGCGATGGTGCCGAGGAGAAGCAGTGCCGGCAGGACTCGAGCGCAGGAGTTCATGATTTCACCCTCTGGAGCGGTCCGGATCGATCGGGGGCAGGAGCGCCGCACCGAGGCAAGAAGGACGAGGAGGCTGCCATGATATCGGCGCCGGCCGGACGGATCTGAACTCGTGGCCGTTCGTGCTTCCATCGGACGCCACGATGCGCCATGGTCCATTCATGGAACCGAGCCTGACCGACCAGCTGTGCACCCGATGCGGGTTGTGCTGTGACGGCTCGTTGCTCGCCGATGTGGAGCTCACCGAGCCGCGAGGCCGAGGCGATGGAGATCCTCGGACTGGACGTCGAGGATGACGGCGCGGACGGCATGGTGATGTCACTGCCCTGCCGCGCGCTGAACGGGACGAGTGCCGCATCTACGAGCATCGCCCGCGATGCTGCCGGACATTCGAATGCCGGCTGCTGCCAGGAAAGTGCGCAATGGCGCGATGGGCGTGGAAGCCGCCTGCATGAGCGGATCGCGGACACGCAAGCGATGATCGCGAACGTGAACCGCCTGATGGCAGGGCTTGGCGTTCACGATCGAGATCTACACCGCTCTTCGAGCGGGTGTCGGAAGCGCTCGCGGGAGAGCGCGATTCGACCGGACAAGAGCGGGCCAGAATTGCAGGCCGCCGCGGCGACTCTCCAGGCGTCGATTCGGAAGACGTTCCTGAATTCACCGCGCGGGGCTCGACAGCCGGACGCGCGTGAGCCGGAGTGAAGCGAATCTTGCCTCGAGTTCCGCAGAGACGGCGGACGCCATGCGAAGGCTCATGCGCGAAGTAGGACCGCAGCCGCCTATTTCACGTCGGCTCCTCGAGGCCCGAGCGATGGGTCATCCAGTTCCCCCGTCACCCCACGCGAAATGAATACAACCCGAATCCGAGCGTGTCCCGCCCCCATCGGACCACCGCGTCCCGCCAGGAACGGCCCGCGCCAGCATCGCGGCGGCGTCCGGGTCGTCCGGATGCCCCGCACGAACGATTCGATCCGCACGCGAATAGGCCCGCTCGTACTCGTCCCATTCGTCGTCCGTCGGAAGTCGTTGCCCAGAGTGGGGGTGAGCCCCTGGGCGATGGCCGCTTGGATGTTCCCGGCGTGCGATGTGAACTCCGCCTCCGTCCTCCCATCACGGCGAGGTAGTCCGGATCGGGCGCCCTCTTCCAATATCCCTCACCGATGATCATCACCCCACCTGGGCGTGAGGAGCGGCGAAAGCACGGTCAGGGTCTTCGTTGTAGTTCCCGAACGCGTGGGAAGACCCGATGCACAGTGCCGCGTCGAAGCGTTTCGCCCCTGCGCGCTTCCAGGAACTCAGCGGCGGACTGTTCCACGACTTGGAGCCGGCCCTCTTCCACCCGCTCGCGTCCGCGCCGCCTTCGCCTCCTCGGCGAAGGGGCCCGCAGGCTCGACCCCGATGCCCTGCACGCCGAACCGCCGGATGATCCTGATCAGCCACTCGCACTTCCCGGCCCCGAAATCCACAACGGTCGCCCCGGAGGCCCCAACTCCAGTGACGCGATGGCCCGGTCCACGCGCTCTTCGCTCACGGGAGCGCAGAACGGCAGGCTCCGATGCGCGAGAAACGAGAACCGAGTCCAGGTCCATGCGGATGTTGTACCAGTTTCGGGCCGTCGTCGCCGAGCCTCGAACGCAAGGCTACCCCTTCACCACCACCCCACGCGCGGCGAGCATCGGTCGCACCCTCTCGCGCTGATCGCCGGCCAGCTCCAGGGCGCCGGATTGAACAGTGCCTCCGTGCCGCACGCGCGCTTGAGCTCGGCGGCGAGCTTCGCGCAAGAACTCCCCGTTGTTCGGCAAGCCGTCGATGACCGTCACGACCTTACCGCCCCGGCCCTTCTTCTCGAGCCGAAGCCGCGCTGTGATCTTCGCGGGGACGGCCTCGTCCCTCGCGCCGAGCGTCGTGCACTGGCAGTCACTCGAAGGACGACCGCATTCGGGACAGATTCGACCGACTCCAGTGCTGTAGACCACGCGAGACTTCACGGGAGCCAAGGCTAAGCGCACGGAGGGCGTCGGCCCAACCTTCTCCGCTCACCACCAGCGCGAGATGACCACCTTCTTGTCGGTGTAGAACTCGATCGCGTCTCTTCCGTGCGCCTTCAAGTCGCCGAAGAACGCGAGTGCTTGGAGCCGCCGAAGGGGAAGAACGCCATCGGCGCGCGACGCCGATGTTGACGCCCAGCATGCTCGGCTCGACGCGGTAGCGAGTACTCGCGCGCCGCCCGGCCGCTCGAGGTGAAGATGCTGGTGGCGTTGCCGAGGTCGTGCTTGCGCACGATCTCAAAGACCTGCCGCTTCCTACGCAATATCTCTTGCGTCCAACGAAGACCAGGCTTACCGTCGTATTTGGTCAACGGGCAGCTCACTTATTTGAGCGACTCCTTGCCTGTCGTCCCACACTTCGGCACCTCCTGCCGTGTTGCTCAGGGTCGCTTGCCCGACGTCGTCGTGTTGAACGGGGAACGCAACTAGGTCGCCAAAGGAAAGCGGATCTACTGCCCACGCTAGCCTCGGACGTGGCCGTCTAAGTCCGCCTCTACCTCCACCTCGCTCGTGGCAATTTGAAGCGTCCCCCTGTTCATGGACACCACATTGTCCCCATGCTAGGAGACCCTCATCATGACAACTCCCCAACATACGTGGTCAGGCTCCGCTCTGCTGCGCTCCTCACGCCTTGTCTCATTCACTCACCAAGTTGCGGTGTCATGTAAGGGTTGTTACGCGCGTTCGGCGCTACATAGTGCGGTTTGCCACTCCTTCTCCTAGTTGCTTGTTGCAACGTCACCTCTCCTTCACACGCTCTGGCTGCCCAGGTGCCGTGCAACTGCGACCACAGAGCTTACTGTGAATGCTGTCAGAGCCCCCCGGCGGCGTCTGCTGGTCCATCTGTGTTCCTTGGGGACGTTGCCATTGCACGAAGAATAAGGATGCTAACGCCTATTTGGTCGCGGCGCCAGTTCAGGATAGTACGGTCATGGATAATCCATTTCGTGTAGTCAATGCGGGGACCCACAGTAACACCTTTGGAGTCACCACTCAGCTAGCGGGCGGCACGGGAGCTGCCCGGCTTCAGCTTGACTCCACTCGGTTCGGCCTCATCTACGCGAACCCTGATTCTGGCGGAGCACTTCCAGTCGGGGCTCGCATGGTTGCCACAGGTCACGCCCTCCTCGACGCGGGTGGCGGAGTGCTCGATAGCACCGTGCTCACCATTGCCACGATTACAAAGGCCGGGACCGGTCAGTACGACGCAACGGTTGCGTTCCCTCATGTGAGCACCTCCGATCTGCGAATCGTCGTGTACCGCATTGGGGGTATCGTCGAGACGGTCGTCGCTGGGAATGCTCATCCGATACACCTCACGGATTGGCCATCGACAGCGCATTTCAGTCTGGGTGCGGAGTTGGTCTTACCCGATACGTCGACGATTCGAATCGATGGTGTCGCGGGGTCGGTCGTGGGAGATCGCATCAGGGTCATGAAGTTATCGCTACCGAGCTTCCGTCGCCTGGTTCGGGCAGATCTCGAGGCGAGGAACATGGCTTCGTTCGTCGTCGTTGGCGCGGTTACCGAAGGCCCTGTGGTTCCCGCCGCTGATCGTTCACGCCTATTGTGGCTGTCGAGTCTGCTAGTGATCCTTGGGCTGGCATGGGTTCCGATGAGAGCAACCCTGAAACGTCAAGCAATCGTGACGGCGCCGATTGCCGCGGCTTATTCGGACAACGTTGGACATTGTTGGGAGGTCGCCATGCGCGGTGCGATGTTGGCGTGGGCTGGGTCGTTGGAGATCGCGTGAGGGTTATGAAGTTATCGCTCCCGAGCTTCCGTCGCCTGAGTTCGGGCAGATCTCGAGGCGACGACATGGACTCTTTTGTGGTGGTTGGCGCAGTTACCGAAGGCCCTGTGGTTCCCGCCAGCAATCGAGCCGAACCATGACGTGGCTGGGAAGGGAATCTCATTGCATTTGGGAGGATGGTGTTCATCATGAGGGAGAATCGACTTGATGCGGTCTCATCCGGGGGCGGGCGGCCTGAGAGAGTGGCGGGCGATAGCCGGTACGACCTTTGGATGCGAGCCGTCCAACGGGTCGCGAGTCAGATGACGAAGACAACCCGGACAGCAGAGCGCCCGAGCCGCAGTTCTGGACCGTGAAGCGCAAGAAGACGTTCGGACACGCACCCGTTGGCCAAGGCCTACGTCTTTGACTACTGGAACTGTCGTGGTGAGCGGACCTGTCGGATTTTAGTGTAAGCGCCCGACCGCGTGATGCAGGTAGTCTCTTCCGTGAAAGGAAGGGACACCGTGAAAGCGAAGGATTCGCAAGGAACTTCTCGACGAGCTGCTGGCCGACTACAAGGGCCCCGAGGACCTCACGCGTCCCGAGGGCCTGCTCAAGCAGCTGACGGGCGCACTCGTCGAACGCGCGCTGGCGCGGAGCTGACGGAGCACCTGGGCTACGAGCCTGGGGCACCGGGCAGCGTCGCCGCCGGCAACGCCCGCAACGGGACGACACCGAAGACGCTCACACCGATAAGGGCGACGTCGCGGTCGAGACGCCGCGTGACCGCAATGGCACGTTCGAGCCGCAGCTGGTGAAGAAGCATCAGCTGCGCTTCACGGGCTTCGACGACAAGATCCTGCCGATGTACGCGCGCGTGTCAGCGAACATTGAAAAGTAGACCACTTCGAACATCGAAAAGTGGACCACCCCCTCGGGCGGGGGTGGGGTGGTGCGGGGCCGTCCGGCGGTTCTCAAGCCGGGACGGGTTCGGGTTCAGGACTGCGGGTCGCCGCGATGGCGCGTTCACGGAGCCGGTAGCTGTTGCCTTTGATGGACAGCACGTGGCTGTGGTGGAGCAGCCGGTCGAGGATCGCCGTTGCGATGGCGTGATCGCCGAACACCTCGGGCCACTCGGTGACCGACTTGTTCGACGTCAGGATCACGCTCGAGCGCTCATAGCGATGCGAGATCACCTGGAACAGGTAGTTGGCCTCGGCTCGCGACAGCGGCAAGTACCCGACTTCGTCGATCACCAGCAGCTGGGACTTGGTCGTGTAGGTGCGCAGCTTCGCATCGAGCTTGCCGACACGGTCGGCGGCGGCCAGCCCGCGGATCATGTCGTCGAGCGTGGTGAAGTAGACCGAGGTCCCGTTCTGGCAGGCGCAGATGGCGAGGGCGACGGCGAGATGCGACTTGCCGACGCCCGGTGGTCCCAGGAGGAGGACGTTCTCCTTGCGCGCGAGGAACGCCAGCGAGGCGAGGTCCAGCACCTGCGCCCGATCCAGCGACGGCTGGAACGCGAAGTCGAACGCATCGAGCGTCCGCACGAACGGCAGGCCGGCGAGTCGAAGCGCGCCGCGGATGCGCCGTTCTTCGCGGGCGGCGATCTCCTCCTCGAACAGGCGATCGAGCACGGCGGCGTGGCCGTCGGCGCCTTGCTCGGCGTTCTTCAACACATCGGGCAGGATCTCCTTGGCACGCACGAGTCCGAGCCGCTCGAGGTGCGAGACGAGGCGATCGTAGGTCGGCTGGCTCATCGCGCACCTCCTACGGCTTCGGCGTACTCGTTGATGTCGCGCTGCTCGACGCGAGCCGCGGGCCACGCCACCACCGACAACATCCCGGGTGGCGCCGGGATCAAGCGCGACGTCGACGCTCGCTCCCGCAGTCGCTCGAAGCGAGGCCGGCGCAGTTCGGCGACGTGCTCCTCGACGACGACGCGTGCCCCGTGCGGAGCACGCGCATGACGCGCCACGCACTCGGCGCCGGAGAAGATCTCCAGTCCCGAGCCCAGCGGATCGGCCTTCACGATCACGTGCGTGCCGACATGGGTGAATGGAACCGAGTACCGCGCACCGTTGAGGCTGACGGTGCAGTCCGAGAGTACGCGGCGGATCTCCGGCACGCGCGGATCGAACGCGACCGCCGGCAACGCGATCATCTCTGCGCGTTCGCGCTCGAGCCGTGCGGCCGGCGGCTCGCCCGTCGTCGTGTGGACGCGTTCGAGCCGCGCTTCATCGACGGTCGTGACGGCGGCCTGCAGTGCCGCGACACTCGCGTACGTCGTGCCGAGCACGCATCCTCGTCCAGGTCACGCAGCGATCGCTCGGTCTTGCCCTTGCGCTCGGGGTGATACGGCCACGCCGGATCGGGCTCGCAGCCGAAGTGCCGGCAGAACGCCAGGAACTGAGGATGCAGCTCGAGGTGTGGCTTCGGTCGCGTGACGCACGTCTTCGGGTTGTCGAGCACCAGCCGCTGCGTGACGCCGCCCGCCTTGCCGAACGCCCAGTTGAGCGACGCCAGCGTGACCGGCAGCTTGAGGTCGGGCACGACCAGCGTCCATCGGGCCCGCGACCACGCCAGCACGAAGCGGAAGAAGTGCACTGCGAGCTCGGGCGTTCCGGCGATCAGTCCCTTCACCGGTCCTTTCCAGTCGAACTGGCTCTCGAGCCCCGGCGCCGTCTCGAACCGAACGCAGGCACGGGCTCGAGCGCGCTCCTCGCGCCGGCGTGTGCGCATCCGCAGCTTCACCGTCTCGTAGCAGCCATCGAAGCCCGCCACGGTCAGCTGTCGATGCAGCCAGCTCGCCGTCGCCTTCGGTCGCGCCTCCACCAGTGCTTCGAGCCGCGACACGAATGGATCCAGCTTGCTCGGCCGCTGCGGTCGAGGCCCATAGCCCTTCGGCGTCGGCGAACTCAAGATCCGCCGCACCGTCACGCGAGACATGCCGGTCAGTCGCGCGATGTGCCGCAGCGAGTGACCCTGCCGGTGCATCAGCTTCACGTCCATCCAGACCTCCTGTCGGACCATCCGCTCCCTCCGGCGGGGCGCTCCACGCGCTCCCTTGGAGGTCGAGCTTACGGTGTGTCGGGTCGTGGCCCCGGTGGAGCCCCCGACAGGGGTGGTCTACTTTTCAATTACCGAGATGGTCTACTTTCACCTTTCGTTCACAGCGCGCAATGAGCGTCGCGACACTGCGATTCGTCCAGCACTCGGTACAGCGTGCGCTCCGAGCACAGGTAGCGGCCCTCGTCGAGCAGCGTGGCGTAGATCTCCGCCGACGACAGGTCCACGAAGCACGGCTTGTGCAGCGTCGATTACCACCTGTATGGCGCTTCGCGGCAGCGAGCGCCCGCGCCGCGTGGGCCGCGGCGGACGCTCGATCGGCGGCTTCAGCCCCCGGTAGCAGCTGGCGCGGGCCACCTCCAGCGCCGCGCACGTCGGCGCGATCCCCAGCCGTGATCCGAGTTCGGTGGCGGTCCGCATCAGTCCTTCCGTCGCACGCGAGCGGGATGCCCAGAAGCTGCGAGACTGTTCTTTGGACCTCGATCAAGCCCTCGGCGCGCTCGAGCCGCGCCTGCAGCCGTCGGGTCTCGCGTTCGAGCTCTGCGATCTTGCGGTCGTGTGAACGAACAAGTGAAAGTAGACCACCCTGTCGGGGCTCCACCGGGCCACGACCCGAGACACCGTAGGCTCGACTTCCAGGGAGCGCGTGGAGCGCCCCGCCGGAGGGAGCGGATGGTCCGACAGGAGGTCTGGATGGACGTTAGCTGATGCACCGGCACCTCGCTGGCTTCTGGCCGTCCGTTTGGTTTTACTCTTCGCTCTTAATCCGTACCCTGTCCGAGACTCCTGCAACGGAGGCCGTGGCGATGCCGACGAACTCACCGCCCCCTTTCCATCGGAAACGTACTCCGGAGGCTCACGCGCCGAAGCTGACTCCGAAATGCTGGCCCACGCATTTGTGGAGACGGCCGACTTCGCTGCGCTCACAGCGACACGTGACTTTAACTTTGTTGTCGGGCCGCCGCGGCACCGGAAAGACCGCGCTCTTTCTTCGCGTCTGCCAACAGTTTCAGAGCAACAGGAACGTCTTTCTTCACAGCGAGACCCCGGAAGAGCATGCAGTATGCTCGCACTGCACGCCGCACTTCTCGCCTTTGGCGATAATTATCGTGCCCTTCGCCCGCTTGCTCGGGTCCTCTGGCGGGCGCGCATCCTCTTAACTGCCCTCGCAGACCTGCGTTGCCTATTGGAAGATTGACCGAGCCGATCGCCGCGAGGAGCTGTTTCGATTTCGCGACTTGCATGCGCCCTTCTCAACCTACCAGGGCCCATGCTCTGTACCGGAACTTCTGCGGCGCTCTGTGCCACGGTGAGAACAACTGCTGACCAGGCTCCGGCCCTCGTCGCATCTGCTCTGCAGATCGAGAGCTGCAGGAGGCTGTCGGCGCGGCGCTCTCTTCTCTCAGTTGTGAGTCTGTTGTTCTGTTCGACGGACTTGACGAGGGATGGGCGCCGACTCAGTCGGCGACGGCCGTGCTCGGCGGCCTAATGATGGCGCTCAGCTCGCTACGGGACGCCCAAGCAACATTCATGGTGCTCTGTTCCTCCGCGACAATATCTTTCGGTCAATCGCACACTTCGACGCCGACTACTCTCGACACATCGAAGGCAACACACTGCGTCTCCGATGGGATGAGACGTCCCTACTTCACCTAATCGCCAATCGCCTCCGCTTCCGGCCTGGTCTGGACTCCACCGTCAGCGACGTCAGGGCGTGGAATCGATTTGCTCAGCGCGAGCTTGGCGATCGTGAAGGGTTTCGTCGTTGTCTCAACCACACGCTTTACAGGCCCCGGGATCTGCTGGTTCTGCTCAATCAAGCCGCGATAATCGCGGCTCGCTCATCGCGCCAAAATATCGTCAATGAGGACATCGCGGCTACCGCGAAGCAGATTTCGCAGGACAGGCTCGCCGATCTCCTCAAGGAATACGACACGGTCCTTCCAGGTCTTGACTTGTTCACAAAGGCTTTTACCCATCAGCCGGCGCTGAGCACGGTGCGCGTGCTGGTTGCGTATTTGAATGAAGTGGTTGCTTCAGATCCGTATGAAACGCGCGCTGCGGGCGACTTTGCCTTGCTAGGCACGGGAGCCGATGTCTTGCTGGCACTGTACGGTGTCGGATTTGTCGGAATGGAGGATGCTTCCACTGGACGGTACGTCTTCTGCCACGATGGGGCCCCGTCCACGCTTCGACCTATCAGCGCCTGCGACGCGCACGATCATACACCCCTGCTACTGGCAGGCGCTCGATATTGCCGCCGGCGAACTCCAACTCGACAGTGTGGTCGAGATCTTTGACGACCCAGACGAAACACGGATCGCAGCAGCAGCAGGTCGAGATCTTCGAGTGCGGCACATCGGGCAGATTGTCGAACAACTGCCTTCACTGCCCCTCGGGGACGATGGAGCGAAGCAGTTTGAAGAATGGGTCTTTCGCGCTGTCCGAATACTGTTCCCTGGCACATTGAGCAATCCTGAGATGAAACCCAACGGGGACGCCATTCAGCGCAGGGACATTGTCGCAACCAATATGGCTACATCAGGGTTCTGGAAACGAGTGCTCGACGACTTTCAGGCACGCCAGGTCATCATTGAGGTTAAGAACTACGAAGAACTGGGGCCTGACGACTTTCGCCAGGCTCTCTCCTACTCGGGCGGCGCGTACGGCAGGTTCGTCATGATCGTGAACCGCACACAATCGGAGGGTGCTACTGTTAAGGAGCGTGGCTGGATCAGCGAGATGTTTCACCAGCACGATTGCTTAGTGTTCACCTTACCCGCAGAAGTCATGGCACAATGCCTCAGAAAACTCCGTAACGTTCAACGATACGACTACGTGGAGAAGACAATGAGCCGGCGCCTCGACACATTTGAGCGCTCCTATCTCTCAGGTCGACACGTTCGCAAGTAACCGTATGGCGCCAGAATTACTGCAGATGTTACTCGAACGCGTCGTGTCCGCCCCTCCTCACCACCAGCGGGAGATGACCACCTTCTTGTCGGTGTAGAACTCGATCGCGTCTCTGTCCGTGCGCCTTCAGGTCGCCGAAGAACGAGTGCTTGGAGCCACCGAACGGGAAGAACGCCATCGGCGCCGCGACGCCGATGTTGACGCCCAGCATGCTCGGCTCGACGCGGTAGCGGTACTCGCGCGCCGCCCGGCCGCTCGAGGTGAAGATGCTGGTGGCGTTGCCGAGCTCGTGCTTGCGCACGATCTCGACGGCTTCGTCGAAGTCCTTGGCCTTCATCAGGCACAGCACCGGGCCGAAGATCTCCTCGCTGCCGATCGTCATCTCGGGCTTCACCTCGTCGAAGATCGTGGGGCCGAGGTAGTAGCCGTTCGGCTGCTTCGGGATCCTGGTAGCCGCGGCCGTCGAGGATCAGCTTGGCGCCCTCGGCGAGGCCCTTCTCGATGTAGCCGCGCACCTTCTCGCGGTGCTGCTTGGTGATCAGCGGGCCCATGGTGACGCCGGGCGTCCGATGCCGTCGCCGACCTTGATCTTCTTCGCCTCCTCGACCAGCTTGGTCGCGGATCTGGTCGTAGGCGTCGCCGACCGCGAGCACGACGCTGTTCGCGAGGCAGCGCTCGCCGGCGCAGCCGAAGCACGACTCGGTCGAGACGCTCGCCGCGCGCGGCATGTCGGCGTCGGGCATGACGACGACGAAGTTCTTGGCCCGCCGAGCGCCTGGCACGCGCTTCCCGGTCTCGGCGCCGCGCTCGTAGATGTACTGGGCCACCGGCGTCGAGCCGACGAACGACACGCCGGCGATGCCGGGATGCGTCGAGGATCGCGTCGACGACGTCCTTCGCGCCGTGCACGAGGTTGACCACGCCCTCGGGAAGCCGGCGTCGTGCATCAGCTCGAACATGCGCATCTGCGACAGCGGCACGCGCTCGCTCGGCTGACGATGAAGGTGTTGCCGCAGGCCACGGCGTGCGGCAGGAACCACATCGGCACCATGGCCGGGAAGTTGAACGGCGTGATCGCCGCGAACACGCCGATCGGCTGGCGCACGGTCTGGCAGTCGATGCCGGCCGCGATGTCCTCGAGCGAGGTGCCCATCATGCGGTCGTGGATCCCGAAGGCGAGATCGACGTTGTCGATCGCGCGCCGCACGCTGCTGCGCGACTCGTCGATGCGTCTTGCCGTGCTCGCGGGTCACGATGCGCGCCAGGTCGTCGGCGTGCTGCTCGAGCAGGTTCTTGAGCTTCCACAGCGGCTTCACGCGGTGCACCGGCGGCGTCGCGCGCCACGCGGGAACGCGTCGAGCGCCGCCTGGACCGCGCGGTCGACGTCGGCGGCGCCGCCGAGCGGCACGCGCGCGAGCAGCTCGTCGGTCGCGGGGTTGCGGACCTCGCCGAACTGGGTCGCGGCCGAGGCCGCCCACTTCCCGCCGATGTAGTTGTCGATCGTGCGCGCGGTGGTCGCGGTCTCGTGGCCGTTGATGACGGCTTGATCTCGGGGCGCGGTCATGGTCTCGGTGCCTCCTCGAAGGATTTGAGCCGGGCGTCGTGATCAGGGACGGGCCGCGGCGTCGGGTTCGCTGGCGTTACGCCTTCCGGCCTACGCGGGTTCGAGCGCGTGGCGCGGGGTCTCGAGTGGCAGCGAGAATACACCCGGACCCTCGGGCGCGCGAGGGCCTGGGGCATCTCACCCAATCAGTCGTTATCCGCCGATTTGGCCTTGGATCGCGACGCGCCCCGGTGAACCGGACGGACCGCGTCGCGCGCGGCGCCGCCGTCACGAGCGGCGCGCCGTTCGCTGTCGCATCCGCGCGCGGACGTCGCGGATCACGGCGCGCATGTGCGGAAACGACAATCGCGCTCCCGGGCCCCGAGCCGCGACAGCGGCATCCACGTGACGCTCGCCGCGTCGTCGGCGGCGCGCGGCTCGCCCGAGCGCCGGTAACCGGCGAGAGTAGAAGTTCATGGTCGGGATGTAGCCGAAGCCGCGCAGATAGTAGCGGTCCCAGTACATGCCGAGCGGCTCGCAGCGGCCGACCGTGAGGCCGGTCTCCTCGCGCAGCTCGCGGCGCGCCGCGGCCTCGATGTCCTCGCCGGCGTCGATGAAGCCGCCCGGCAGTGTCGAGGCAACCGCTTACGGGCGGGTGGGCGCGAACGCACCACCAGCACTTGATCGCCCTTCGTCACCACCACGCCGGCGCACGGCCGCGGGTAGTCGTAGATCAGGTACCGGCAGCGCGGGCAGCGGATGTCGAGCGGGTTCGGCGCGCGGCACGCGCTTCGACGGCGTGCGCCGCAAGGGTCTCCCGCAGCGCAGACGGGAGAAGACGCCCGCCGGCTCCCGCGCGCGCGGGCGCCGGGCGGCGGTGAGGCGTCACGGGCGCTCACCACGATGACCGCCGGCAGCGGCACGTGGGCGCCGGGAGCGTCGGGCGGCTGGTCGTCGCGCCATCGCCCGAAGCTCGCGTAGCGGAACCCGCCGGAGTGCACGAGCAGCTCGGCCTCGTAGCCGCCGTCCATGTTCATCGCGTGCGCGAGGCTCGAGCGGCGCGCGACTCGAGCAGGGTCGCGAACTCGTGCAGCGTGTAGCCGCCCTCGCTCGTGATCACCAGCAGCCGGCCCTGCTCGTCCTCGGCGACCACCGTGCGGTTCGCCACCTGGCTCGACTTGCGGATCGCGGAGCTTGCCGTCGTCGTCGAACAGCATGAGCGACTGCGCCACCTCGCGCCACTCGGACGTCACCGGGTCGATCGGCTCGCGGGTGAGGTCGAGCACGCGCGCGCGCGGCGGGCCGTTGACCGGCGAGGCGACCAGCGCCGCCTTGAAGTCGGGATGCGGGACGGCGCGAGACCACATCGCCGCCGCTCACGAGCAGCCCCATGTACGAGTAGTCGGGGTAGTACTGGCCGGCGTTGAACGACGGCGAGGCCGCCGCTCCGCTGCTGCCACTCGACGATGCTGAACGGCCGCCGCTCGGTCTCGCGGGTGTAGTGCCGCACCGAGATCCGCACCTTGGCGGGATCGAGCCGCAGCAGCGCGATCTGCGGACGAGCCGCTGCGGCAGTAGGGCTCGCCGCGGATCAGCGCGAACTCGACGCCGGAGCGCAGCGTCTTCCAGTGCGGACCGGTCGCGCCCTGTACCGCGATCCACAGCGCGACCACGATCGCGACGAACGCGGTCACGCGACCCACCGGGATGCGTCGCTTCGCCATGGGCGGTCGAACCTCACCGGCGTCCCGGCGCGACGTCGGCGCTCGTCACGAGCGGGCGCCGGATCACCGCCTGCCGCCGCGTGGCGCTGCAGCGCGTCCTGGACCACGAGCAGGTCGCCGACGTTCTCGAGCGTGATGAGGCCCACGAGCCCGCCGTGCTGCAGCACCGGCAGCGCGGTGCGCGACTGCTCGCGCATGCGCTGGATCGCCTCCTCGAGCGGCTCGCCCGCATCGACGTACTCGTCGTCCGGGCGAATCACGTCGCCGACGCGAACGTCGGTGCCGTGCTGCTGCAGCGCCATCACCAGCTCCGCGCGGGTGAGGATGCCGATCGGCCGGTCGGAGTCGAGCACGGGAAATCTTGCTGGCTCCCCGCCATCAGGTGGTCGACCGCGCTGCTGCAGCGGGTCGCTCACGTCGAGCGTGCGGAAGTCGGTGACCATCGCCGCGCTTCACCGGCAGGCCGCTCAGCGTGGCGCGGCTTCTGGACCAGGCGCGCGCTCCTCGGAGGCCGCGAGGAAGACGAACAGCGCCACGAACATCAGCATGACGTTGTTGTTGAGCAGGCCGGTCAGACCGAACAGTAGCGCGATCGCCTGGCCGGCGAAGGACGCGATCCAGGTCGCCCGGCGTAGGCAACCACAGCGCGAGCAGGGCGCGGAGCACGCGGCCGCCGTCCATCGGAAAGGCCGGGATCATGTTGAAGCCGATCATCGCCAGGTTGACGAGGTAAGAGCCGCTCGATCATGCCGCCCCTGGCGGGCGTGCTGCAGCACGAGGTCGAGCGAGCGCGGCGTGAACAGGTAGAGGATCGACTGCGATCACGACGTTGACCAGCGGCCCGGCGATGGCGACCACCATCTCCTGCTGCGGCTTGTCGGGCATGCGCTGGAGCCGCGCGACGCCGCCGATCGGGAGCAGGATGATGTCGCGGGTCTTGATCCCGTAACGCCGCGCGGTCAGCGCGTGACCCAGCTCGTGGAGCAGCACGCAGCCGAAGATCGCGAGCAGGAGCCCGACTTCGCGGAGCGCGCGCTCGGGGTTGGCGGACAATAGCCCGCCCGAGATCGCCACCCAGCCGACGGAACAGGAGGAAGGTGACGTGGAGCTCGACGCGGATGCCCGCGATGGATCCGAGCCGGAGCGTCCAGCGCATCAGCGGAACGCCGCTTCGGGAAGGTTCATCGCTCCGAGTCTCGCACAGCCCTTCGGAGCATTTCCACCGCTCAACGCCCCGAACACGTTCGGGAGTCTCAGGCGGCGCGCTCGTCGCTGTCGTCGAGGAAGGCGGAGAGCGATTCCAGGTCGGCGCGGGCGGCACGGTGGCCGGGGTGGATCCACAGCGTGTGGTAGAGCAGGCGCAGCGCCAGCTCCACGGCACCGAACTCGAAGCAGGCCGAGGCGGCGAGATAGAAGAGACGTCGGGTCGTGCGGCGAGAACGACAGTCCGCGCACCGCACGGGCCAGCGCGTCGCGTTCAGCGCCGCGGTCGAGCGCCGCCTGGGCGGCGCGCGCCAGCGCCTGCGCGGCGTCGGCGTCGGCCGGAGTCTCGAGCCCGGGGATGTGCAGCTCGAGATGGAACGCCACGTCGCGCAGCATCTGGTAGACGTAGGGCTCGAGCGTGTCGGTGGTCGAGGCCGTGATGCGGTCCGCGAGATCGGTCAGAGCTCGGCTGATGTCGTCGAGTGTCGGCTGCCAGTCGGCCACGCGTTTTGTCCTCCCGAGCCGGTATCGGCGCGGAGGATGGACGACTGAAGCGATTGTGTTCGCCGGCGACTCAAAATTACCGTCCGGTCGATACGCGACCACGGTGCCCTTGAGCGTGCTGATGTAGAGCGCGTTCTCGCCGACGCCGATCCCGCGCACCAGCCCCGGAACCTTGCCGGTCCATCGCGGCGCGCCGTCCACGGCGCCGAGCGCCACCAGATCGCCCTTCTCGGTGCCGGTGAGCACCTCACCGCCGCGGATCGCGGGTCCGGTGGTGGTCGAAGCGCCGGAGCAGCTGGCGGCGCCAGCGCACGCCCGCGAGCTCACGATCGACGCAGGTCAGCGACTGGTAGCCGCCGGAAGTAGATCAGCGAGTCGCCGAGCACCGCGGGCCGCTGCGCCAGCATCTCGCCGGCCATCAGATCGCGCACGGTGGCGCCGGTGCGCGTGTCGAGACGATGGATCACCGAGTCGGCGGTGGCGAAGCAGATGCTGCGGCCGATCACCGCGAAGCCGGTGGTGACGCGCTGGCCGAGCTCGCGCTTCCACGCCGGCGCGCCGGTCACCGCGTCGAGCGCGTACACCGCGCTGTCGCGCGCCGCCGAGGTACACGCGGTCGCCCGCCACCTGGCGAGCCTCTGCTCCACGAGTTCGCCTCGGTGCCGCGACCGGGATCGGGCGACCACAGGAGCCGTCCGCTCGCGTGACCTGCGAGCGCGAGGAGGCGGTAGTCGAGCGTGAGCGCGTAGACGCGCGGCCCCAGCCCGACGATGTCGGAGGCGAAGCCGAGCCTCACCTTGTGTTTCCAGCGCGGCGTGCCGGTCTCGCGCGCGCTCGAACGGCGTAGACCGTGCCCGACGCCGAGCGCCGGCGCCTGCGCCGCGTCGGTCGAGGTGAGCACTGAAAGGTCGTCGCGGACGAGGCCGTTGCCGTGGAAGCTGCTCTGCACGCCGTCCTGATCGATGTCGTGGTGACCAGCGCACCGTTCCCGAGTCGCGATCGAGCGCGACGAAGTCACCGGCGCAGGAGCCGATGTAGACGCGGTCGCCCGCCACCGTCGGCACCGCGAACAAGCACCCGCGCGCGTCGAACTCCCACAGCGTGGTCTCCCGCGGATCCGCCACGGCGGGGCGCTGGCCTGGGCGCGCGGTGCGTTCTTCGTGGTCGGCCTGGCCGCGAAGGCGGCGCCGGCGGCGATCGCGGATCAGGACCGCGACGATCGAGAACGCGCCCCCACGCGGACGGGCGGTCCGCATCGGTTACGCAGGTCCGGCGGCGCGGAGGAACTGAGCGAGGACGTTGGCGGCGACCGCGAGCCGGTACTCGCGGCTCGAGCGGATGTCGTCGATCGGGCGCGATGTCCGGGCCAGCGCCGTGCGCCGCCGCGGTCGGCGGTTCGCCCGCGGATCGGCCAGCGCCTTCCGGCGTGGCGCGCGCGCAGGGTCACCGGAGCGACGCTGCCGAAGGCGAGCCGCACGTGGCTCACGCTGCCGTTTCTCGTCGCGCGCGAGCACGCCGCAGAACACCACCTTGGAGATGCTCTGCGCGCGCCGCGTCCCGACTTTGCGGAAGAACGCGAACGCCCGCGGCGGCGGGAACGGCAGGAACACGGCGACGATCAGCTCGTCGGGCTCGAGTGCCAAGTCGCGATAGCCGCGGTACAGCGTCTCGAACGGGATCGCGCGGCGCCCGCGCGACGAGCGCGCGTGCACCACCGCGTCGTGCGCGAGCAGCACCGGCAGCGAATCGCCGGCCGGCGACGCGTTGGCGATGTTCCCGGCCAGCGTGGCGCGGTTCTGGATCTGCCAGGCGCCGACCTCCGCCGCGGCCTGACCAGCGACGGGAAGCGCCGCGCGAGCAGTGGATGCTCGCGGATCTCGCGGAACGTCGTGAGTCGCGCCGATCGTGACGCCGTCCGCGCCGGCGCCGGATGCCGCGCAGCTCGGCCAGCCCGAGGAGATCGAGATAGCGCGTCGCCGTCGCGGTGCCGGCGTTCAGGTAGACGAACAGGTCCGTGCCGCCCGCGATCGGGACCGGGCGACTCTCGGGACTGGCGGCACGCATCGCCTTCAGCGCCTCGTCGAGGCTGTCCGGACGCACCACGTCGAGCGTGGAGACGCGGCCCTCACGGGCGGCCGTCCTTCGGGGCGCGCGCGCCGCGCACGCACGGCGTCGACGATCTTCTGGTAGCCGGTGCAGCGGCACAGGTTCCCGGCGAGCGCCTCGCGGATCTCGTCGTCGCTCGGCACGCGCCTGCGCGCGCGCGCAGCAGCTCGACCGAGGTGATGAGCATGCCGGGCGTGCAGATGCCGCACTGCGCGCCGCCGAGCTCGAGGAACGCCTGCTGCAGCGCGGTGAGCCGCGGCCCCGCGCGCCAGCCCCTCGACGGTGACGATCTTCGTGCCGTGCGCCTGCATCGCGGGCACCAGGCACGAGCACACGCTGAGGCCGTCGAGCAGGACGGTGCACGCGCCGCATTCGCCTTCGCCGCATCCCTCCTGGTGCCGGGAGCGCGCAGATCCTCGCGCAGCACGTCGAGCAGTCGCTTCATCGGCGGCACGCGCACGCGCCGGCGCGCGCCGTTGACCGTGCATTCGAGCGCCGCCATCGGCGTGGGCTTGCCGCGCGCGGTGCGCTCGTCGCCGGCGGCCGCGGGATCAATACTCCGCCGAGGCTTTCACCTTGCCGTTGACGTCGGCGCGCCGTCGCGGCTTCGGTCGCGCGGTCGCGCTCGATCCGCGCCCGCGGCTCATCGCACGCTCCGCAGGCGCTGGAGCAGGCGCTCGGGCGTGACCGGGATCTCGTCGACACGCACGCCGGTGGCGTGCGCGATCGCCGCCACCACCGCCGGCGCCGGCGCGTCCATCGGCAGCTCGCCGACGCCCTTGGCGCCGCTGCGGTCCCATCGAGCACGGCACCTCGACGATGATCACGTCCGATCGGCGGCGCGTCCATCGAGGTCGGGATGATGTAGTTGGTGAGCTGGTGGTTCCACACCCGCCCGTCCTTCCAGCGCACTTCCTCGAGCAACGCGCAGCCCGAGCCCCTGAGCGTGCCGCCCTCGATCTGCCCGGCGGCGAGCACGGGATGGATCGCCTTGCCGATGTCCTGCGCGGTGGTGAGCCCGAGCACGCGGGTCTCGCCGGTGTCGAGATCGACCTCGACCTCGACGGCACATGACGGCGTAGGAGAACACGCCGTAGGCGTCGCCGCGGTAGGTGTCGTCGTCCCAATCGAGGTGTGACGGCTTCTGGTAGCGGCGCTCGACCCGCAGCGACCCGCGCGCGCAGCCAGGTCACGGGCCGCGCGATCGAAGTCGCGCGCGCCCTGCGAGCGGGCGCTCGGCCGCGCAGCTCGAGCCGCTCGCTGCATCTGCGTCGCGCACTGCTCGAGCAGCCCGCCGACCACCATGCAGGTGCGCGACGCCACGGTGGGTCCGCTGTCGGGAACCTGGCCGGTGTCCGGTGTCTCGACCAGCACGCGTCCGACCGGCACGCCGAGCGCGTCGGCGACGATCTGCGCGAACATGGTGATGGTGCCCTGCCCGATCTCGGTGCTCGCAGCGAGCATGCGCGGCCGCGCATCGGGCGTGAGGTCGAGCGCCGCGACCGACTGAGCTTGTCCTCGCCGCTGCCGGTGAACCCGGCGCCGTGGTAGACGAGCGAGAGCCGATGCCGCGGCGCGCCGCCGCGCGGCGAGGCGGTCGACGAGGGCTGACACTGCGCGCTTGGCGCCGTTCGTCCGGGCTCCCTTTCCGCTCGGACGCCGCCGCCTGAGCGTTCGCCGTCTCGATCGTCGCCGCGACGCTTGCGTCCAGCCGACGCGCTCGACCGGTGCGCTCGAGCACCTCGTGCGCGCCCGACGCTCTCGCGCAGCACCTGGCCGGTCGGCGTGACGTCGCCCTCGCGATACGGCGTTGCGTGCGGCGCAGCTCGACCGGATCGATGCCGAGCTGCTCGGCGATGCGGTCCAGGTGGCACTCGGTGGCGAACTGGGTCTGCGGCGCACCGAAGCCGCGGAACGCGCCGTTCGGCGGCGTGTTGGTGGCGACCGCGCGCGCGCGGATCGCGCACGTTCGGGCAGCGGTACGGCCCCGCCGGCGTGGATCGCGCCGCGCGACAGCACCACCGGCGACAGCGTCACGTAGGCGCCGCCGTCCATCACGATGTCGACGTCGCGCGGCGACCAGCGTGCCGTCGCGCTTGCACGCCGGTGCGGATCGGATCACCGCGGGGTGGCGCTTGGTGGTGGCGGCGATGTCCTCGAGTCGGTCGTAGACGATCTTGACCGGCCGGCCGCTCTTCCACGCCAGCAGCGCGGCGTGCGCCGCCGATCATCGACGGGTACTCCTCCTTGCCGCCGAAGCCGCCGCCGGTCGACGGTCTGGACGACGCGCACCTGCTCGGCCGGCAAGCCGAACGCACGCATGATCGCCTTGTGCACGTAGTAGGGACACTGGAGCGAGCCGCGCACGGCGAGCCCGCCGTCCGCGGTCCGCTCGGCGATCATCCCGTTGTTCTCGATGTAGAGCTGCTCCTGGTGCCCGGCAGCGGTACGTCGCCCTCGATCACCAGGTCCGCCGACTTCGATGCCGCGCGCGAGGTCGCCGCGCTCGATCACGATCTCCTTGAAGACGTTGTCGTCGCCGTAGATCAGCGCCTTGCGCGCGAGCGACTCCTCGATCGTGAGCACGGGATCGAGCGGCTCGTACGTCGATCGTGACCGCGCGCGTCGCGGCCTCGACGCTGCTCGCGATCGGCGTGGGCGAGCAGCAGGATCGGCTCCTCGGCGTGGCGGACCTCGTGCGCGGCGAGCAGCGGCTGGTCGTCCTCGATCAGGCGCCACCACGTTCTCGCCCGGAATGTCGCGGTGGTCGGCGACCGACGACGCCGCGCCAGTCGAAGGCGGGATCGAGCGTGATCTTGCTCGGATGCGCCCGCGCGCGATGGTCGAGCGGACCGTGCGCCCGTGCAGCACGCCCGGCACGACCAGGTCGTCGACGTAGAGCGCCGTGCCGGTGAGCTTGGCGTGGCCCTCGACCCGCGGCACGCTGCGGCCGACCGACGCGCCGCCGCCGGCGGCGTCATCGCGAAGCGGTGCGCGCGGTCGCGCGACGGTGGCGCGCGCGCGTCGCGGATCGGCCATCACCCTCCGGCCGTGACGCGCGCGCGCGCGGCTCGTGGCCACGGAACGAGCGCGGCTTCTTCCGGCAGGGGTCTTCAAAGGGGGCTCCGTCGGCGGCGAATTACCGTTCGCGTCTCCGCGCGGATGCGCCTACATTCCCGGCTCACCCACCGCAAGGAGATCGCTGATGCAGACTCTGCCCGCCTCCATCACCCACGAGATGCTCGAGCGGCTGACGCAGGCGAACCATCGATTCGCCGGCAGCCTACCCCGGAGAGCCCGCCGACCGCCAGCCGGTTCACACCGTCTATGGCGGCGCGCACCTGTTCAAGGCGGACATCGCCCAGCGTCTCGGCGCACGCCGCGGTGAAGACGCTCGAGGAGTACGCGCCCGATTCCGCCACGTTCGCGCGGGCGATCGGGCTCTCCGGCAACGCCGAGGCGATCTACGAGCGGGTGAAGGAGAAGCTCGGCCGCGAGCCGGTCGAGGACTTCCGCATCGATTTCGAGGACGGCTACGGCAACCGGACCGAACGAAGAGGAGGACGGCCACGCCGCCGCCGCCGCCGCGGAGGTCGCGCGCGGGCACGCGGCCGGCACGCTCCCGCCGTTCGTCGGCATCCGCATCAAGCCGCTCTCGGACGAGCTGCACGCGCGCAGCTTCCGGTCGTTGACGATCTTCCTCGAGTCGCTGCTGCGTCAGACCGGCGGCGCCCTGCCGAAGAACTTCGTCGTCACGCTGCCCAAGATCACGTCTGCGCAGCAGGTCGCGACGCTGGTCGACGTGCTCGAGCGCTTCGAGTCCGAGCAGGGCTTGGGCGCGGGCGCGCTCGCATCGAGCTGATGATCGAGACCACGCAGTCGATCGTCGACGCCGGCCGGCGGCTCGCGATCCCCGCAGCTGATCGCCGCCGCGCGCGGCCGCTGCGCGCGCCCACTTCGGCACCTACGACTACACCGCCGGATGCAACATCACCGCCGCTGTACCAGCGTCCTCCCATCCCGCCTGCGACTTCGCGCGGCACGTCGATGCAGGTGTGCCTCGCCGGCACTGGCGTCACGATCTCGGACGGCGCGACCACGATCATGCCGGTGGGTCCGCACCGCGCGGCCGCCGGATGGCGCTCCGCTCACGCCGCACCAGCGCGAGGAGAACGCGCGCGCGGTGCACACGCGGCTGGAAGCTCCACTTCGACGACGTCCGCACGTCGCTCCGCAACGCGCTACTACCAGGGCTGGGACCTCAACCCCGGCCAGCTCCCCACCCGCTACGCCGCCGTGTTCTCGTTCTTCCTCGAGAGCCGCGCAGGAAGCGGCCGCGCGGCTCAGGCGCGTTCGTCGACGAAGGCCGCGCAGGCGACGCTGCTCGGCAACGTCTTCGACGATGCCGCGACCGGGCAGGGGTTGTTGAACTTCTTCCTGCGCGGGATCAATTGCGGCGCGTTGCGGGAGGAGGAGGCGCTGGCGACGGGCTGACGTTGGAGGAGTTGAGGGGGAGGTCGTTCGTGAAGATTTCTGAATGCGCGGAGGGGTAGAGGAAGCTCTCGTGAGTTCTCGACTGGAGCGCCAGCGCTTGCAGAACTCCCGTGTTTTAAGGCAGAGATCCTTTTAGAGAAGGCCAATGCGCGTGGCGTGGCGCGGCGTTTGATCGAATCGACCGGTAAAGACTCCTAATAGGGAAAGACGCTGGCGCGCGCGATCTCTTTTCGGTGATGGGCGGCGTGGCGCGGCGGCGCGGCGGCGCGGCCGAGAAGACGCCCTTAGAAGAGAGGCTCGCACACGCTGGAGCGGAGTCTCGGCGCGGCCGCGCGGCGTGGTTTGAAAATTATCCTATTGACTCGCCGGATGACGCACGGCTTGTGTGCAGGTGGTCGTCTCTCTTGGCAGCGTGTCGCCTGCTTGCTCCTGGCGGCCGCACGCGCGACAACTGCTCCGGCTCATGAAGAAATGCGGGTCGTCCCGATTGGCGCGCCGCACGGGCCGCACGAGCGCCGAAATACCTCGCAGATTACAAACGCATTGACCGACGCCCCCGCGTCCCGCCCCCGCGGATGGTTGTTCCATGCGTTGCTACTCGCTCTCGCATCTCAGCGATGGTGCTTTGCTCTCCGGTTTGTCCTCGCTCGCACGCGACGGGATCGCGTAACCACGGCGGAGTTGCTGTGCTGCATCTGGCGGAGGTCGACGCTCGGAAGCTCTACCTTCCGGCGGCGTATCCTTCCATGCTCGATTACTGCGTCCGTGAACTGCACATGTCGGAGGACACCGCGCTCAAGCGGATTCGCGTCGCTCGCGTGGCGCGCGACTTCCCAGCCATCTTCGAGATGGTGGCCGACGGTCGGCTGAATCCAAGCGCCGTCCTCGCTGCTGAAGCCGTAGTCTTGGGCCCGATACGGCGAAGGAGCTCCCGTGACGCGGCCACTCTCAAGACCCGGTCACGAGATCGAGCGGATGCTCGCGGATCGATTCCCCAGCCTGACCGGCCCACGCTCCCGAGCCCGACCGCCGAGCACGGTGGCCCCGGGGCCACCTGATGGCCGTGGGGCTGCTGCGAATGGCGCGGGACCGGCGGAGGTGGCCCCGGGGCCACTTGAGGCCTGACTCCGCGAGCCGAGGTCGAGCCACTGGCCCTCAGCGATTCGCGCTCCAGGTCACGATCGGACAGGAAACTCACGACAAGCTGTGCTATCTCCAATCGCTGTTGAGCAACCGGATCCCGCCCAACGACCTCGCCGGCGCGCTCGACCGTGCGCTGGACCTCGCGATCGCTCAGCTCGAGAAGCGCAGTTCGCGGCCACCTCGCGGCCTCGGCCGGGACGAACGACGTCGGGGAACCCGCGCTACATCCCAGCCGACGTGAGACGCAAGGTGTATCAGCGCGATCAGGCCGCTGCACGTTCGTGAGCGATGACGGCAGGCGCTGCGATGCTCGAGATCATCTCGAGCTCGATCATGTCGAACCCGTCGCCCGAGGCGGCCAGGCGACGGTCGACAACCTCCGCCTCCGCTGTCGCGGGCAACAACCAGCTCGAGGCCGAGCGCGTGTTCGAGTCGGGTTGCATGAACGCCAGGCGCGTGCGTCGAGAGGACTACAGCGGCAACGGAGCTCGGGCCGTGTAGGCGTCCAGCGCTGGGTCGGCCGGGCGAATTCCCCGGAGTTGGGGCTCTCCATGCAGGCTGCATCGGGAATCGCAGCCTGCGAGGCGCTTCGAGACCCCGAGTCTTGTCGGCCGTCTCGCGCGGACCGTACGCTTGAGTCCCCCGCATCACGCCCGCCCGAATCCGGACGCATTCGCTTCTTTGCCCATACATCGACGGAGTCGCCAAATGTCATCGCGTAGACCACGTGTCGGGTCCTTGGTTCCGATTCTGGCTCTCTTGTTCCTCGTCTCGCTCTGGTCCTCGCGGGCGTATGCGGCGTGGCCGAGTGGGGGACGCCGCTCTGCAAGCTCGCGGGGGCGCAGTACCAGCCGCTCGCGGTTGGCGACGGGGCGGGTGGGGCGATTGCGTGCTGGTACGACGAGCGCGACGAGGAGAACACGCGCATCTACGCGCAGCGCGTCACCGGGACGGGGCGATCGCGGCGGGGTGGACGGGCCAACGGCGTGTCGGTGTGCTCCGATTCCAGCCTGAGGCAGGACATGGCGATGATCGCGGACGGCGCGGGTGGCGTGATCGTGGCGTGGTCGGACTTTCGCAACGTGAACGACCTCGACATCTACGTGCAGCGCATCACCGGGACCGGCGCGGTGGCGACGGGGTGGCCGGTCAACGGGTTCAAGATCTGTGGTGCCGCGAAGGATCAGGAGACTCCCGTGCTCTGCACCGACGGGGCGCGGCGGCGCGATCGTGGCGTGGATCGACTATCGCGACAACGCCGACTACAAGGTCTACGCGACGCACGTGACCTCCGCGGGAGGCATCGCGACGGGCTGGCCGGTGAACGGGCTGCGTCTCGCCACCACCGCCAAGGCTCAATACGACCCCAAGGTGACGGCGGACGGCGCGGGCGGCGCGATCGTCGCGTGGTCGGACGAGCGCAACGGCATCGACGCCGACATCTACGCGCAGCGCGTCTCGGGCGCGGGCGCTGTCGTCTCGGGTTGGCCGGTCAACGGGTTCAAAGCGTGCGGCGCGTCGGGTGAGCAGTATCAGCCGGCGATCTCGAGCATCGGCGCTTCGGGCGCGTACCTGGCATGGACCGACGACCGCAACGGATCGCCCGACGTGTACGCGATCCGGCTCACCGCCGCGGGCGCCGTGGCCGCCGGCTGGACCGCCAACGGTAGGCGCGGTTGCGCGGCGGCGCTCGAGCAGAACAGCCCGATCGCCGTGACCATGCCGGACAACGGTCTCGTGATCGGCTGGAACGATCTGCGCAGCGGATCGAACTACGACATCTATGCCCAGCGGCGCACGCTGGGCGGCGCGATCGCGAGCGGCTGGGTCGCGAACGGCGTCAGCGTCGTGACCGCGCCCGCCGACCAGACCGATCCGTCCATCGTCCCGGACGCGGCCGGCGGCCTCTACGTCACCTGGAACGACTCGCGCAAGGTCGTCGACGACGACGCTGCTCACTCGCTGCGCATGCTCTCCAACAGCCGGTGGCGCCGGGCTGGAAGACCAATGGCATCGGTGTCCGCACCCTGGCCGGCGACCAGCAGTACCCCGTGATGGTCAGCGACGGCGCCGGCGGCGCGATCGTGGTGTGGAACGACTTCCGCGACGATCCGGACGGTGACATCTACGCGCAGCGGCAGGCCGTGGGCGCCGCGCTCGACGTCGCGACGACCCTCCATGCCGATTTCCGCGCTCGATGGTCCGGAGTCCGAACCCGACGTTCGGGCGCTTCTCGTGTGTCGTTCACGCTGCCCACGACGGAGCCCGCGACGCTGGAGGTGCTGGACGTCGCCGGCCGGCGGGTCGAGAGCAGCGATCGAAGCGCTGGGGCCCGGCACAGTCACACGATGCGCGTCGACGGCTCGCGTCCGTTCGCGCCTGGGATGTACCTGGTGCGGCTGAGCTTGTGGCCCGCGGGTCGCGGGTGCCAAGGTCTGCGTCGTGAAGTGAAAGTGTTGCTCAGCTGCCCCGGTACGTCGAGTAGCCCGAACGGGCTGAGCAGCAGCGTGGACGTGGTACTTCTGCGCTCCGTCCTCGACCTCGAACACGACGATCACCTCGGGATGGAACTGCGCTCGCCGCGCGCCTGGAAGTACGCGGCGGTCTCGAACGTCAACCGGTAGCGACCCGCCTCGGAGCGCGCCGGACGCGGCCAGGTCGCCGCTGCGGCCGTCGGCATCGGTCACGCTCCCCCACCTGGCTCCAGCCGCTCGCCGTCGAGTGGTGCTCGAGCCGCACCGTCACGCCCTGCGGCGGGGCGGCCGCGGGCGAGGTCGAGCACGTGCGTCGAGATCGGGCTCACGAGATCAGCTTCTCCAGCCTCGAACGCGGGTGATCTTCATCTGCTCCTCCGCGGCGGTGGCCTGAGCTCGACGTCCGGGATCGTTGGGCATTCGCGCGCGAAGAAGCGCGAGCATCTCGTCGGCGCTCTTGCCGGTCGCGCAGACGATGAAAATATAGCCGAAGCGCGCTTCAGTAGGCGCGATTGTGCTCGGCGAGCGCGCGGCGAGCGTCGCCTCGGATGCCGCGGAAGCTCCGCGCTGCTCGTCCTCGGCCCACGAGGCGGTGGATCGAAAGCGCTCGCGCAACGACTCGACGTCTCCGATCCTGGGATGGTGCGCGAACGCCTCGCGCCAGTCGGCCGCGCCGAGCGTTCCGGCGGCGCGATCGGACGCCGCGAGCAGTGCGCCAGCGATCGGCGTACGAGCGGCCGGCGACATCGCGGTCGACCCAGGCGCGCGCGCCGCAGCAGCGCTCGAACGCGCCGCGGGCCTGCTCGATCGGCAACCGGTTCAGCTCCTCGACGGTCATTCCGGATTCGACGCGGACGAGTCGCGGCGGTAGTCCATCGCGTGATGTTCCTCTATGATGCCGATCCGTTTCGCGCTCCCGATGCTCGGGGCGTGCGCGCGCGTTCGCGCGTGAGTAGTCCGAGAGCCTCGGAGCTAGCGCACTCATGGATCCGAAACAGACGCCCGCCGCTTCGTTCGCCGGGCTCGTCGATCTCGCCGCCGAGCGCCTGGGCGGCCGCGCCCTGGTTGCGAGCGACGAGTTCTTCGCGCCGAAGGAGAATCTGCTCAAGCCCGGCCGCGGCGTCTTCCTCGCCGGACGAAGTACACCGACCGCGGCAAGTGGATGGACGGCTGGGAATCCCGGCGCAAGCGCGCGCCCGGCCACGACTGGTGCATCGATCCGGCTCGGCCTCGCCGGGCGTCGATCCACGGGTGTCGACGTCGACACCGACCACTTCCTCGGCAACCATCCGCCCTACGCCTCGATCGAGGCCTGCGCGGTCGATGGCGATCCGTCGGGCGAGCGTCGCGCGCGAGCCGCTCGAGTGGACGGAGATCCTACCCAGGTCGCCGCTCCAGCCGGATCGCAGAACCTGTTCGCGGTCGCGAGCGACCGGCGCGTGACTCACCTCAGGCTCAACATCTATCCCGACGGCGGCGTCGCGCGCCTTCGCGCGTCCACGGCCACGTGGTCCCGGACTGGCAGAGGCTCCAGACCAGCGAGGCTCATCGATCTCGCCACGGTCGAGCACGGTGGCGTCGTGGTGGCGGCGAGCGACATGTTCTTCGGCTCGAAGGAGAACCTGATCATGCCCGGCCGCGCCGCGAACATGGGCGACGGCTGGGAGACCAGGCGCCGCCGCGGGCCGGGACACGACTGGGCGATCGTCCAGCTCGGCCGGCGCGGGCACGTCCAGAAGATCGTGGTCGACACCAATCACTTCAAAGGCAACTACCCGGATCGTTGCTCGATCGACGCCTGCGACGCCGGCGAGCGCCGTCGTCGACGCGCTCACCTGGCCGGAGCTCGAGTGGAAGCCGATCCTGCCCGCAGACGAAGCTCGAGGCCAGACGCGGCTCCACGTGTTCGAGAGCAAGCTCATGGACTCCGGCACGGTGTCCCACGTGCGCCTCAACATCTATCCCGACGGCGGCGTCAGCCGGCTGCGCGTAGCTGGGAATGCCCGCGACGTGAGCAAGCCCGACACGCCGGGCGTGCGCATCATGCCGCCGCTCCTGTTCGCGGGATCGTTCCTCGTCGGCGTGCTGATCCAGCAGGTGCTGCCGATCCCGTGGACGCGGGCGACGTCACGCCGGTCCGCATCGCGGGCGGCGTGGCGCTGGTGTTTGGGATCGTCCCGGCTGCCGCGGCGCGCAAACCGGTTCGTGCGCGCGGGCACCAACGTGAACCCGATGCTGCCGGTCACGACGCTCGTCACCCACGGCCCGTTCCGGGTCACCCGCAACCCGATGTACCTCGGGCTCTCCTTCTTCACGCTCGGGCTCGCGCTCCTGATCAACATGGTCTGGCCGGCGCTGCTCCCGGTGCCCACGATCGCCGTGCTGCAGCGCGAGGTGATCGCGCGCGAGGAGCGCCTGCTCGAGGCCAAGTTCGGCGACGAGTACCGCGCCTACCGCAAGCGCGTGCGCCGCTGGTTCTGAGCGTGACGAGGGTTGCGCTTCCCGGGTAAGATCGTTCTCCTTCGGATCGTCGATCTTCGCCTTCCTCGGAGGGACGTCTCGCTGAGGATCCGCATCATGACCGCGGCGCTCGCCGCGCTCTGGCTGCTTCACCCCCCACGGCCAACGCCGTCATGGACACGGGCGATGCCGGTCCGACCCTGCGCGCCGGGAAGTTCGGGATGCGCATCACCAACGTCGGCATCATCGGCAACGCGTTCTTCGACGTCGGGCTCTCGAACGACCCGTCGTTCGAGTTCCCAGAACTACTCGGGGTGTCGAGTGCCTCAACAGCGCCGCCTTGTGGGTGGGCGGCGTGCTGCCGGACGGCCAGAAGCGCGTCCCGGGCGGGCCGCTGCTCGAGTGGCGGCCCACGCTCGCGCCCGACGACCTCGTGCGCGGCGTGCGGCGCGAGGACCCCGGAACGCGGCGGCTGTTCGACGACGACGGCGACGGCCGGCTCGACGAGGAGACGCTGAACGGTCGCGACGACGATCGGTGACGGGCGCATCGACGAGGACCTCGGCTTCTCGTGCGACCAGACGCTCGAGGCCGAGTACCGCGACGACGAGCCGGCGGCGATCAACTGCTACTATCCGGGCGGCGAGCGCCACCTCCCGCCCGGGCTTGCGGTCCACCAGGAAGCCTACGCGTGGACCGCGCCCGGGTTCGACGGCATCGCCGGCCTCCAGTTCCACATCACCAACGTCTCGAGCGTCACGGTGCACGATCTCTACGTCGGCCTGTGCGCGGACCTCGACTCGCGCGCGCCGCGACGACCGCCAGGGCCAGCTGAACGACCGGGTGAGCTTGAACGTCCCGCACACGACCGTGAACGACGGCACCGTCACCTGGACGGTCGACGGCCAGGGCTTTCGCTCCCACTGCATCAGGTCACTTGGCGCCGAGATGGCGGTCGTGTCGGACGGCGCGCGTGGGAGCGATCTGCCGTGCCGGCGCCGGCGTGATCGGCCTCGAGCACACGACCGATCCGATCGCCAACTTCCGACGACGTGGCCTCGTTCGCGCGGGCGCCCAAGGGCCTGACCTTCCGGGTCGGCGTCTATCTCGAGCCCGGCCTGCAGCGAGCACGGCGTGCTGCCGCAGTTCGACGCAGAGCGCTACGCCGCGATGGCCGGTCAATGGCCGCAGGCCGAGACGGATCTCGAGGCCGACTACGTCGCACGCTCACGAGCTGCGGGCCCTTCCGCTCGCTCGAGCCGGGAAAGTCGATCGACGTCACGATGGCGCTGGTCGTGGCGCCGAGCGTCGACAGCGTGGTGGCCGCGGCGGGCCGCGCGCTCTACCTCCACCACGGCACCACCGCCAACTTCCTGCCCGACTCGACCCCGGACCAGCGCAACCAGTACCCTCACCGGCGAGACCGGAATGTTCGGCCACGAGGTCTGCCTCGAGCCGCCCCGGACGTGACGCTGATCGCGGATCCGCATTGCACCCAGATCGTCCCCGACGTCGATCCACCGAAGATCGTCTATCCCCGCGGGCGCTGCGTCTGGACCAACGCCGATTGCAGCTTCTGCACGCCGCCGATGAACGGCAACGAGACCGTGCTGCGCTGGCTCGATCCCGGACAGACGCCGCCGCCGCCCACGCTGCGCATCACCCCGCTCGGACGCCGCGTGCGCATCGACTGGGACAACCGCACCGAGATCCTGATGAATGCCGGGCTGGCCGGGACGACGCGATTCGTGGGCTATCGCGTCTACAAGCTGGTCGACTGGCGCGATCGCTCCTCGACGCTGCCGCCGCGGCAGGACTGGGCGCTGTTCGGCGCGTACACCACGGATCCCGGCGACACGCTCAACGGCGAGCAGCCGCTCGGCGCGATCACCGACAGCACGCTCGACTGGTTCGAGATCCTCTACGAGCAGGAGCACTACCCCGTCGGCCGCTATCACCTCGAGGACCGCGAGGTGAAGAACGGCTTCGACTACGCCTACGCGGTCTCGGTGGTGAGCGAGCAGACCTATCGCGTCGGCGCCTTCGATCGCCCGGTGCGCTACGAGAGCCCGCTGGTCGCCACCACGGACCAGATCGTGACGCCGCACGAGGACGCGCGCGACGACGCCGCGTCGGTCTGGTGGTCCCCAACCCGTCTCCGCGCGTCGGCCGCCTGGGATCGGCCGGCGGTGCTGCACGACGCGATCACGCACCACATCGACTTCTCATGGGACTGCCGCGCGCGCGCTGCACGATCAAGATCTGGACCGTCGCCGGCGACCTGGTCGCCCAGGTCGAGCACGACGGCAGCCGCGGCGACGGGCAGGGCGCCCTGGAACCTGGTCTCGCGCAACGGCCAGGACTGCGAGTCCGGCCTCTACCTCTTCACCGTCGACTCCCCCACTCGGTCACCAGATCGGCCGCTTCGTGGTGATCCGGTGAAGACGCTCGCGCGTCTCGCCGTCGCGGCGCTCGTCCTGCTCGGGCCGGTCCGCTGCAGTCCCAAGAAGACCGCCGCCACCGCGCCGGACACTCGCCTGCCGCCGCAGATCGCGTCGACCCATCCCGCGGCGCGCAGCCGCGACGTGCCGGTCGAGACCGAGATCTGGGCGGAGTTCGCCGAGCCGCTCGACTCGCTCACGGTCGACGCGCGGAACGTCGCGCTCAAGCTCGACACCCAGTTCATCCCCGCCACCGTCACCTGGAGGCGGCCACGCGGCGCATCCGCGTCCGCCCGAGCGTCGAGCTGTTCATCTCGCGGACGTACACCGTGCGCCTCGAAGCCGGCCTCGCGACCGCCGAGGGCAAGGCGCTCGATCAGCCGTACTTCTGGCAGTTCAAGACGCGGGGCGTCTCGCACGCTCCGCGATCCGTACCCGCCCGATCGCACGACGGGCGAGTCGCCGTTCACGGCGCTGTCGTGGGACGCCTCGACCGGCGCGCCGTCCGCGCTCGTGATCTACGAGATCTACATCAACGAGGATTCCGCCGCGGTGGCCGAGCGCCGCCCGCGGCCGTTCGCGCAGACGCACCGGCCGAACCGACGTGCCGCGCTCCGCGTGGGGTTCGGGACGCGCTGGTGGGCGTCACGATGACGAGCCCCCGCCACCGGCGAGCGGCTCGATGGGCCGGTCCTGGCGGTTCGACACCGTCGCGCGCGACACGCCCACCGACACGATGACGGTCACGCTCAACGACTGGGGCTACTACGACACCCAGAACGGCGAGTCGAACTGCTTCGGCCGCTCGTACAAGACCGGCCTGCGGTTCCGGGCAGCGCGATCCGGTGGAACCTCTCGCCGGGGTTGGACGCGCAACACTCGCCGGTGCGCAGATGCTGCTCGCCTACGTTCCGGCGGGCTCGGGATTCCGGGCCCGCCGATCTTCCCTCGCTCGACGACTGGTACGCCTGCGGCATCACGGCGACGGGACCGCCGCACATCGAAGCCGCTGGCGCCGCGGGATTCGGCCGTCTGGTCGATCCGCCTGATCCTCGTCGCCTCCGATGCGCTCACCGCGCACCCGAGGCGATGCTCAGACGGCGGCTTCTACGGCTACGTCGTGGCCGCGCCGGAGGCGACCTTTCTCGCCGACGGCTCGACGTTGACGCTCCGGTGGTTCCGCGAAGCGGGGATCACGACGCCGCGCGCGTCGGCTCCGATTCCAGCGCCCGCTGCAGCGCGTAGAGGCACAGGAAGCCGTAGGGGATCACCAGCGAAGCACGCCATGACCGCCGAGGCGAGTCCCCAGTAGTAGAGCACCAGCGAGTCGTGCAGGTTGGCGAGCCCGCCGCCGCTCTCATCGAGCGCGTCCAGTTGACCACGTTCCACAGCGTGAGGTAGATCACGCAGCCCGCCAGCGGAACCAGCGTGGCGACCACGAGCCGTCGCCGGAAGCGATCGGCGCGTCGACCGCGCCGCGAAAGATCGCGGCGACGATGACGCTCGCCGCCATCAGCTCGACGAGGTTGAAAACGATCAGCGCTCGCTCCTCGAGCAGCCACGGTCGCGTCCAGGAAGGGATCAGCATGACCGCGAACCAGCCGGCTCCGAGCAGTGCGGCCATGACGAAGTACTTCATCGACTCCTGGTATCGGCGCCTCCGTCACGGATCATGAGCGGTCGACCGCGCGTCCTTCGCGCGCCGATGGGGGCCGCGGTCGCCGCGCGCCGTGCACGACGACTCCGCGCAGCCACGTCCGCTCGACCACGCCGGCGAGCGTGCGCCGGGCGTACGGCGTGACGGGATGACGTTGGAAGAGCTCGCCCGGATCGACCGTCCACCTCGGCGTCGGGATCCCACGCCACGAGATCGGCGTCGCAGCCCGGCAGCGATGCGACCCTTCCGTGCGCCCGAGTCCCGCGAGCCGCGCCGGTCGCTCGGCCATCCAGCGCGCGACGTCGAGCGGGCGCGAAGCCGCGCCGCCGCGCCTCGGTCCACACCGCGGCGAGCGCCGACCTCGAGCGAGGCGATGCCGCCCCACGCGGCCATGAAGTCGCCGGTGCTCGAGGCGCTTCATCGCCGGCGGGCACGGCGAGTGGTCGCTCGCGATCAGATCGATCTCGCCCTCGCCGAGCGCGCTGCCACAGCCGCTCGCGGTTCGCGTGCGCTCGCGGATCGGCGGCGCGCACTTGAAGTCGGTGGCGCCGTCCGGGATCTCCTCGGCGGCGAAGCGCAGATAGTGCGGGCAGGTCTCGACCGTGATCGGAACGCCGCGCTGCGCGCCGCGACGCAGGTCCTCGAGCGCGCCCGCGGCCGAGAGATGGACGACGTGCACGCGACACCCGGTGGCTTCGCGACAGCGCGCAGCACGAGCCGGATCGCCGCGATCTCGGCCTCGGGCGGCCGCGAGCGCGAGCCAGGTGGCATGACGCCGCGGATCGCGCCAGGTCGCCAGTCGCGACGCCGCCTGATCGGCTCCGGCCACTCGGCGTGGACGAGCAGGGCAGCATCGAGACGCGCGAGGATCGGCATCGCCGCGCGCGAGGTCGCGCTCGCCGACGTGCTCGAACTCGTCGACGCCCGACGGCACCAGGAAGCACTTGAAGCCGAGCACGCCGGCCTCGGCCAGCGGCTCCAGCTCGTGCGCGTTGCCGGGCACCACGCCGCCCCAGAAGCCGACGTCGATCGCGCACTGGCCGCGCGCGCGCCTCGCGCTTGGCGTGCAGCGCGGCGACGGTCGTGGTGGCCGGGATGCTGTTGAGCGGCATGTCGACGAGCGTCGTGACGCCGCCGGCGGCGGCGGCGCGGGTCGCGGTGGCGAAGCCCTCCCACTCGGTGCGGCCCGGCTCGTTGACGTGAACGTGCGTGTCGACCAGGCCGGGCAGCAGCACCCGATCGCCGAGGTCCGTGACGTCGCGCCGGCCGCCGATCTCGGACGGCGCGAGCACGGCGTCGATACGGCCGTCGCGGACCACGACCGCGGCGTCGCGAATCCCATCCGGCGTGACGACGCGACGCGAGCGGAGGATCATGGCGACATCTAGTGTTCCGGGTCCAAGATTCGCCACATTCTCGCGGGCGCTCGTGGCCGGACCCGCGTTCCCGGCTGCTATACTGGCCGCCGTGATCCGTCTCGACGCTCGACGCTGGCCGCCTGGGTCTGCCTCGGATGCGCCTCGTGCGCGCCCGCGCCGCGCTCGCCGGCCTCGTCCGGCGGGAACGCCCCCGCCTACTTTGGCAGCGTCAAGCCTCCGTCCGAGGACGTGCTGCGCTTCAATCTCGGCGCCGAGCCCGAGCTGACCGACCCCGGCTCGCGGTCGGCCAGCCGGACGGCCGCGTGTGCCGGATCCTGTTCGAGGGCTGACCGCGCGAGGACGCGAAGACGCTCGAGCCGCTGCCCGGCCAGGCGTATCGCTGGGACGTCTCGGCCGACGGCTCGCACCTACACCTTCCACCTGCGTCCCGGCATCCGGTGTGGAGCGACGGTCATCCGGTCATCGCCGAGGACTTTCGCTGGTCGTGGATCCGGGTGCTGAGCGCCGGAGACCGCGGCGCGATACGCCGGTCTCCTGTTCCCGATCGAGAACGCCGAGGCGTTCAACAAGGATTCGCTGAATGACGAGCGGCGCGTGGGGATCGCAGCACCCGACGACAGCACGCTGATCGTGCGGCTCGGCGCGCCGACCGCGTACTTCCTCTACCTCACCCAGTTCTACACCCCGCTGCCGGTGCCGCGGCCGACGGTCGAGAAGCACGGCGCGCGCTGGACGCGACCCGAGAACATCGTCAACAACGGGCCGTTCAAGCTGACGTACTGGCAGCAGAACAACCGCTTCGAGTTCGGGCGCAACCCGCGCTACTGGGACGCGGCCAAGGTCCGGCTCGACAAGCTCGTCGGCTACACCGATCGACGATCTCAACACCTCGGTGAACCTCTACAAGGCCGGCGTGTCGACTGGAACCCGAGCGGCTACCTGCCGTCGGCGTTCATTCCCTACCTGCGCGAGTACGCCGACTTCCGTCACGGCGACTATCAGGGCGTCTACTTCTACTCGATGAACGTCACCCGCAAGCCGCTCGACAACGTCTGGGTGCGCCGCGCGCTCAACTACGCCGTCGACCGCGACGCCATCGCCAACGACCTGCTCAAGAAGAGCCGCAATCCGTGGGGCAACTTCACCCCCACCGGTTACCCCGGCTACCGGCACCCGCCGGGCATCCGCTTCGATCCCGCGAAGGCGCGCGAGTGTCTCGCCAAGGCGGGCTACCCGGGCGGCAAGGGACTTCCCAAGATCTCGATCCTGTTCAACACCAGCGAGGACCATCGCCGCATCGCCGAGGCGATCCAGGCGATGTGGAAGCGCGAGCTCGGCGATCGACATCGAGCTGTCGAACCAGGAGTGGGGCTCGTACCTCCAGGCCACGACGTCGCTCCAGTACGACGTCGCGCGACGCTCGTGGATCGGCGACTACCTCGACCCCAACACCTTCCTCGCGCTGCTACGTCACCGGCGACGGCAACAATCGCACGCGGCTGGAGCGATCCGTCGCTACGACGCGATGATCCGCGAGGCCGCGAGCGAAGCTGGATCCGGCCACGGCGGCTCGACATCCTGAGCCGGGCCGAGGCGCTGCTGCTCGCCGACGGCCCGGTCATCCCGATCTACCACTACTCGACCAACGAGCTGGTGAAGCCATACGTGCACGGCATCTACCAGACCGCGCTCGACATCCATCCGCTCACCACGTGTGGATCGACCACGACTGGCCGCGCGGCCGGCCGAGCGATCGCTGAGCGACGCGGCCCCCGCGGCGGGCGAGCGCGCCGGAGTGCCACCGGTGGAGACGCTCGCGAGGTGATCGGGTTCCTGATCCGGCGCCTGCTGCTGATGATCCCCACGCTGTGGGTGATCGCGACGCTGACGTTCTTCCTCATCCACGCGGCACCCGGCGGTCCGTTCCAGTCGGAGACGCGACATTCCCGCCGGCGGCCAAGGCGCAGCTCCTGAAGCAATACGGCCTCGACCAGCCGCTCGGCGTCGCAGTACGTCCGCTTCCTGCCGCACGCGGTGCGCCTCGACTTCGGGCCGTCGTACAAGTTCCCGGCGCGCCAGGTGCGCGAGATCATCTTCGAGGCGCTGCCGGTGTCGATGCGAGCTCGGCGGGTGGGCGCTGCTGCTCGCGCTCGTGCTCGGGATCCCGATCGGCGTGCTCGCCGGCGCTCAAGCAGAACACGCGGGTCGACTTCGCCGCGATGGGCGTGGCGCTCGCCGGTGTTTCGATCCCGAACTTCGTGCTCGGCCCGCTGCTGGTGCTCGGGTTCTCGCTCACGCTGTACTTGCTGCCGCCCGCGCTGTGGCAGGGACCGCGGAGCCGCATCCTGCCGGTGCTGACGCTCTCGACCGCCTACGTCGCCTACATCGCGCGCCTCACGCGTGCCGGCATGCTCGAGGTGCTGCGCCAGGACTTCGTCCGCACCGCGCGCGCCAAGGGGCTGGCCGAGCACGATCGTCGTGGGCAAGCACGCGCTCAAGCTCGGGATCCTGCCGGTGGTGTCCTACATCGGGCCGGCGGCGGCGCGCGTCGATCATGGGCTCGATCGTGGTCGAGACCATCTTCTCGGTGCCGGGGCTCGGGCGCTACCTGGTGAACGCGGCGTTCAATCGCGACTACACGCTGGTGCTCGGCGAGGTGCTGTTCTACGCCACCTTCCTGATGGTGCTCAACCTGCTCGTCGACGTCGCCTACACGCGGCTCGATCCGCGCGTGGAGCTCCGGTGAGTGCCGTGGTCGCGCGCCGAGGGCGTCCGGCGCCGCCGCCCCACGTTCCCGAGATCACGGCCGCGCCGCGACGCTCGAGCGGGCTCTGGTCGGACGCGTGGCGGCGGCTGCAGCCGCAACCGCGCCGCGGTCGCTTCCGGGATCTTCCTCGTCGTTCATGTGCGCTGGCGCCTTCGGCGCGCCGTGGATCCCCGGCCTCGCCGACCCGACCGCCCAGGACCTCAAGCTCGGCGCCACGCCGCCGTCCGCGTCGCACTGGTTCGGCACCGACGAGCTCGGCCGCGACACGCTCGCGCGCGTGCATCCACGGCGGACGGATCTCGCTGCTCGTCGGCCTGGTCGGCACGCTGGTGAGCCTGCTGATCGGCGTCACCTACGGCGCGGTCGCGGGCTACCGCGGCGGTCGCGATCGACGACGCTGATGATGCGATTCGTCGACATCCTCTACTCGCTGCCCTACATCTTCCTCGTCATCCTGCTGCTCGTGTTCTTCAGCCGCAGCCTGCATCATGCTGTTCGTGGCGCTCGGGCTGGTGCAGTGGCTGACCATGGCGCGCATCGTCCGCGGCCAGGTGCTGTCGCTCAAGAACCAGACCTTCGTCGAGGCCGCGCGCGCGCTGGGCGCCGGCGACGCGCAGCATCATCTTCCGCCACATCGTGCCCAACACGCTCGGGCCGGTGATCGTCTACACCACGCTCACCGTGCCGGCGGTGATCCTCCAGGAGGCGTTCCTCTCGTTCCTCGGGCTCGGCGTCCAGCCGCCCGACGCCTCGTGGGGCACGCTGGTCTCGGACGGCGCGCGGCTGCTCGCGCTCTTCCCGTGGCTCGTGATCTTCCCGGCATCGGCGCTCTCGCTCACGCTCCTGTGCTTCAACTTCCTCGGCGACGGCCTGCGCGACGCACTCGACCCGCAGGACCGCCGCGACGTCTCTGTGAGCGGGTGACGCGAAAGCCGTTGCCCGGTCGCCGATCCGTTGCCTAGAATCATCGCACCGCCGCAGCAATTCGTTGCTCATCTCCGACCCTCCCGGTTCCGATCTCGACGAAGGGCCGATCCCTTCGTGAGGAGAGCTCATGACTTCTTCCCGCTTCCGCCTAGCACTCGTCGCGGCGTGCATCCTGCAATGCTTCGCCTTGTCCGTTGCGGCCGCCGAGTCCGAGCGCGAACGCGATCGCGAGCGCGCGGCCGGGGCCTATCGCTTCGTTCCCGCCGGCACTCGGCTCGAGGCGCGAAAGGCGACCGCTCGAATCCGGGTCGTCGACTTCGGCGAGCTGGCGAGGCAGGCGGCGCGCCGCGGCACGGTGACCGGACCGCTCGTCCCGCTCGAGCGCGAGGTCAACGAGATCGAGGAAGACATGGAGCCGATCGATCCGCGCGTGGCGACGGCACCCGAGATCGCGCTGCCGCCGCCGCCGCCGCGACTGAACGTCGCCTCGCCCGCGCCGTCGCACACCTTCATCGGCCTCGACGACATCCCGATGACAGGAACGGGCTTCATCATCATCCCGCCGGACGTGGACGGCGCGGTCGGCCGCACGCAAGCATCCTCGAGGGCCTCAACAACAACTACCGCGTCCTCGACAAGACCGGCGTCGAGCTCGCGCACCATCACGAACAACGATTTCTGGGCGGCGTCCGGCGGCGGCGTGTTCTCGAATATCTTCGATCCCAGGACGCTCTACGATCCGATCAACGACCGCTGGATCGTGGTCATTCTCCGGACTCGCGCAACGCCAACTCGTCGATCTGCGTCGGGCGTGTCACAGACCAGCGATCCGAGCCGGCGCCTACAGCATCGTCCGCGTCGACATGGACGCCGGCAACACGCTGATGGGCCGACTTCCCGATGGTCGGCTTCAGCAAGAACTGGATCGCGATCAACGTCAACATGTACACGATCGCTCCCGAAACGTGCCCGCGGGGTCGAAGTGGCGCTGGATCATCGATTACCGCAGCTCCGCGCCGGCATCGCTCGCGTCCACCGTGGTCACCGGGACCGGCTTCTGTCTCCGCGCCGGCCGCCACCTACTCGACCGACCGAGAACACGCTCGTACGTGCCGACGCAACTGTCGAACGCCGCGCGGCACCTACCGTCTCGACCGGATCACCGGCACGCCCGCGGCGCCGGTCTACACGCATCGGCGGCACGCTCAGCCGCGGCCTCACCTGGAGCCAGCCCACGGGCCAGATCCTGCCCGCAAGTCGCCGCCGGTCTCGGACACGAGCGTCTGCGGCGCGACACGCCGTGCAAGCTCGAGTCGCAGGACGCCCAGATCCGCTCGACCCCGGTGGTGCGCGGCGGGTCGCTCTACTACGCGCAGACCGTCGGCATTCCGTCCGGCAGCCTCGCGCGCACCGGCGTCCAGTGGACCAAGCTCAACCTGCCGAGGCGATCGGTGCGCCGACGGCGGCCGCATCGAGGATCCGACCGCGAACGCGACCAACGGCGGAAAGTGGTACGTCGTACGCGCACCTCGCCGTCGAGCGCGACCGGCGACATCATGGTCGGCTACTCGCAGTTCGCCTCGGACCAGCATCCGGCGGCGGGATACTCGTGCACCTCGCGCGCCGACGCCGCCGGCACGATGCGCGACCCGGTGGTCTACAAGGCGCGGCGAGGACTACTACCACAAGACCTTCAGCGGCGACGCGCAATCGCTGGGGCGACTACGTCGAAGACCCAGGTCGATCCCGTCCGACGACCGCTCGCTGTGGACCGTGAACGAGTACGCGCAAGCCTGCGCGTCGGCACCGACGACGGCAACACCGGCGCCAACGCCAGCCGGTGGGGCACCTACTGGGGCTGGTCGCGGACCGGCGCCGACGGTGACCGTGGCGGCGGGTCCGAGCCTAGACGAGGGCGAAGGCGGAGCGACCCCCTTCCCCTTCACCGTGAACCTGTCGACCGGCTACAGCCTGCCGGTGACGGTGCAGTATCAGACCGCGGACGGCAGCGCCACCGCGGCGGACGGCGACTACGAGCCGGTCGCCTCGTCGATCGTGATCCCGGCCGGCGAGACCAGCGCGACGTTCACGGTGAACGTGATCGGCGATATCCGGAACGAGCCGAACGAGACCTTCGGCGTGAGCCTCACCGGCGCCACCAACGGCACGATCGGGGGCGCGAGCACCGCCACCGGAACCATCGTGAACGACGACGACACCGTGAACCCGAACGTCACCGTGCTGTCGCCGGACGGCGGCGAGACCCTGACCGGCGGCCAGCTCGTCGCGCTGACCTGAACGCGACCGACAACGAGGCCGTCACGACCATCGACCTCCTGCTCTCGCGCAACGGCCCCGGCGGGCCGTTCCCGAGACCGTGGCGCTCGACCAGCCGAACACCGGCAGCTACCACCTGGTATGTCACCGGACCGTTCACCGCCCAGGCCTTCCTGAAGGTCGTGGCCCACGACGTCGCGAGCAACACCGCGCAGGACCTGAGCGACGCGGCGTTCACCATCGTGGCCACCACCGCGGTCGGACTGACGCTGCTCGAGGCCGACGACGCGGACGACGGCGTCGCGCTGCGCTGGCAGCTCGGCGATCCCACGCACTACGAGGCAACCTGGGCCGAGCGCGCCGCGGACCCGCGCGGCGAATGGACGCGGGTCACGGGCGAGGCACGCGACGCGAGCGGCGTGAGCACCGTCCTCGATCGCGCGGTCGAGCTGGGACGGTCGTACTGGCACCGCATCGTCGCACGGCCGTGGTCGGCGCCGGCGATCACGTTCGGACCGATCGAGGTGGTCGCCGCGGTCGCGCCGCGCGGAACCACGATCGCCGGCATCGCCCCGAACCCGACCACCGGCGCCACGCGCGTCGATTACACGCTGGCGCGCGAATCACACGTGCGGCTCACGATCGCCGACGTCCAGGGCCGGGCGGTCGCCACGATGGTCGACGGCAACGTGAGCGCTGGGCGGCATCGCGCGTCGTGGAACGGGCGTTCGGGCGGGTCGCCCGCCGCGCCCGGCGTCTACTTCGTGCGGCTCGAGGCGGGCGGAACGACGGTCGTCGCGACGGCTCGCGATCGAACGGTAGTCGGGCGGATCCTGCACCTCGTTCGCGAGTGCTGGACTACGCCGCTGGCGTGAGCTTCGCCTCCCTTCACGCACACCACCGTCATGGTCACCGGCAGGCCAGCCACAAGCAGATGGCTACCGGTATATGACCTTGAGTTGTCCCCACGTCTTTCTGCGGACGGGCGTTGCGTCGTTCCGACAAAACACTACCGTGAAGACCAAATCATAAGGCGGAAAATGATCAGATGGATTGCTCCAGAAACCGGCAACCCGTCTGGGCAGGTTATGGACGTGCGCCACAAATCACCCTTCGTGTAGGCATCACGGGTGACGACCAGAAAATCCGTGGGCGCTCCACAGTAGTCCTGAACGGCGAAGAAGTACTCACCTGCACCTGGCAAGGCAAATGGAGGATCGAAAGCAAACCGCATTTCGGTCGCGTGACTGGCATCGGCGTTCGGGAAGGTCATGACCGGACTCTCGAAAGGGTGTGACTCCGCTGGGGTGTACCAGCAGAGTCAACCTTGGTAATCCAGAGCCTGTAGCCACCCTTATACTGGGCCTCGTTGGCGGCCCGCCATACGGTGATGGCGTTGATAAGAGTATCGCTGGCCTCGAAGGTCTCGCCCGGGCCTTCACCGCATCGGATTGCCACCGTAGTCATTCGCCTGCGACGTGTCTACCCCAATCCTCTCGAAATCACACGTCGCAGCCGCCGCGCTCTCCGCGCCGGTGAAGAACGAGATCGCGAACACAAGGCACGTGCTGAACAGCAGAAGCAACCCTGCCCGCACTTTCCGGAACAAGGGTTCGATCATCTCACCATCACTACCTTGCCCCTCACGAGATCCTGGCCATGAGCTTCACCCTTCTTGGACACAAGTCTTCATTGTCACCCACGGCGGCGCGTCTGCTCCAGCCATGAGCGAGATGACCTATCGGTAGATGACCTTGAGCTTCTCCCCATGTCTTCCGGCGGACGGGCGTCGCGTCGCTCCGACAAAACTCCACCGTGAAGATCAAGTCGTAGGATGGAAAATGATCATTGGGATTGCCCAGAAAGCTGCATCCGTCCAAGCACGTTATGGATGTGCGCCACTCGTCGCCCCCGGCGTAAGAGTCACTTGGAGTGTCCAGTAAGTCGGAGGGCGCTCCACAGTAATCCTGAACTGCGAAAAATATTCTCCTGGACCCGGTAAGACGAATGGAGGATCGAAAGGAAACTGCATCTTCGTCGGGTGACTGGTATCCGCGCTCGGGAAGGTCATGATTGGGCTCGCGAAAAGAGTTTCGAGTCCGCTGGGGCCTACCAACCACGTCTACCATGGTAATCCAGAGCCTGTAGCCGCCCTTGTACAGGGCCTCGCGAGCGTCCCGCCAAACGGAGATGGAGCTGATAAGCGTGTCTATGGCTGTGAATGTCTCGCCTGGTGCCTCACCACAACGCATCGGGAAACGGGACGATGCCTCTGACGTATCTACGCCAATGCTCACGAAGTCGCATGGCGCGGCCGCCACGTTGTCCACACCGGCAAAGACCGCGGTGGCGACCGCTAAGCACATGCTGAATGGGAGAGGCGGCCACCCACGCGCCTTCTGGGGCCAAGAGCTGATCACCTAATCACCACGACTTTGCCCTCCTGACGATGCTTGCCAAGGTCAATCCGGTACAGGTAGATCCCATCGGCCACGATCGCCCCGATTCATCCTGCCCGCGCCAGCGAGCTGAGATCCGGAGGGAGTCCGGACAAGGGCCACGCGCCGTCCTGATACGTCGAAGACGGTGAGCGAAGCCGTCACACCACGAACCTTTGGCGTCATCACGACGAAGAATGCGCGGGTTGGATTCGGTCCCTTGACTACGATCGTGCCATCGGCGGCCTCCCACGCCACTGTCGGCGCTCTGAGGTCCAACACCCCCGCAGCTGGCTACGGCGATGCTCATAATGACGGCGTCCATCCCACCACTCGGCGTCGTAACAACGAACTTCACGTAGTAATTGGTTGGCGTCCCATTCGGCAGAGAATTGCGAGGAGTGCGGAAGAAAGCGATGATCCATGACAACCTCGGCAAACAGCGGATCCTGGTGCGGAGCGACGATGCTCATCGTGGAGGAGATGGCTGTGCTCTCTCTCGGATCACGAACCGCTGTTGACGCGGGCGCCCTGGCGGGTCGCCACTGCCCAGGCGGGCTGATCGGTCCACTGCGCGCCAGCGAGGGGGGCTTCCTTGAGGTCCCGGGGACGCGGGCAGCAACGAGTAGCTCTGCGTCCGTGTGGTCCTGTTGGTCGAGCTGAATTCTCGGCCAAAGTTCAGAAGTTCCCCAAGGCTCGGCTCCCGATCCATCGCCCAAATTGGCGATCGCATGCTTCGACCGAATGCTTTGGAGTAAGCCACGCGAACCCGAATCACACTACCCTCGCGAGGTGCGGATTTCCGTTGAAGGCGGGAATGACCTGGCCCCAGTTTCGTATTGACCTCGATCGCCCGGTTGGTACCATCGAAGTCGTTCCTGCCGGGCGAATCGGACCGGACACCACGTCGACCTGACCGGTCGAGGTCATCCGATGAACGCCCACGCCGCCGCACCTCTCCCCTGATGCCCTACCGGGCTCCCGAGCTCAAGTCCGCCGCGCGCCGCCTGCTGGTCCGCGCCATCGTCACCGGCAGCGCGATGTGGACGGTCCTGTTCCTGATCGCGCTGGCCGCGAGCATAATGTGGCTGCAGTCGAGCCCGCCGCCCCGCGAGCTTCCTGATGCCGAAGTTCGATCTCATCCCGCCGCCACCGCCGCTCATCATGGAGAACTTCGCGCGACGGCCGGATTGCGCCGGCCTCGCCCGTGCGTCCCTCCTCCGGGACGCTCGTGCCCGCGGTCGAGCCGGAGCAAATCAGAGCCGGAGATCAGGACGCCGAGGAGATCGTCTTCGATCCCAACGCCAAGGCCACGGACCCGGCGCTGGCGAGCGGGATCCCGAGCACGGCGCCCGTCGCTCCGGTCGAAGTGCTGCCGAAGCCGGACGATCCGATCGGCGTCGATCAGCTGCCGGAGCTGGTGAAGATGGTCGAGCCCATCTACCCCGACTTCGCCCAGTCGGTGGACGTCCAGGGCAAGCTGCCGTGCGCGAAACTTGATCGGCGGGGCCGGACGCGTGATCCGACCGCGTTTCGTCGCCGCCCACGTACTCAGGCCGCTGCTCGACGAGGCCGCGCTCACCGCGATCCGCAAGTGGGTGTTCACGCCGGCGCTGTCGAACAATCACCCGGTGCCGGTATGGATCGTGGTCCCGGTGAAGTTCACCCTGCATCATTGAGCGGCGCCGGCGCGACGCGCCGGCGCGTCAACGGTATCAGCGACTTCAGCCGGCCCCAGTGGAACGAGCGCACCGGCGTCGGCGCGCCGAGGGTGAAGTACTGCGCCCCGGGAATGGCCGCGAAGTCGACGCCGGCCGGCGCGAGGCGAACGAGCAGGTGCCCGGCGGCACGGGTCGAGCACCTGGTTCGAGACCTGTGGCGACGCGATGTGGTCGACGAGCACGCAGATCCTGATTGGGCCCGACGCGTCGATCGCCGCGAGCGGGATCGCCAGCTCGATCCCATCGTGGCGCCGGCTCCCAACGCCGGCCCGCAGCCCGCGGTGACGCCGGCGCGATTGCGCTGATCGAAGCTCGCCGCTGATGCCGTACGGATTGTCGCCGCCGGAGAGCGTGCCCGGGCCGCCGCCACCCGTGCGGCCGAGGTAGTTGCCGGTTCCGCCGGATGCCGACGGCAGGTCCGCGGAGTAGAGGAAGAAGGCATCCGGGCCGGTGGTGTTGGTCAGGCACTGGATCCAGTAGTCGGGAACAAACTCGGTGTCGAACGCGAGCCCGGCGAGATCCGAGAGGCGCAGGTACGCACCGGTCGCGCGGATTGTCGGCGCGCAGCGGATTCTGTCCGCCGGTCTTCGGAGTCGATGAACACTCGAGCTGATCGGGGCGGGATGAGCGGCTCGCCGACGTAGGACTTCAGGTTGCCGGTCAGCATCAAGTACAGCACACCGCTCGAGGACGTAGGCGTACGCCTGGTCGAGCTCCGATCCGATCGCCCGCCTGGAGCGCGTCAGGCGGATTGTACCCAGGCGGCGTGTCGCCGAAGCTGGTCTGGACCGTCTGCGTGCTCAACGGCGGACCGTACTCGGCGTCGAGCTGACCGTCGATGGTGGCGCCCGGCGAGGTCGCGGGCGCGGCGATGGCGTGAGCGCGGCAAAGAGCGTCAAGATGCGTACGCGGAGCGCGGTCACGGCCCTCGAGCCGCGATATCGGGATCGACCCGCTCGATCCACGGAAGCCGAATCGTGGCGCGGGAATCTTCTCATGCTCGGCTGTTCGCGTCACGGACGCTCGAGTGCTTCTCGAGTGTCGTGGGCCAGGAGCAAGGGGGTCGCTCGGTGGGACGGCCGAGAGCGGGATCGGCGACCGCGCGCTCGAAAATCCGATGTACTGAACTCGCACACCATCGCCTGGTAATCGACCGCTTGAGTACGCGGCGATTCTGTTGCGTCACGCAGGTTCGGCGTGAACCGCATCTATGGGCGTCCGATTTCGGGTGAGATCGCCCGACCGAGCGCGCCGTCGCCGCGATTCGAGTCGATCCGAGCGCGTTCGTGGCCGGTTCGGGGAAATGGCGCGATCCCTTGTCTCCGGTCCGAGTCGGCATTGGGCATGCACTGGGTTCGGGCACGTTCCGATCGAACCACCCTCGGAGGAGAGCCCGTCATGTCGTCCCATCGATTTGGCTTCATCGTGCCGCTCCTGCTGACCGCTTCAGTGCTGGCCGGCTGCGGCAAGAATTCGCCCACCACGACCAGCAGCGTGATCCCAGCAGGACGCGGACGACGCCGCCCAGCAGGTCGGGCTCATGATGGCGCAGGGCAACGGCGGTTCTCCCACCGCGACCTCGGCAGCGCCTCGATCTCGAAGTCGGCGGGTGCGGAGGCGGTGGCCTCGGACGGACGGCGTTCGATCGTTGGCCACGTCACCTGGACGCTCACCCGCGCATGGTTCGACGCCGGCGGCGTCGAGCAGTTGTCACTGCGATCCGCTTCACCACCGTGCGCGTGGCGGTGAGCGTCGCGCGGCGTCGGATCGATCGAGACCGTCACCGACACCGCGAGCTTCGGCGGCGCCGCGTCGATCGACATCCACGGCATCTCGATCCTCGAGGACACGCTGACCACCAATCGTCGCGCGTCACGACGCTCGCGCGCGCTCGTTCACGCCACGCTCCGGCACCGGCCGCGTGTCCACACCTACGCCGTGAGCACGGGCGCGCATGGAACGACGTCACGTGCAGCCTCAAGCCGGTGAACTCTCCACCCCTGGCCGATCTCCAGCAATACGTAACTGAACGAAGTA